>Ga0102924_1005508_pt1 | contig 12252 bp, 10 predicted proteins | sample PaiPotPPM11metaG_FD_80116 | JGI IMG/M metagenome (GOLD analysis project Ga0102924, IMG submission 80116) | Iron sulfur acid spring bacterial and archeal communities from Banff, Canada, to study Microbial Dark Matter (Phase II) - Paint Pots PPM... ... | reverse complement strand
TTTGCTTCGCCAAGGACATGGTGAGTTACATCCGTAACGGCGTGACAAAGCAGTGTGCCCTCTGGAGCTTCAAGGACCTCGGCTACCTGGCAGAGTACGTTGGCCACGACCTCGCAGCCGGCACACTCTCCGGCGCAGTGGGTCAGTCATTCAATGCCGGCAAGCTGGGACGAAAAACGGTTGGGCCTGGCGGTGTCGTCGTCCTCGGCCCATTGCAGCAGTACAACAAGTTCAACGTCGGCTACTACCTCAACCACGGCTCAAAGTGCTGCGGCTAAGCAGACAATCCCCGACAGCAAGCCGAAATCGCTACATTCCGTCACAACGAGGAGGCGCCCAACTTGGGCGCCTCTTTGTCTATCCGTTGCAAAACGGTTGCAATTGAAGGTCAGAAACCCTCTACCAGCCGGTCCAGGTAGCTGAAGACTTCCCCTACCATCCCAGGGATGACGTGGGAGTAAATATCGTAGGTAATCTGGACAGAGGAATGCCCCAGCACTTCGCTCACGTACTTGACTGGCACGCCGTGCAGCAGTGCCAGGGTGGCGAAGGTATGGCGGGTCTCTTTCACCGTGCGGCGAGGGATTCCGGCCTTCCAACAAGCCCGAGTGAACTTTCGCTGTAGCCCGGTCTCATCCATTGGCTGGCCATCTGCCCTGGTGAAGACGTAACCCAAATCGTTCCAGGCAGGACCAGCAGCAAGGCGCATCTCGGCCTGGTGCCCCCTATGGACCCGCAATGCCTTCACAATCTCGGGTCGAAGCTCGACCACACGATCCTTCTTCGTTTTCGTCGGGCCGTAGACGTGCCCATTGCCGATCTCACGGTGGAGCGAGCCGCGTATGGAGATAATGTGCCGTTCAAAGTCGACGTCACGCCAGCGCAGTGCGAGGCACTCCGATCGCCGACAGCCGGTGTAGATGAGCGTAACCCAGATAGGGTACTCCGGATCATTCGTGGTGACGGCGAGGAGCTTCTGCACCTCCTCTTCCATCAGCGGGTTGATCTCTTTTCGCTCTCCCTTTTCCGGCTTGGCCCCTTCGGCAGGATTGTAAGTTAGTGCCACATGCCGGCTCTTGACAGCTGCACGCAGTGCCGCGCTGACCTCCACGTGCCGCGTCGTCAAGGTGGTAGCAGCTAGCGGCGAGCGCCTAGTGCCATCAGCCGCTATCCCCTGAGCCAGCTTGACCCACATCTCCCCGAGATGCTGTTCCGTGAGATGGTCAAGGCGAAGGTGCCCGATGTAAGGATAGACCGACTGGAATGTCTGCTCGTAATCCACCCGGGTCCTATATGCAATCCTCGTACGTCCGGCAAGCCAGGTAGTGAACCACTCCCTGACTGTCGGCATTTTCTCGAGCACCAGTCTGCCCTGTGCCCTTGCAACCACGGCATCCTTTAGCGCGTTCTTCGCTTCCTTCCTCGTATCAAAACAGCCAAGGGACGGACGCCTACCGCACGCGTCTAACGGCAGGAGCGCCTGGAAGCGCGTGACAAGGGTTCCGTCCTTCTTCCTATATTTCCGCGTCTGAATCGTGCCCTCGCTGTGTCCGCGTCGTGCCATATCACACCTCCTCGCGGTATCCTTGACGTTCTGCTGGTAATGGTGCCAAATAGATCTCCTTGGCCTCTGCCAGAACCCTCACAGCTAACCTAATTGCATCGCTATCGGTCGAGACCCCGTACCGATGCCGAATGGCACGGATGGCCTCTCGGTCCTCGTCTCCCAGGAAGATGGTTGTTCGCTTCACGTCCATAGTATATCATGACGATATACTATGGCGTAGGCTCGGAATCAGAATTTATTCCGCGTGCCCCTGGACAAGAGGCAGAACGCGCACTCATCGACTCTGAGCCTTCTGCCGTTCGCTCAGCAGCTCCGCGTCTGCTCCCTGTTCGCGGACTTGCTGCGTAATCCAGTGTTCTAGCGCTGACTCGGGAACGCGTCGCGCCCGGCCGATCTTGATGGTCTTGAGCTCCCGCCTGGCAATGAGCTCGTAGACGGTGGTCCGCCCGAGAGCAAGCCTCGCGGCAACCTCTTTGATGGTTAGGAGGGTGTCTGACATGGTGTGCTCCTATCCAGTTCGGATTCGATCATGTTCGATGTAGTCCTTCTACGTGTAGGGCAGTGTGCCAGTGTTGCCGTTTCCAATCAGGGTGAGGAACGAAGATCTGCGGACCTGGGTAGCCAGCAGCGACGGTGGTTGAAGTCCGCATCGGGCTCCCGCCAGATAGAACCCAGCAAGCCGTGCGAGTTGTGGATATCTTCGATACGCCACTGGGAGGTGAGGAGCAGCGGGAGCTTGATGCCGCGCCCTATCGCCACTTCCTGCGCCACTTGGCCAATCCGCCGTTCTGTCGCGTTGTCGGCCGCCACTACTAGGATTGTTGGGAAGCCAGGGTAATCGCGCTCGAAACGCCAGTTGATGCCATAGTCGTAGTAGGCGGCGAGCTTCTTGAAGTAATCTCGTGCGTTGAGTGAGCCTCGATCGTATTCCAGGAAGAAGCTGTAGAGCCAGCCTCCATGCCGGTAGAGGCCAGAGCCATCGGGCCGCAGGTGTCGATGGCTGCAAGCGGCGGCGTTCTGCCATTCCACCACGGCGTCGTCACGTCCCTTCGCCGAGAGTTGCCGGGCCGTGCGGTACAGGCTGACGAAGACTGCATCAGCGTCCAGCGTGTGTGGCAGATGCTGTAGCAGCTTGCGCCGGGCCCCAATTGGCTGCTCCGGACCACCGCCGGCCAGGCCGAGCTCCCGGACGGCCACCGACAGGGAGAGCCCTCGCTGCGCCGCCACCAGCTCCAGACCCTCGACGGTCGCTTCCACTAGCTCCCGCATGGCATGCTTGCCAGCTTCTTCTGCTCCCACTAGTCGCATCAGACCACGACCAATGAGCTGGTTGCGTCGCACCCGCACCCGCTCGTCCTCCCATCCCAGGACTGTCGCCAGGTGCTCGCGGGACAGGAAGGGATGACACGCGACCAGGTCCAGCAGGGATCGATCGGCCGGGGAGAACGTGAGGGCGATCCGACCGAGTCCGTCGGTCGCGGTCGACTGCGGAGACGCCGCGAAGGCACCGCCCACCGGCCGGGGGAGCGGCCTTCTGACCTGGCGTCGTCGGAGCGGCTGCCACCGGATGCGCTGCATGAGGCCTTCTTCGGTAAGCTGCTGAACCTCGGTCAGATGCTCCAGTCCGGCGAGCCCGGCATCGAGCTCGTCCCAGGTGGCGAGACAGGTCAGGAGCGGCATGTCCAGCCGCTCACTCCACACCTCCTCGAGGAGCTTCTCCCATGCTGCCATCCGCCGTGGACCTGGTGTGGCGACGACCAGGATGGGGAAGGTGCGGTCCTGCATGTGACGCATCCGCAGCAGGTGATCGAGGGTCGGTCGGTAGAGGCGCACCGGGAAGCTTCCCAGATCGGGGATCAGGAGGTAGACGCCAGGTCTGCCATCCCAGGAGAGGGCGGCATAGGCGGGCAGTTTTACCGAGACCTGAGCCTTGGCCGTAGGCCGCTGGTAGCGACGTCTCCAGGGCCGCTCCCAAGCCAGGAGATGGGGCTGCCCTTCCTGGGAGGCAGCGAGCGCACCCAGCAGGTCATAGGTCGCCACGAGCTGGGCAAGAGAAGGCAGCAGGGAGAGCAAGTCCTGACCTCGCAGATGGAGCTGCCGGACCAGGTGAGCGAGCTCGATATCGCGGTCGATCGCGATCGTGCCGAGGCCCAGATCCGTGAGGTAGAACAGCTCGGGCGAGCGGCCCGGGGAGAGGGGCGGCGTGATTGAAGCCACGAGTCCTGTCTCCCTGAGTCGCGTCAGCGACCGATAGATACTGGTGCCTCCTCGCAGGCCTGCCAGGCGCTCGAGCACCCGTTCAGGGACGAACGGCAGGCGAGGGATGAACAGCAGGGTGCGGCGGTCGCCGGGCTTGCCCCGCAACCAGTCGGCGGACCGCTCGGCATCACGCCACGACAATCGTCCGCTCATTCCACTCGCTCTCCCTCATCCATCGGAGAATGCTCGCCGTCTTCGGCCACCGGCACCCCTGCTCCGTCGTTCATTGCCTCCGCGGTCTTGGTATCGAAGAGTGGATGCTGACTGATCGCCTCTGCTGCCGGCGCCGCCGACTTCTTGCTGCGCTGCTTCCCGTTTCCGGACACCTGCCCTACTCCCCTCGTGTCGGCGCTCTTCCCATCCGTGGGTTTGTTGGCGGGCTCGATCCCTTGGGGCCAGCGGGAGTGACTCAGCTCGATCCGCGCCCGGGCGGCGCGGAGATCGCGCTCCACCGCCGCTCGTTCCCGTCCGTACATCACAGCTGAGGCCAGAGCCAGCTTCTTGCCCAGTTCTGGATCACTCTGGGGCGGGGGGTCGAGTCGGACCGAGAAGGTCGGGAGGCGCTCGCCGGCGACCGAGAGCTTGACGTAGCACTGATGCTCTCCCAGGGCCACCAGGTCTTGCATGTCGATCTCTTCCCCCAGTTCCGGGACCAGGTAGCGAGCGTCCTCGGCACTGGTGTGGAAAGCAAAGAGACCGTCGAGGTTAGCGAAGACGCGGGCGCGGAGGGCCCGGTCCCGGTCGCGATCCAGCGCCTCCAGGGTAGCCAGGCTCTGGGTAGCCAACACCAGGCTCGCCCCGTACTTGGCAAGCTCGGTGAGGATGCCCTCGTAGTCGGCCCCCGGCATGGTGTGGAACTCATCGACTACGAGGGTGACATAGCGGCGTTGGTCGGGACCGAGCGCGGCCTGTTCGGCGATGCCCAGGGCGATCAGGTTGAGGAGCGTAGCCCCCAGGAGGGCAGCTGTCCCCTCCCCCACCGTGCCCTTGGCCGTGTTGACGATGACAATGCTCCCCGAGCAGAGCCAGCCGAGAGGATCGACGGTGGAGCGGGGCTGGCCGACGATCCCCCGGGCCGCATAGGAGCCCGCGTACCGGTTGACCTTGGTTTGCACCGGATTGATTATTTCAAGTAAGAGCCTGCGGTCAAGCCGGTCGAAGTAATCGGACCACCAGGCCCGGATCACGGGATCCGACACCGAATCCAGGACCGTCTTGCGGAAAGCGGGATCGACAAACAGGGCCGGGACGTCCAGGATGGTGTGCTGCTGGCCGCGGCCGAAGCGGTGCTTCGCGCACATCGCCTCGTTTGCTTCGTAGAGGGCCAGAAGCGCGAACCGAAAGCTATCCTCCATCCGTGGCCCCCAGTACTGGTCGAACTCGCGATGGAAGACCGAGAGGGCATTCGACACCGCCTTGTCGCGATCCCACCCGAGGCCGGTATCCAGGAGATTGAGGCCGAAGGGGCGCTCACGTTCCGAAACGTCGAGATAGACGACGTCATCCCGGCGGGCAGGTGGGACCAGGCCGAGGGCCGCCCGGGCGAGGTCATGGTGGGGATCAATGAGCACAAGAGTTCCTAGCCGCTGGGAGGGGAAACGGGTCTCCATGACGTGCCGGGCCAGCCGGAGGAGCAGGGACGACTTGCCGCGCCGCGTCTTGGCGACGAGCAGCAGATGGCGGCGGAGCACCTCGTCCGGGAGCGACACCGGCACCGTCCGCCCCTGGTGGGCTGAGGCTCCAATCCGGCAGCCTCTGGCCACAGCAAAGGGTAACGGCAGGAGCCGGCGCGCAGTGGTGCGCTCCAGGAGCGGCACGTCGGCCCCCGCCTGGGGCAGGTGCCAGAGACCGGCAAGCTCGCGGGTATTCAGCACCATCGCTGCTCTGACGCTGGGCAGGGGTTTGAGCCTGCGGAGGTCCCGCCGCTTTGGATCAAGTGGCCGCGGCGCAAGGCCATTCCCCGAGGCCAGGTTGAACTGGCGGTACGCGGCGACCAGTCGGTGCAGACGTGGCTCGACCTTTCCCTTCTGCACCTCCCTCGGGGCAAACACGGCGAGCCGCACCTGGGCATGGTAGGCGATTCGGCTGACCTTCTCCTGAACGAGACACATGTCATAGATCGGGCGCCTCCCCAAGCGCTTCGCCAGCCAGATGGCGCCCGGGAGTCCCAGCAGACCGCCACCAAGCAGCTCTGCCAGGTGGGGCCAGTCATGCTCGACATACCAGTGGTGCCCCTGAATCGCGGCGGCGCCGACGACGAGCAGCCCCGCCAGGCCGAACACCTGGGTGAGCGACGTGTCGGACCGTCCGCCGGTTCGCTCCGACGCCAGGGGGTGCTCGATCGCGAGGCGCAGGTAGTCCCGGCACCACCCATCGGGTGCGGGCTGCAAGACGAGCTGCACCAGACCCCGCCAGCCATCGGGGAGGTCATCGAGGGCGCCGAGGATGCCGAGCACCGGATCGGCCTGGGCGTTGTGTCCTGCTTCTACCTCACTGTCGAGGAAGGTTCGGAGCGGGAGGTACGGCGGGGCACGGAGCACGAGAGAGCAGCTCACGACCTGTTCCTCGGGCCGCGTCCAAGCAGGATCGAGGCCCGGGTATCGCTCGATCTCGAGCGGGCGCAGTTCGGCCTGGGGATAGGCGACGGCGAGCTGGGTCTCGAGATGGCGGCGCATGGCGGTGCTGTTCGCCCGCGCCAGGAACCAGCGCGCGCTTCCGGTGCCAACAATCTCGAAGCTGAAGGACTCGGGGAGCGAGATCGCCGCGAAGAGGTTCTCCGCGGGGGTAATGACCGCGGCGTTGGCGCGTGGTGTGACGATCTCCACCAGCTCCGGCCGAGTGACAGGAGCGTGTCTGCCGCTACGTCGCGACAGCACGAACCGCTCCTTCCCCATTCGGGACGACCCCGTTTCGCCGGTGCGCCGTGCGTCGTCGGGCCTTCTCGCCAATGACGCGACCCAGCGCAAGATATTCCTCCAGGACGGTCTCGAACTCGTCGCAGCCGCAGCGCCGCCAGGGGCAATTAGTGAGCGCCTCAGCGAAGGCGATGACGTCGTGCGGCTCCCAGCCGAGGAGTGCGCCGATCCGCAGCACCGCCGCTCTCAGCCGGATGCGTCGGCTCCGCTGCGAGTCGCGGGGAACGATGGAGTCATCGATCATGCCCGTTCCCTCCACCCGCCTTCTGTTGGGCGTCCGCGAGCAGGCCGAAGAACTGGCTCCGCCCGTCAGGACGCTGGGCAAGGTCATTGAGGTCACAGCCGTCGGGAAGGTGGAGCGGCTGCCAGCGGCTGCCGATCTGGTGGTGGAAGCGGGCGGCTGCTTCGCTCCCCGCGGTATCCCCGTCCAGGACGCCGTAGATCACCTCGGCACGGGCCAGGAAGCCGAGGCGCTCGGCGGAGAGGTGGGTGCCACAGGGGCTGAAGGCAGGTAGTCTCCAGCTCACCGCCGTGAGATAGTCGAAGACCCCCTCACACAGGAAGACCTGCCGCCGACCCGCAGCTCGCTCGAAGCCCAGCACCGGCCGCTCGCCACCGAGGGCAAGATACTTCGGCCGGTCTGCGTCGTCTTGCAGGGTACGGCCGATCAACCAGATGCAATGACCGCCCCGGAGTTCGGGAACCACGATCCGCCCGGCAAAATGCTCGCCAAGCGGCCGGGCACCGTCCGAGGGTCCTGGCTTTCGGAGCAGGCCAAGATCCTGTGCAGTCCGCAGCCCGGATCGGCGCCGGAGATAGGCCTCCAGAGAGTGACCATCGCTGTAGCCGAGCGCGCACTCGCGGATCACCCAATCGGGGATGCCGCGCTCCCGGAGGTAGGTGAGGGCCTGTGGTTCCCGCCACAGCGTGTGCTGGTAGAGGGCGCAGGCGGTGTTAATCACCACCTGCTCCTCCAGGGTGAGGCGATCCCAGCGCCGCTGGCGTTGTTCTGCACGTGTTGGCGCCACCTGCACTTGATGCACCGACACGCCGCTGAGACGCTGGCAGGCGTCGGCGAAGCTCAGGTTCTCATGCCGGCGCATAAAGTCGATCACGTCTCCCCCAACGCCACAGCGGTAGCACCACCAGCGCTGGCTGTCCGGATAGACGTGGAGGTTGGGACGACCGCCGTCGGCATGGAAGGGACAGCGGCCCACCAGGGCACGGCCCACTGGGCGCAGCTCAACGCCCGACCGTGCGATCACATCAGCGACCGGGTGGTCTCGTCGGAGGCGGTCCACATCCCAGCGCTGGGCTGTCGGGCTCGTCATCACCTTTCCCCCTCGTCAGACAGAAGGCGTCGCCGTGGAATGGTCCGTTGTCCAGGCGTAGCAGCCTCGTTCCCTCTCATCGCTGCCCGCGCTGCCAGTTCGCGTGGAGCCGTCGTGGCCAGGCGATGTTCTGCCGGGCTGGCCTCGATCTTGAGGGCGACGTGGCTGCCCCGCGCGAAGAACAGACCTTCTCCCTTGCCGGCCCCCAGGAGGAACTGCCGCTCCTCCTGTGAGAGCTGGAAGGCCTGCACCACCGGCTCGATGATGGCACTGTCCAGTTTCATGAGGAGCTTCGTCGCCGCATTCGCCAGGACCGTGCGGCCGTGGTCCGAGGTGAGGAAGTCCCCGACGTCCTGGGTGATGGTGACAAGCCCCAGGTAGTACTTCCGGGCCCGCCGAGCCATGCTGGCCAGGAAGGCGCCACCTTCCGGGTACTGCACCAGGCTCCAGGCCTCGTCGATGATGAGCAGTCGAGGTTTCCGTGAGCGGCGCACCTGGTTCCAGACAAAGTTGGCGATCAGGTGGATCCCCAGAGGGCGGAGCTCCGGCTCGAGCGCCTGGATGTTGAAGACGACGAAGCGCCGATCGAGGGCGACGTTGGTCGGTGCCGAGAAGAGCCCGGCGAGCGAGCCCTCGACGTAGCGCTGTAGGCGGGTGGCGAGGCTCGCCGCCACCTCACCCGGGCTGTCCTTCAGGACTTCAAGGAGGTCACGGAGCAGTGGAGGGAGGAGCGTGTGGGTCGAGGTACCTTCTGTGATCCCGGCGGCGGCATATGTCCGGTAGAGGGCGCGATCCAGAACGGCGCGCTCATGCGGCGTCAGCTGGTTCCCTAGCTCAGTGAGCATGATCTCGAGCAGAGCCAGCAGCGCTGCCACCTGCTCGGCCAGTGGGTCCCGCCCTTCCTCGTCGTCGGTGGACGGCGGGAGGTCGAAGGGGTTGAGGTGCTGGCTCGACGTGCTGGCGAGACGGATGTACTGGCCATCAACCGCAGTACAGAGGGCCCGGTACTCGTCTTCTGGATCGATGATCAGGAACTCGACGTCGACCAGGAGGTTGCGGAGCGCCATGAGCTTGGTAAAGTAGCTCTTCCCCGCCCCCGAGGTGGCGAAGACCACCAGGTTGGCGTTCTCCAGACTCTCGTCGAAGGGATCGACGATGACGGGGGAGTGGTTGTGGGCGGCGATGCCGTAGAGCACACCCCGTTCCATGGAGAGACTGCTGGAGGAGAAGGGAAATGTGGTAGCGAGCGAGCTGGTGTCGAGGTTGCGATAGACGAACAGCCGATCCTGGCCCTGGGGCAGGCAGGACTGGAATCCGGCATCCTGTTCGAGCACCGCGACACGGGAATGGGCCAGCATGCTGCCAAGCGTGAGCTCGACCTTGCGGGTCAGCGTGTCGAGCGCTGCCAGGGAGCCCGCCCGCAGCAGGATGTAGAGGCCTACGGAGAAGATCTTCTCCTCACCCCGCTGCAAGGCGTCCCGGAGTCGCTCTGCGTCCTCGTAGGCCACCTCCCGCTCGGGATCGGGGAGCCGGCCATTCCGGGCCGCGAGTAACCGGGAGGAATGGAGCTGGACCATCTTGTGACCCAGCGCCGAGACCATCTGGGCCGTCTCCAGGGGGTAGAGGTGGAGGCTAATCTCGAGCGGCTCCTCGAAGTCGATGAGAGGGCCGAGCCAGCCGGGAACGACGGTTCGGGGATAGCCGGTGACGACGAGGGTGCGGACAAACTGGGCGTCGAGCCGCAGGTGGTCGCGGCTGACCTCCACGGCAGCTGGAGCTACCCGATCGGCGACGGACCGGGTGCCGAGGATGAAGCGCCGCTCGTCTGCGGTCAGCTCCTTTCGTCGACGATGAGCACTGGATGTGTTGGGGAATGCCATCAGGACCTCCTTTGGGGTCGGGTGGCCGTGGTAACAACGGGAGAGTCAACTGCGGTGAGGTCCGGTCCGAATCGCTGGACGTGCGCCAGCTCCGGACACCAGCAGGCGTAGAAGAGCTGAGCAAGCTCGCCGGCCGAGAGACGCCGGACGCTGAGGCCACAGCGAGCCAGCTGGCGCTCGATCTCTTCGCAGCGGAAGGTCAGCTGCCGGCGAGCGGCATCGATGCCGCCGCCCTGCTGCGTCCGCTCGAAGGGTCGCCAGCCTCGGGGCTTTGCCGTGTCCAGCTGAGCAGGAACGACCAGGGAGAAACGGCGCTCCAAGAGCGTGCGATTCCGGGCGAGACGCTGCAGAAAGGTGACGTAATCGCGGGCGAGGTCGGCCAGGTCGACCGAAAGGTGGTGCGCCCGCTGCTCGAGATCCGCCAGGTAGCGGCCAATGTCGATGGGCAACACCCGGACGAGGATCTGGACGGGGAAGGTGAGACTGTTGAGATAGGCGGCGAAGCCCGCAATCACGGCCTCCTGCTCCACCTCACCCTGCAATCCAAAGTTGATGCTGCCGACCTCGAGCACGGCGCGATACTGGCCCCCGGAGAGGCAGAGGACATCCTCGTCAATTGCCTCGAGCGGGAGGTGGGCGGTCTGAACGGACGCGGACGGGCTCATGGTCGCTCCTCTCTCCAGGCAAGCTGTGGCTTGAGCTCCTCCCACTCGCTCCTGGACATGCTCCAGGCGGCAGGATCGGGCTCCCGGGGGCGCCAGATGCTCACCTTGGGGACAGCCGCGTGGTGGAGGGCGACGAAGACCCACTCATCCAGGCTGCGGCCGGCAGGACGGACCAAGGCGAAGATGACGGCAAGGATCACAATGGGAACGACCAGCGCGGCGCGCACGGCCAGCGGCAACGCCGGCCACTGGTTCCAGAGGGCATAGGCGCCGGCTCCTCCGACCGTCAGGTACATGACCTGGCGGATGGTGAATCCATAGAAGGCGCGATCTTCGACGTTCAGGTGGGTCGGGATCTCATGGCGACGATGGCTCATGGTGTCTTCCTCTAGTGACCGCCGATGGCGGACTTAATCACACCCGCGATGACCCGGGCGGAGAGCACGATGGCCAGGCCGGCCAGGGCGTTGACCATGGCGGACTTCCCGCGTTCCATCTGATGGGGGTTCCCGCCGGCGCTCATGTAGAGAAACGCGCCCCACATGAGGAAGAACGCCGCCACGGTGACGCCGACGCCAAGGCCGATGTTCAAGAGGCTGGTGAAGAGATTGTTGATTTGGTGCACGGTGAGAAACTCCTAGCGGTTGGTGCTTGTATCCGACAGGTGCGGGGTAAGGACGTGAAGCAATCGAGGGCCGGGAGGTCCTGGTCCCTGGATAAGGCCCATGCTTCAGCCCCCGACGCGTCCGGCACCGGTATAGTGTTCGGCCCAGTAGCCGGTGAAGACCGGCATCTCTTGAACACCGTCGGCGGGATTCGCTGCATTGACCATCTCCCCGTCACCGACGTAGATACCGACATGCGTGATGAAATCTGATGTCGGGTACGTTCCGGAGAAGTAGACCGTATCGCCTGGTTGCAACTCGCTCCGAGAGACACGCACCGTGGCGTCGTACTGTTGCTGAGCGGTGCGGGGCAGGTTGATCCCGACCTGGGCATAGACCCACTGGACCAACCCCGAGCAGTCAAAGCCGGTCTGGGGGCTCTCACCGCCGTACACATACGGCATGCCGATCTGTGAGCGGGCCAGTTCGACTACCCTATTGGTCGGGGCCGAGGTCTGCCCATATCCATAGCGGATGGCGATCGCGAGGACCTGATCGACATACCACTGGGCGTGGTTGTAGGCGAATAGCGCGGCGCGGATGTCACCTGGTGCCCCGCTGGCGCAAAGATAGCGCGCCATGGCCGGCAGGGCGTCGTGGTAATCGTAGGGATTGCCGCCGTTGCCGTAGGTGGCCCAGGTGCTGGGGAGGAACTGGCCGTAGCCGATAGCGCCCGCGGAGCTCGTGGCCATGTTGCGACCGAAGTCCGACTCGACCTTGGCCACGGCGGCGAGGATCTGCCAGGGGAGACCGCAAATAGCGGCTGCCTGCTGCATCACTGCCAGCTGGTCCGCCGGTATCTCGTCAGTCTGGGCGCTGATGACCGCGTTTCCCGGCGCCGCGACGCTCGTGAAGGGCGTCAGGCTGGAGATGGCGAAGGCGAGAGCGATCATCACCGCGAGCCCAAGACCGCCTGCGACCTTGAGGGCATCACGGCCAAGCCCGGAGAGAGCGAGGGAGAGGACCATCA
>Ga0102924_1005507_pt1 | contig 12253 bp, 14 predicted proteins | sample PaiPotPPM11metaG_FD_80116 | JGI IMG/M metagenome (GOLD analysis project Ga0102924, IMG submission 80116) | Iron sulfur acid spring bacterial and archeal communities from Banff, Canada, to study Microbial Dark Matter (Phase II) - Paint Pots PPM... ... | reverse complement strand
CAGTTGAGGACCCTGGTTTATCATCAATCAGCGGAAGAGTGGCCGAGTGGTTGATGGCTCCAGTCTTGAAAACTGGCGTACCTGAAAGGGTATCGGGGGTTCGAATCCCTCCTCTTCCGCCATTCCTCGAATTTCGCCCAGAAATCGAGGTTTTCTGCCCGGTGTTACACATTGTGTTACACCTTTTGAGTTCCGGGCAGAGAATTTATGCTCGATATTTCGGTCCAGTCCCTTCTGACGGTATTTCCCCTCAGAGGTTGATAGACCGTGAAGTGTTCCAAGGTACGTCTCTACATTCGAATTCGGGTCTCGCCGAAAGGCTATAGGTTCGTCCCTCCGGTTTTCCATCGGAATGGCACACCGCGAACTGGATTCGCCTTGGTCGGCGGCAAGCCGGTGTCACACCCGGAGGGAATCTACTACCTCCGCTTCTTGCGCGACGGTAAGCGGATCTGGGAGAAGGTCGGCCCCGACGCCGATGTTGCGGTCGTAACCCTGCAGAACACCGAACAAGACCTCCGGGATGTCGCATTGGGGCGCACGGCGCAGCCGACGAGTCCTGCCGCTTCGAGCGACCCTCCACCTTCGCCGTCTCAGGTCTTCCTGGCGTCGGCGGTCGACCTATATATAGAGAGACTCAAAAAGCTCGGTCGCTCCTTCAAGACCGTTCGCGAGGCAAAACGGATCCTGGATCTCTTTGCGGGTCAGTTTCCAAGCAAGGCGATCTCGGAGATCACCTCCGACGATCTCATCAACCACATGGGGTTCTTGCGCGACCGAGGCCTCAGCGAGCGGACCATATCGAATCACATCATCCGCATCACCGCTCTCCTGCGAAAGCATAAGATCGTGGACCTGCTAGGTCCCGAGGAGAAACCTCAGTACGAGGAACCGGAGGTGGAGGCCTACGACGCCGATCAACTTAAGGCTCTCTTTGCTGCTGCCGACGACGAGGAGAGCCTGCTCTACGAGTTCATCTTGAACACCGGCCTCCGTGAGCAGGAGGTCATGAACTGTTCCTGGCCCAACATCGACTTCAAGGGCAAGCTTGTAAAGGTCCGGTCCAAGCCCATAGCGGGATTTCGAATTAAGGACAAGCAGGAGCGGTCCGTTCCAGTTCCCGATTCGCTGATCGATGATCTGAAGGAGAGAAAGCGGCATAGTACCTCGGCCTTGGTCTTTCCCGGCCCCAGCGGGAAACCGAATGGACACCTCCTGCGGCAGCTTAAAGGGCTCGCTCACCGCGCGGGCCTCAATTGCGGAGAGTGCGTTGGCAAGCCCTACAGAACCAAAAAGGGCAAGCTGAAGCCCGGGCGTTGCTGTGCCACCCATCCGACCTGCAAAGAGTGGGGCTTACACAAGTTTCGAAAAACCTTCGCGACCATGCACAACGAGGCAGGTGTGCCAGTGACGACCATCCAGCGCTGGCTGGGTCACTCGGACCTTGCAACCACTCTCCGCTATGTTGCGATTGCCGATCTGCATTCGGAACGAACCCGCAACCAGGTTAACGCCACCTTCGCGAGTCTTCGGATGAACCAGGGCGTTGAATCTTCGGAGAAGTACCCCTCCACCCAGGTTTCAACGCCGCGCGGGTCCCGCTACTCCCGAACGGCTTACATGTGACCAATTTAACGTCTGCAGATTTCTTTGGCCCAATAACCCGTTTCCCTGATCCCGACGGTATTCACCAGAAGAGGAGGTTGATTTCGATTAGGGAAAGGATGAGAAAGGTGAGCTTGCTTGAGGAGTTGAGAAAGAGGGAGACCAGCGACGGCTCGGGTACTCAGATCTCGCCACGACTCTTCGGTGTTTGGCGATCGCCGACCTGCGGTCAGAACGCACGCGGAATCAGATGAACGCTACCTTTTCAAGCCTAAATACGGAGCGTGCAACCGCGTCACCGAACATCCCCATGCGGGTGGGGCTGAGCAACATGGGCCGAAGACGACACCGACTTGCGCCCCCTGCAGCCCACCTTCCGGAGCCCTCAGCCCCTGATCTCTCTTACACTGCGCGATCTCTGCAATAAATTAATCTTCCCGGGCCGCCCGCCAGCCTCACAGAGTACTGCATGACGATACTTAGGTCACCGTTAGAAAGTAACGCTTTTATCCCGCCATGGGCCACCCGACCTGTGTTACCCAAGCCAAGGTCTCTCGATTCCATGCCGTTGACACGCGTTCATGGAGTCGCCAGCCGGTCGTGCTATTGCCACGAGAGTCGTTCATGCGTTTCCCTCTCATCCATACCCTTCAACTCCGCGTTTGACCGGCATTCCCGCCGACGCATAGGTACCGGCGACCCGGAGCTTGAAAAAAGTCTCCCCGATTTCTCTGAACTCGTCTGCTTGACGGTACTACCCATTAAGCAGGTTCGAAAGGAGAGAGACTAGGGGTTCCTTGATGGAGAGGTTGAGCGGTCGGGAGAGCCTCGCCCGCAGCGGCGAGTTGAGGGCACCGGGCGACACCAGTGCGAAACGTCACTAGGTATCTGTTGGAAAAAATGCCCCGATAATTCAGAACTTGCCTGCTTGGCGGTACTACCCATTAAGCAGCTTCGAGAGAAGAGAGATCAGAGCTTCGTTGATGGAGAAGTTCGGTCGTCAGGAAAACCTAGCCTCTCACAGAAATGTGAGGACAACGTCAACACTCAGGTTCACTGAGTCAAACAGCCAAAAAGGAGCTGAACATGAGCGTTACAAAGACAACAAACCGTGTACGCAATGGGCGTACCGCACTGCAGAAGACACCTCGGCATACGCAGCCTGTGCAGCCCGAGGTGTTGGCAGCGCTAGCCAACGGGATTACTGACCTCCGAGATCTTGCGATGATACTGATGCTGACCGAATCGGGTCTACGTGGATCAGAGCTGGTGCGGTTGGACCGGGGGATGATCTCGCTGGACAGCCAAAGAACGGGAGGGCACGGTGAACTGCCCTTCTCCAAGTCCGGGGGCAGCCGTCAGTTCTGGTTCGGTCGCAAGTCGGTGGACGCGCTGATCGCCTACCTGAACGCTGAGCGCGAGCAAGACACCAATGACGCGCTCTTTATCGATAACTCGGGGAATCGCGCCACCGTGCACCTCCTTCGCAGCATCATCGACCGGTGGTGCGGTCGGCTGGGCATCGAGAAGGTCAATCTCCATCAGTTCCGTGTGTCGTTCGCTTGCCAATAATGGGGGGACCCGCCCCGGTTGAAGGGTAGTCGCCCACCGGGGGCGGCAAGAAATAAATGCTGGCCAAATTCTGAACTCGGCCCTCTTTCGGTATTCACCTGCAGACATCAATTTTCGCAGACCACGAAAGAGAGTACGACATGGAACTGATTGAAGAGTTGCGGCGGAGCGGTAGCTACCTCTCCACCAAGGAGGTGATGAAGCTCATCCGCGTACGGCGCAACACGTTATGTGAGTGGGTTCGGACAGGACGGATTCCTGCGATACGTTGTGGCAACGGGTACTTGTTCGATCCCCGCGCGCTAGCGGACTGGCTTCAGTTACGGAAGACGTTGGTGTCGCCAACCAAGAGAGTGGTGGCATGAACGAGCTACCAATGACGCAGGCACTCGCAGAGGCCGGGACGGATTCCACCGGTGGCGACCAGCCTCAACTGTCCCATGGTTCAGCCACTCAACAGTGTTCGGTGACTGAGTTGTCAGTTCAGCGGCGTCTGCTGCAACGGGAACAAGTCCAGTGGCTTCTCCAACTCACCGGCGAGCAGGTCCAATGGTTGATTAATACCCGCCAGATCACTGCTGTTCGAATCTCGGGTGAAGAACGGTTTGATTCAAGAGACGTGTACCAACTCATTGACAGCTACATGGCGACAGCTCGAAGAAAGCCACGATGACCAATAGCAAGCTAATACGGAAGTTTGCAAATGGGGAGCGAAAGTGCCCTATATGCGAAAGACCGCTCCCTGCTCACGTAATCTGGCCCGGAGCTAAGTATCGGTTCTGCGGTTCGAACGAGTGTGCTGCGAAGGTGAAGATGCTTCCGCTCGGCCGGTGGGTTGCATCTGGCGCGCATCGATGTGAAAACGATGGGTGCGACAATTTCGTACCCGAGGGCCGGTACCGCACGGTTCCTGAATTTCTTACCTGCAGCGCCGCGTGTTGGCATCGCCGTAGCCAGCGAGGGAACGTGCGCATTAAGTGCAGCTGCGGCTGCGAGACTGAGTTCTTGCGGAGTGCGAAGCGCATCAGACGAGGGAGTCCTAACGGGCTCGTTTTTCTGAACCCGCAACATCAAGGTGAATATGTCCACAAAGAGAACTTGCGGCGGTCATGCGGCAATTTCTTTCAAATGGTAGCCGAATACATAACCGGATCCGCGTTCTGCCGTTACCGCAGCTTGTACCAGGTCCGATGGGTTTTGAGCGCGTTCTTCCGTTTTGTCAACGAGGAGGGAATCCATTCTCTGGAAAGTGTTAATCCCAAGACCATCAGTCAATTCCGGGTTTGGGCAGCAAAGCGCGGCACGTGCAAAGCTCCCTCAGATATGTCGGTCATCTCTGTATTCTTTCAATGGGCCATTGCCGAAGGGCGATTCCATGACTCGAATCCTGTTGTACGGGGTATCCACTATCCGCGCGTCGGTCGCCGTTTGCCACGCCCGCTCGAAGAAGACGAACTAGAATTCGCATGGCAACTCCTTTGTGAACGGGGCAGCGCTCGGCTCCGGTTTGCTGCAGCCATAGCCGAGGAGGGTGGATTGCGTAGCGGCGAGATTTGCCGGATCCGCATCCCGGACATAGACGTGTTGGGGCGAAAGGTTTTCGTTCGGCTGCCGAATAAGTCTAACTGCGAACGTTGGGCGTTCTTCGGCGAGAAGACGAAGCGGTACTACATCGAGTGGATGGCAGAACGCGATCCGGAGTGTGGTCATAACTTGGTACTGCACAACAGTCTCGGTCACGAGTTGAAGACGCAGTCACTGAGAGCTGAGTTCAATCGCACACTATGCAAAACCTATGACGGGAAGCGGGTTAACGAAAAGGGTTTCGACCGCTGGTCTACGCACAGACTACGGCACACGATGGCCTCGAAGCTCGCTTCCGCCGGTGCCGATGCGGCGACCGTAATGGCCTGCGGAGGTTGGAGAAGCTCCGACGTCATGCTCGGATATGCTCGCCCGCACCTCAGAGTGGTGCAGCGCGAGTATCACGAGGCAATGCGCCAAGCGCAACATCTCAAGGAGTCTTCAACTTCGAAGAAGTTGATCAGTGCGACGGATCTCCTTGCGCGGCGGCGATCAGCAACGTCATATGCTGCTGAAGGCAGAGCTTATGATGAGCGATAAATCGCGCTTTGCAGAGTCAACGACACAATGTCCCATGTGCGGAGTTCCACTCGCCGCCCACCAGACTTGGCCCGGTGCTCCGTATCGGTGCTGCGGCGCATCCGCTTGTGCTTCCAAAGTCAGAAAGCTTCCGGGTGGCCTTTATGTAGCCGCTCATGAGCGGAAGTGCGATGCCTCGGGCTGTCAAAACTTTGTTCCAGAAGGGCGCTACAGAATCCGTAGTGCAGTATGTTGCTCCCTGGAATGTTGGGAGAGCGTTCAGCGGCGAGGCACTGTCCGGCTGGTCTGCGCCTGTGGATGTGGCCAGGAATTCTTCCGCCAACGTAAGCCGCGGCATCGCCGCTCCTTCATCTCCCTCCAGCACGAAGGTGATTATGTCCGCAACAAGTACTTGGAAGAAGCATGCGGAGGATTCCGGACGATCTTGGAGGAATACTTGGTCATACTGGGTGCGACTAACTACCGCAGCACAGACGGTGTTCGCAGCCGGTTAGGGAGTTTCTTTCGCTTCCTGAATGAACGCAAGATCGAATCTCTAGATGATGTAACACCCACGACCATTACCCAGTTCGTAGCATGGTCGAAGGCCGCCGGACCGGGAGACATGCCCGGTAAAGTATCTAGCGTGTCCAAGTTCTTCCGGTGGCTGATCGCAGAAGGCAGACGAGAGACAGGCAATCCAGTCGTTCCGCTGATACACGCTAGACGGAGAGAGCGCCGAGCACCTCGCCCCTTAGAGAACACAGAACTACAGTTTACTTGGAAACTGCTTGGGGAACGAGGCAACGCGCGCCTGCGCTTGGCGACGGCAATCGGAGAAGAAGCGGGACTCCGCATTGGAGAGATTTGCCGAATCCGCCTTTCAGACATCGATTTGATTCGGCAGCGAATCTTGGTTCGTCTGCCGAATAAGACGAATCGGGAACGCTGGGCATTTTTCGATGAGAAGACGAAACGGTACTACACGGAATGGATGGCCGAGCGCGATCCGGGGTGTGGCCACGACTACCTGCTTCACAACACGCGCACGCGTCGTCCAATGACGGTTGGCTCCTTGACTGCAGAATTCAATCGAACCCTGTGCAAAGTCGCTAGTCGACGCAGAATCCGAAATCAGACAGGGTTCGACCGGTGGTCGACTCATCGTCTTCGTCACACGATGGCGTCGAACCTTGTCTCTGCGGGAGCTGACGTCGCCACCGTGATGGAAGCAGGTGGGTGGAGAAGCTACGAGGCCATGGCTGGTTATGCGCGAGTAGATCTAGACGTTGCTCGTCGCGGGTATGACGAAGCCATGCGGGGTGAAAATATTGCGCACTCGAACCACACCTGCACGATCAGCCCATCCGAGCTTCTCGCACGTCGCCGGGGGAGTCAGAGATACCAGCCCTCCAGCCCCGAGGAACGTTGCGTGTAAATCGGTTTACACGCAACGTTCCTAAGTATATGAATTTTAGCCATTTACGCACGCCAAGAAAGCGCACGATCATGAACTTCGAACCGTTTTTATCCCATCTTGAGGTGAATAGAGCTTGCAGCGCTGAAACAATTAGGGCTTACCGCAGTGACTTGAAGATGTTCGAAACTTTCCTGCAGGAAAACTCAATCCGGCGTCTGTCCCAGGTTAAATGCTCGACCATCAAGGACTTCATCGACTACATGCGCCAGAAGCCGAACCCACGGTTCGAAAAGGTCGGGCTCAGCGACTCGTCAATCTCCCGCCGGTTAGCTGCCGTCTCGGGTTACTTCGAGTTCGTCCGAGCTACCAGTGACACTAAGCTACGGAATCCTCTCAGCAGTATGTCGATGAAGTGGCATCACAATAAAGACCCTAAGCCCGTGGATGACCTTACCCTCGATCTGCTGATTACCGGCATCGACAATATCCGGGATCGCACCTTGATGACGTTGTTCTTAGCCACCGGCCTACGCGTCTCCGAGATGCAGCAACTGAATCGCGATTCAATCCGGATTGAGGTGCACGTCGAAGAGACCGGTAAGGAGGTCGCGTGTGGTTCAGGAGAGGTGTTAGGTAAGGGCAATAAGCGCCGCACATTCTTTGTTGATGAAGAAACTCTCTACCTCTACTGCGAATATCTGGAAACCCGAATCGACGAAAATCCAGCTCTATTCCTTTCGGAGCGAAAGCAGCGTATGTCCGTGCGGGCCATTCAATATACCCTCGACGCCTGGTGCAAAAGACTCGGTGCTCCTCATATTAATGTTCACAGATTACGACACAGCTTCGCGACGAAGCTTGCAAATACCCACATAAACAGCTTCGCCCTGAAGGACCTGATGGGGCACAACTCGCTGTCCACCACGCAGCAGTATTTCAAGCTCACCGACACTACTCTGGCTCGGGCCTACTTCTCCGCGATGGAATACCTCAAACCGGCCCGATAGCAGGCAGAGGACCATGCTTGTTATGCGCTTCTGTCGACTACCCCTTAGGCCGGGTCAAGGTGCGCATCGCGCCTTCCAGGTTCCGTCTGGGTGGTGCATGTGGATGCTGCACAGACCCACGATGTCGGGGCCTGCACTGCCAGTCTACGTCCCCTTCCGTAGCTAGCCACAACTATTGAGACGACCGCTGTCCCTCCAGCGGCGCTGCTAGTTGGATCGCGTTGGGTGTGAAGTTCCATTCAGTCGGCCAGCCTCTCTGTTCGTCATCTTAATTGCCCCCGCCAATTTTGGCCTCGAACGACCGGCCCTCAGGACAGTTATGCGTATTCGTGCCCGAGATGAGATCGGCCTCCGAGTCGATCGGACCTCCACAGAGAAAGCAGAATCCGATGCTCTCGCGCTCTGAGGCCGCCCATTCCTCGAACTTCACTTCAATATCGGGTGGCGTGGGTGCGAGTGGAACCCATCCATCTTTCATCGGCTCACTCCCGCACACATCTGATGAACCGCGAGCCTCATCACTTTGCACTCCAATCGCGGCACCTTCCTCAAATTCCGTGCCGCTCAACTGATCGACTTCGTGCTCGGGACACGCCCGGAGTTCAATGGGACACCGGCTGTGGTCGTGTCCCTCCATAGATTTCCCGCAGATACAGATGCACGAGCTTGACTCGCACATCCAAAAATGGCCCGCTATATCACAACCGTGCGAGTGACCCATATTCCCTCCCAGACTCGCCTGCTATCAGTCGGGCGATCAGTGCGCGTTTAAGGGGCTTCCAGAAACATTCGAAGTCCGCAATAAAGTCTTCCTTTACCAAGCCATTTTCCAGGTATAGTCCCGGTTCCCGGATGGAGATGCTCAATGGTTCGACCAACAACACGATGCAATCCGTTCGACATTTTGGCCCTTCGCCCAGGCTGAGCACTGGAGTAGAGAAAATGATGCGGTTGAGCAAATCATCACATCCTGGACTGCCATAACCAATCAAGAGAGCGCCCGCTTCGATCGCATCCTGTGTCGCTCGCAATCCAGCATTGTGTCCCATCTTCGCGGAGGTCTCTCAGAACTTCTCGCAAAGCCGCGAGGCCGACCACAAAGCCGATGTCTACATCTAGATCCATAAGCTCTCCTCCTACGTATGCCAACGGCTTGGGCATCTACCTGTAGGACTCTGTGGCGGTAAGGAACCTACCGGGAACTTTATCTTGCCGGTCTCTTCCCGCCCGAGTCTCAGCATCAGGAACTACGTACCTAGTCCTCCCGGTTACCTAGTTGCAAGGTGCCACCCTACTCTGTAGTGCCCGTGGGAGCACCGGGAAGATAATCTGCAGCAGAGAGATGGCGCACGTTGCAAAGACGACACCGTCGAACCGCTTCGATACGCCCCCTACGGCTTCAACTGTGGCGGCTCTGGTTGGGCTGCTGGCAAACCCACCGAGTTGCTGGCTAGTTGACATGTCCTGTTCAGGTCAAACGTCCAATGGCTACAAGAAATTCGATCTGCTTACCTCTTCCAGTTGGGCCGTCGGCGTTCACGGCTGCATGGCATTCGCAATGTGACCGGAGCGTTTCCTGGACTGCCGTCTTCCCGGAGCAAGGCGGCGTTCACGAACAACGTGCCACCTCTGTCGATCATTCCATATGCACCATGTACGTGTCCGAAAAGATGCAGTCGTGGCTTCAGTTTTAGGACAGCCTCAAGCAATTCACGGCACCCTGTATGGGTATCAGTTCCAGGCGGACAGTCAAGGATTCCATAAGGAGGGCCGTGAGTCAGGAGGATGTCAGTATCGGGAGGGATCGTTTTATATAAAGCGACCCGATCTTCAGCAGAACTTCTGCCAAAGGCTGTGCCGTAGAGCGGAGTGACCGGAGATCCCCAAATCTTAAGTCCCATAACCTCGACGGCCTCATCGATCAACACTGTGGCGTTCGTCAGCAAGCTTCGCCTGCGAGGGTCAGCCTCAAGGAAGAACTCGTGATTGCCTGGAGTTGCGACTGCGCGGTGCGGATGTTCCCCCAGCCAGTCATTGAAATCCTCAATCGCCGCTAGACTTTTACTAAACATCGTGAAATCGCCCGCGTGAAGCAGCAAATCTCCGGCTGGGAGATCCACTTCGCGATGAAGCTCGTGAGTGTCGGAAATGCAGACAACGGTCACAGATGGCATCAATCCCCTCCGTCCACTAGACTTGTCTTTGCGGTCTTCGAAGCATCGCCCGCGACCCCGATTCTGGGACCCGGCCTTTTCCCTTTGCGATCGCGTCTCCGCAGCCTGCTTTGCGATCGCGCCGCATTGGGCCTGGGTTTCTTTGGCATAAGCACATGCGTTCACTGGATTCGCATCGCCAGAAACGCCCGGCGATGTCACAGAACGAAAGTGTGGCTCCATGTTTTCTCCTGTCTGGATTACTTTGTGGCCCATATCGACGTTCTAGTCCTTCGGCATGGCCTCATACTCGGCAATCGCGTCCCGCCACTCCTTCCGCTTCTGTTCGCCGAGCAGAGACCAGTTCTCTTCGGTTGCAAAGAAGCCGGTTTGCTCGAAGGCATAAATTACGGCGGGGTCCACACCCACCTTCCGCATGGCGTCCCCCACAGCGGCCTCGTACTCCGCGATCTGTTGTTCCAGCATGGGTTCCGGAACATCACTGCCCGGGTTGAAGAAGACTGGGTCGTTGGGGCCTGGGGCGCGACCGAAGTTGGTCTCAAAGTTCTCTTTTTGCTGCTTCAACGCCTCAATCATCTCGTCGTTCATGGGGATGCTGCGCTTCTGCGGCATTACCATGCCACGAAATCGTCGTAGTCCTTTTCTTGCTCGCATTGGGTTCTCCTGTGTAGTCGATAATGTTCGGTGGTGCATGACAGACTCTGTGGAGGTGGAGGGGACACCGGGAAGATTGTTTTTAGATACGGACGACGTGTCGGATGAAGGCGTCTTCGACTCGATTTCCAATCTACTGGGAAACGCCGCACATCATGCCAGCGTCATCATGCTACCTTCCGGGGAACTCGTCGGACGGGCCATTGTGGACGGCAAGGTCGCTGAGCCTCTCTCGTCCATCATGATTGTTGGCGACGATCTAGTTGTTTGCCAGCCGCATTGCAACAACGTTCCTGAGGAGTTCAGTCTTCGGCATCGGCAGGCATTTGGCGAAGGAACTACAACCTTGCTGCGCACACTATCCGTGGCCGTGGTTGGGTGTTCTGGAACAGGAAGTTTTGTGGTGGAGGAGTTGGCGAGACTTGGGATCGGAAGGTTGGTCCTCATAGACTCCGATTGCGTTGAAGAGAAGAATCTGAATCGCATCCTTAACTCCTCGAAGGAGGACGTGTATCTTGGCGCGTACAAGGTTCATTCGATGGCCAAGGCAATTGCCAAGATGGGCTTGAATCAGCGGGTAAATCCACTACCCGTGAACCTAATCACTGAGGAGGCGGTTCTGGCGGTCGCTGAATGTGACATTGTTTTTGGCTGCACAGATGGTGTGGAGGCGCGGCACATTTTGAATCGCATCGCCGCGTTCTACTGTATGCCCTATATCGATGTAGGCGTTCGCTTGGACGCTGATAGGCACAAAGGCATATCGGGGATCTCCGGAGCAGTTCACTACCTGCAACCCGGTCTCTCCAGCCTTTTGAGTCGTGGTGTTTACACTATGGATCAGGTGGAAGCGGAAGGGATGAGAAGGACCAACCCTGAACTCTACAGGCAGCAGCGTGGAGAAGGATACATCCGAGGCGTGCAGGAAGATCGCCCGGCGGTCATTACGGTAAATGGCACGTTCGCTTCGCTCGCTGTCCAGGAACTCTTAGCGCGGCTTCACCCCTACCGCAACCAGCCGAATAGCCGGTTCGCGTACATCGGAGGCAACCTCGCTGAGGTCCAGCTCTACACCGAACCGGAGGGAGAGCCTTGTCAGATCCTAAAGGGGCATGTTGGCCGGGGAGATATGAAGCCGCTCTTGAATATGCCGGGGATTCTATGAGAACTTGGCTCATCGGAAGCTGGAACAAAATCCGACGCTGGATATCTGGAAGGCGCGGCGGCTCTGTATTTCATATGGAGTACGTGCCCGAGTTGCCAGACAGAGTGCGGCCACACTGCCTATACGCCGTTGGCGAAACTTCGCCGTGGGCCGTAGCGATGCTGTGCCCCTGCGGATGCCGGACAGTAATCCAGTTGAGTCTCCTAAGATCGGACTCACCTCGTTGGAGGCTGACGACAACTCGAAAGGGAATTCCGACTCTACATCCTTCCGTCCATCGAACCGAAGGCTGCCGATCTCATTTCTTTCTGAAAGACGGCAGCGTTATTTGGCATAGAGATTGAAGCAAGATCGTCTGGTCAGAAAAGCTCGCTTTGCTCGCAACATCAAGGACATGGTAGGCGCGGCCTGGCTCCCGGTCACGGATGGTCTTGACCTGCCCCCGGTTTCTCACCCACTGATAACTGGAGTTTCTCGGTTTTGGTTTTGCTTTGAGATTATCTCGCAGCCGTCGTAGTCGAGGCTGTGCGGATGTGGGAAGCGTTCTCTGCTT
>Ga0102924_1005506_pt1 | contig 12254 bp, 14 predicted proteins | sample PaiPotPPM11metaG_FD_80116 | JGI IMG/M metagenome (GOLD analysis project Ga0102924, IMG submission 80116) | Iron sulfur acid spring bacterial and archeal communities from Banff, Canada, to study Microbial Dark Matter (Phase II) - Paint Pots PPM... ... | reverse complement strand
TGGTTCGGCGCCCCGAGCCCGAGCGGCACCATGTTCGACTGGTCCCGCACCCAGGTGATCGCGGCCCGGAACCGGCGGGCGAGGTCGGCGTCGTCCTCGCGCCACCGGCGGGGCGGATCCTCGGCCTCGATGTGCCAGGTGCACCGGGTGCCCCGCACCGGGTCGTCGAGGTAGTCGCGGGTGATCGCGACCACCGCGTCGGGCTCGAGCTTCAGAAAGGCGCCGTCCCAGCCGGCCGGCCGCTCCGGCCCCAGCACCAGCTCGAAGCTGCCGTCGTCGGCGATGTCGAGGTCGTCCCGGTCGTTGACGGTCCCGACGATGCGCTCCGAGTAGCGCCCGTCGCGGGGCCCGCCGTAGACGGTCAGGGAGAGGTAGGCCGCGTCGCCCCGCCGGCCCCGGACCCGGTAGGTGCGGGCCGGGTCGACCGGGGCGTACTGGTAGTAGGCGTCGGCGTTGTCGCCGCCCCACTTCTTGTAGGGGCCGACGATCTCGACGAAACGCGGGTTGTCCGGGTCGGCCCAGACGTAGCAGTCGAGCGCGACCTGCAGGATCGAGAAGATCCATTTGTACCCTTCGAGCACCTGCTGGTCGTCGGCGACCGCCTTGTCGCCGGTCAGGAAGCTCGTGTCGAGGCGGCCGAGCAGCTCGAGCAGGTCGTGGACGGCGCCGGTCGTCTCGAAGGTGCGATCCATGGGGCTGGAACGCTATGCGACCCCGCTCACGCGGGCCGGGGCGGAGCGGACGCCCGTCAGAGCGGGGTGATGCGGTCGCCGGGCCGGAGGGTGCCGCCGTCGAGGATCTCAGCCCGCAGGCCGCCCCGGTGGATCAGCGCGGCGCGCACTCCGGGCCGCGTCTTGCCCTCCCAGGTACGCGCACGGCTCGGCGAGCTTGACACCCCGCAGCCGGGTCGGGCCGACCCGGAACTCCCGGTCGACGAGGTGGTTGAGGGGGACGCCGCGCGTCACGAGGTTGCGGCGCGTCTCGGCGGCATCGAGCTCGAGCTGCTCCTCGGCCCGGGCCGCCGCGACGGCCTCCTCCTCGATGAGCGTCACGGCCCGCTGGTCGTCGGGGATCCGGGTGCCCGAGTAGGTGCCGTCGGCGTCGAGGTAACGGTCCCCGACCAGTCCCCGCCCCGCGACAGCCTCGACCTCCTCCCGCGCCTCCATCGGCGCCCCACCAGCCGGCGCCACGTAGATCGCGACGAGCTCGCCCTCGAACACCGCCGCATCCTGACCGGTCACGGCGCCTCGGTGCGACCGGTTTCGGCCCCGCGGCACCACTCCAGCCAGCCGCACGCGTCGGGCGCCGTCACGAGCCCGAGCACGAGCCGGGTCCCAACCGGCACCACCGCGGTCGCGGCCACGTCGAACCGGCGGCCGTCGGCGCGCGCCGCGGTCGGGAGCCCGGCCGGGTCGACCTCGAGCTCGACGGCGTCGCCACGGGCGGCGCCGCCGGTCGATCCGTCGTGCTGCCACGACAGCCGGGAGAAGCCGTGGTTCCACACGTCATCGGCGAGCTGCTCCTCGGTGAGCGCGCCGGTGCCGTCGAAGGCGAGGCGCGCGTCGCCGACCAGCAGCTCGCCGTGCACGATCCCGTACGGGGTCGAGCCGACCTCCCACTCGAGGTCGAGCCCGACCGGGAGCCGCTCGCCGCGTTCGCCCCGCTCGGCGTCGAGCGGGTCGTCGAGCCGGACGCCGAACGCCTCGACGCCCACCGTCCAGTGCTCGCCCGGCGTCTCGGGGATGAGCTCGGCCCACAGCCCGTCGGCGCGCACGACCGGCGCCGAGCCGGGCCGCGGCAACGCGACGTCGTGGTCGCGCACCGCGACCAGGCCCCACCCGGGCGACGTGACGTACGTCCAGTACCAGGCCCGGTCCGGCCAGCGGATGAGGCGCACGAACCCGCCCGTGCCGTCCCGGCACGCGAACCCGAGCGACCAGGCCTCGCCGACGAGGCGATCCGACATCTCCGCACCGTACGCGTAGGCTTTCCGGATGCCCGGACCGGCCGTCGACGACGTGCGTGGCACCACCAGCACGATCGATGTCGACGGGATTCCGGTGCACACCGTCGAGTGGCGTCCGGCCGAGGCGAAGCCCGGCCGGCGCGTGCTCCTGCTGCACGGACTCGGTTCGAACACCCTGACCTGGGAGCCGTTCGGCGCGCCGCTCGCCGAGCGCCTCGGCGCCACGGTCACCGCGGTCGACCTCATCGGGTTCGGGCGCACCCGGACCTGGGGCCGCAGCTCGGGCCTGGCCACCCAGCATCGCGTCGTGCACCGGCTGCTCGACGCGCTCGGCTCGGTGCTGATCATCGGCAACTCGATGGGGGCCTGCATCGGGATCGGCGTGGCCGCCAAGCGCCCCGAGCCGGTTGAAGGGCTCGTGCTCATCAATCCGGCCGTCCCGCACCCGAGGCCGGGGGTGGCCGACTGGCTGCGGCTGGCCTGGCTCGCGCCCCTGACCGTTCCCGCGCTCGGTGCCGGCGTCGTGGCGCTGCGGGCCCGCGCGCTCGGACCGCAGCGGCTCGTCGACATCTCGTTGCAGACCAGCGTCGGCCGGGCCGAGCTCGTCGAACCCGAGCTGCGCCGGCGCCTTGTCGAGCTCACGACCGAGCGGCTGCGGTGGCCCGACGCCGCCCCCGCGTATGCGGACGCCGCCCGCTCCCTCGTCGCGTACCTGGCCCGCGGGCTTCATCGCGACATGACGACGATCCGCGACTCGCACCCGATGCTGCTGCTCCACGGCGCCGAGGACAAGCTGGTCCCGCTCGAGGCGGCGCGCCACGCGGCGTCGGTCCACGACGTCGACCTGCACGTGCTCGACGGGATGGGTCACGCGCCCCAGCTCGAGGACCCGAACCGCGTCGTCGACGCGGTCGAGGTCTGGCTCGAATCGCGGGCGCTGCCCGGATGGTCGATCGACCGCGGGGCGCGCTCGAACTGAGGCCTCGCAACGGCTGGACCGCGACCGGCGAGGCCGTCGCGCACGACGAGGCGTAGGATTTCGGGCATGTGGGACGCAATCCGTCGCTGGTGGCGGTACTGGGGCGCCAAGCTCGGCGTGCGCCTCGACGAGAAGGCCGACCCGAAGGTCCAGCTCGAGCAGGCGATCAAAGAGGCCCGCCAGCAGCATCGCCAGCTCATCGAGCAGGCCACCAACGTCATCGCGAACCAGAAGCAGACCCAGCTGCGACTGGACCGCGCCATGGAGGACTACGAGAACGCGAACGCGTCGGCCCGGCAGGCCCTGCTGCTCAGCGACCAGGAGGCGCGGGCCGGCAACGCCGACAAGGCGACGACGTTCAACCAGGCCGCGGAGGGCTTCGCATCCCGGATCGTGAGCCTCGAGGCCCAGGTCGGCCAGCTCCGCGACCAGCTGCTCGACGCCACGCGCTCCTCGGAGCAGGCGAAGGCGGCCGTGACCCAGAACTCGGCCGCGTTGCAGAAGAAGCTCGCCGAGCGGGAGCAGCTCCTGAGTCAGCTCGACCAGGCCCGCATGCAGGAGCAGCTCAACAAGGCCATGAGCCAGCTCTCGGAGGCGGTCGGCGAAGACGTGCCCTCCTTCGAGGAGGTGCGCACCAAGATCGAGCGCCGCCTGGCCCGCGCCCAGGCCGCCTCGGAGCTGGGCGGGACCACGGTCGACACCAAGATGCTCGAGGTCCAACATGCGCAGCTGTCGGCTGAAGCCCAGGCTCGGCTGGGCGCGCTGCGGTCCGAGCTCGGGCTGCGCCCACCGCCGGCGCTGCAGGCGCCCGACGAGTCCTAGGCGCGCGTCCGCCGCGCCGGGGTTGGCGGTGCCACGCCGCTGAACCGGATCGCGAACCGGTTCTGCAGCACCAGCAGCGCCCACATCACCTGCGCCGCGGCCGGATCGGCGAACGCGACCGGGATCGAGATCGCGAAGACCGTCACGAGGTACCCGCTCCGCAGCCTCGCTTGTCGCAGCGTTCCCGCCGGCGCGCGGCCGTCGTCGAGGCCGCTTCGCAGCGCGTACTCCCACGTCGCCCACGAGAGCAGCCCGGTCGGCACCATCGTGGCGGCGTAGAACACGGCCGCCGTGGTCGTGCCGCCGTACACGCCGATGACCTCGGTCGGGAACGGGACGAAGACGATGAAGGCGAGGAAGAGCAGGTTCAAGACGATGAACGGCGTGTCGACCCGTCGGAGCAGGATCGACAGCCGGTGGTGGGACATCCAGTAGCGGGCGATGACGAAGAACGAGATCACGAAGCCGGCCAGGAGCCCGGCGTCGTGCCCGAGGGCGTCGAGGAGCCGGTGGTCGATGTTGCGCCCGGTGAGGTGCGGAACCTTGAGGTTCAGCACCAGCAGCGTGATCGCGATGGCGAACACCGCGTCGCTGAAGTTGACGACCCGGTCGAGCCCGCGCCCGCGCTCGTCGAGCTCCGGTGCCGCCACGCGAGCATGCTGCCGTAGCGGGCGGCGCTGATCGCGGACCCGCTCAGCCGAGCAGCTCGGCGACCTCCTGGCGCTCCTCGAGCAGCTCGTCGGTGGTGATCTTGATGCGCTCGGCCGCGAAGTCGTCGTGCTCGATCCCCTCGACGATGCTCCACGACGAGCCGTCGCTGCGCACGGGGAACCCGAACTGGAGCCCCTCGGGGATCCCGTACTCGCCGTGGCACGGCACCGCGAGCGAGTGCCAGTCGTCGGCGCGGGTTCGGCGCCAGATGCTGTTGACCGACTCGATGGCGGCGTGGGCGGCCGACGCCGCCGACGAGGCGCCGCGGGCCTTGATCACCGCCGCGCCCCGCTGCTGCACCGTCTGGAGGAACGGCCCCCGCAGCCAGTCGTGGTCGGTGATGACCTCGGGGAGGGGCGCGCCGGCGATGCGGGCGTGGAAGAAGTCGGGGAACTGGGTCGCGGAGTGGTTGCCCCACACCGCGAGGTTCGTGACGTCGCGCGTCGGCACGCCGGCGTGCTTGGCGAGCTGGGACTTGGCGCGGTTCTCGTCGAGCCGGGTCATCGCGAACCAGCGCTCGTCGGGGACGTCGGGAGCGTTGCTCCGGGCGATCAGGCAGTTGGTGTTGCACGGGTTGCCGACGACGAGCACCCGCACGTCCTCGGCGGCGTGATCGTTGATGGCGCGCCCTTGCGGCTTGAAGATGCCGCCGTTCACCGACAGCAGGTCGCGCCGCTCCATGCCCTCCTTGCGGGGGATCGACCCCACCAGCAGGCACCACGAGGCGCCAGCGAAGGCGTGGTTGACGTCCGAGGTCGCCTCGATGCCCTCGAGCAGGGGGTGGGCGCCGTCCTCGAGCTCCATGACCACGCCTTCGAGCGCCGGCATCGCGGGCTCGATCTCGAGCAGCCGCAGCACGACCGGCTGGTCGTCGCCGAGGAGCTCACCGGCCGCGATCCGGTGCACGAGCGCGTACCCGATCTGGCCCGCGGCTCCGGTGACCGCGACGTGCAGCGCCCGGGTCGCCATGGGAGCGGGAACCTACCCGCTCGCCCCCGCGCTCGCCGACTCTGGCGCCCCGGTGTGCGCGAGGAGCAGCTCGCGCGCCTCGCTGAGCTCGGCGAGCCGCTCGGCGGCGCCGTCGCGCGACGCCCCGTGGTCGGGGTGGGCGAGCCGCACCAGCCGGCGGAAGCGGGCCTGGACGTCGTGGCGCTCGACCGTCATGTCGGCCCCGAGGCCGAGGACCTCCATCGCCCACCGCCGCTCGGCCGGGATGCCGGCCCAGCCGTTGCCGCCGCCCCCGTCGCCGTTGACGGAGTGCGGCGCGAAGGGCTGCAGACCGGGGATCCCCTCGATGAGCCGGCGGATGACCAGCCCGTCGGGCAAAACGGGACGAGCGATCGCACCCTCGATCGCCCGCAGCGCCGTCCGTCGGGCCGAGGGCGGCAGCGCGGCGGCCGCCATCACCGCGCCGAGCAGCTGGGGAACGCCGGCGCCGTGGCGGTCGAGCTCGAGCACGATCGAGGGTGGGGCGCCGAGCTCCGCCTCGCTCACGATCCGGTGCCGGGACCGGTCGAGGCCGTGGGTGTCGGTCTGGAGGCGGTAGCGGAGCGCGATGCGCGGGACCGAGAGCCCGTCGCGGGCGTCGTGGACGAGGCGGGGCAGCAGCTCGGCCTGCTCCTCGTCGAGCTCCGGGAGGTGCTCGGCGACCACCGCGCCGAGGAGCACCGCTCCCCAGCCGGGGCCGCTGAGCGGGAGGTACGCGTCGCCGAGGGCGATCCGTCGGGTCGGCATGTGGCGTCGGGAGTGCCGGATGTTCAGCTCGGCGAGCAGCACCTTCCCCTCCCGACCCTGGTGTTCGCTCCCCAGGGTGCCCGACCGCCGCGGCCGGGCCAAGCCGGCTCGCCGCGCCTACAGGTGATCGACGACCGCCTCCGCGAAGGCCGAGGTCTTGACCTCGTAGGCGCCTTCCATGAGCCGGGCGAAGTCGTAGGTGACCACCTTCTCGGCGATGGTGGCCTCGAACGCCTTGGTGATCAGGTCCGCCGCCTCCTGCCAGCCCAGGTGCTCGAGCATCATCACGCCCGAGAGCAGCAGCGATGACGGATTGACCTTGTCCTGCCCCGCGTACTTCGGCGCCGTGCCGTGGGTGGCCTCGAAGACCCCGTGGCCGGTCACGTAGTTGATGTTGCCGCCGGGGGCGATGCCGATCCCGCCCACCTGGGCCGCCAGCGCGTCGGAGAGGTAGTCGCCGTTCAGGTTCGTGGTCGCGATGACGTCGAAGTCCTCGGGCCGGGTCAGGACCTGCTGGAGGGTGATGTCGGCGATGTTGTCCTTTACAAGGATCTTGTCGCCGGGCTTGCCGTCGCAGTCGTCCCAGGTCACCGCGACGTCGGCGAACTCCTCGCGGGTCAGCTCGTAGCCCCAGTTCCGGAACGCGCCCTCGGTGAACTTCTGGATGTTGCCCTTGTGCACGAGCGTCACGCTCTTGCGGTTGCGGGCCACCGCGTAGTTGATCGCGGCGCGGATGAGCCGCTTCGAGCCGGTCTCCGACACCGGCTTGATGCCGATGCCCGAGTCGGGCCGGATCTTCCAGCCGAACTCGCGCTCGAGGACCCCGATGAGCTTCGTCGCCTCTGGCGTGCCGGCCTCGACCTCGAGGCCGGCGTAGATGTCCTCGGTGTTCTCGCGGAAGATCACCATGTCCACCAGGTCGGGCCGCTTCACCGGCGAGGGGACCCCCGGATACCAGCGCACCGGGCGCAGGCACACGTAGAGGTCGAGGATCTGGCGGAGCGCGACGTTGAGGGACCGGATGCCGCCGCCGACCGGCGTCGTGAGCGGGCCCTTGATCCCGATGAGGTGCTCGCGGAACGACGCCACGGTCTCGTCGGGCAGCCAGCTGCCGGTCCGGTCGTGCGCCTTCTCCCCGGCCAGGACCTCCACCCACGCGATGCGTCGGCGTCCGTCGTAGGCGCGCTCCACAGCCGCGTCGAGCACGCGCTGGGCGGCGGGCCAGATGTCGATCCCGGTCCCGTCGCCCTCGATGTAGGGGATGCTCGGCTCGTCCGGCACCGTGAGGGTGCCGTCGACCATGGTGATGAGCTCGGCCATCAGTCTCCTTGGGCGCTCGCCGGTCTCAATGCGTGAGCGCGACGATCGCCAGCGTGATGAGGTACACGGCGAGGAAGCCGGCGCCAGTCCACCACAGCGCCCGGACCGAGAATGGACCGGGTCGGCCGTCGACGCCGGCGAGCGACCACCCGCAGGCCGGGCAGCGTCGTGCCTCGACCGCGACCGCGACGCCGCACAGCGGGCAGGCGCCCTCGGCGGTGGGGACCGGCTCGGTCGTCACCGGGCGTGCCTCCGCTCGGCGGCCTCGACCGCGTTGCGGAACAGCATCGCGATGGTGGTCGGGCCGACGCCGCCCACCCGGGGCGTGATCGCGCCGGCCACCTCGGCGCAGCGCTCGTCGACGTCCGGGAGCAGCTTGCGACCCTCATAGCGGACGCCGCCGCCGACCACGACCACGCCCGGCGAGAGATGCTCGGGCTGGAGGATGCCGGGCACGCCCGCGGCCGCGACCACGACCTCGGCCCGCTGGGTGTACCGGGGCCAGTCGGGCACGCCGGTGTGCACGACGGTGACGGCGGCGTTGGCGGTCGGGCGCTTCTGCGAGAGCAACAAGGCGAGCGGCCTCCCCAGCGTCGTCCCCCGGCCGAGGATGCAGACCTCCCGTCCGGCGACCGGCACCTCGTGGTAGGCCAGAAGGGCCTCGATGCCGGCGGGCGTGCAGGGTATGGGACCGGGCATCGACATGGCCAGGCGGCCCATGTTCACCGGGTGCAGCCCGTCGACGTCCTTGTCGGGGTCCATCTCGAGCAGGGCCGCCTCGTAGTCGATCTGGGGCGGCGTGGGGTGCTGGACCAGCATGGCGTCGACGGCCGGGTCGTCGTTGAACCCCCGGATGGCCGCGACCAGGTCGGCCTGGGTGGCGTCGTCGCCCAGGTGGGCGTGCGGCGAAGCCATGCCGACCTCGACCGCCTTCTCCTGCTTCTGGCGGATGTACCCGGCGCTCGCCGATTCGTTGCCGACCAGGATCGTCGCCAGACCAGGCTGGTGGCCGGCGTCGGCGAGCACCTTGATCCGGGGCGCCAGCTCGGCGAAGACGGACTCGGCCACCGGGCCGCCGGGGAGCAGGCGCGCCGTCATCAGTGCAGGAAGTGCCGCTCGCCGGTGAGCACCATCGCCAGGCCGAGCTCGTCGGCCCGCTCGATGAGCTCCTCGTCGCGCATGGCGCCGCCGGGCTGCAAGACCACCGCCACCCCGGCCGCGGCGGCGGCCTCGATGCCGTCCGCGAACGGGTAGAAGGCGTCGCTGGCGCTGGCGCCGCCGACGGCGCGGCCGGCGGCCTTGCGGGCCGCGATCTCACCGGCGTCGACGCGCTTCTGCTGCCCGGCGCCGATCCCGACCGCCTGGCCGTCCTTCACGAGGACGATGGCGTTGGACTTCACGTGGCCGCAGACCCGCCACGCCAGCTCGGCGTCGCGCCACTGGGCCTCGGTCGGCGCGACCTTCGTGGCCACCCGCCAGTCGTCGCGACCGGTGACGAAGCGGTGCGGCTCCTGCACGAGGAAGCCGCCCGAGATCTGGCGCACGTCCAGCCGCTGGGGCTCCGGGGGCCCCGCCTCGAGGAGCCGCGTGTTCCTGCGCTTGCCGATCAGCGCTTCGACCGTCCCGGGCTCGTAGCCGGGAGCGAGCACGACGTCGGCGTTCGGGCCCGCCACCATCTCCTCGGCGGCGGCCGGGTCGAGGGGCCGGTTCATCGCCACCACGCCGCCGAACGCCGACTGCTCGTCGCACGCCAGCGCCTTGGCGTAGGCGGTGGCGAGGTCGCCGGCCACCGCGACGCCGCACGGGTTGGCGTGCTTGATGATGGCGCAGGCCGGGCCCGAGCCGAGATCGTGCACGAGCCGCCACGCCGCGTCGGCGTCGTAGAAGTTGAGGTAGGAGAGCGCGAGCCCGCTGTGCTGGCGCACCGAGTCCCACCACGACGTCGTGCCGACGAGCCGGTACCGGGCCGCGCGCTGGTGCGGATTCTCGCCGTAGCGCAGCGCCTCCTCGGTCCGCTCGAGCGGGAGCACAAGGTGCTCGGGGAGCAGCTCGTCGTCCTCGAGCCACGCCACGATCGCGGCGTCGTAGGCGGCGGTGTGCGCGAACGCCTCCCGGGCGAGGAGACGGCGGGTGGCGTCGGAGAGCGTGCCGTCGCTGGCGCGCAGCTCGGCCAGCACCTCGTCGTACTGGGCGGGGCTGGTGACGACCCCGACCCAGGCGTGGTTCTTCGCCGACGCCCGCACCATGGCCGGCCCACCGATGTCGATGGTCTCGACGTCCGGCCGCTCGGCGAAGGGATAGAGGTTGCTGACGACGAGCTGGAACGGCTCGATGCCCTGGCGCTCAAGGTCGGCGCGGTGGTCGGGGTTGCCGAGGTCGGCGAGCAGGCCGCCGTGCACTCGGGGGTGCAGCGTCTTGACGCGGCCGTCGAGCATCTCGGGCGCGTCGGTGACCGATTCGACGGTGGTGACCGGGAGCCCGCCCTCGGCGAGCGCGACCGCCGTCCCGCCCGAGGCGACGAACTCGAAGCCCAGGTCCACGAGCCCGCGGGCGAAGTCGACCAGGCCTGACTTGTCGGACACCGAGACGAGGGCGCGCCGCGTCACGGAGTCCGCCCCTCGAGCAGGGTCCGCAACAGCTCCGGGTAGCGACGGCGCTCGACGTCCTTGATCCGCTCGTGGAGCGTCTCGACCGTGTCGTTTGGGAGGACCGGCACCGCCTCCTGGGCCAGGATCGGGCCGTCGTCGACCTCGAGGGTGGCGACGTGCGCGGTCCAGCCGGTGACCTTCACCCCGGCCGCCAGCGCGTCCTCGACCGCGTGCCAGCCCTTGAACGCGGGGAGCAGCGCCGGGTGGGTGTTCACGATCCGGCGCGGGAAGGCCGCGTGGACCGGCTCGGCGAGGATGGTCCCGAAGCCGGCCATGGCGACGAGGTCGATCTCGTGGCGCTTCAGGGCGTCGACGACCCGGTGGGTGTAGGCGACCCGGTCGAAGTCGGGCCCGAACGAGGTGCGCTCGACGACCTCGACCGGGATTCCGGCCGCGCCCGCGCGGTCGGTGGCGGCACAGGCCCGGTCGACGACCACGACCCCGACCGGGAGCCGGGCGTCGAGGATCGCCTGCAGGATGGTCCCGCTCCCTGACGCCAGCACCCCAAGCCGCTGCACGAGCCGAACGTAGCCGAGCCCTGGGCCGGCACCGTCCTCTGGTTTGCGCCGCGCTCGGCGCCGTGGTCGGCTGCGCCGGCGGGCTCGTCGGAGAGGGAGCAGCAGTGGAGCGGGAGCGGCTGAGCCCGGGCGAGCAGCTCATCGGGGTGAGCGGCGTCGCCCTGTTCGCGCTGTCGTTCCTGCACTGGCTCGGCGGGAAGATCGCCAACCTGACGATCAACGGCCGTTCGATCCCGAGCACTCGTTACGAGTTCCACGACAACGCGTGGGCGTACACGGCGACGCTGCTCGCGGTCGTGATCGGGGTCCTCATGCTCGGTTACGTGGCGGCTCGCCTGGTCGGCGTGGGCCGTCCCCGCTCGCCGGTGGCGGGCCGGGTGCTCGTCGCGCTCGGCGGACTGGCGTTCGTGCTGGTCGCCCTGCAGCTGCTCAGCGGCCCCACGGTCAACTTGGGCGCCTTCGGCCTGCCGAGCACCGCCAACCTCGGCGGCGCGGTCCGGATCTCGTTCGTGAAGACGCGCGACGTCGGCATCTACGCGGGTCTGATCGCCGCCGCCGGTCTCGCCGGTGGCGGCTTCCTCACCCTCCGATCCGGATGAACCAAGGCCGCACACCGGGCGGAATGCTTGCATTCGCCCGTGGGCCGTGCTGTGCTGCACCCGGTGCGTCGCCGCCTCGGTGGCGGCGCACTCGACTGGACCCGAACCGCAGCCAGCCGCCACGGTGTGACGCGCTCGGAGTGAGCGCGCGCCGGCGGGGCACCTGATTAGAGGGGAACGCATGGCCGGAGGCAGCCAGGTCAACCTGAAGCTCACCCCGGGTGAGATCCTGATCGCGGCGGGGGCGCTCGTCACACTCGTCTTCTCGTTCTTCCACTTCTACACAACTCCGTCGGTGTCGATCCGGGGCTTCTCGGTCGGCGGCGGCGGGGTCAGCGCCTGGCACAGCGGCCTCGTGCCGGTGACGACGCTCATCGTGTTGTTCACCCTGGTCATGGGGCTGCAGATCGTGCTGTCGAAGCTGGCGAACGTCGACCTCGGGTCGGGGATCGCCGGGTTCACGTGGCACCAGGTCCACCTGGCGCTCGGCTTCTTCGCCGCCCTGGAGGCCTTCGCCTTCTTGCTGGTCGACAAGCAGGGGGCCGGGACCGGCGTCGGGCTCATCTTCATGCTGATCGGCTCGGTTGCCTGCCTCGTCGGCGCCATCCTGCTCGGCAACGAACGCGCCAAGGCCTGACCAACAGGGCCCACGCCGGCACTTGCCGGTCGGCGTGGGCCAGGGCAGGCTACGGCCGCAGCTATCACGGCACCGGAACCTCTAACCGGGGGGTGGGGACCATGGCCGGAACCGCAGCGCTGGCCCAGCTCGACCAAGTCGGCTGGCGAGCCAAGATGCGACCCCAGAGCGGGCTCGCGCACGTCCTGGGAGCGGGTGCCGGTGTGTTCGCCGTCGCCGCCACTGAGCACCTCGTCTCGAAGATCGCGAGCGACAACCCGACGGCGCCGGGCATCCTGCTCAACCTCGCGCTGATCCTCGTGGCGCTCGCGGCCGCGCTG
>Ga0102924_1005505_pt1 | contig 12256 bp, 15 predicted proteins | sample PaiPotPPM11metaG_FD_80116 | JGI IMG/M metagenome (GOLD analysis project Ga0102924, IMG submission 80116) | Iron sulfur acid spring bacterial and archeal communities from Banff, Canada, to study Microbial Dark Matter (Phase II) - Paint Pots PPM... ... | reverse complement strand
TTCAAAAAGCTGGCTGTACTCAGCGGTTGCAGCCGCGGCCTTTTTGCTAACCTTTGCTCCGTACTTGCAAAGTGAGGGCGTCAGCCATTTTGACAACACTCGGGCGATGATTGCTGTCGTCTCCTCGCATGTTGATACTGCTGTATCGACGCGAGTGGACAATGCGCGAAGCGCCTATTTTGGATTACGCGAAACAATGTACTTCCCGAGCTTCGGCTTTCGCAGTTTTGTGCTCTCACATTCCGCGATCGCTCAGGCGCTGCGCGTCATCGGTCTGCTGTTTTTGGTCGTCGTGCCTTTCGGGGGAATTGGCTACTTCAAGGGAAACAGAGTAATCTTGGCAGGTCTGGCTTTGTATTGGCTGCTCTTTCTGTTTGCGGCCTCAAGCTATCCGACCCCATACATTCATTACAAGTTACCGATTATTCTCGCTCCCTTAATATTATCGATCGTGAGCCTTGCGTATATCGACTATTCAAGTGTCTTCGGAAAGCTTGCTGGAGGATTCATCGCGGCGTGCGTGATTCTCTCGATCATTATCAATGGAGCAGATGACGTTGCCTATGTGGAAGCTAAATTCGGAGATCATCGACTGATGACGACTAATGACGCAACTGAAGCGCTCGCACGCCTTCCCGAAGGGGCTACCATATGCGGCCCTGAACGGGAAGCCCGCATCCATGCATTAGGGTACATCGATGCATTTATAACCAAAAGACAGCTTCGATTTAGCTACCAGTGCCAACCCGGCGATTATACAGTTCGCTCCCGATACATTTTTGAAAAGGCGCCTCCCCTTGCTCCTGACATCAACGACGACCTCGCCACCGTTCTACAACCGGTCAGTCCGAATGAAACCGTTATCTCCGAATCTCCCGCCTATACAATTGGCCGTCTAAAGTAGCGCTGCGTCAGGTTTTCAGCACAGGTGATGCGAAGCCAGCCGCTGGAATGAAGGCAGCCCGATAAAGGCGGTGGACGCAGAAGGCCAAGTCGGGTAGAATAGGCCTCGCACAGATCGTGGGCAGGTGGCCGAGTGGTTAATGGCAGCAGACTGTAAATCTGCCGCGCTCAGCGCTACGTAGGTTCGAATCCTACCCTGCCCAATCGTCGAGAAGAAAGTAGATGCCCTATCCAAACGTTTTCCGCGACATACGAGGGTCCGGAACTCAGCGATGCGTTTCACGTGGCTTGCACGTTATCCGAGCGGAGATTACCCTCAAGGCGAAGAGCGGATTGCGCTCAGGGACCCATGGCCACCATTGATGGCGTTTAGTCTCAAACGCGGCAGAGCTGCAATCATAAAAGCTGTTGCTCTTACGCTGCTGGGCATCATCGTTATCGTCGCGGCGCTCGTCGCGTTTGTCATTCGTTCGCCACTCCCGAAAGTAGACGGCTCGCTCAAGGTCGCGGGAATTCACGCACCGGTGACGATCCGCCGGGATTCGCGTGGCATCGCATATATCGAAGCCTCGAATGAAGCCGACCTCTTCTTTGGCGAAGGGTTTGCCTGCGCGCAGGACCGGCTGTGGCAAATGGATTTGTTGCGGCGCACGGCGGAAGGGAAGCTCTCGGAGATCGTTGGACCCGCAGCACTTCATATCGATCGCTACATGCGCCGTGTAGGCTTGGGCGCAGCGGCGCAACGAGATGCGAATGCATTGCGCGGTCAAAGTCGGGTCGATCTCGATGCCTACGCCGAGGGTGTAAACGAGTCCGCCTCATCGCATCTTCTGCCGCTCGAGTTTCGGTTGCTTGGATACCATCCGCGTCCCTGGGTTGTAGCTGACAGCATCGCCATCATCAAGTTGATGGCACAACGTCTTGACGATCAGTGGAGTCAGGTCGAGCTGCGTTCATTGCTTGAGAAGAAGATCGGCCTGCGTGCGGCGCGATCCTTAATGGATGCACAAGTACCGGGACTCGAGCATTTCATTCCAAGCACAAGCCCCGCTGCTCAGCCGACGTCAAGTTCTGTCGCTTCGAAGCGCCTTGCAGATATCGACGCGCTAATGATCGCTAACCCTGTGCCGCCCGATCCACAAAGCGGCTCAAACAACTGGACCGTAGCGGGGAAACGGGTCACGACAGGATTGCCGGTGCTCGCGAACGACACGCATTTGGGTCACTCGGTGCCGAGCACGTATTGGCTCACGCAGCTCCGCGGCGCGGGCTATGACGTTGAAGGCTTCATTATCCCGGGCATTCCCTTCGTTGCTTTGGGCCACAACGAGCGCATTGCATTTGGCGTGACGAGTGGCGACGCGGCAGTAGAGGACATCTTTGTAGAACGTTTTCGGTCACCCACTTTCGATGAGTACATGGCGAATGGTCGTTGGGTTCGTACCGTGCATCGCCTCGAACGCATTGATATCAAAGGCGAAAAGCCAGAGATGCTCGACGTTCTGATTACGCGTCACGGCCCGCTGCTCGGGCGCAAGGGAACGAATGGCGATGCACTCGCTTGGACGATCTTGCGCGGAGGGAACGAAATCGAGCTCCTGCGACGGCTTGACTTGGCAGCAAACTGGACCCAGTTCGAGGATGCTCTGTCACAGGTTGTCGGACCGATGTTCAATTGGGTGTATGCGGATATCGACGGAAATATCGGCTACCATCTTGCGGGCAAGGTGCCTAACAGAACGCACGGCGACGGCTCGCTGCCTGTCGAAGGACAAGACGACCGCTACGATTGGCATGGATATCTGCCCTTCTCGAGCCTCCCGCACGCATACAACCCGCGTAGCGGCGTCCTCGCCACGGCAAACAATCAATTGGCTCCCCCCAATACAGTTGTTGGGTCCTCACCATATTTTGACGCGCCGTACCGCGTCGACGGGATCTACCAGCGACTCACCACCTCAGGCAAGCTAAAGCCACAGGCGATCGGTGATGTCCAAGCGGACGTTCACGACATTCCACGATCTCGACTTGCGCGCATCACAGCTCGCGCGCTCCACGCGATCCCTGATGCGCGACTCCACCTTATTGGCACGCAGCTCGGTGCATGGGATGGACAGGTGACTGCGACCTCAACAGTACCCACGTTCCTCGTCGCCGAAGGGCGCGCGCTTGAGGACATGGTTCTTGCACCTAAGATCGGTACAGGGCTGCGGGATCGTTATGACAAGGATTTCAGCGTACTCGTTCCCTTTGAACGCGTCATCGACTTAAACGACACATCGCTCCGATCCATCGGCATTACCCGAGCGTCGCTTCTTGCTGCAATTCCAGCTGCATGCACGCGAGCGGCCGATTCTGTTGGCGCCACTGCACGCGATGGTATCGGCCTTATTGAGCCGTGGGGTCCGCAAAACGACGCGATCTTTGCACATCCTATGGGCCAGGCGTGGCCGCTCGGCGCCCTGTTCAACATCAAGGAGTTTGCACAACCAGGAGACGGTTTTACGATCTATGCAGCAAAACCCGATCATGGCCCAGCATCGCGCATGGTCATCGATCTCTCAGATTGGGATAATTCGTCGATGCTGCTCACGCTGGGCGAATCTGGTATATTCAACGATACCCATTATCAGGATCAAGTACGGGACTTCGCATCCGTCAAATGGGTGAGAATGCCGTTTTCTGATGCCGCGGTGCAGGCAGCCACCAAGGATACGTTGAGACTCAATCCGTAAGATGTCTTTTGGAGCGGGCGGGAGTAGCTCAATTGGTAGAGCGCTAGCCTTCCAAGCTGGATGTTGCGGGTTCGAGACCCGTCTCCCGCTCCAGCAACAACCCTTATATCATAAAGGTATTCGGGTTTCGCCGAGGTCCGGTGAGGTCACCGAAAACGCCGGTGGCACCTTAAGTGGCACCTATGAGACTTCGCTTGAAGGTCGCAGGAGAAGGTTTGCCCACAGCCTGAAACTAGGCTTCAAGAACCGAGGACGCCGTTTTAATGGAGCGCACATGTCCTCGGGTAAATCAACCCCTCTCATCCCAAACTTAGATGTCTCCCCTACGCGCAGGCGCAGGAGATGCTTGGCATCTCCCGATCCAGCCTTTACAAACTCATCGCTCTAGGGCATCTCAGCCCCATCCAGACTCCAGGTCTCCGTTCACGTCGCCTCATCCTTGCAGAAATCGAAGGGCTGTTGACCGGTGTGACGGACGAAACCACGGGCCACCATGGCTAAACGTCGCGCGGCTGGCGAAGGTGGGGTTTTTGAGACACCCAAGGGCAGCGGTCGATGGCGAGCATTTGTCTCCGATGGCAGTTCCGGTGCCCAAAAAAAGAAATGGGTTCGAGGAACGTCACAAGCTGAAGTACTTGCGAAGCAGCGCAAATTGCGTGACAGGTTGGCTTTCGGTCTTGATGATGTAGCGTATAGGCTCGACGCATGGCTGGACAAGTGGCTCGCCGGTCTGTCCGACATCTCCCCGACAACACGAACGCTATATCGTAATCTCATTGATAATCATATCGTCCCACGAATCGGTAAGATATGGCTGCACAAAATAAACCCATCAGCGATGCAAGCCTTCTTTGCAAGTATGGAGCGTGATCGGGTTGGGTATAGTCCGCGCCAACAGTGCCGGGGAAACGTCTTAATTGCAGCCTTTGATTCGGCCATGAATGACCGACTAATTCAATTCAATCCCGCCCGATGCGTCAAGCGTCCAAAGGGTAGACCAAGAGAATATAGGATTTTCACACACCAAGAGTTAGAGAAATTCCTGGCTGCCGCTCATAATAACTACCTGCTGTTCGCGCTGTTTGTGCGTGCGGCGACGACGGGCGCACGAATGGGCGAATTGTTAGCCTTAAAGAAGACCGACTACGACATCGAGAAAGGTGTCCTGCACATCAGGCAATCCTTATGTAATGATGCTGGTGATCTTACCATCGCGCCATGCAAAACTGAACGAAGCCGAAGAGATGTGTCGTTGCCACCGCGCGCCATTGAAGCGCTGCGCATACACCATGACCGGCTGTTTGCGAAGGGATTGCGAGCAATACCATGGCTTTTCCCCAACGGGCATGGTGGGCTGTTGCGAAAAGAGTTTGTAGCACGGGCATTCCATGACGTGCTGGAATCGGCCAAATTGCCGCGGGTGAGGGTTTACGATCTGCGGCACACGCAAGCGTCACTGCTGCTTGGAAGTGGTGTGGACGTACTAGCTGTCTCGCGCAGACTTGGTCACGCAAGCACTAAGATGACGCTCGATATGTATGCCCACCCGACTGAGATGCAGGAACAGCGGACGCAACAAATTCTGACAGCAATGTACCCTGCTTGACTAGCGCTCCGATCTATTGGACCGCGCCAACAAAACTACGCCAACGATCCCCAACACCACAAGCACAACCTCCCGGTACACCATGCCGTGAAATTCACGCCGTGATTGCTGGACGATATTTTCTGAAGTTACAATCACGCCCAGAGGATTCGTTACTGAGCTATTCATGGCTTTACGAGATTGGGCGTTGAGTGCTTCGGTTCGTTCGTAATAGTAGAAGTAATTGATGCCGCTTAGGATCACAAACGCGAACAGCAGCGCCACGAATAGACGAGCCGGGGTCATGAGTCGCCGCATTCGTTGTACCATTGAACCGGACCCCGTGAGGTTTGCGGTGTCTTTGCCTAGAATCCATCGGGGTGGACGGATACTCAACCTTTCGGGTGTTTGTGAAGGAAGCAGAGGACGATTTAAAGTCTGCGCGCGAGTTGCTAGACTTTCTATGCACGACTTGGGGCTGCCGGATCGAAAAAGATAAAAGCGGCAGAGTGTTCACCATAGACATTCCGCCAGTGACGCTGATTCATCAGAACCGATTCGATCATACTACAAGGTGGCGTAGAAGAGAACATTTGGGATTTGGAGGTCGGCTTTGACGCCATGCCAAGATCGATAATCGCCACGCAAGGGCCGGACCAAGACATTACCTAACGACTTCTCATAGGCGGTGGCAGATATGTCTCGCAGGTTTGTGCCTTGGATCGTCGGCCTGGTTGTCTTGATCTCGGGCTTGCGCGCCCTATCATCGACACCCCCACCAGCGAAACCACTAACGGCAACTTATCCGCTGCAGGTGTTCCCAATAACGGTCTATTTCGAGAGGCGCTTGGACCTGGACCGACATGAACATGAGTCGTTAATCATGGTGTTTCGCACGAAGAACACCTCGGGCTCGTCTATTTGCGAGTTTGAGGGTGACGCGACTCTGGACGCAAACGGTATCAAGCGTAGCGAACACGTAAGTGAATTCAAAGTGCTGCAACCAGGTGAAGACCGCAGCGACGATGTTGAGGTAGTCTTAAACAAGAAAGATAACGCGGACGCAAGCTTAAGCGCCCTGCCTCTTAATCAGATGACAATTAGTTGGGTTACTGAGAGGGCGAAGATGTGTGACGGTAACTTGTACGTTGGCCCGTCGCCTTCTGTGTCCTCGCAAAACTGAAACCCCCCCCCTCAAGCCCCCTCAGGCTCTAGATCAAAATAACGCTTTGACTCTGCGGACTTCTCAATTTCAGACTTTGTGCGGTAGCAGTTGCAGTAATCCCAGCCGCGTTTGATTGATCCTACTACGGGCTTCCCGTCACCGTCTATACAGCCTTTACAACGTTTGCCATCGTGTGAATGTAAGTCGGCTGCGTGTTTACAGCGGACACAGCGGATTACGAAGAGTTTGCCCACGCAGTTAGGTCACACCCAGGCATAGGTGAAGATCGAATCCCATCCTTTGACGAGTCCCGAGTGCGCAGTTGCCCCAGGACCATTTAGCAATTCCATGTATTCGAATAGGATAGGGCCAAGCGCGTTTGCGCAAGCTTCAACTTCGTTAAAGGTGGGGGGAACGATTCGAGACCACATCCGATCCTTGTGAGCAATCACTTTGTCGGCAAACTTCTTGATGGGTGCAACGATTCTCTTGACGGATTTACGGTCGTGATAGACTTTGCTAGCTGTGAGCTTCACGTTGCGGCTAAACGTAACAACCGGGAGGTACTTTGCCTCAGCCATCTTAGTAAGAGTATTATAAAAGGAAACTGTTCTGTCGTCGTCATCTCCTATGTTTCGTAGCAACAGGCAAGAGTAATAGGCGTACCACGTACGCGGCCCCAGGTCGAAGTAGGGATTTCTTTTGCGCACCTGCTCCATCAGGTCCGGGTTGTTTCTAATAATCTCCATGTAGCGATTGAGCATGTCTTTCTGATCGAGCAGTTGGAAATACAGCGCGCCAATCTCATGCATGTCTAACCGCCAGCCGTTCGGCACTTGCATTATTTTGCAGCCTCCGCTTGACTCCTAACTGTTTTGTTCTGATTCCCACCCGCGACCAACCCCACCCGCAAATGGTCGGATGATTCATCGAACGTAGTTACCTCCACTTTGATCTATCCCAAAGTCGTACTCATTTTTGTGAAGACTGGCCAATCTTATCGATCCATATGGCGTTTTTACGATTCTCGATCCCATCTTAAATGGCAACCCCATCCAGATGCCTTCGCGATGATCGATCTTACCAAGCATATAACGGAACAGAGTCTGACCATGAGCGCCGTCTGAGTAGATGTAGTCGATGCATCCATAGACCTCGTATAGGACGGAATTGACGTAAAGGTATTGTCGACCAACCGATATGGCTGTTTCAGCAGTGGCATCACGGCCAGGAAACACAGTGGTGCTTAGACGCTGAGAGATCGGCGCGCGCATGGCCGTGGAACACAGATCATCTTGCGGCTTATCCAAATCGTCGAGATGTGCATTGTCAGGACGCTGTGTAATCATAGGTTCGATGCGTAGTTCCTGTGCGGGTAAACGTCCATAGTTGTGGAGAGTGAATGAGAGATGGACGTCGATACTCTTGTCCCCGTTCCAATCAGCCAGCGTAACTTTTGCGACCGGCGTTACCGAGACCCAAGGTCGCTGGTCGATTTGCATGACTGTTAGTTGCTGGTGCGACTCTAACGCTACCAAAAACGTCGCCAAGGCAAGGAGCAGTGTCACAAAGCCGATTGGTATGGCTTTTGCCCACGCTGCCAGCATACGAATGCGCAAAACAATTGCGCGCATAAAAGCTGTAACGGACGTGTAGGTCGATCTAACTACCGACCGAAGCAGCGCACGGAAAGACGATTTAGTTACCACAATGTGCCGGTGTCAGAGTGTTTTATCACCAAGACTTTCCCATTGTTCCGCGTCACGATGCCTGTTACACTGGGCAACAGCAAGAGGTCGTGCCCAATAGGCTTTCGCAAATTCTGGACATAGCTTGGCATCGGCTACCATCCCCACATAAGTTTGTACTCGGGTTTGCAGAAGCCGGTAATGACGGCGGGTGGCGGGCTTGATGATGATAGGCTCTGTATGACTTTCAAGAGGCGCTGCTTGGCTATCGAGCTAGTTGCAATGATCGGCACAGCCCCGTGCGAGCAGCCACGTCTTGATCGCATTGAGGGCGCGACAGGTAGAACGACACCCTCGTGGTGCGCGATTGACCACCCTGAGATGTCACGCTGTACTCGGTATATACAAGCCTCATGTGCGGCCTAAACATGAGATAGCCAATCACGAGAACTACAACGGCAATGATAGCTGCGTTGCGTTTCATGCTTACACGTTCGACGCCAGAAAGGACTAACTCTTGTTCACCACCAGAACCGGACATGTTCAGTGACCGCAAGATAGATCGACATAAAGAGGGGCACACTCAAACCTATTGCAAAACCAATTACGATTTCCTCGCGTGATAGTGGCCGAGTTGCGGCGTCGCCGTGTTCTTCACGAAAAATGTTCCTAGATCAGACATAAAGCTGCGTACAGTTTGCAAAAAAGAAGTCATGGTGGCAAAATATTTCTGTCATGCCATCTGTGGGCCCCGTAATGTGGCACCTTAGGTGGCACCTTACAGCCCGCACTTTGGCACATGTTAGGACGCATTCGCGGACGTTGCATTATGCAGTGCTACCGCTTATACTGCAACCGATATACACAACTTCAGACATTGGAGGACTGCTACGGAAAACATTTTCTTTTTCGTCTTCCAAGCTGGATGTTGCGGGTTCGAGACCCGTCTCCCGCTCCAGGTTCAACCATAACCGCGTTCGTTCGTTCAATCTCTCTCGCCTCGGGAACCTCCACTGCGCCTCCGACCCCTGTTGTGAGCTCGGAACCAGTCCAATCCATGATATACTAGGAGCCATGAATGAACTAAACATTAGACAAATGCTATCCCCGTGCTTCACATGCGGGCACGGAAAAGCGCGCCACGGTCAACAAGACCAGACCTGCCAAGGTTGTCTTGGCGGAGAGCACACAGTCGATTCCAAAAGGATAGGAAAACTGACGTCTCCGTGTACCTGCTCGTTGAATCAGATCGAGCGGGAGTGGGCCGCGTACGTGAAGGCGCGCGCCGCGAGACACCCGGCCACGCTCGTAGCGAAGGTCATCAAGAAGCGACCTCATCTGACGGTAAAGTAATCCGCTGAGTAGGGCCAACGTTGCATAATGTAACGTAATCTCGTATAGTGTAAGAGCCTCATGCCAGCCTATGCAGCGTAACCGCGAATCATATCCCGGAACACTCAACGTGCTCGGCTTTGCGGTGGGCTGCGCTCTGGCAGGGTTTCTACTTCGGCTACTGCTCGTACCGGCGGGCCTTGTCGGAAGAGCTGGTAATTTTAATGATCTTCGAAGGCGATTTTGGCTGGTTCATCATCCGAGCAATGCTTTTCGCGCTGTTCGCAGGTATTGCGGGCGCAATCGTTGCGGCGATTCACAACGAATTTGTGAAGCGAAGCTGAGCGCTAGGCTTACCTTGATCATCATGTTGGCCGTTGTTTCATTGCAAGCGAGCGTCGCTGCCGTTCCCCGGGATGCATGCACCCTTATCACCAAAGCCGATATTCAACGAGTTCTCCGCTGGCAAGTCAACTCAATGTCCGACGAGCCATACCACATTGCCGCGAGTAGCGGCACAGTCTGCACCTATGAGACCAGAGATGGTTCCGTGATTGTTACGCTTCCCGAAGCGGGCTCTGCATTTCTTGGAACCAATCCACTCGTAGAGCCAGAACTCAACGGCCAAATGGTCAAAGTTCACGGCGTTGGAGACTCAGCGCAGATATTCGACGGTACCATTTATGTCATGAAGCGGCAGAGGGGGTTTTCCGTCAAGATCGTTCCCGATAGTAATACGAATCCGACTAATACAGATTTGATCGACCTCGCCAAGAGCGCGGCAATGCACGTTCATTAACATGAAAAAACCGAAAGACATTGACGAATATATTTCGCGTTTCCCAATCCAAACTCAAAGAGCTCTGAAACAACTTCGGGCTACCGTGAGAAAAGCTGCATCGCACGCAGAAGAAGTGATCAGTTATGGAATACCAGCATTCAAAATGAATGGCATCGTAGTATACTTTGCCGCTCACGCAAAACACATCGGCTTGTACCCGAAACCTTCTGGATCAGAAGCATTGAAGAAAGAACTGTCAGCGTACAAGGGTGGAAAAGGAACGGTTCAGTTTCCGCTTGACAAACCGCTCCCGCTAGGGTTGATAACGAAAATTGTGAAGTTGAGAGTTCGTCAAAACTTGCAAAAGGCAAAAACGAAGAACAAATCACGCCGTGCTCTTCAGTCTCCCAAACGCTGACGCAACAATTCAATAGCGGCATTCACGTTTCCAGTGAGGTCGCTTCCGCATTTAGGGCATCGTAATAGATCGCCAGATCGAAACGCATTAATGACGTTTCTGGCTTCCTCGTCAGTGAATTGCATCGCAGTGCGCCCGCAGTGAGTGCAGCGGAGAGGTGGCGGAACCTTCAAGAGAATACTCCTTAGGCGTTATATTTAAAAACCGCCTTGCAGAATTCCTGACGGAAACCTTGCTGCAGGGAGTCACAGTCGGTCGCTTAGCCTTCATTTGTACAGCGCGCACGCTGCTGGTGTTGCTGGCTGCGCCCGCTTGCGCGGGCCGCTAAATGACCTGCTTGCGCGGGCCAGTTTAACGCGTCCTGCATGCAGGTTCGCTACTATGCTGGCACAGCGCAAGACGCACGGCATAACACGGAACTCGCGCTCCGAGATCACAACGCCAAGCTTGCACGCTCGGGCCGACTTAAAACTGCGGCAGCCCTGAGCCGCGGTTAGTAGCCCCAGGTGTAGAACGGCGGAAAGACATATGGTCCGCCGACTTCGAGCGTGATCTGCTCGTGATCGGTCAGCGTAATCGTGCGCGGATCACCACTGAAGATCGACGTACCAATGTAGAAGATCGTCGGACCGCTCACGCCTGCAACATTTGATGCCGACAGCGGTTCGCCCCAGATGTCGAAGAATTGCCCGAGCGTGTACGTAGTGCTCGTAGGATTCTCGGCGTGGATGATGCCCGATCTATCATGCGTGTGGAGGTGATAGAAACACGCGCCGCTATTCGCGAAGTTGCCACCCATCGAGTACACGGGACTCATGAGACCGATGGCGATTGGTACCGCCACTTGCGTGCCATTCTGGAAGATTGTTAGGTGCGAGTGAATATGAAACGTTTGCGCAGTATTTTCGCACGCTATCCCATCGACTGGGCTGCCCTGACCACCCGAGGCTGTGTCGCCGGCTGGAAAAACCTGCGTGCCGACAATGTCGCCCGGTACGAGAGTCCGTGGTGTCGGCGTGGGCGCAGGCGGAGGCGTGGGAATCGCCGGTGATGGGCTGGGCGTCGGCGTGGGTTGGAAGGGATTCGGTATGCTCGAGCCCCCGCCGCAAGCGGTTACTACGGCGCAAAGCAAGCAGGTAACGGTCACGGCAGCAATCGATAAGCGCATGAGAGATAATTTCACCACAATCGTCCACAATACGCTGGGATGAAAGCACTATTCTGGCATGTTTCGACGAATTGTGAGCACGCGTGAATCATGCACCTCGCGACGTCTTCATCCGAGGGATTGAGTGATCTCAACCGGAACGCAAATTAGTGATGGCTGATTTTTTAACACATCTGGCCCACGCTGCGTTGTGGGTTATCGCCGTGATGTTTGTTTTCTCCCTGATCGGGATATTCGCGACCATCCGTTGGATCGTGAGCCTTATTGTCGGCGCCGGCCGCGCTGTCGAGGGCGGCGTGGAGCGGGCTGAAGATTTGGTGCGAAGAAAGTAGCAAGCGCTGCACTAACATCGAGTCCAATGCGCATGCCGGACCGTGTCGCGCCAACTAAAAACCTTACCCTAGGCTATACGTCGCGCCATCTGATAATCTTACCATGGGCTAGGCAGTGATCGCTGCTTGCTGTGCGGGTGTCCTGCCGA
>Ga0102924_1005501_pt1 | contig 12264 bp, 14 predicted proteins | sample PaiPotPPM11metaG_FD_80116 | JGI IMG/M metagenome (GOLD analysis project Ga0102924, IMG submission 80116) | Iron sulfur acid spring bacterial and archeal communities from Banff, Canada, to study Microbial Dark Matter (Phase II) - Paint Pots PPM... ... | reverse complement strand
TCCTGGCGGCGACGATGCGCCCGGAAATTGAAAGAGCGACGAACGCCGCTAGGATCGCAATCGCCACCGACGTGGCCACCAATCCCAAATTGTAGGTGCCCGGATACGCGGTCGCCGGGTCGAGCTGGTCGAAAACCGGAAAGAAATGCCAGTCCAGATTCAGCATCGCCAACGCCCACAGCTCCGAGAGCAAAGACTAATTATTGATTTTATAGACATTTAATTCAACCGCGGCGACGGAAATCGCGACCGAAATTAATGATGACCGGGCCGACGGCGCTGCCGGCCACGGAAGCGGCGAAGATCAACGCCGATCCTCAGTCGTTCATTCAAGCGAAGTCAAGCAAAGATGCAGTTCGCCCTCCCTCGCTCGCGCAACGCTGCGGCTCTGAAAGATCAGCGGAATAGTGGCCGCGTTTACCTGGTTCGCTGTATTGCGGCGTTCTCATTCTCGCTCCTCGCATTTTCGCCGACGCCCTCGTGCTTTTGACCAACTGATCTTTTGATGCAGGGCCGACTAGGCGGTAAGGATTTTTCGGCCGCAGATCCTGACAAGGACAAGACTCTGACAAAGAACGAGTATCTGACCGTTGTCGAACAACGCTTCACGGCGGCTGATACGTATGGTGACGGCACCGTAATCGCAGAGGAATTTCGCAAACCCGCGGGTCAAGCGCTGGCACGGCTATTGCACCACTAGCAGCAGGGTGCATCAGTGGGGTCGCATTGTGCGCGGTGCACCGCTTGCGGCAACAAGGGTGCGACTATCCAGAATCCCGGATGGGGCGGGAATGACGTCGGCTTCCTACCGTTCCCGGTGGAAAAGCTCGCAGCACACTGAGCCTTTGCTACCGAACTTGCGCTGCGAGAATATCGTCTCGGTTCTGTAGATATTCGCTTCGACCGATCTCGCCGAGAGCATAGCGTTGATTGAGGACTTCAAGCGCAATCTCGGGGCTTCGCTCACGGGCGCGCCAGCGTCGGATGTACCAGAAAGGCCACGCGATCACGAACACGATTGTCGCGATGACAGCGAGGACAACTACAAACGCTGTGGTCAAAACGATGTGTATCAACGCGCCTATCATGCCTCAAACCTCGAAAAGCCGAACTCGAAGGAAGGAAGCCACTGCAGAGATTAGCGGAGAAGGCTCCGCCGGTCGCCGGTAAGCGGCGGGGCGGCACGCTAGTTCCATTCCTCCTCGACCTCGCGTGTCACCCCTGCGAGCGAGGTGGCGCAGATCGGCGCCGCCCTGCGGTCTCGCACGACGTTCTGGCGCAGGCCGCCCGCCCATTTCTCGCCTCCATTATGATTCAGGGAACTCGCAGGGAGCGGGTCCCGTCGCGGGTAATGTTCCCGAAGGCTCCGTGTGATCGTCCGACATTTGCTGCAACCCGAAGCTATTGTGTCCCGCCGCGTACTTCTCGGCGGGCTTGCGTGCTTCGGCGGCGGGCTCGCGCTTGGCGGATGCGCCGACTTGGGCGCAACAGCTCCGCGCTTCGATGCGTCGGCGCTATCCGTAGACCCGACGTTACTCGTCGCAACCACACGCAAGCCTGTGAACGGCGGGCGCGCGAAGCCCTGGTTCGGGCCGGAGCGGGCTTCCACGATGATCGTTGCACGGGTGAAGCTGGTGCCGCCGGACGATAGCCGCCTGTCGCTCGCCGCGGTCGGACTGGCCGATTGGCGTATTGATGGGGTCGAACCGGTGTCCGGAGAAGTCAGCGATCTTCTCGCGCAGGCCGGCGGCGGAGGCGACGTCCTGATCTACGTGCACGGCTTCAAACAGACGTTCGAGACAGCCGTGCTCGATGCCGCGCATCTCTCCGATGCAATTAAGTTCCGCGGCCGGACGATGGCCTTCTCCTGGCCTTCCAAAGCGGGACTGTTCGACTATGCCTATGACCGCGACAGCGCGGTGTTCTCCCGCGACGACTTCGAACACGTGCTCTCTTCCATCGTGTCGGCCCCTGGCGCCAGCCGTGTCCACATCATCGCGCACAGCATGGGAACCATGTTGGCGCTCGAAAGCCTGCGTCAGCTCTACGCGCGCTATGGTGACACCGTTGCGGGCAGGATCGGTGCTGTGGTGTTCGCCGCGCCTGACATTGACATGGACGTGTTCTCGTCGGCGATCGGCCGCATCGGGCCACTCGCTGGCAAGATAACCGTCATCACCTCAACGAACGATCGCGCGTTGGCGCTGTCAGGACGAATCGCTGGCGGGATGACGCGGCTCGGCGCCGCCGAGAAGGCCGCCATCGAGCGGCTCGGGGTGCGGGTGATTGATGCTTCCGATGCAGGCTGGGGCATCATCAACCACGATTTGTTCCTATGGAATGCGGAGGTGCTGAAGGTGATACGCCGCTCGATCGATACCGCGGCCGCGTGAACTCTCCGCTTTGCGGAAACGATTGCGTAGGAAGGGCTTCTGCTCGGCGCGACGTGGCGCCCTGGCGTAGAATTTTCCCGCTTACCGCATCGACATCGGCATCATGTCGCTGTTGAGGTTGGCGATGATCCAGACGGAGCCTGTGATGACGAGAAAGACGATCAGCACGCCGAAGGCGAAGGCCAGGATATTGTTGGTGCTGTCGGGGCCGCTGCCCAGATGCAGGAAGAACACGAGGTGGACGCCGATCTGCGCGAAGGCAAGTACGATCAATCCGACCGGGATGCCCGGGGCCAGAGGTTGTGCAGCACTCGATCCTGCGTCAGCAGCGCAGAACGCACATCCAACAGTGTCTGGAATCCCCGGGTGCTCGGTTACCAGAAATACAACTTGATCGGCCGCTCACCCAAGCGCTCGCAGAGCTGCCCACGAGTGGATTCCTGGTCAACGCATTCGTCAACGACCACCCGTTCAATGCGGTTCATGAGCGGACGCGCGGATCACTCCGGCGTCGGAGCGTGGTCCAACACACCACGCTGGCCATTAAACTCCATCGATGTTTTGGACGCTACGATATTGCGTCCTTGGCAGCCTTTACCGGCCGGGCTCTGATGATCTTCCGAGCCGGTTTGGCCTTGAATATTGTTGGCTCCTTCGTGAACGGATTGATGCCGCTACGCTCCTTTGTGGCGGGCTTCTTGATGACAACAAATTTGGCGAATCCAGGAACAAAGAAGGCTCCTGTTTTCTTGAGTTCTTTGTAGCCTATTTGCGCGAGCGACTCGATGACTCCCTTGATATCCTTCCGCGTCATGGTGTTCGGATGCTGCTCAGCAATTTTTTGAATGAGCTTCTCCCTGACGCGCGAGTTGCACCAAGCGAATATGATCGTTTCTCGCAGAGTGCATCCGCAGGTGTGTGCAGCAATCAGCCACCTGCATGGCCGCTGGACTGATCAAGGGCGAGGGCTTTGCGGTTGATGCCAGCGTGATGGAAGCCAACGCTAGCCGTTATCATGGCAAGGCGCCTGATGGGATTGTTAAGCGCAAAACGGCGTCACCGCCGGAAGTGCGCTGACCACATCATGAAACAACGGCAGAGAGAAGATGTCAGAGACTATTGACAACGCGGCGCAGGCTCAAAGCGCGAATAAGCGGAATGGCGCAGCGTGGAGAAAGTTAGAGAGCATCGTGTCCTCCGTTCGGGTAGCGCGGCGCGGAACGTCGTGCCGTGCTTGCGAACGGGGACGGGCTACGCTGGTCGGGGTAGCTCGCAATCGCAGTATCGAGCGCGGCGTGCCCGATCGCCACGCTCGATGATGCGGCTATGGTCCAGCGGATGTGCTGCTCGTGCCGATCCCACAGTTCGACTCGGAACGGCAGGTTACGGGGGATGTCGTGTAGGTTGGGATTGGCAAGTTCGCGTAGATGGCATGGAATGCTCCTGTCGATGAGATGCACGAACGTGCAATCCTGACAGGCGCCAGAACGACCGGACGGAGGCTTCCCCGCCATTCACAGTCGCACAAGGTTCGCGAAATCTACGTTGTGCGAAGTATCAAGAATGGCTCTGCTAAGCCATATTCCCTACTTCCTCCCATGAGCGAACCCATGCCAACATCCAACCTTCTTCAGCGTTTACGACGCAAAGAGCAGCGCGGCAGCAAACCACGCTGTCACTTCCTGACACATGGTTTGCCGACTGAGATCGCTCGACGGTTGACATCACTCATTCATCCGTGGGGCTACGTCGCGGCCACGGACAGTTGGATGCCGGAGGGCTTTGACGATACCGAGGAGGCACAACTTCACAAAGCCACGCGCCTCATTCCATCGCAAAATGACCGAGATGTTTTGAAGAACTGGTGGTTAAGACCCTAGGCCGACTTCGACGACTCCATCTTGGGACATCGCATCAACTTGCTCAATCAACGGGCAACGAGGCTTGTTACTCGTAGAAGCCAAAGCACATACAGGCGAATTGATAAACGAGGAATGTGGGAAACGGCTACGTAACGACAGTAGCAAGGCAAATCACGACAGCATCGCTCGCGCCATTGCAGAAGCTAACGAGGGGCTTGCGCGGGCAACGGAAATAGATTGGCGCCTGTCTTCTAACCGCTGCTACCAGATGAGCAATCGGTTCGCATGGTCGTGGAAGCTTTGCACACTCGGCTATGCCGTGATCCTTGTATACCTTGGCTTCCTTGACGCTGACATGGACGGACCGTTCGCTGATGACTCCCAATGGGACCGACTGGTAAAGAACCACAGTGCTCTACTATTCCCTTCCGAGATGTGGGGTCAGACGATAAACATCGGGACGGTTACTTTCCTGCCACTCATTCGCGCGTCTAAGCAGTCGTTGAACGATTGATTAAGGCATCCGGGCAGCACGATGACGAGGAATCGCCGCCAGGAACTCTCGGAAAAAGCCGACGACGAACGGCGACGCTGCCGCGATTGGCTGCTTCCGTTCATGCGGGACGATCAGCCGAAATTCCTAACCAAGGACGAGCTGCGCCTCGCGGCCATTCGCGAACTCAACGTGTCGAAGCTCTCATTCGACTTCGCTTGGATAGACGCCATCGAGCGGGCTGGGCGTCACGATTGGTATGAACCCCTACGCCGAAGGCTGCGAACAAAGAGCTACGCGCCCACCCTATCCAAACTCGCTACCGCGAAGCGGTTTAGTGCAATATACATTGTGCGACATGTCAGGCGGCGACGTTCTTCCTGCCCCAGTCGTTGTTCGGCGGCACAAAATGCAGTTTATGGATTGACAATATTGAGAATAGCCCGTGAAACCGCCGATTTTCCCACCATTGAATACACCTTTGCCGGCCCTGGATTGGCACGCGCGAGCGCGCATGTATCGAGACCAAGCTATCGGTATGCCAGACATTGTGAACGGACAGCCTAATTGGCCGAGATATTTCCTGTTAGCACACGCGGCTGAACTAGCAATCCGAGCTGTTTTAGTTTCTGCCAAAGGAGGTGCGTTGGGACGCGCTGTCGGCCCAGAGCCAAGCAAGCATGATTTATCAGCATTGTACGAATACGCGTGTGAGCATGGCCTGAAATCCAACTCGCAGGTGCTAGGCGAATTGTCGTATCTCAGTGAAATACACAAAAACTACGTTGCACGTTATCCTAAGCCGCCCGGTCAGGTTTGGCTCGCATTGGAGTTTGTTAAGGCGGTCGATAATTTGCTTGCAGATACTTGGCAACACATTAGCGTTGTATGAGCATACGCTATTCGAGACCAAGCCCCTTGATGAACGCCGCCGCGTTGGCCGCCATCTCCTCGGCCGACGACGGGACCTCGCCGCTTGAACTGGAAATGCCTGCATTGTTGAACAGGATCACCTCTCGTGTCGCTGCGAGGCCGTCGGTCACCAACGGATCCCAGTGGTCCATCGTGCCGGTGAAATGCATGTTGAAGACGAGTGGCACGCCGGTCGATTTACCGAAGCGGCGGTAAGCGAACCGAACACCCGCAGTGTTCACGAACTGCGTCGGCGCGGTCTGGTGACTGTGCTGGGTCATTGCGCCCGCGTAGTCCTTCGTCGGATTCAAAATCATTTGCGGACGACTAGGTTGGTGTAGTCGAGAATGAAAGACGTACGCCCTGACAGGAGGGAACCCTCCGGCGTGCGCCTCACAACGCGTCGCAAAGTCGGAAAGACGAGTCCATCTATCGTCACCTGGTCATAGCAGTAGTGCGCTGCGACGCCGCCGAGCACGTCGGTGACGTAGTCGAGCCGTCTCAGCATGAAGTCGTCGCCGAAATAGAGCTTTTGCACCTTCGTATGCGCAGGCACGTCGTCTGGGTAGGTCACCTCAAGGACGCGCCAGGTTTCGCGACCTTCGACATGAGCCTCGAGCTCTCGCGTGGCGAAGCCCGTCCGAGCAAAGAGGAAGGGCGTTGTGAGATAGTTCCAGACCGCATAGCCGAGAAAATACGTAAGGTGCAGGCGATCCCAAGGCGTTTCGCGTACATGCCCCGCAAAAGCCGCGCGGGGATCGGAGCGCTCTTCGACGATCGTACCGTCACGGCGCTCGATCCAAACTCGGTTTGCGGTGAAGATCCAGCGGTCATCGGACTCATCGCCCAGCCTCTGAAACACCGTTCGAGGTGTCGCAGCGTCCACTGATGCCGAAGGCCGGCGATGCCCCGGATATCCCTTAAGATCCAGTAGCCCGCCGGAGAAGTTGAACGTCACATCGATCGCGCCAACGGTGTGCCAGCGGTCGATGCCGCCATGTGCTGCGATAACGGAACTAAGGAGATCGGTCATGAGTCGTTACGCCTTCAATCTCGCGTCCGGTGTACCGGTGAAGTCCAAAGTCATTGAAAGTCATTCGTCGAGGAGCATCTCGGCGTGCGCCACGAAGAGCTCCGGAACCTGGAATAACGCGCCATGGCCCGCATCTGGATAAATGATCAATTGGGCGTTTGGGATGTTCTGGGATAGCGTGAAGGAGTTGATGGTCGGGACCATGATGTCGTGGTGGCCGTTCACGACAAGGGTCGGCTGTTTGATGGCCTTGAGTTCCGCAAAACGTTCGCCACGAGGTTGACGCCACTCGGTGATAGCCACCCGCTGTGCCTCCATTGTTTGCGCCGATGTGGGCGGGTCCACGCCATCCTTTCGCACATGCCGTCGCGCCCAGAAGGCCCTTGCGGCGGCTTGGCTCGTTCCGGACGGGCGGAAGAACAGATAAAGAAACGCCTCGATCGGGACTTTGCCGGTCTCCGAATCGGTCAAGGCGGCGTACTCGCCGTATTTCGGATCCTCTGGCGGCTCACCCGCGCGAGGGCCGGTGCCAGCGAGTATGAGACGGCGGATCAGCTCGGGGCGGCGGAGCGCGAGGGTCTGCGCGATGTATCCGCCGACGGAAAAGCCCAGCAGATCGACTTGCGCAAGTCCGCGCGCGCCGATGAAATCGGCGGCGTGGTCGGCCATCGCATTTAATCGTGTCCGGCGTCTCTCCGGTCGACGCGGCGACCCCCGCATTGTCGAACAGGATGACGGGCCGATGTTCCGCAAAGCCGTCGGTGACCGCGGGATCCCAGTGATCCATTCCGCCCCGAAAATGCTGCATGAAGACGAGCGGCACGCCACCGGCCCTGCCGAATCGGCGAGGCGAAGCGGATTCCGTTAGCCTTGACGAACTGTGTCGGCGCGGTCTGGTGGGTATGAATCATGATGGTCGCGCCTCTTATTACTCAGTCAGCACTTGCATCGGGTACGACAGCCAGAGCCGCTCTCGCGCAGTCGACGTCGTTCTGCACCGTGGGCGCTCCGCTCAGGCCGATCGCCCCGACAATTTCTCCGTTCACCTTGATGGGAAACCCGCCACCCCACGCCGCTACACGCGCAAGCGTGGGGATGCCGGCCAAAAGCGACGGGTCGCCCTGGATAAAGTTGAAAAAGTCCTGAGTGGAGACGCCGAACAGAGCGGTGTACGCCTTGTTCTGCGCAATCTCGATGGTAGGCATCGAGGCCCCATCCATCCGGCTAAAGGCCTTGAGATTGCCGCCGTCATCGAGAATCGCCACGTTCTCGCTAACGCCAAGTTCTCTGGCTTTCGCCACTGCTGCATCCACCATTTTCTGTGCGAGCTCAGAGGAGATGCTGTATTTCTTCACGATGTTAGCCATTGGACTCACTCCTCACTTGATATGTTTTGCGCGTTGGTCGGGCGCGTTGAAGGCGTCATCGAAATATGGATGTCACGCGTTCAAAAACAGAGTCGCGTGTTCAACGAAGAGCTCCGGGTACTGGTGGTGCGCGCCGTGATTGGAGTCGGGGTAGATGATCAGCTGCGCATACGGCATGTTCTGCTGCATGATGAAAGAGAGCACCGTGGGTATGTTCACGTCGTTACTGCCGTTCACGACGAGTGTTGGCTGCTTGATCGTCTTCAGATAGTCGTAGGATCCCTTTTGCTGGACGCCCCACTTGCCGATCGCTTCGACCTGGGCGGGCGACACCTTGTCGTTCACCTCGGGATCGCGGCCCTCTTGCCGAAGATGCGTGCGCTTCAGGAAGTCCCGTCCCGCCGCCTGGCCCGCCGCGGACGGACTGAATTTGACCGCGAGCCAGACACTCTCCGGCGGATCGTGGGGGTGGGCACCAAAGAGCCGCCCTGTAGCCTGGGCTATCAACTCCATTCCCTGACCGCCGCGCGGACCTGCGCCATCGACGATCAACCTGCGAACGAGATCGGGCGCCTGCAAAGTGATTTCCTGCACGACCATGCCGCCGATCGAGAAGCCAAATAGGTCAACTTGCTTCAGGCCCAGCGCCTTTATGAAGGCGATGGCGTTGGCGGCCATCTGCTCGAACGTCGTCGGGACCTCGCCGGAGCTGCTGGAGACGCCCGCGTTGTTGAACAGGATCACCTCACGGTCGCGAGCGAGGCCATCCGTCACCATCGGGTCCCAGTAATCCATGGTGCCGATGTAGTGCTGGTTGAAGACGAGCGGCATGCCGCCGGTCTTGCCGAATCGGCGATAGGCGAAGCGGATTCCCTTGGCCTCGACGAACTGTGTCGGCGCGGTCTGGTGGCTGTGCTGGCTCATCGGGATTCCCTTTCTCGTTGGTTGCTCAAGCTGACTTGCGAAACGTCGAAGCGGGCAGCTTCCGCGCCTGGACAGGATCAGTTGGCGCTGTGTCCGCCGTCGACGTTGAGGACGTGACCCGTGATGAACCTGGCTTCGTCCGACGCAATGAAGACGATGCCGTCGGCGACCTCCTCGGAGAGGCCGAGCCGGCCCAGCGGAACCTGTGCCGCCAGAGCCGCCTTGTTCTCCGACGTGCCAGTGAAGCGGGTCAGCATGCCGGTGTCCGTGGGGCCAGGCGCGACGGCATTCACGCGAATTCCCGACTTGGCGGTTTCGAGCGCCACCGACTTGGTGATGCCTTCGACGGCGTGCTTGGCGCCGACGTAGATCGAGGCCCCGGCCGCGCCCTCGTGCCCATAGGTCGAGGAGATGTTGATGATGCTGCCGCTTCCCTGGGCCTGCATGGCGCGCACTTCGTGCTTCATGCTCAGGACCACGCCGAGAACGTTGGTCTCGAACGTCGCGGCAAAGCTTTCCGCGGTCTGGTCCGTGATCAGGCCGATCTGGCCTTCGGTGGCGGCGTTGTTCACCGCGACATCGAGACGGCCAAACCGTGCGACGGTCTTGTCGACCAAAGAGCGGACGTCATCCTCAATGCGGACGTCGGCGTTGATGAACTCGGCCTCCGAACCGAAAGAGCGCAGCTCCTTGACGAGCGCCTTGCCGGCCTCGTCACGCCGACCTGCAACGACCACGTTCGCGCCCTTCTTGGCGAAGGCGATGGCGGCGGCGCGCCCGATGCCGGTCAAAGCGCCGGTGATCAAAACGACTGGGTTACTCATTTTCCTGTTCCTCGTGATTTCGTGCCGCCGCGCGTCGCGGAGTCTTGGATATTCGGACTGCGATTCTAATGGTGAGGTAACTTCCCTCACTCTGGCGGACTGAGCTAGTTAAAGATGGTAAGTTTTGGTTATGCGCGGTAGCGGCTTGGTGAATGCGAGTGCCTTGGCGAATGCCGTCGTTGCCCCGCGCAGCTTCGCTCGCACCGAGCCAATGGTCTGGCGGCCATTTCTTGCTGGAATAGTCAACTGTCTTCGGGTTTGCCACATGGTGCCAAACGACCGAAGCTGCATGAGCACCTGACATCGAGCAGATTCGATCTCTCGGGGCTGGCACTCCTGATCTGTCGGCCAGCATTACCGCGATCCTGGAGGACAAGCACATGCTGCTGGTGCTCGACAATTGCGGGCACGTTATTGAAGCGATCGCCACTTTCGCACCAAGGGTTCTCAGATGCGCGCCAAGCATACGTATCTTGGCGATCAGCCACTGGTCATCGCCCGGGATGCCGGAGATGGCCACGGCGCTACCGGCTGACAGCAAGAGTCCGACGCGGCGACGCGCGCTCAGCTATAGACGGGGGTTGGGTGCCGCTCTAACATCGGTCAAGTTAATTGAGGTTAAGTGTGGTAAAGCGAGGTCAAATTGCCCGAGCAATCCGCCACCTCGGCCAAACGTGCAGTTTCGTTCGGTCCCTTCCGCCTCCTTCCGGCGCAACAGCTTCTGCTGGAAGGTGACGCTCCCGTTCGTCTCGGCAGCCGTGCCCTGGAGATCCTGACAGCACTGGTCGAGCGTGCGGGCGAGCTGGTTACCAAGACCGAGCTCATGGCGCGCGTCTGGCCCGACACGGTCGTCGAGGAGAGCAACCTCAAGGTCCATGTCGCCGCGCTTCGAAGGGCGCTGGGCGACGGCCAGCCAGGTCGTCGATACCTTGCCAATGTTCCGGGGCGCGGCTATCGCTTCGTGGCACCGGTCAACCTCGCCGAACCAGACGAGCACCTGGTGCCAAAGAGCGCGGCCCCGGAGCGGGTACGCGACCACAATCTGCCGATCTCTCAATCGCGCGCGCTTGGCCGCGCCGATACGATCAGCGCACTTCGGGATCAGCTGCCGAGGCACCGGTTCATCACCATCGTCGGCGCAGGCGGGATCGGAAAGACGACGGTGGCCCTCGCGCTGGCCGAGGCTCTCCTTCCTGCTTATGAACATGGGATCTGGTTTGTGGATCTTGCCCCGCTCGACGATCCACAATTAGTCTCGACCACACTCGCTTCCACACTTGGGCTTGCGGTCCGCTCGGAGAACGCAGCCACCGGTCTCGTCGACTTCTTGCGCGACAGGCGGATGTTGATCGTGCTCGATAACTGCGAACACGTAATCGACGCCGCGGCTGCCATGGCACAGCAGCTGCTGGGCGGTGCTCCCGGCGTACACGTTCTGGCAACCAGTCGCGAGCCGCTACGCGCGAGAGGCGAGCGTGTGCACCGCCTGTTGCCGCTGGAGATTCCCCCCGACCCATCCGGGCTTACGGCGTCGGAAGCGGGCGCTTACGCCTCCGTTCAGCTCTTCGTGGAGCGCGCAGCTGCGATCGTGGACAGCTTTGAACTCAGCGACACGGACGCTCCGGTCGTAGCCGACATATGCCGTAAACTAGGCGGCATAGCGCTGGCGATCGAGCTCGCGGCCGCTCGTGTCGATGCTTTCGGCGTGCAGCAACTATCGGCGCTGCTGGACGATCGATTCCGGATCCTGAATCAAGGGACACGTACCGTTCAGCCGCGGCATCGAAGCCTGGTCGCGACGTTCGACTGGAGCTACGGGTACCTGCCCGAGAACGAGCGCGCCGTCCTGCGTCGCCTTGCCGTTTTTGCCGGCATCTTCACCCTCGAATCGGCGGTTGCGGTGGCAGCGGACAGCAAGACCGATGTCGTCGAGGGCGTGGCGCACCTAGTCGCAAAGTCGCTGATCTCGTTCGATGTCGGAGGACCGGTTGCGCGGTACCGTCTGCTCGACACGACACGCGCCTACGCGATGCAGAAGTTGACCGACAGCGGCGAGTTCCAAGAATATGCGCGGCGCCACGCGGAGCATCATAGACACTGGTTCGAGGGAGCGGAAGCCGATTGGCTCGCGCGGCCTCCCACCGAGTGGCTACAAGATTATGGCCGCGCGATCGACGATGTTCGTAACGCGCTGACCTGGGCTTTTTCGCCGAACGGCGATGCGTCGGTGGGGATAGCGCTCACCATCGGTTCAATTCGGTTATGGCTACAGTCGTCGCTGATGGACGAACTCCGCGAGTAACATCGAGCGGGCGCTTGCTCGCCAGGCGGCCCTGCCGACGCAGCGCGAACGGGACGAGATGAAGCTCCTCGAGGCACGTGAGTTTGTGTTGCTGTATACAACAAGTCAGCTGCCCGAGAATGACGGTCTCTGGAGAAAAGTGCTTCGGATAGCG
>Ga0102924_1005498_pt1 | contig 12267 bp, 12 predicted proteins | sample PaiPotPPM11metaG_FD_80116 | JGI IMG/M metagenome (GOLD analysis project Ga0102924, IMG submission 80116) | Iron sulfur acid spring bacterial and archeal communities from Banff, Canada, to study Microbial Dark Matter (Phase II) - Paint Pots PPM... ... | reverse complement strand
CCCTCGCGCTGGCCGGCATCCCGGCCGCGCTCTACGTCGGCTCCTGGTCCAACTGGATCACCGACCCCGCCCGTCCCGTCGCCACCGGCGGCTGACGCGCCGCTCACTCCGCGCGCAGCATCCGGTCTACGCCCCGCCGGCTCAGCCTGCGCGCCTCGGTAGCCAGCGCCGCCACGGCGAGCAGCAGCGCTGCCATGGCCGGCACGCCTAGCGAGATCCAGTCCGGCCGCACCATGACCGGTATCCCCGGGCCGGTGAACACGGACAGGTCCAGCGCCGACCCGACCAGCGGCGGCAGGGCCAGTGCGCAGGCGGCGCCCGCGGCCACCGCCACCACCACGGCGGGCAGCGCCTCGAGCAGCACCAGCCTGGTCGCCCGCTCGTGGCCCATGACGGTCAGCCGGGCCAGGGTCAGCGCCCGGTCCGAGGTCCCCAGGGCCACTCCGAGCATGAGGATGAACAACCCGAACCCGGCGGCGGTGACGATGGTCAGCGGCAGGATGAGGTCCGCGCCATGCTGCAGCGGCGAACCGGCCAGGGCCGCCAATGCCTCCGAACGGAACGCGGTGCTTGCTCCCGGCAACTGTCGGAGGATGACCGCGGACATCGCGGCGCTGCTGATCCCGGAGCCGGTGATCAGGATCCGGTTGACCGCGGGCACGCCCAGCGGCCCGGGCAGCCGCTGGATCTTCATGACCAGGAACGCGCTGCCCGCGGGCTCCCTGGGATGCTCGTCACCGTGCCCGCGACCCGCACCCCGATCGGCCCCATGGCCGCCGGCGAGGTGAGCTGGGCCGCCGTCCCGCCCAGGTCGGCCAGCGCGGCCGGGGAGGCGAGCACGGCCACCGTGCCGGGCGCCGCGCTGCCGAGCTTTCGTGACCGGGACGGCCGGGAACGGGGTGCTGGCCACAGGGCCGCGGAGCTGGCCGGGTCCACCGCGACCAGGGCGACCGGCTGGTCGCTGGGCGTGGCCCAGCCGGTGTTCCAGGTCGCGGTCAGGTGCCGCACTCCGCGCACCGCCGCGATCGCCTTCTCGGCCGCGGGTGTGACGGGACTGGACGTGGCGGTGATCGCCACGTCCGCCCCGGTGGCCTGCCAGGAGGCGGCGACCTCACCACGGGTAATGGCCTGGCTGACCATGCCGGCGAAGGCGGCCAGGCTGAGCGCGAGGACCAGCGCGAACGCGGGCAGCGCGTTCCGGTACACGACCTCCATCATCGGCGGCGAATTCACCCCGATGAACGCGAGCGGCCCGGCGCCGGCGGCCACCGGCAGCAAGTGGCTGGCCAGGCCGGCCCAGGCGCCTGCGCCGAGTGGCAGGGGCAGATGGGCCAGGCCCCGCCCGATCTCGCGCTGAGTCTCGGCGAACTGGCTCGGCGTCAGGTTCGCCGCCTGCCCCAAGCCGAAGTAGCCCTGGTTGTCAAGGTTTGTCGCGGCAGCGAACTGATCCCAGGGCGCATCGACCTGGACGGTTTTGATGATGGGCCCGGCCGCGGCCAGCGTCTGCGACAGCGCCTGGGTCCGCGTCCGCAGGCTGACCGCGGGCCCGGTCAACGCCGCGAACACGCAGGCGCAGACCAGCAGGGCGAGCACGGCCACGCTTCCAGCGGTGCGCGCCGTCTGCCTCATGACCGCAGCTTAAGCACGCCAGGGCAAATGAGCGGTCAAGCGGGTGAGGCGATGTCGTAACGACCCGCCGCACTTGCGCCAAAAGCCAACAAAGTTGGTCATATCAATCTCTAAACCAGTAATCGGGGCAATGCGATGGCAACCTCGATCGCGACCACGGCGCCCGAGCCGCGGGTCGCCGTCGCCTTGTCAGGCCTGGCCGCCGGAGGCTGGCCGCTGGCCAAGCCAAGCGTGGCACACTGGCCTAACGCCTGACCTCGCCAGGCGAGCACGGGCCGCCGCCCTACCTGGGCGGCGGCCCGTTACGTTTACGCCCGCTCGCGATGGCCGGGCCGGACGATGCCGTTCTCGCAGGCGAACACCGCGATCTGCACCCGGTCGCGCAGGTCCAGCTTGGCCAGCACGCGGGCCACAGGGCTCTTCACCGTGGCCTCGCTGAGGTAGAGCTTGGCCGCGATCTCGCCGTTCGACAGACCCTGCGCCACGGCCCGGACCAGGAACCGATGACGACGACATCGGCACTGCGGGCGCTAAGGGTGCCTGCCGCGTGCACCGGCTAGTCTTATCGGCGGGCCAGCCGGTACCCGGATAACGCTGCCCGCAGGAGGAGCCGTGCCCGAGACGCCGAACTTCCTCAGCCTCATCACCGGGTCATTTGCCAGCCCGGCCGCCGAGAATCCGACGGTGGTGATGATCGAGGCCGCCTACAGGCACCACGGCGTGAATGCCCGCTACGTCAATTGCGAGGTCGCCCCGGATGCCCTGGGCGACGCGGTGCGCGGTGCCCGCGCCATGCGCTGGGCCGGGTTCAACTGCTCGATCCCGCACAAGGTCGCGGTGCTCGCGCACCTGGACGGCATCGCGGAGTCCGCGGAGATCATCGGTGCGGTAAATTGCGTGGTCCGCCGGGATGACGCGCTCATCGGGGAAAACACCGACGGTCTGGGGTTCGTGCATGCTCTCCAGACAGTGGCCGACCCGCGCGAGCGGGAGATGGTCCTGTTCGGGGCCGGCGGCGCGGCCCGTGCGATCGCCGTCGAAACGGCTCGCGCCGGCGTGGCGTCGATCAACGTGGTGAATCGCGACGTGGGGCGCGGCGAGGAACTCAGGGCACTGATCGAAGAACGCACCAGTGCCGCGGCGACTTTCACGGCCTGGGACGGGCCATACCAGGTGCCGGACGGGGTGACGCTGGTGGTCAATGCCACCTCCGTCGGGCTGTTCCCCGACATCAAGGCTTATCTTGCCGTCGATACCAGCAGCTTGCGCCCTGGTACCGTGGTCGCCGACGTCATACCCAATCCGCCCCGCACGGCTTTCCTGCGCGACGCTGCCAGCCGTAGATGTGTCACACTTGACGGACTCGGGATGCTGGTCAACCAGGGGGTAATCGGCATCCGGCACTGGACCGGGATCGACCCAGATCCAGCGGTGATGCGCGCCGCTCTCGAGGACTTGTTCGGATCCTGAGCGCGGGGCAGCCCGGCGGGTCAGCCAGGCCCGGTTCGCGAGGTCGGCCACGCTGTCGGCCGCGCCGCCGGCAAGATGTCAGCTGACTGCCGGACGATCAGGCGCGTTGGTATCACGTGCAGCTCAGGCAATTCGTCGGGGGCGACGATGCGCCGCAGCAGGAGCTCGGCGCTCAGCTTGCCTATGGCGGCCGGATCCTGGGCCACCACGGTGACGGCCGGCTGGAGCAGATCGGCGAGCTCGAAGTCATCAAAACCGAGCAGCGCGATCGAGCGCTCGCGGCCGAGCTGACGCAACGCGCGCGCGGCCCCGATCGTGATCATGTTCTGGGCGGTGAACAGTGCCGTGGGCGGGGTTGGCCCAGACAGCAGTTCAAGGCAGGTAGCTGTGGCCTGCCCCGGCGCGTGAATGCCATGGCGGACCAGCGAGGGGTCGGCGGGCATGTCGGCCTGCGCCAGTGCCTCCAGATAGCCCGCATAGCGTTCTCCGACCGGCACGATTGACCGCAGGTCGCCAAGGTAGCCGATCCGGCGATGCCCTCGGTCGAGCAGGTACCGCACGCCGGTGGCGGCGCCCCCGCGGTTATCCGCCACTACGGCGTCGGCGGCCAGGAGCATGGGCGGCCGGTCGGCGAACACCAGGGCCGTGCCGGACCGCTGCTCCAGCTGGAGATAGCGGTGATCATGGCCGGCCGGGACGATGATGAGGCCGTCAACGCGCCGGGCAATCAAGTCCAGTGCCAGCTCGCGCTCCCGGTCTGGGTCCTCGTTCAGGCTGCCGGCCAGCACCGCTATCCCGGCCGCCGAGGCCACGTCTTCGACGGCCCGGAAGATGGCCGCCGAGAACGGGTTGGACATGTCCTGGACGAGCAGCCCAATCGTCGAGGATCTCCCGTCACTGCGGCGAAGGCTGCTGGCGGTGTGGTTTGGCTGGTAGCTCAGCTGCGTCGCTGCGGCGCGCACCCGCTCAGCCAAAGCGGCGCCTACAGCCGGCTCACCGTTGACGACCCGGGACACCGTCTTCAGGCTGACCCCGGCCAGGGCGGCCACGTCGCGCATGGTTGGCCTCCGCCGCTGAGACAACGATGCCTCAGCTCTCGAATTCGAGAACAGACTGGTCATAGTGCGCCCATACCTGCAGATTATCACAGATTAGTCACGTCCTTGACATCGCTACGTAACAGGCGTACAAATGTGAGACAACGTTGTCATCTACCCGTCTATCCCTGCTTCTATCCCTGCTTCGAAGGGAGCATCGATGCGATATCACATCCCCTACAGAAATCTTTCCGCGGTACCCAGATGGGCTCGCTACGTCGGCGTCGCGGCGGCCGCGGCGGTCACGCTAGCGGCTTGCGGCGGCGGTAACGCGGCGACCGGTGGCGGCCCCACCAGCACCGGCGCGGCCAAGGCCAACGGCACGGTGCAGGTTGCGCTGATCCTCAAGGACTTCACCAACCCGTACTTCATCTCGATGGAGAACAGCGCCAAGGCAGACGCGGCCAAGATCGGCGTGAAGCTGACCGTTTCGGCAGGATCCAGTGACGGTGACACGACCACCCAGATCAGCGCCATCGACAATGCGATCGCCGCCGGAGACGCGGGCATCATCATCACCCCGAACGGCAACGCGGTGAATCCCGCGCTGGACCAGGCCAAGGCCCATCACCTGCTGGTGATAGCGCTCGACACCGTGCCCACGCCGCCGAGCACCGCTGACCTCACCTATGCCACCAACAACTTCCAGGCCGGCCAGCTGATCGGCCAGTACACCGCCAAGGCGCTCAACGGCAAGCCCGCGGACATCGCCATGCTTGACATTTTCAACAACCAGGTGGTGTCGGTGGACATCAGCCGCGACCACGGCTTCCTCACCGGCATGGGCATCCCGGTCGGCAACCCCGGCCTGAACGGCACCGAGCCCACGTCCGGCAGCTACAAGGGCCAGCTGGGCGGCAGCGGCAGCTACAAGATCGCCTGCCAGCTGCCCACCCAGGGCGCAGTGCCCGGCGGCCAGACCGCGATGGAGCAGTGCCTGACTAAGGACCCGAACATCAACGTCGTCTACGCGATCAACGAGCCAGCCGCGGAGGGCGCCGGGACGGCGCTCAAGGCGGCGCACAAGACCGGCGTCATCGTCGCGGCGATCGACGGCGGCTGCGCTGTCATCCCGTACCTGCAGAGCGGAGAGGTGACGGCCACCTCGGCCCAGTTCCCCGGCAAGATGGCCGCCCTCGGCGTGAACGCGATCTACACGCTGGCCAAGACCGGCAAGAAGCCCGCCGCGACGCCCGGCCTCGGTTTCTTCAACACTGGCACCCAGCTGTTCACCAACAGCCCGGTCGCCGGAGTGCCCAGCGGCAACACGACCCAACTCGCCAGCGTCTGCTGGAAGTGATCCCGGCAGGCAGCTGATCTCCGGGCGGGAGGCCACCTCCCGCCCGGATCACCCCGGTCACACAGAATTGCGCGGCACGGGATCCTGACATTCAGTGCGAAAGGACCGACGATCGGACCATGACAGCAGTCATCGAGCCAACCGGTGAGGTGCGCGAGAGTGAAGAGCTCGCCGCCCGCCTCCAGCACACGCTGCACCGCCATCCTGCGATCGGCCCGGCGAGCGTGCTCGTCGCGTCCGTCATCGTGTTCTCCCTCATCAACCACCGGTTCCTGAACGCTACGAACCTGTCGCTGCTCGTCCAGCAGGTCGCCGTGCTGGCCACCCTGGCCATCGGTCAGACCATGATCATCCTGACCGGCGGCATCGACCTGTCGGTCGGCGCGGCCGCGATCCTGGCCCAGATGGTGATGGCCCAGACCGCGGCCAACAACGGCGTTCCGGGACCGCTGGCGCTGCTCCTAGGCCTCGCCGTCGGCGCGCTGACTGGCTTCCTCAACGGCTTCCTCGTGACCCGGATCAAGCTCCCGCCGTTCATCGTGACGCTGGGGACGCTGAGCATCTTCACCTCGATCGGCCTGAAGTATTCAAATGGCGCGTCGGTCTATGCCACCGCGATGCCGAAGATCCTGATCTGGACCGGGAACTACGTGAACATCGGCCCGTACCAGCTGACCACCGGCGTGATCTTGATGCTGGTGCTGTTCGCGGTGGCGAGCTTCGCGCTCACCCGCACGGCGTGGGGCCGGCACGTGTACTCGACCGGCGACGACCCGGAGGCCGCGCGGCTGTCGGGCATCAAGACGAACCGGGTGCTGCTCAGCGTCTACGTGGCCGCCGGGCTGATCTTCGGGGTCGCGGCCTGGATCCTCATCGGCCGGGTCGGGGTGGCCAGCACGAACAACCTGACCACCGCCAACCTCGACAGCATTACCGCTGTGGTGATCGGCGGCACCAGCCTGTTCGGTGGCCGCGGCGCCGTCCTCGGAACGCTGTTCGGCGCTCTCATCGTGCAGGTTTTCCAGAGCGGCATCTCGCTGGCCGGAGTGCAGAGCCTTTACCAGGTGCTGGCCGAGGGAATCCTCGTCATAGTCGCCGTCGCCCTCGACCAGTGGATCAGAAAGGTACGCCGATGAGCACGGAAGTAGACGCCAGCGGTGTCCAGGCGGGCAGCCCGGGCGGGCGTGTCCTGTCGGGGACGCCGACGCTCGAGGCACGAGGGCTGGTGAAGACGTTCGGCCATGTCGTGGGACTGGGGGGCGTAGGACTGAAGCTGTATCCGGGCGAGGTGCTCGCTATCATCGGCGACAACGGCGCCGGCAAGTCGACGCTGATCAAGTGCCTGTCCGGGGCACTGACCCCCGACGAGGGCGAGATCTTGATGGACGGGGTCAAGGTCGAGTTCAAGAGCCCGGTCGATGCCCGGCACGCCGGCATCGAGACCGTGTTCCAGACCCTCGCGGTCGCCCCCGCCCTCGATATCGCCAGCAACCTCTACCTCGGCCGGGAGATCCGGAGCAAGGGCCCGCTGGGCTCGGTCTTCCGCATGCTCGATACCCGCGGCATGCGGGCAGCGGCGAAAGAGCGGCTCCAGGATCTCGGCATCGGGACGATCCAGGACATGACACAGAAGGTGGAAACCCTGTCGGGCGGTCAGCGCCAAGCCGTCGCGGTCGCGCGTGCGGCCGCCTTCGGCTCGAAGGTCGTCATTCTGGACGAGCCGACCGCTGCCCTGGGGGTTCGCGAATCCGGCCAGGTGCTGGCCCTGATCAAGCGACTGCGCGGCAGGGGCCTGCCGGTCATCCTGATCAGCCATAACATGCCGCAGGTATTCGAGGTCGCCGACCGGATCCACATCCAGCGCCTCGGCCGCTCCGCGGGCGTCATCACCCCGCACAGCCACACGATGGAGGAGGCAGTGGCCATCATGACCGGCGCGACCACCCTCGGCGGAGCAGCCGATGACAAAAGCAGCCCCGCGACCAGCGGCGGAGGCGGCAACGCGGAAGCTGGCAGAGCCGGAGCCGACCGGACAGAAAGCGCCGGCACCGACTCCGGTACCGCTTCATGATCTTGGTCGCCGGCGAGAGCCTGGTGGATCTGATCATCAGGCCGGACGGCAGCATTTACCCCAGTCTGGGCGGCTGTCCGTTCAATGCCGCCCGGACGATGTCCCGGCTCGGCTAGCCGACACGGTTCCTCGGCCGGTTTTCCGCTGACCCGTTCGGCCCGCGCCTTGCCGACCGGCTGCGCCAGGCGGGCGCCGAACCGCCATGGCGACATGAGCTCGATGCCCTAGCCGGAGGCCGGGCACCAGGCTAGACATCCCGCAGCTCGACACCGCCTGCTTCACCTCGGCCGGCTCACGTCAGGGTCGTAAGGTTAACGTTGTCTCATCGTTAGACTGCTGATGATCGCTACTCGTCGATGTTTCGTTCATGTAAGGGTCATCTAGGTGCGTTTCGGCGGCCTGTAACGCCGGTCAGGGCTGCACAGACAGCCCGCATCAAGGCCGGATATCGTTGTCTGACATGGAGCCAGACCTAGGTCAGCGGTCCGCGGTAACACCACCGACACCTTTGGAAGCACCGACAGCTCCGACCGGGCGGGCGACCATGCGGGACGTCGCGGCACTCGCGCGGGTGAGCCTGAAGACGGTATCGCGGGTCGTCAACGGCGCGACTACAGTTGACGCCGAGCTGGCCGACCGGGTGCGCCGCGCGGTGGCGCAGCTCAACTACCGGCACAACATGACCGCGAGCAACCTACGGCGCGGTGACCGCAGATCCTTCATGATCGGCCTGATGCTAGAGGACGTCAGCAACCCGTACTCGGCAAGCATTTACCGCGCGGTCGAAGATGTGGCGCGAGAGCGCGGAGTGGGGCTGCTGGCCGGCAGCCTGGGCGAGGATCCAGTCCGCGAGCGCGAACTGACGGCCACGCTGGTCGCGCGGCGGGTGGACGGGCTGATTATCGTTCCGGCCGGACATGACCATAGTTACCTGCGGACCGAACAGGAAATGGGCACGGCCTTCGTGTTCGTGGACCGGCCGCCCGCACTGCTCCCGGCCGACAGCGTGATGGCCGACAACAGGGAAGGCGCGATCGCGGCTGTCAGGCACCTGATCGGCTACGGTCACCGCCGCATCGCCTTCCTGGGCGACCTGTCCAGGATCCCGACCTGTCAGGACCGCTACGCCGGATACCGGGACGCGCTCCGCGAGGCGGGCCTGACCGAGGACTTGCGGATCGTCAGGTTCGGTCTGCATACCGCCAGTGCCGCCGAGGCGGTTGCGGTCGAACTCCTGACCGGGCCCGAGCCTCCGTCAGCGCTGTTCAGCGGGCAGAACCTGATCACCTTGGGCACTGTCCGCGCTCTGCGAGCCTATGGCGCCCAGCACCGGACCGCCCTGGTCGGCTTCGACGACATGCCGCTGGCCGACCTGCTCGATCCGCCGGTCACGGTCGTGGCCCAGGACGTGGCCGCCATCGGGACGCTCGCCGCCCAGATCCTCTTCCGCAGGATCGACGGGGACACCTCGGAGGTGCAGTCGCACATCGTCCTGACCCGCCTCATCCAGCGGGGTTCTGGGGAGATCCCGCCCCCTAGCTATAGCTAGGAGCTGGCCGGCTTCTGTTAGACCCGTTCTGCCGGACTGGCTTCTGGGTGGTCACCAGGCATGCCTCATACGGGTGTTCGTCGAGCGCGGGCCCCTCGATGGCGAGCAGCAGGTTCCTGAGGTCCTCTCGCTCATGCGTTGGATGGCGGCGGGGTCAGCCTGGCCGAGTGGGCGCTGCTCGGACGTGGTCTTGATGGCGAGGATCTTCTCCGCGTGCCGCTGGCCGGCCGGGGTGAGCGTGACCAGGACTTGGCGCCGGTCCGCGGGATCGATGTCGCGGCGAACCCAGCCTGCTTTTCCAGCTGGGCCACCCGGTTGGTGATCGCGCCCGCGGTGACCTGGGAGCCGCGCAGCAGGGCTCCGGCGCTGAGCCGCTGTCCGGGAGCGCGGTGCAGCGCCAGCAGGACCTCGAACTCCAGACCTCGATGCCCTCGGCGGCAAGCTCGCGGCGCAACGTCGTGGGCAACGCGCTTTTCCGGCCGCCAATTGGGTCACTTGGTCGGCAGACCATGACCTGTGGGGCTGGCCAGAATGGGGTGATCTGCACGCCTCATGGCCATTGGCTGTGCGGCCGCTGCCGTCGGCGCTCAGGTGCAAGGCCTGACGTCGCGCGTCATGGACTGTTACGTTACGCCCGCGCCGCTGGCGTACGAGCGCGTCCCTCAGCTTGTTGGGGATAAGTTGTCCGGACCTATGCGGATCGGCGGGCCGGCGGGGCTAAAGGGATGTGAGCAACAACGCGGAGACGGAGTTCACCGAGTTCTTCCAGGCGAGCTGGGAGCCCTGCCTGCGGGCGGTGACGGTGATCGCCGCCCGCCCGTAGCTGGCCGAAGACCAGGTGGCGGAGGCGTTCGCAAAGGCCTGGGTGTCGTGGCGGAAGGTCAGCCGCCATCCTGCCCCGCGGGCATGGGCGGTGCGCGTCGCGGCCGACACGCTGTCCGCATTGCCGGTGTCGGAGCCCCCAGATCCCAGGGCGATCATGGCCAAAGGCCGCACTCGCCGACGCCGCCGGCTAGCCGGAATCGGCCTGGCCGGGACCGCGGCCGCCGCAGCGGCAGCACTCGGCCTGGCGAGCGTCCTCGCTGGCGGCCCCGTCCCGGCGCCCGCTACAGGGACAATCCGCACCACGGCTTTCACGCTCGTCAAGAACACCAACGGCACGGTCGCGCTGACCTTGAGCCAGGGCCAGGTGTTCAACCCGGGCGCACTCCAGCAGGCACTCGCGAAGGACGGCATCCCGGCCCTGGTCAAGATCGGCACTTATTGCTCGTCACATCCCCAGCCGTCCCCGACCGGGGCCATCTCCCTCCGGCTCCCAGACGGCACACCGGTGGTCGGCACACCGGTGGCCGGGTCCGCTCCTGGTCACCCGCACCACCAGATACCCGCCGATGCTGTGGTGGTAATCAATCCCGCGGTGATCCCGGCCGGGACCGAGCTGTCCTTCAGCTATGGCCACAACGGCCTTCTCGTCCGCCTGATCCGCACTGATTCCTACACCTGCGTCAACGGCCTTCCAGGCACCTGACCGCGCACACCGCGACGCGGCTGAGGTTATCCCGTCATCCAGGGACGGCCCTAGCCGCGTCGCGGAATGGATCCGGGCTCACCTCATCCCGCCGGTTCACACCATCGTGCCGCTCGAGGTGACCAACATCGTCAATATCGCGACTCACAACGGCGACATGGTCGTACGGGCGGTGCCCACCGTGAGCCTGCAAGGCGCGTGGGCCCTGTCGGGCCAGACCCTGGACGCCAGCGGCCACCCGTTCCAGGCGGCGGTCACCACGGCTTGCCAGGGAAGCAACTTTGCGGCCTGCCAGGCCTCGCTGACCAAATTCCACCTGCAGGAACTGATCAACTACCAGCCCATCAGCCGCTTCTGGGGAATTCCAGTGGCTGGAGACCGGGATCTTCGTCGCCCTGGCCCTGGCCCTGGCCCTGGCGGGGACCTGCATCTGGTGGCTCATCCGCCGCGTCGGCTGACGTACCACGGGCCGGTCCCGCCGCTCACAGGCGGCGGGACCAGTTCTGGCCCACCAGGTCCTGGCCGAAGCTGTGGTGAGGGCTCTCGTTGTCTAGGGTGAAACCGGCCCGCTGGTAGATCCGCCGGGCGTCTACCAGCACGTCGTTGGTCCACAGCGTAATGTCGCGGTACCCGGTTCGGCGCGCGAACCTGAGTACCTCCTCGACCAGGCGGCCGCCGATCCCGAGCCCCCGGGCCCACGGCTCGACCAGCAGCAGGCGCAGCCGCGCGGTCGTGGCGTTCTCGCGCACGCAGAACACGCACCCCGCCCGCGCCCCGTCGACCTCGGCGATCCAGGCCGCCTCGCACTGAGGGTCCCGGTGGTCGACGTAGTCCGCCACGATCCTGGCCACCAGCGCCTCGTAGCTTGCGTCCCAGCCGAACTCCTCGGCGTACACCGCCCCGTTCCGCTGCACCACCCAGCCCATGTCGCCGGCCTGCGGCGCCCGCAGCACATACCCACGCGGCGTCGGGGCCTCGGACAGCACCTCGGTGATGACGTGCATGGCATCCAGCAGCCTGCGCCGGTCCTCGTCATGCACCGCGGCCAGCATGTCCCGGGTCTGCGTGACCGACCGGACATCCAGTCCCGCCACCACCGAACGCCCGCTGTCCGTCAGCCGGATGACCTGCCGGCGCCCGTCCGCGGCCGAGCGCTGCCGGCCGATAAGCCCGTCGGCCTCGAACCTGGACAAGATGCGGCTGAGGTAGCCCGCGTCGATGTCCATGATTCGTCGCAGGTCCGTCACCTCGCTGGCCTCGCACTGGGCGAGTTCGAACAAGATCCTGGCCTCGGTGAGCGAGTAGGGCGTATCCAGGTACTTGCCGCGCAGCAAGCCGATCGTGTTCGTGTAGAACCGGTTGAACGCTCGCACCGCCGCCACCGCCGCATCCCCCGCGGCCACCAGTTCACCTGCCACCGGTTCGCCCATGTTCATCCCCAATACTGTTGCCTAAGTCAACGATACTCCTGCCTTAAGCAACAATAAAGCGGAGATCTAGTCGAAGCGGATGAACAACGACACGATCGTGCTGTCGGGGCCGGAGGTGATGCTCAGCTCGTCGGCGAGCTGAGCGGCGAGCCAGAGCCCGCGCCCCGACTCGGTGCCGTCCGCCTCGCGAGGT
>Ga0102924_1005497_pt1 | contig 12268 bp, 11 predicted proteins | sample PaiPotPPM11metaG_FD_80116 | JGI IMG/M metagenome (GOLD analysis project Ga0102924, IMG submission 80116) | Iron sulfur acid spring bacterial and archeal communities from Banff, Canada, to study Microbial Dark Matter (Phase II) - Paint Pots PPM... ... | reverse complement strand
CCCTTGACGACAAGGCTGGCATTTTCGCCGTGGTTGAGGCCGTCCGGCGCATTCATCAGCAGAAGGAGCGACTGAAAGCTGGAGTGTTTTTTGTCTCCGCTGTGCAGGAAGAAGTCGGGCTGCGTGGCGCGCGCACCGGAGCCTTCGGCGTTGATCCGCGTATCGCCATCGCCGTTGATGTGACCTACACTTCTGACCATCCCACTACGTCCAAACAGGAGATCGGCGAGGTCGCGTTAAATGGCGGGCCGGTCATTACCATTGGCGGCCATATCAACCCGCGCGTCTATCAGATGCTCGTTGCCGCCGCCACCGCGGCGGACATGGCCTATCAGATCGATCCGCAGGCGGGCGGGACAGGAACGGACACGGACGTGATTCAGGTCGCGCGCGGCGGCGTCGCCACGGGGCTTGTCAGCATCCCGTGTCGCTACATGCATACGGGTTCCGAGATGGTGTCGCTGCGCGATATCGACGAGGTAGCAGAGTTGCTCGCGCGTTTTGTGCTGGCTCTCGATGAGCAAAGCAACGTGATTCCGTGATTGTGGAGTGGGAGAATGCCGTAGGGGCGTGGGCTTGCCCCGCCCCTTGCTGGATCGTGGTGATCATGCGGGCGGGGCAAGCCCACGCCCCTACATTGTCCAAAGCCCGTTGCCCAGCCAGACCAATGTATCAAGCAGGCGCACGCTGCCTACGCGAGCCGCGATGAGGAACAATGTCTTCGGCTCTATGTGTTCTATGGGACTGAATGTATCGGGATGGCAGATACCTATATATTCGACGGTAATCTGTGCTGAGGAGGCAAGCCGCTTGCGCATGGCCTCTTCAATCCTGGCGGCGTGCAACTCCCCTTGCTCAATCAACGCTTTCGCTTCCAGCAGCGCCTGGTAGATGTTGGCGGCGGCCAGCCGTTCAGGGGGTGAAAGCAGATGGTTGTGGCTGTCCATTGCCAGCCCGTCATGTTCGCGCGCCGTCGCCAACACGCGGATGGTAATATCGGTATTCAAATCGCGCGCCAGCCGCCGCACCAGCGCCACTTGCGGGGCGTCCTTCTGCTCGAAGTAGACTACGTCGGGCCGCACGAGTTGAAATAGTTTGGTTATAGTTGTCGCGGCGCCGCGCAGAGAGTAGGGGATGGCCGCGGCTTCAAGTCGTTCCGCCAGCAGGCCGGACGGCGTCACATAGGTGGAGAAATCTTCCGGGAAGAGATCTTCGGCGCGGGGAAGAAAGACGACATCCACCCTGGCCGCTTCCAGTTGTTGCAGATCGCGCGTGACATCGCGTGGATATTGGGCATAGCCTTCAGCCATCGCAAAGGGCAAGGGGCTGGCGAACACGCTCACGACGCTGATCTCGCACTCGCGCTTCGCGGCCTCTACTAATCTTATATGCCCGTCGTGTAAATGGACCATTGTTGGCACAAAACCAACCGTTCCGCCGGCCAACCACCCCCTTGCTGTCTCCGTCATTTCGTCTAAGCGATGTATGATACGCATGCTGGCTCCTGGAAAATTCCCGCGTGTCGGGTTCTTTGATATATGTACGAAAATACGCTGATGTTTCATCCGTTGACGGCAGTAGACGAACGGATGAGCGACCATTTCTGGTCCGTTTGCCTATTGTAGCGACGATAACTCAAAGCGTCAAATTGCGTAGCCATTAGTATGATGAACGTGAATTCTGGACACAATGCATCGCGTCCAAAATTCCCACATGCACTCAGCCAGCAGTGGAAGATGTGGTAAATTAGATAGTAATAATGACGAAAAGGAAAGGCATGGATAAAAAGATGAAGCGTTTGCTCAGCGCCATTGGTATCAGCGCCCTTGCACTCGGCGCGGCGGCTTTTTTTGTCGCGCTCTGGCATCGATTGGAGACGCCGCAACTCCAGGAAAGCGTCCTGCCTGGGGAGGCGCACCTCTATCGTTGGCGGCTCGGACACATTTCCTACAAGACCCTGGGCGATCCAGCGGCTCCTGCGCTGGCGCTGCTGCACACGCCTGCCCTGGGCGCGTCTTCTCACGAGATGCGGAAGATCGCCGGAACGCTGGCGCAGCGCTATCATGTCTACGCGCTTGATCTGCCCGGCTTTGGTCTTTCTGATCGCCCCGCTATCGATTATTCGGCGCAGCTCTACAGCGATCTGCTGCGCGACTTCCTCGCGGAGGTCGTCGGCCAACCGGCAACAGTGCTTGCCAGTGGTCTGAGTTGTAACTATGCTGTAAACGTTGCGGCGCACAATCCAGACCTCTGTGCGCGCCTGGTTCTCATTTCGCCCTACGCGCTTTCTGGCGCTGCGCGCGTCCCTGACGCGCTGGGGTGGTTGGCCGCGCTGCCGCCGCTGGCGTTTGTTCTCTATCCCCTTTTCTGTAGACGAGAGGCGCTGCGCGGCCTCCTGGCGGCGCGGCATCATCTGAACGTGCGCGCTGTCGCCGCTTCGGAGATTGACCAGCTTTATGCAACGACGCATCAGTTTGGCGCGGAACATGCTCCGCTCGCGCTGATCGCTGGCAGGTTGGATAGCGACGCCGCGCGTGAATTTGCCGCGCTGACGCAACCAACGTTGATTATGTGGGGTGCGCGCGCATTCCACGACGCCTTGCCTGCCGCCGGAGAGCAGCGCCTCCCAACGCAAGCGCAGTTCGTTTTTGTGCCGGACGCTGGCCTCTTCGTTCACGAAGAAGCCCCGGCAGAGGTTGTCGCGCATATTGAGACGTGGAGCAAAACGCAAACGGCGGCGACCGGTAGCGCGGCCAATGACGCCGCCTCGCCCGCGCTCGAAATCTACTGCGTCAAGTGCCGCGTGAAACGCGCGGTGGAGAATCCGCGCGCTGTTACGTTGAGCAATGGTCGGCCCGCCTTCAGCGGCCCTTGCCCTGTCTGTGGTACAATGCTGTACCGTATGAGGCAACGTCAAACGTCTTGAAAAATTTGCGAACAAATTCACTTGACGTCCGGCCATCAGCGGCGTATAATTTACTCTATGCGTTAGCAAGACTTGAGACGTGCAGTGTTGCGCCGCTTCGCCTGCGGTGCGCTATCACCTCGACCAATAGAGACAAGGCGATCAAGACGGTTCGCTTGCAAGAGTATCCACTGCTGCCAGGCGATCGGGCTGCTTCCCTGACAATGTACTGCGCCGTATCAAAATATACGGCGAGGAACAGTTTTTACTCTGAAAAGCATATGGACAAGCAGAATGAGAGGCAGAGGCTGCCTGCGAGTTGACGAGGTTTGCTCCTGATTGAGGAGGAAACCTCGCTGGTATGGAGGATTACTTATGAGTATTGGCGGACAAAGTGACGCTAGACCCGAACGCAAAATCTATCGTTTGACGCCAGATGGCTATGCGAAGAAACAAGAGCGGCTGGATTATCTGCGTACCGTGAAACGGAAACAAATTGCTGATTATATTCACGATGCGAAAGAAGCAGGCGATATTAGCGAGAGCAGCGCCTATGAAGAAGCCAAACACGAGCAGGCCAAGCTGGAAGGAGAGATTCTCCAGTTGGAACGTCTGCTTGAGGCAGCGCAGGTCATGACTCCCGACATGCTGGGTCTGGATGATGGCCCAATGGATGTACGCATCGGCACCGAAGTCCAGGTCGAAACTGCCAGCGGCTCTACGCGCTCCTTTAAGATCGTGGAGACCTTCGAGGCTGACCCCAAAGCTGGCCTGATCTCCGATCAATCCCCCGTCGGTAAAGCATTGATGGGTCATAAAGAAAACGACGAAGTTACCGTTGCGACCCCTGGCGGCGTCACGACCTATGTGATTTTAAGCATCAAGCCGATGTTGTAATAGACCTGTAGGGCCGAAGTTTGAGACATCCTCCACAGAGGATGTCTCAAACTTCGGCCCTTTTTTGCCCTTGACAAACCGCATACTTCTTGTGTACGCTATAAGTCCAGGCTCCTGTATTGCGAATCTTTGTGAACTTGAACCCGTTCTTGTGCGTTTTTCATTGCAGAGCGTCCACTCGTAAGGAGTGTCTATGCTAGCGCGCGCATCAGCGCAATACGTCCTCCGGTCGGAAGGCGTCCTCTTCCTTCCACCTGTACCTGATCATTGTTCTCTCCAGGCTTTCCATCGTTCCAGGTTGTTTCCCCATCGTAGTGTGGCTCTTTTTATAATATATGACGCTTAGAAAAAGCAATACGGTGAATAGAGCAGGTATTTCTGTCTGGTCTGCGAGAAGGAGAAGAGGCATGACCGCACGTTTTACGTTGGGTATTGAGGAAGAGTTCCAATTAGTTGATCGTCAGACGGGCCAACTGGCGAACCGCATTGTTCCCGTGATGGAAAAGGGCGCTGTTGTTTTTGGAGAGCAAATCAAGCCGGAAATGCTGCAACCAACGGTAGAGCTGATTTCCGAGGTGTATCCTGATATCGCCGCGGCGCGCGCCGGGACGGCGCGACTGCGCGGATTGCTGGCGCAGCTTGTCGCCAGCGAAGGGCTGGCGCTGGTCAGCGCGGGAACGCATCCCTCGGCGCATTGGGCAGATCAACTGGTCTCGCCCAATGCGCGCTACATCGAACTCCAGGAGGAATATCAGGACGTTGGGCGTTCCATTCTGATTTTTGGCTTGCATGTGCATGTCGGCGTGCAAGATCGCGAGATCAGCGTTGCTCTGATGAATCAGTTGCGCACCTGGCTGCCGCACCTGCTGGCGTTGACCTCCAATTCCCCGTTCTGGTTGGGCCGCTTAACCGGCCTCAAGTGTTACCGGGGCATCGTATGGCGGCGTTTCCCGCGCAGCGGCACGCCTGACGCCTTCCCTTCCTGGCGCGACTTCGATCACTACGTGCAAACGCTGGTCGCATCCGGCTGCATCGATAACGCGAAACGTATCTGGTGGGACATTCGCCCGCACCCGTTCTTTGGCACGGTCGAATTTCGCGCCTGCGATATGCCCGCCACGCTGGATGATGTCATAGGCGTTGCCGCCCTTTGCCAATCTCTCGTCGCCAGGCTCTACTGGCTCTATAAGCGCAATATGAGCGTGCCTATCTTGCCGCGCAACCTTATCGAAGAGAACAAATGGCTGGCGCTGCGCTATGGTCTGGACGCCGAAATCGTCGATTTTATCCAGCAGCGTCGGATTAAGATGCGCGAGGCTATTCATGAACTGCTCGATTTCGTCGATGATGTGGTGGATGATCTTGGTACGCGCCGCGATATCAATTACCTGCGCTCGCTTGTCGATAGTCCTCACGGGACAGGCGCGGATCGTCAGATCGCCGTCTATCGAAAGACTGGCAGCGTCCGCGAGGTGATGAGCCTGCTGATGGAGCAAACTATGCGCGGCGTTCCCGTCGATGTTATGTAGGAGTCTGATAGCGCCGTTTCACTTTTTCCAATCAGGCGTGATTGGAAAAAGTGAAACGGCGCTATCTTCCCTGCCATTGCCAAAAGCCGCCGATTCTACTATAATGCAGGGCAAGTCAGGCATCATTTCGTGTTATTTTCCCACTATTCCGTGTTGAGAGCGAGGATACTGTATATGCAAACCATCAACGCCTTATTTGCCACTGCCGTTGCACGTTTTAGCGAACGTGCTGCCCTCATCGAACCAGTTGAAAGCGCGGAGATGAGCGTCCTTTCATATCGCGCCCTCCAGGAGCGCGCGCACGGTTTCGCCGGTTACCTGCAACAGCAAAAGTTCGCGCAGGGAGAACGCATTATCATCTGGTCGGCCAGTTGCTCCGATTGGATGGTCGCCTACCTGGGCGCGCTGCTGCTGGGCATCGTCGTTGTGCCGTTGGATGTGAATACGAAAGAGGATTTTCTGGAACGCATCGCGGCTGTGACCGATGCCAAATTGTTGATCACGACGCGCAAGCAATTTGATGGACTCAAGCAAAGCAAATTGCCTTTCGTGGATATCGACGCCTTGCCGCAAGAGCCGCTTGCCGCGGATAACCTGCCCACCGTTCAACCAGATGACCTGGCTGAACTGGTTTTTACATCAGGGACAACGGGCCAGCCCAAAGGCGTCATGCTCAGCCATGCCAACATCACCAGCAACGCCATCGCGGCTCTGGCCGTCGTGCGTATCACCGCCGCTGACAAAATGCTCTCCATCCTTCCCCTGAGCCACATGTTCGAGTTGACCATCGAGATTGCCCTGCTCCACTCAGGCGGCGGCTGCGTCTACGCTCGTTCGCTCGTTCCCGACACGCTATTGCGGCTGCTGGCGACGCAGCACATCACCTGTATGGTGCTGGTTCCGCAGGCTCTGCAACTTTTCCTGAACGGCATCGAGCGCGAAGTGCGACGGCAGAACCGCGAGCAAGCCTTTCAGATGTTGCAGCGCGTAGCGGGCTACCTGCCTTTTAGCTGGCGGCGCGTGCTATTTTCCAGCGTACATAAACGTTTCGGCGGCCATTTCCACTTTTTTGTCAGCGGAGGCGCGTATCTGCCGCCCAAAGTTGCTCGTCAGTGGGAGTTGATGGGCTTTCGCGTCTTGCAAGGCTACGGCGCGACCGAATGCAGCCCTGTTATTACGGTGACGCCCTTCAACCAACATCTTTATGAATCGGTGGGCAAAGCGATACCCGGCGTGGCAGTGCGCATCGCCGACGATCACGAAATCCTGGTACACGGGCCAAATGTCGCGCTCGGCTATTGGCAAAGTCCAGAGGCCACGGCGGCCTCGTTCAAGGATGGCTGGTACTATACCGGCGATCTCGGCGAACTCGACGCGCGCGGCAACCTCTTTTTGCGAGGACGCAAGAAAAACCTGATCGTGCTGGCGAATGGTTTGAATGTGTACCCGGAAGATGTCGAAAATGTTCTGCACACCTTCCCGCAGATCAAAGATGCTGTCGTGCTGGGCCTGATGGAAGACGGCGGCGGGCCGCAAGTACACGCCATCCTGCTGATGGATGATCCCGCGGAGGCCAAAACGGTGATCCAGCAGGCCAACAAGCGGCTCGCGCCGCAGCAGCAGGTGCGCGGCTTCACCATCTGGTCGGACGGCGATTTTCCGCGCACGCACACGCTCAAAGTCAAACGCCAGGACGTGCTGGCGCGCTTAGACACCATGCGCCAGCAGGCGAAGGCGGAGCCGTAACCTATTGCAAAAACACTTGACCTTTTCGGTTTTCCTTTGTATACTAGCATCGGCCAGGAGCGGCGTGGTCTCTGTTTATGACGATCCGCTTGAGGATACTGCATTATGCTTTACCTGATCGCCACGCCCATCGGCAATCTGAACGATATCACGCTGCGCGCTCTTGATACGCTGCGCGCGGTGGACTATGTTGCCAGCGAGGATACGCGCAAGACCGGTCTGCTGCTCCAGCATTTCGGCATCTCCAGGCCGCAGATTGCCTTCCACGAGCATAACGAGCAACAGGCTGGTGAGCGCATCGAAAACCTGTTGAAAGAGGGCAAGTCGGTTGGCGTTGTTACTAACGCCGGGACGCCGGGCATCTCCGATCCTGGTTTTACACTGGTGCGGCGGGCCATCCGCGCCGGTATCGAGGTGACGCTGATCCCCGGCGCTTCCGCGCTGGTGATGGCCGTCGTCCTCTCCGGTCTGCCCGTCCACAGCTTCACCTTTCGCGGCTTTCCCCCGCATAAGACGGTTGGGCGGCGCAAATTCTGCGCCGTCGATCTTGACTCGCCGCACACGCTGATCTTCTACGAAAGCCCGTACCGTCTGGCCGCCTTTCTCGAAGACGCCCTGGCCGTCTTCGGCGACCGCGACGCCGCCCTCGCCAACGACCTGACGAAGCTGTTCGAGAAAGTCGAGCGCGGCACGCTCTCGGAACTGCTGGCGATGGTAAAGGGGAAATCGTTGAAAGGGGAATTTGTGGTGGTGATTGGGGGGAAGCGGGATAGTGGCCGAAAATAAAATGTGTCAGGTTGCTTTTTTCATCGGTATGGATTATAGTTAGGGCAAGCGCATACTTTAGTTGAGAGTGAGTAAACTTCTATGAGTTCAGCAGAGCGAGAACGACCACAAGAGGTCACACTTCCTATTGAGTGGCATGTTCCTGATACTGTACAAAATCGTTATGTACACAATGTACTCGTACAGCCGGGAAAACATGAGATCACGCTCTTTTTCTTTGAAACGCAAATCCCCCCATTTGCAGGTCCTCCGGAAGCCAATAAAGAATATCTGCTAAGACAGGGCTCGGTTCGTTTTGAATGTGTTAGCAAAATGACTGTGGCTCCACAATTAGTGCCTGAAATTATCAAAGCTCTACAAGAAGGCTTAGATAGTTACTATACTTCCCAGGCAGACGAGGAAAGAGAGGCAGATAGATGATCGCTACCTTCACAATTGATAAGAGAACTGGTCAGGCTTTTGCTTCTATTGTTCTTTCATCTGAACGATCCAGCACATTTCATTCTGATCACATTACGCTAGACAAAGCAGCAACAGTGGCAGAAGCTGACACTCTAGTGCAAGATATCATTGACGAACAGGCATGGCATACTATTGTAAGTAATCCCCACGTATTACGTGGGTTGCGTCGTCTTGCAGCAGAAGCGCGACGACAGGCCACTGAAGGAGAAATCGAAGAAGGCGGATTTGTAGTTGAGTGAAAAACAGAAGAACGAAAGAATTTCGTAAACGTTTCGAGCGGCTACCTCGTGATGTACAAGAACAGGCCAAAGCTGCCTATCGTCTTTTCAAAACGAATCCCCATCACCCTGGTCTTCATTTTGAATGCATTGATCGCCAAGAATCTATTTATTCCGTGCGAATCGGACTTCACTATCGGGCGGTCGGCACCTGGGAAGGGGATACTATTTTCTGGTTCTTTATCGGTTCGCACGAGGATTACAACCACCTCCTGTGAGATTCCTGGTACCGCGGCCAAACGGGAGTAAAGGAAGCAGAAGATAAATCATGAGTACGAGCAAGCTGAATCATCATACAGTTTGCTCGTACCCATGATCTGGATGCATTAAAGATATAACTATCCGATGGAATGGCTTAAATTCCCATTACCTGCACCAGTTCCGCGACGGCGTTGACAGACTTTTGCAGTTGCGCGCGCTCGCTCTGTGTCAACTCGACCTCTATGATCTGCTCGATGCCCTGCGCGCCCAGCTTGATCGGGACGCCGACGAAGAGATCGCGCACGCCGTATTCGCCTTGCAAGTAGGCCGCGCACGGCATGATCATCTTCTTGTCCAGCAAGATCGAATCAACCATCTGCAAGACCGAGGCCGAGGGCGCGAAATAGGCGCTGCCCATGCCGAGCAGGTTGACGATTTCCGCGCCGCCGTCGCGCGTGCGCTGTACGATCTGTTCGATGCGCTCGGCTGGCAATAACTGCGCGATGGGTATGCCTGCGACTGTGCAGAGGCGCGAGAGTGGAACCATCGTGTCGCCGTGGCCGCCCAGCACGTATGCCTGCACGTCGCGCACCGATACGTTCAATTCCTGGGCGATGAAGGTGCGGAAGCGGGCGGTATCCAGCACGCCGGCCTGGCCGATGACGCGGTTGCGCGGGAAGCCGCTCACTTTGTAGGCCAGTTGCGCCATCGCGTCGAGCGGGTTCGTGACCATGATAATGATGGTGTCGGGCGAATACTTGACGATCTGCTCCGTGACGCCCGTGATGATCTCCTGGTTTTTCTTGAGCAGGTCGTCGCGGCTCATGCCGGGCTTGCGCGGGAAGCCGGACGTGACGACAACCACGTCGGAGTTGGCGGTATCGGCGTAATCGTTGCTGCCGATCACCAGCGAGTCATAGCCCAACACCGGCCCGGCTTCCAGCATATCGAGCGCCTTGCCCTGCGGCATATTAGGAATGATATCGAACATCACCACGTCGGCATAATCGCGCTCGGCCAGGCGCTGCACCAGCGTGCTGCCGACAAAGCCCGCGCCCACGACGGTTATTTTGCTACGCATACAAATATCCTTTCAATTATGTTCTGTCTCTGTTCAGGCAAGACAATATACGGCCGTCTTGCCCGTCTCTGTGTATTGTATGCCGCGGGGAGGGATGTTGGCAAAAGAGCGGGGAAAATGGAGGTTGAAACCATGAACGGATACTTGAACCAATGCCCAAATTCGGGTATAATAACGCCATCTGGTCGATATGTGGCTCAGGGCAAAAAAACGAATAATTGGAGTTGTGACGTGCCTCTTAAAATTCGAGAACTCAAGAGGCAATTACGGCAGGCAGGCTTCTCTTATCGTCCGGGCAAAGGCAGTCATACCGTTTGGATACATCCGCTCTTGCCTTATGAAGAATTGACTCTTTCTGGTAGTGATGGCGATGACGTCAAGGCGTATCAACAGCAGGAAGTCAAAAAGATTTTGAAGAAGTTACGCGAGGTGCAAGACCGATGATAACGAGTCAATATAGCCGCTATTCACTAAATGTCCAATGGGACGAAGATGATGAAATTTACGTTGTGACGGTTCCAGAACTTCCTGGATGCAGGACTCACGGCGGTACCTATGAAGAAGCTATCCGGCAGGCTCAGGATGCTATCCAAAGCTGGATTATGGTAGCTCAGGAGTTAGGGCGTCCTATTCCGCCGCCACGGGTAAGAAGCAGTAAGGCAGCATAATTACGCCGCCGAGAATACTGGCTCGGCGGCGCGCAGGGCTGCGCTCTGGCTCAGTTCTTTTTCGTAGACGTCATAGCAGCAGGCGTAGTAGAGTCCGGTGCGGGGGATGGACGCGGCGAGGACGGGCAGGGCGTCGGCGTTCGTCTGGAATTCGAGCGTGAAGCTTTCCGTGTCGGCGGAGACGGCGGACGGCTCGTCTATATCGAGGCTGATGCGCCAGCAGCGGCGGGTTAGCGCGAAACCTTCCTGTTCGAGCAGGCGTTTGCCCGCGCTGTTGGCGACGCTGATGACGCTGTAGAGGGCCACCGGCTCGGTTGGGCAGGCGCGTTTGACCAGCCGCCGCGCCTGATCTTCGGCGAGACGGAGCAGCAGCGTGCCGATGCCGCGCCGCCGGTACTCAGGATGCACCCGTACTCGCATGGCAATATGCGCGCCTTCATGCAGCCACACGTCCGCGTAACCCACGACTTGAGCGTTTTTCGCCGCGATCATCCAGGCGTCGTTTTCCAGCGCGAACCCCGGACGCTGCCAGTCGGCCAGCATATACCCCTCAGAATAATTTGACATGGTATCCTCGGCCATAGCGCAGGCGACCAGCAGATCAGCCACCGCCGCCGCGTCGTTCAATTGTGGTGTGCGAGCGTAGAGGTTATGCAGCAAGATAGCCATACATGCCTTCTTTCGTAAGGGTGCGTGAAAGAATTTTTCTTTGCCAGCCTGGGCCAGCCCAGGCTGGCAAAGAAAAATTCCTATCCCAATGCTTCGAGCAGCAGGTCGCCTTCTTCAGGGGTGATGCGTCCCTCGGCGATCATCTTGAGGATGGCGACGCGCTCTTGCTCGCGGCTGGTCGCGGGCGCGTCCGCGGCTGGCGCAGCCGCTTCGCTCGCGGCGGATTGTTCCGACGCGGGCGACTCTGGAGCGTCGAAAGCAGACGGCGCGGCTGGCTGTGCCGGAGCGAATGGCGGCGTTGGTGGAACTGGCGGGACTGGTGGAACCGGCGGTTTTGCCACGCCCAGGTTGCTCAAGGCGCGATCGACGGCCTCCATCGCGCCGGAGATGCCCTCCTCGGCGGCGCGGCGCGCCTTTTCCTCCAACTGCTCCAGGCGTTCGGGGTCAAAGCGCCACTCGCGATTGTTGATGCGGATGTTCATGCGCGCGGCCCGTTCGTTGGCTTTGCGAGCCATCTCGTCGGTTTTGCGCCGCATTTCATCGGCCTTGTGCTGCGCTTTGCGCCTTGCCTCCTCGGCGGCCTCACGGCCTTTCGACTTGCCCGCGTCGGTGAAGGAGGAGGCGATTTCGCGGCCCAGGTCTTCGCCCAGCTTGCCCAGTTGACGCCCCAGCTCCGCCATCTCACGCCCGAAGCCGCTGCCCCAACTGCCCATGTCGCGCCCGAATTTGCTGCCCCATTCGCCCCACGATTCGCCGAAACTGCTGGACGCGCGCGGATCGTTGCCGCCGCGCAGGTTCAGGTCGCCGCCCACGTTCATTTCGAGGTGCGCCTGGCCCTCGCCATAGGTCAGGTTGACGAAGTTGCCGCTGCGGCTGGCGATGATGGATTTGCCGCTGATGTCGCCGCCGACGGCGGCGCGAATGCTCAGATTGGGATTTTCCGGCAACAGTACGCTGGCATCGCCGCCCACGTTCAAGCGCGTCACGCTGTCGGGGGGAAACGCGCTTTGCAGCGAGACGTCGCCGCCGATGTTCACGGTCTCGAT
>Ga0102924_1005496_pt1 | contig 12270 bp, 7 predicted proteins | sample PaiPotPPM11metaG_FD_80116 | JGI IMG/M metagenome (GOLD analysis project Ga0102924, IMG submission 80116) | Iron sulfur acid spring bacterial and archeal communities from Banff, Canada, to study Microbial Dark Matter (Phase II) - Paint Pots PPM... ... | reverse complement strand
GGAGAGTTGCCGCCCAAGCAGTTGCGGCTCATTCCCGGTCATCAAATTGTGGGCGAAGTTGTCGAAGGCGCGACTGCTGAAATTCCATTAGGCTCGCGCGTCGGCGTGTGCTGGCTCGGAGGAACCGACGGCACGTGTCCTTACTGCCAAAAGGGCTTGGAGAATCTTTGCGACTCACCCACTTTCACCGGTTACACGATCGCGGGCGGCTATGCGGAGTACGCCTTCGCCCGAAACGATTTTGTTTTTCCACTGCCAGATGCACTCGACGATTTGCATGCCGCTCCATTGCTGTGCGCTGGCATCATCGGATTTCGAAGCTTGCGTGTCGCCGGGGTGGAACCAGGCGAGCGCGTCGGCCTGTTTGGCTTCGGTGCGTCTGCGCATCTCGCGATCGCAGTGCTGCACTCTTGGAAATGTGAGGTCTACGTCTCCACGCGTGGAAAATCTCATCGCGCACTGGCAGAGTCATTAGGGGCGACATGGGTAGGCAGCGAAACCGAGAAGCCTCCGGTGGAACTGGAGCGTGCTGTGACCTTTGCGCCGAGCGGCGACGTCGTCGTCGCAGCGCTGGCGAGTCTGCGCAAAGGTGGCGTGGTCGCAATCAACGCCATTCATCTGGATCGCATTCCGCAGTTTGATTACGACAGCTTGCTGTGGGGCGAGCGCCAATTGCGCAGCGTTGCCAACATGACTCGCGCCGACGCGCGTGACTTCCTGGCCCTGGCCGCAAAAATTAGCCTGCAGCCCAAGGTCACCGTGTTTTCCCTTGATCAGGCGAATGAAGCGTTGCTGGCCGTGAAGAATGATGCGGTGGATGGCGCGGCGGTAATTGTGCCGTAGGTGGTGGATTCCTTTGCGATGGTCCTTTTATTTCCAGGGAATTGCGGGCAAATGGGATTTTGAAATTCTCTACCGCGCCAGCGTGAAGGTAACAATAAAAAGAATGCAGAAAGCGGCCGCGTGTTCCACCTCGGCCCATCCCAGCCGCCGCACGACTAACGCCTTCGGTTCCTGCACGAAGTAGAACCAACCACGAAACAGAAGCGGTGCGAACGCGATGGAGGCGAGCGGAGGCATTAATCGCGCCGCGCAAACCACCGTGAGGATGGTCGTCATCAGCGCTTGCCCGAGGGCGAACGCCCAGCCACGAGCCAGTTTGGTCCGGAAGCCCTGGATTTTTGCAGTGTGAAGGCGCAGTTGCACGTAGTGAATCTGATCTCCTGCGAAAAGGAGATTTGCCAGCCACAACATCCAGGCTGTCGCGTCAAATTTGCCGGTAATGACATAGTAGGCAGCTGGGGCGGACGCGGTCAGGCCGATCGTGCCGACGACCTCGGAAAGCATGCGCGAGCGCCGTCCCAATTTTTTGAGCAGCGCTTGTGCCACGAATGTGGCAGCGACGGCCGATCCGATGTACCAGAGCAGCGGGTTGGAACCGTCGCGAAGCAGCATTGCCACGGCGAGAAGCGCAATGGCGGCCAGATAAATGACGGCGAACAAGACATCGCGCCGCTCCTCGACAGTTTGAGCGCGCACCACGGACGTGCCGAGATAACTTTCCAGCGGAGTACGAAGCCAGAAGAGAGTCAGGGCCGCGGTCAACAAAAGCAGAAACGGGAAGGGGTTGCTGCTTACGCGCAAGGCAATGCCCGCGCCTGTCACCAAGGGCACAAGCAAAAGCCCCCAGGCCCCATGCTCGCGTGGGACAATCAGTGCCCGCCGCCGTTCGCGGCGCGCCATTGCGGCGGAGTCTTCCTCTGCCACCAGCGCTTCGATTTCGCTGCGCTCGATTTCCGCGCTTCGTGCTCCGAATACGCGCGAGAAATGCGGCATCCAGGTCTGCCGTTCCTCGCTTGTATGAAGGTCCTGCATCAGCGCCACCCTGCCATATGAATGTGAGTCATGCCCTTTACGGCGCGCATGTATTGCGCCCGCTCAAACGCGCCGGGGTCGGGACAGCGAATCTGGCTCATGCTGCCCTGCATCTGCGCGACAGATTCGTATTCGTGCTCTTCCATCCACTCGCGGAGTTCGCGCTCCACGTGCCGCAGATGATTGATACCGTGGCGCATCAGCGACGAGCACAGCATCGTGACGTTCGCGCCAACCATTAACAATTTGACGACGTCTTCGGCGGTATGCACTCCACTCGTGCCGGCCAGGCTGGCTTTCACGCGGCCATAAAGGATGCCGATCCATGTGAGTGGCAGCCGCAGCGCCTGCTGCGAACTCAACAACACATTGGGACGGATTTCCAGTTCTTCCAGGTCGATATCCGGCTGATAAAAGCGATTGAAAAGGACGAGTCCATCTGCGCCCGCCGCATCTAGACGATGGGCCATGTTGGCGAAGTTGCTGAAGAATGGGCTCACCTTCACCGAGACGGGGATGGTGACCGTGCCTTTCACCGCGCGAATAATGTCGAGGTAACTTTGTTCGACGTCCGCTGCCGAGAGATTAGGATCGGTGGGAATGTGATAGATGTTGCATTCGATGGCGTCCGCGCCGGCGCGCTCGATCTCGCCCGCAAAGTTTGTCCATCCGCCGAGCGTGGACCCGTTCAGGCTGGCGATGACCGGGATGCCAACAGAAGACTTGGCCTTGCGGATGTGATTCAGGTATCCCTCAGGGCCGGTGTGAAATTCGCTCGCCTGCGGGAAATAGGTGAGCGATTCAGCGAAGCTCTCCGTGCCCGCGTTGAGGTGATATTGCAGGTCGATTTCTTCCTGACGTAGTTGCTCTTCAAACAGCGAATAGAGCACCACGGCGGAAGCGCCCGCATCTTCCAGGCGACAGATTCCATCGATGTCGCGAGAGAGAGGCGACGCTGAAACGACCAGCGGGGAAGGCAGCTTCATGCCGAGATAGGTAGTGCTGAGGTCAATCATCATGTTCTCCTCGCGCTTGGTTAGCGCACTCCGGACGGCGCCGGCTTCACTGCCGCGGGCGCGCTCTTCTCGGTTTTGTCTTTCGCCGGGGCCGCTGATTCCGGCTTGCGGCTGGCCATGTATTCGTACATCTGGAAGCGGTGTTCCACGTCTTTTTGCGCTTCCTTCCACAGACGCTCCGCGCTTTCCGGATTGCTCTTGGTGAGCATCTTGAAGCGCGTCTGCTGCAGCAGATATTCCTGCACTTTGCGCGAGGGAGCGCGCGAATCGAGCGCCAGCGGGTTCTCGCCGACTGCCGCTCGCTCCGGGTTGTAACGATAGAGCAACCACTGTCCGGACTCGACCGCAACTTTCTGATCGGTCATCGACGTGGTCATGTCGATGCCATGCGCGATGCACGACGAGTACGCGATGATGATGCTCGGCCCGTCGTAGGCTTCAGCTTCGAGAAATGCCTTGAGCGTGTGTTCGTCTTTCGCTCCCATGGCCACGCTGGCAACGTAGACGTTTCCGTAAGTCATCGCCATGAGCCCGAGATCCTTCTTCGGACCAGGCTTACCGCCTGCGGCGAATTTCGCGACCGCGCCGCGCGGCGTGGATTTCGAGGCTTGTCCACCGGTGTTGGAATAGACCTCGGTGTCGAGCACGAGCAGGTTGACGTTACGGCCGCTGGCCAGCACGTGGTCGAGGCCGCCGTAACCGATGTCGTAGGCCCAGCCGTCGCCGCCGATGATCCAGACACTCTTCTTCACGAGCATGTCGGCGACTGCGAGAAGCTGCTTTGCCTCGGGCGAACTGAGTTTCTGCAAACGCTCTTTCAGGATGTCGACACGCTGGCGCTGGTCGTAGATGTCGGCTTCGTCTTTCTGTTTGGCGGTGAGGATTGCGGTGACAAGATCTTCACCGATGTTGCCAGCCAATCGGCGAAGCAGCTCTTGCGCGAATTCGGTCTGCTTGTCAATGGAGACGCGGAAGCCCATCCCAAATTCGGCGTTATCTTCAAACAGCGAGTTCGACCACGCAGGCCCGCGGCCGTCGGCATTCTTGCTCCACGGCGTGGTGGGTAAGTTGCCGCCATAGATCGAGGAGCATCCGGTGGCGTTGGCGACCACAGCACGGTCGCCGAACAATTGGGAGACGAGCTTCACGTAAGGAGTCTCGCCGCATCCCGAGCATGCGCCGGAGAATTCAAAGAGTGGCTCCTGCACCTGCTGCTGGCGAATCGTTCCGTTCTTAATTTTGCGTCGATCGAGTTCCGGAAGGTTGAGGAAGAATTCCCAGTTTTCTTTCTCGGGCGCGCGTAGCGGAGGCTGCGCGACCATATTGATGGCCTTGAGCCGCACTTCACTCTTGTTCTTGACCGGACAAACATCGACGCAGACGCCGCACCCGGTGCAATCTTCGGGCGCCACCTGGATCGTATATTTCATCCCGGCCCATTCCTTATCGCGGGCGTCGCATGACTTGAAGGTCGCCGGAGCGTTCGTCAGTTCGTTGCTGTCGTACACCTTGATGCGGATTACAGCGTGCGGACAAACCATGGCGCACTTGCCGCACTGTATGCAGATCTTCGAATCCCACGCGGGAATTTCGAGGGCCAGGTTTCGCTTTTCCCAGCGCGCGGTCGCCGTGGGGAAGGTGCCGTCGCACGAGAATGCGCTGACGGGAAGCTCGTCGCCTTTGCCCGCGTAAATACTGCCGAGAACCTCGCGCTCGAACTTCGGAGCTCCCGGGAATACTGGTGGCAACTCGATCTTGCTGCTTACCGTTGCCGGGACTTTGACTTCAAACAAATGCGCGAGAGTTTCATCCACCGCCAGCATGTTCTTGCGAACCACTTCTTCGCCCTTTTTGCCGTAGGTATGGCGAATCGATTCGCGGATCGCTTCGATAGCTTCGTCGCCAGGAAGAACTTTCGAAATAGCGAAGAAACAAACCTGCATAATGACATTCATGCGCGATCCCATGCCGGCGTCGCGCGCCACCTGGTAGGCGTCGATGGCATACAGCTTCGCCTTCTTCGCAATCAGTTGCTGCTGCGCCTCGCGGGGCAGATGATCCCACAGTTCGTCTTTGCCGAACGGACTGTTAATCAGGAAGACGCCGCCGTCGACCAGCGCGTTCAGCATGTCGTAGCGCTCAAGAAATATCCACTGGTGGCAGGCGATGAAATTCGCTTTCGAAACCAGGTAACTCGACTTGATAGGCTGCGGTCCGAAGCGGAGATGCGACACGGTCATCGCGCCCGATTTTTTCGAGTCGTATACGAAATATCCTTGCGCGTAGTTGTCGGTGTTCTCGCCGATGATCTTGATGGAGTTCTTGTTCGCGCCCACGGTTCCGTCGGCGCCGAGGCCGTAGAACATGGCGCGGATTACGCTGTCGGGCTCGGTCGAGAATGCGGAATCGTATTCAAGGCTGGTGTGGGTGACATCGTCATTGATGCCGATGGTGAAATGATCTTTAATTTGCGGCTTCGGCTTCTTCAGGTTGTCGTAAACGGCCTTGACCATCGCCGGAGTAAACTCCTTCGACGACAGTCCGTAGCGGCCTCCGACCACGTTGGGAGCGACTTTCAGCTTGCCGTAACCCAGCTTCAATCCTTCGTGCAGCGCGTTGATGATGTCGAGATACAGAGGCTCACCGATCGCTCCCGATTCTTTCGTGCGATCGAGAACCGCGATCTGGCGAACGGTTGGGGGGAGGGCCTCCATGAATGACTTCACGCTGAACGGCCGATACAGGCGGACTTTCAACAGCCCGACTTTTTCGCCGCGGGCGTTGAGGTAGTCAACGGTTTCGTGTGCGATCTCCGCGCCAGAGCCCATCACAACGATGACGCGCTCGGCATCGGCAGCGCCGACGTAATCGAACAGTTTGTACTGGCGGCCAACAACTTCCGCAAACTTGTTCATCGTGGCTTGGACCTTCGCGGGGGCTTCGTCGTAATACGTGTTCGCCGTTTCGCGAATCTGGAAGAACACATCCGGATTTTGCGCCGTGCCGCGCAGCACTGGATGATCCGGCGACAGCGCGCGCTGGCGATGCTCGATGACGCGGTCCATGTTGATCATGGCGCGGATATCGTCTTCGTTCAGCATTTCGATCTTGCTGACTTCGTGCGAGGTGCGGAATCCGTCGAAGAAATGCAGGAAGGGAATGCGCGTCTCGAGCGAAGCAGCATGTGCAATCAACGCCAGGTCCATGGCCTCCTGCACGGAATTCGAGCAGAGCATCGCCCACCCGGTGCTGCGGCACATCATCACATCCGAGTGGTCGCCGAAAATCGAGAGTGCATGTGTGGCAACGGTGCGCGCGGTTACATGGAACGCGGTCGGCGTGAGTTCGCCGGCAATCTTATTCATGTTCGGGATCATCAACAACAATCCCTGGGAGGCCGTAAATGTCGTGGCCAGCGATCCGGTCTGGAGGGCGCCATGCACGGCTCCGGCTGCGCCTCCTTCACTTTGCATTTCGACGACATGCGGCACGCTGCCCCAGGCGTTGGGCACGGCCTGCGAGGCCCACTCGTCCGCCCACTCGCCCATCGGCGACGAAGGGGTAATAGGGTAAATGGCGATGACCTCGCTTACCCGATACGCGACATTGGCAACGGCCTCGTTGCCGTCCATGGTCTTGAACTTGCGCTTCATGAAATCCCCCGTTCAGTTATCTCGACGGGAACCACTGGCGTGGTCCTGCGATAAGTAAAGGATGCCGGAAGGGGGGTGTGCCTGTCGGGACGCAGGTTCACATAGCGGTGTGATTTGAATCACAGAGCTGTCATAAGCGGTTTGTGGTCAGTGGATTACAGCTGGCTAAGAAGGGAAAGCCGTGGAACGATTTTAAGAGCTCGCGCTGTGGAGGGCAGGTGGCCCATTCAAGCCCGATTTTGGCTTGAGTGGGGGACCAATACCACTCTATCTTTCACCCGTCCGTTTCTTGTCCTCCACCATTACTCTTCTCAAGATCCGGTTGATTCGCGTCTGGTAACCAGGGCCTTTCGACTTGAACCAGTCGACCACCTCGGCATCCACGCGCAACGAGATCCTCCGTTTCCGTGGGCGGTTCCAGCGCGCCTCCGCGCCCGTCTCTTCATCCACCAGCGATAACAAGTCCTCTTCAATCGATGCACGCAGCTCGATGACTTTCTCCGGCCGCGACCGCGCCTTCCGCCGCTTTGCTTTCTTAGCTTTAGCTGTCATCACGTTAGTGTATGCCCGCTATCGTCATGACGTTGTGTTCCTGCAGGAACATTCTGCGCGTACGAGGTCGCTGGACCCATTTGTGATCCCGCGAAAATCCCTGGCAATCTGTGACTGACTGTGGCTGCTATGGTCCAGTTCCGCCGGTGTGGCAGTCGGCGCAATTGACCTGCGTCAGATCGCCGATGTCGACCGGGTGCTGGAAGTTGGGGAGGGCGGTCGTGGCAACGCTGGTTGCGCCTTCGGCCTGGGACAGCAGCGTATGGCACTGGTTGCAATCGCGGCTGATGACGCGGCCATCGGCGCTGACGTGCTGGCCGTCGTGGCAGCGAAAGCATCCCGGAGAATAAAAGTGTCCGAGATTGTTGGGGTGCGTCAGCCAGTTCAGCTTCATCTCAGGGAAAGTGGTCCGCCGGAAAATCTGCTGCACTTCGCTGACGGCGTTTCGAATTTCAAGTTGCTTCGTCTTGGCGACATCCGGATATTTCTTCTCGTAGTAATCCTGAATTCCGCTGGCAATCCCCTGCATCGCGGCGTCATTCGTTTCGTAGGTTCCCGTCAGCACCGTGACCGCCTCCTGCTTGATGAAAGGCAGGGAAGTGTCGATGCGTCGCGCGAGCAGTGACTGGTCGACGGACAGGTCTGGCGAAACGTAAATGTGAGTGGGTCGATTGTGGCAATCGACGCAATCCATGCGGTGCGTGCCATCCTTCGCGATGTGCTCCTTGATTTGGTCTTTGCTCAGCGTGGAATCTTTCGCGTAGTACTCCGTGACACGTCCCTGCAGGTCTTCGACGTGAATGTAAGGAATGATCTGGCGCTTTTCGTCCGCCGCGATGTATTCAATCTTGTTGGCGATGTTCATGTGCCAGTGAATACCTTCGGGCGCGCCAGTAGCGGGATCGCCGCCTCCCGTCTTGATGATCATGCGGATCTGGCGCAGAGTGTTCTTCTCATCATTGGCGTAGTGAGAGAAAACCTTCAGCTGCCCGCCATAAAACTTTTTCGGCCAGTGACATTGTTCGCAGGTCTCTTGCGCGGGGCGCAGGTTTTTTACCGGAGTCGGAATGGGCCGCGGAAACGTGTGAAATAAGGTCGCGTATACCTGACGGCTGCCCGAGAGTTTGGACTTCACGAACCAGGTCGCCCCGGGACCGACGTGACAATCGGCGCACGCCACACGAGCGTGGGGGGAGAGCTGATAGGCGGTGTACTCCGGACTCATGACTGTATGGCACAGCTGGCCGCAGAACGACACCGACTCCGTGAACTCATACGCTTTATAACTGCCCGCGGCGCTGACGACGGCAAACACCACCAAAAAAGTTACGAAGGAGATGACCGCGCTGCGCTGCGCCCGGTCATTCAGATCGATGCGGGGATAAAAAGCCGTAGGTGCGGCATGCTTTCGGCGTTCGAGCAGTACGCCGGCGATCATTAGGAGCAAGCCAAGCACCAGGAACGCCGGTGAAACCATGTACGCGAGGATGCCGATGTAAGGGCTGGCCTTGGTTGCGATCTGATCGATCAGGAAGAAAAGGAAAATGTTGGCCAGGCTGACGATCGCCAACGCGACGCCTGCCAGGCTGATGGGATTGCGCATTAGCACGCGCGACCGGTGCCAGGGTTCCTCTGTTGGAGCCGGCGGGGTCTTATCAGTCTCCATGCTTGACCTCGGTCGTTTCGATATCGTCCGCCGCTTCTGGGTTCTCCGCTGCTTCCTGGCGAATCTCGATCGCCGGATGCTCGTCCAGCCCGTGCTCATCGCGATACTGGTGCAGCGGCATCTTGCCGTCCCACCAGGCCCAGCTCATCGGATAAACGTCCGGGTCGAAGAATACCTGGTAAAAGTGCCAGACGATGATCGCGAGGGTTGCCAGAACCGCTTCATAGAAGTGAATGGCGGTAGCAATATCGAGCCACCAGCGCGGCAGATGATTTCCTACGATGACCTTGGCCCACAGCATGATGCCGGTTCCGGCCATCACGAACATGCCCCAGACCAGCGCCCAGTACTCTGCTTTTTCCGCATAGTTGAAGCGGGCAAACTCAGGCTTGCGTTTGGAAAGGCCAAGGTAGTAGCTGAGGTTCTGCCACGCGCCGCGCACATCGTCGAGTGTCGGGAAGAGATCGAGCGCGAGCCGACGGCCCTCACGGGTCAGAATGATGTCAAAGATGTGATAAACGCTGACGGCGATCAGAATCACGGCGGCGATGCGGTGCACGAGTTGCCGCATTCTCTCGCCCAGCGACAGCATCGAAGCGAACCAGGAGTCCGGAAACTTTAACGCAAAGCCCGTGAGCACCAGAACGAAGAAACTGGTGAGCAGCGCGGCATGCTGCCAGCGGAAACGCAGCGGCATGCGCGTCACGAAGTGATGTTGTTCTTTGCGGCGGGCTACGACCTTTGCGCGCCAGATGATGAAGTTATGCAGCAGCATGCCGCCAATCACGGCGAAGATCATGCCGAGATAAAACTTGCGGATCCAGCGGACCGCTTTGCTGCCGATATCCGCGCTCAGCGGGGCATCCACGTGGACTTTCGCCGCCGTGAACTTCTCCGTCACGCCGGGATGGCATTGCCCGCACGTTCGCGCAAGGTTGGCATGGTTGATCGTTGACCGCGGATCGCTCGAAGGGAAAATACTGTGCGTTCCGTGGCAGCTGGCGCAATTGGCCACGATTTGTGAGCCTCCGCGCGAAGCCAATCCGTGATAGCTGGCGAGGTAGGTGGTTTCGCGGCGGCCCTCTACGCCAAATTCCTGCGAAAGACGCATGCCTTCGTGGCAGCGCCCGCACGTGGCCTGGGCCAGGTTTTGCGCCGACACCGGAGAGTTTGGATCGGTATGGGCGCGAATGGAATGGATTCCGTGGCAATCGGTGCACACTGGCGCTTGCCAATTACCCTTCGCAAGAGCTGTGCCGTGAATGCTCTGCTGATATTCCTTGGAGATCTGATCGTGGCATTTCCCGCAAGTCAGCGGGACATTGAACTTGAAGATGGGAGACTTGGAATCTTTCGCGTCGAGAATCTCGTGGGTGCCGTGGCAATCGGTGCAGACCGCAGCTTTCTCCGAGCCAGACGCTACCGCATGCCCATGCACACTCTGCTCGTAGGAAGCGACCATCTGCGCGCTCTGGCCGCCATCGGCCATCACGAATTTCTGGCTGTGACATGAGCCGCAGGTAGCGGGAATGTTGGTATGGTGCACACGCGACTTGGGATCGCTGGCGGGGAGCAACTCGTGCGGACTTCCGTGACAGTCCACGCACTTGGCGGCATTGTCGTTGCCGGCTTGCACCGCTTTTCCGTGGAAGCTTCGATCGTACGCCGCTTGCTCATCGGCGTGACAAGTCGCGCAGGAAATCTTCTTGGGAGTGGTTTCATGCGCCGCGCTGGTTACATCGGTGTGGCAGTCCACGCAAGTGAACATGCTGCCGTGAATGGAATCTTTAAACGTTTGCGGATCGACGTGCAGGCTGACCGTCTTCCCACTCTCCTCGTGAGAAAGAGTGGCGTCGCTGTGGCAGGCGAGGCAGTCATCGACGGTGGGCTTGGGAGGCTGTTTTTTGTCGGCAGCCGAGAGAGTTGACGCGGCTAGAAGAAGGGTGAGGGTAACTCCAGGCGCAAAAAGTCTCCATCGTATTCGCGTGGACATGCTCTCACCCGCCAGTTCTTCAGAATTGAATGAATTTCAAGCGGCCGGATTCAGGCCGCCTTTCTTAGTTCTTTACTTCGCCAAACCACGAATGTAGGTCACCAGATCCTTAATTTCCGTATCTTTCAGCTTGCCGTCGTACGATGGCATCTTGCCTTTGCCCTTGGTGATGATCTCTGCGAGTTGAGCGTCCGACTCCGCTTTGACTTCAGGCGAGGCGAAGTCGCGCGTGCCCATCTTGCCGCCCTTGCCATCTGCGCCATGGCACATGGCGCACTTTGCCTTGTAGGTGCCTGCGGCATCCTGGGCAACCGCCGAGGATGTGCAGACTGCGAATAAACCGCAAGCCAGCAATGCCAGAAGAACGTGTTTCATAGAGTTGCTTCCTCCTGAGGAAGAATTTCGTTCGCACCATATCACAGAGCAGGGTTGCCCGTTGCTCAGCCTCACAATCCATGGTGACCAGGATTGCGGCGAATCGTGCTCTTGTCTCTTACTCTGGGAACTCGCTCGCAGTCGTAGGTTCGCACGAGGACTGAAGCCGACCTATGGCAGAAGTCACTGGCCTCTGTGACATCAATCACAGGGCTTTCTCCAGTCGAATGTGATGTTTGTCACGTTCCGATGTGCGACTTCGCACTGTCTGGACTCCGTCCGAAATCTAGGATCGCCACATGTCACTCATCTCAGCAGCGACGGAAGACGTGTCGAACGACAGATGGACGAACCCGCAACGTACTTCAGCCGAAGGCTCCGGGGAAGTTCCGAAGTCTCTCGGTGTTCGTACGCGCCCGTTGCAAGTCACCTGGGAGATGACCAACGTTGTGGGCTGGAAAGCGACGCCCGCGCGAGCGCGTACGCCTCGAAATCTCCACCAGTTTTCAACCGCCGAAGCATTTCATCTGATCGAAGAAATTGCAGCCATGAAGGTGCCGCTGCTGGCGCTGACCGGAGGCGATCCGCTCTTGCGACCCGATTTGCTTCCAGTGATTGAATTTGCATCGACCCGTTCCGTGCGCACTTCGCTGACCATGCTGCCGACGCCGCGATTGGACCCAGGCGTCATTGCAGAACTGAAAAGCTGTGGATTGATGCGGGTCGCATTCTGGCTGCACGGATCGACACCGGGATTGAACGACGCTCACTGGGGAATTCCCGGGCTGCACCGGCGCACGCTCGAGATCATCGGTACTTGCCACGAAGAGCAACTGCCAGTGCAAATCAATACGATCCTCTCGCGACGCAATTACCACGACGTCGATCCCATGATCGAGCTTCTGATGCGCCTGGATGTGACGTTGTGGAACGTTTTCTTCTTTGTGCCCGCCAGCCGGGAAGAAGCCGGCAACATGCTGGACGCCGAGGCGCACGAACAGATTTTCGCCAAGCTGTATAACGCTTCCAAACGTGCAAACTTTCAGATCAAGACCACCGAGGGCCAGCACTATCAGCGGTTCCTGCTCCAGCAGAGAGTGCGCGAATCGCGTGGCCGGCTGACGGAGACTACCGCTATTC
>Ga0102924_1005495_pt1 | contig 12276 bp, 12 predicted proteins | sample PaiPotPPM11metaG_FD_80116 | JGI IMG/M metagenome (GOLD analysis project Ga0102924, IMG submission 80116) | Iron sulfur acid spring bacterial and archeal communities from Banff, Canada, to study Microbial Dark Matter (Phase II) - Paint Pots PPM... ... | reverse complement strand
TTTGCGAACTTGGTGAACGACGCACTGTTCATCTTTGACGTGGCACAGTTCACAGGTGTTTGCTATGAGTCTGCGTACGACCTCCTTTCTCTCATAGCGGGTCTGGATGGGAAGGTGATCGACTGGAGTGAACCCATTTTTCCGGACACCTAAGAGGGCAACATCTCATGTGTGTGTTTTGTGAGGTATTTTGCTGACTGCAAGTATCAAATAGAGCGGAAATTGCAGAACGATCAGTGTTTTATTTTCCATGAACAAGCGATGAATATCGTGCTTCAAACTCCGCAGGAGGGAGATATCCCAAACTGGAATGGAGTCGCTTGATATTGTACACCTGTTCAAGAAATACATCCAAATTTGCTTCTGCATCCTCAAATGAATGATAGTCTTTGAGATACACCTCCTCTTGTTTCAAGGTTTTGAAGAACGATTCCGCTTTTGCATTATCATAGGGATTGCTGACCGAAGACATGCTGATCTTCGCATCAATTTGCTTTAACTGCTCAATATATTCAGAACCCGCGTATTGCATGCCACGATCAGAGTGATGGATCAAGCCAGCTGGCGGATGGCGTTCATTGATAGCTCGCCGCAATGCCATCAAGGTGAGCTGAGTTGTCATGTCGCGTGAGAGGTACCAGCCAACACAACGGCGAGAAAACGCATCAAGGATACATGCAAGATACACAAATGCGCTTTTTAGCCGTATATACGTGAAATCAGAGACCCATGCTTGGTCTGGAGCTGTCAGTTCCATCCCTGCCAAAAGATTCGGATAGACTGGGAAACGATGCCGCAAGTTGGTCGTCTTAATTACAAAACTTTTCTTAATACAACACAAAAGCGATTCTTCTCTCATAATCCGCAATACTCGCTTATGATTGATCTGCTTCCCTTCCCGGTGAAGTGTATGGGTTACGCGTCGATAGCCATATCCTGGAAATTCCAGAATAATCTCTTCGATCCGATCACGCAGCACTGTTTCTTCCTCATCATCCTCTGATTGCTCTATATGTGCGTAATACCAACTTCGGCTCACCTCAAAAAGATGACACAAATATTCAGTGGAAAGATCTGGGTGGTCTTCATGCACTTGTTGTATCATTGTATGACGCTCCTTGACCCCATACTCTTTAATGTTTTTTTTAACACCTGATTTTCCAGGGCAAGCTGACCACAAAAACGCTCCAATTCCGCTATTTTTTGTTCTTGTGTTGTTACTTCCCCTGAAGATGTTATCTGAAAAGCTGCTTCTCCTTTCTCTTGGTACTCTTTACGCCATCGTGAAAGCACACTTTCTGCTAGACCATATTCTCTACAGAGTTGCGCTGGTCGTTTCTCTCCACTTGCTGCTTGACGTACTACTTCTAGCTTAAATTCTCGACTGTGAACCCGCTTTTGCATACTATCTTCTCCTTCTGTTTCTCTTACTCTACCACTTTTTGGAGAAGTTGACTTCCTTCACTGTCCGGTCTTAGGGGTTCACTTCACCTTTACTTGATCCGGCTCCCAGAGAAATCTTAGTGGAAGGTCTTGAGGAGATTAGTCAAAAAATCCACGACGAGCCCAAGAATCTGGCATATCTGGTCGAAGGAGTAACGTTATATCACATGATTGTTGAGGCCACGCTGGGTCTAGCTTCTCAGCGCACCGTACTCACTCGCGTTCGGCGATCAGGTCTTTACCCAGGTTTTCAGCAGGGGTTCATGGCCACATGTTGCGATGAGTCGCGCCATGTGCTCTTCGGGGTCAAGTTCCTGCGCGAGATAGTTGCCAAGGATCCGACATACGCAGAGATCATCCACAACACCATTGCTCGTTGGATGCCGCAAATCCGTGCCACACTGCATTTAACCCTTATGGCATCCGCTGGCAATGACTCGGATGATGGGGTCACATTCGGCATCACCTCTCTGCGTAAAAAACTCAGGGTGATTGGAGTTGACTCCAACATATAATCCTGTCAGGTGGCTCTATGCCTGACAGCCACAATGGGAGCCAAATTACCATGACCCCTACTTTGCACTTCGTGACATTTGGATGTCTCTTAGGAACTTTCTACTGGTAGGACAGGGAGGCTCAAGTTATTGGCAGGATAGATACGAAACACCACCGTTGACTAATAATATTGCATATGCTCGTTATCCAACTAGGCTTGACTGAGGTAACAAAGTCAGGTATGCTATAGGTAACAGGTTGGGTTTAACCCCCGATGTTTGTACAGGGTCTATGAGTACTTTACGGACGAATCTCGGAGGTACCCTTTATTCGAGTCCTGTTTGTCTGTTGATACTCTGATGTAGGCGATAGTTTTACTCTGTTTTGTATGAATCTGTTATACTTTTTTGATTTACATGAAAAAATTTATTAGCTTGCTTCGCTCCTATCCAATCACGTTAGCCACTTTGGGAATATTGGTATCTTCTATGTTTATATTCCCAACTGTAGCAAGTATAACGCTTTTTGTATTTGCAATCAGTGGTGTTGTTTTTATTGTGTTTGGTGAGCATTTTCCTTTTGAAATAATATTACAAAAAAAATTTGGCATTCATAGAGAAACATCTGTCCCTGTGTTACTTTTTATTTTAGCTTTATTCACGGGAGTGCTTCATGTACCAACTATAGTGACTGTGTTTTTACAAAAATTAGATATTATTATGTTTATTTTTTGTATGGCATTTCTTTCTCAAGGGCTTGATCGCTCGGGTTTTTTCGCATTTATAGCATATCACTTCATTCAAATGGCCCGTGGACATATGCGCCTGCTTATTCTTTGCGTTTTTTTGCTTTCAAGTATACTCGCATACTTTACAACGAACGATCTGGTCATTATTGTGCTCACTCCAATTATTTTTTCAATTGCTATGCAATCACACATAAAAAACGTTAAATTATTACTAATAGGCGAATTTGTTGCGGCAAACATTACTGCCATGGGACAACTATGGGGCTCACCGACGAATATTATTTTTGCAAAGACCCTGCATCTTTCATTTTTTCAATATACCTCATTAATGATCATCCCAACTATCTTCTGTACTGCATTAAGTCTGATTGCACTTTTTATAGTTACTTCTGGAGTAAAATTTTTTCCTCAAAGGTGGCAATGGGAATATATTGATAACTATATGATGCACGAAACTTATGAATATTCCTCTTTCACACTAAATATGCTGTATTGGGTATTACTTTTTTGCTGTACATTTCTCCTTGTCATATTTGCCACAAATACAAATCATACACTTTTCTATGCTATTATACCTGCATTTGTCGGAGCAATTGGATTAATTTGCATAGAATCAACAAAAACAGTAAAAACAGAAATAACAGCGTCTTTTAAGAGAATTCCTTATGGCATTTTCTTTTTTAGTATGTTTTATTTCTCAATTGTAGCAGAATTAATAAAAACTCAATTTGTCACCAATGGAGTCATTCCTTTTCTAACAGATCTTCTTAATTTTCCTCCACCAATTGTTGCCATATTTGGTACAATAGGTACTAGTATAGTAGTAAATATTCTAAATGATCTTCCGTCATCTGCAATAATTGCAGAGATTTTACAACGTATACATAGTACCCAAACTGCATCCCTACTTGCATTCATGCAAAGTACTCTTATTGGTCTTAATCTTGGAACGTGTCTTACTCCAGTTGGAGCACTTGCCGGTATGATATGGTTAAATATCATAAGGACAGAAGAAAAGCGTTATCATATAAAAAATATGATTATTCCTACCCGCATAGACCTTGTTCGTTATAGCTTTATACAATTCATTCCTATTGCCGTTCTGACATCAGTAGTAAGCTCATTATTTATATACAGGTAGAACTACTCCACTTCAGGCAATTTATACCTAAAGGTACACGGTTGCGCGAGATGTAGGGATCCGATTTACCGCCGTGCCCCCTTGGGGGTGTTACCTTTAGGTGATCGCGTCCGTGGGGTGGGGTGGGGCTACGAAATATATTTCCTGATCAAAAGCTGGTACTTTTCTTTGACCTCCGCCGAAATCAAGCTGGGATCAGTCACAATTGATGCTGCCAGTGCCTGAGCGCAGCCGCAGGGCTGACCTGTGCGTGTGGATGGGATCTGCTGGGCAATGAGGCGCAGAATCCGTTGGGCATTGGTCACATTAGCATTCAAATGCCCAATAACCATTTCAACTGTGACAGACTCCTCAGACTCATGCCAGCAATCATAGTCCGTAGCGCATGCAATCGTTGCATAGCATAGTTCGGCTTCTCGTGCTAGCTTGGCCTCTGGCAGAGCAGTCATGCCAATAATGTCCATCCCAAGCTTGCGATAGACGTGAGATTCGGCACGGGTAGAGAAAAGAGGACCTTCCATGCATACATAGGTTCCCCCGGCATGTACCTTGACATCGCCCAGTTCACGTGTGGCATCTAGCAACAGTTTGCTAAGCGTAGGACAAAATGGCTCGGCAAAGGTGCAATGGACAGCTATACCCTGTTCGAAAAAGCTATTCACACGACTCTTCGTGCGATCAAAAAGCTGATCCGGTATCACCAGATCACGCGGCGCAATATCCTCACGCAAACTGCCTACAGCACTCACCGAAATTACCCATTCAACGCCTAGGCTTTTGAGCGCCCACAAATTGGCACGAACGGGGATTTCCGTGGGACTGATACGATGACCGCGTCCATGACGCGGCAGGAACGCCATCGATACCCCTGAAACTTTTCCAATTGTGATGACATCGCTAGGATCACCAAAAGGAGTATGTATGCTGACCTCTTCTATATCAGTCATACTATTCATACGATAGAGTCCGGTACCGCCAATTACACCAATTGTTGCCTGTGGCATATAAAAGACCTCCTTATAGCACACATCCTGAGTTACAAAAATATTAACTATACTCTAATACGAATGTATTGGCGCTTGCCTGCCTTCAGAACAGCACCATCGATGATATCAACGATAAAATCAACGTCAGTAATGCGTTGTGCCTCACCTGCTTCCCCCTTAGGGAAGAGTGACACACCACCCTGCTTGATCAACTCCCTGGCCTTATTGTTGCTACCAGCCAGTTTTGCCTCAACCATCAACTCGACAATATTCTTGGGCGAACTGAGATGATAGTCGGAGATATCTGTAGGTAGCTTACGTTCAGAGAACTGGCGGATAAAGGCCTCTTCAGCCTCTTGGGCAGCGGCAGCATCGTGGAACTCGGTCACAATCTCACACGCCATGTGTAGCTTAACATCCCTGGGATTGAGCGTACCTTCTGCCATCTTGCGATCGAACTCGTCGAGTTCTTCAGTTGAAACATCGGTCAGAGCCTCAAAGTATGACCGCATGGTTGGATCGGGAAGTGACATTAGTTTCCCAAACATATCCTTAGCTGGAGCCGTCATCGCGATGTAGTTATCCAGCGACTTGCCCATCTTTTTTGCACCGTCCAGGCCCACAATCAAATTCATCGTCAGGATTTGTTGGGGAGCCTGACCAAAAATTGGCTGCAATTCACGACCAACCAGCAGATTGAATGTTTGATCGGTACCACCAATCTCGACATCCGCACGCAGCGCAACCGAGTCATATCCCTGCAACAGCGGATACATGAATTCTGACAGGTAGATTTCAATACCGCCCTTATAGCGTTTCGAGAAATCGTCCCGTTCAAGCATCTGAGCAACTGTCTTATAGCCTAGCAACTTAATTGCATCACCCAAGCTAAACTTGTCGAACCATTCGGTCTGGCGATGCACCTCGGTTTGCTGAGAATCAACGATTCTGAAGAACTGGTCCAGGTAGGTGGTCGCATTGGCATTGACCTCTTCGGCAGTCAGAGCCTTACGTGCCTCAAGGCGGCCACTAGGGTCACCCAGGCGTGCAGTCCAGTCTCCAATTACAACAACCGTCTTATGTCCCAGGCGCTGAAACTGGCGCAGCTTACGGAAAACGACGGCATGGCCAATCGTCAGATCGTAGTGTGTCGGGTCCACGCCAAGTTTTACACGTAGTGGCTCACCCTTGTTGCCTTCTACTAATAGACGGCGCAAGTCAGCTTCTTTTTCGACCAGCGCCACACCACGTGTCAACAGGTAATCTATCTCTTTGGATGTCGGCTGTGGTTTTACCATCATATCAACATTCCTCTCAAGTTTTGTATAGAGCATTTCATAGAGTCCATGTTTCTGCATTGTAGCAAATTAGTGCTGAGTAGTCGATAGCTAAAGGTGAGCAATCAAAGTTTTGCGCGGTGTTTTTTGCTCAAGCCAAACAGATTGATAGCTTGTCTATCAAGTTTTCTAACAAATCTCTTACAAACTGCATACGTTACTCTAACACTCTATAAGGTATAGTATCCACAGAAACAAAAACGAGTCGCGAGGTTAGCCCAGATCGCGATAGATCGGTGCACACTTCGCAATAGACAGCAAGAAAACAAGGAAACAAAAAAGGAGATATAACAATGGCAAACATTACGCGTTACAATCCATTTAGCGAAGTTGTTTCTCTACGTGAAGCTATGGATCGTCTTTTTGAGGATAGCTTTATCTCTCCCCGGCAGAGCAATGTATGGAGTGCTCGAGGAGTTGGCGCCAACCTGTATGAGACAGCCGAAGGATTTACGCTCCAAATCCCAGCACCGGGTGTCAAGTCGGAAGACGTGGAGATCACGGTTCAGCAGGAGACGGTAAGCTTGAAGTGGGAGACCAAGATACAGGCCCCTGAAGGTGCTACTGTTCACTGGAATGGCCTCCAGTCAGGCCGATTCCAACAATCCTTCTCGCTGCCATCGCCAATCAATGCAGAGCGTGTCGAGGCCCAGTATGCCGATGGCATTCTGACACTGCACTTGCCCAAAGCTGAGCATGCGAAGGCTCGTACTATTAAGGTGAAGAGCAGATAGGACTAAAACCAAAGTGCAGGCACGGAACCTGCAGCACCAGGGCTGCCTTACTGATCGCAGCCCTGGCAGGGTGGTTATCTACTGCTAGCTGGGAAGCCACCAGCCAAAGAGAGGAGCAAAAGTAGAGTACAAGAGCCAGAGGTTGAGACCTAGAATGACGGCGCTACAGGCGCTTGCCGCCCACGTGGTGATCGATTTATTCACCAGGGTCCCCATAAGATCACGTCGGCGCGTAAACATCACCAGCGTAATGACTGGCAACGGGAGCACGAAGCTGAGGACGACCTGACTGATGACCAGGGACTGTGTGGGATTAAAGCCCAACATGACAACCAACACGGCAGGGATCATCGTCACCAGACGCCGTATCCAGATAGGAATGGTAAAGCCCACAAAGCCTTGCATAATAACTTGTCCAGCCATTGTGCCGACAGTAGAACTGGAGAGGCCAGAGGCCAGCAGCGAGATGGCAAAGATGATGCTGGCGGCTCCTCCAAGTAAGGGAGTGAGGGTCTGATAGGCGGTGGTGATGTCAGCCACATCACTGCGTCCATGGGCATGAAAGGTAGCTGCCGCCATATAGAGCATGGCCATATTGACCAGTCCCGCCAGACCCATCGCAATCACTACATCTGGCATGCTCCATCGGAAGATGCGCCGAGCTTCCTTTTCACTGTGCGGGATAATCCGGTGTTGAGTCAACGATGAGTGCAAATAGATGACATGAGGCATCACCGTTGCCCCAATGATCCCTATAGAAAACAGGAGACTCTGTGTCCCGCCAAGCCAGGGGACAACCGCGTGGAAGCCTACTTGGCCCCAATCAGGATGCGAGAAGAACGTTTCGATGAGATAACAGGCCGCGATGACTCCAACGAGAGCCGTAATGACAGCCTCTAAGGGACGGAATCCGTAGCGTTCCAGCAGTAAGATCAGATAGGTGACAACACCAGTGATGAACGTGGAATAAAGCAAAGGAATACCAAACAATAAGTTGATGGCAATACTGGCTCCGAGAAATTCGGCAAGATCAGTTGCCATCGCAGCAATCTCTGAGGCGACCCACATAGCATACGCGACTGGCTTGGGGAACTGGAGACGACACAATTCCGCAAGATTATGCCCCGTTGCTAGACCGAGTTTCGCCGACATAGTTTGTAGCAACATCGCCATCAGGTTTGCCAGAACAATCACCCAGAGCAGGTTGTAGCCAAAGACACTACCACCCTGGATATTAGTGGCATAATTACCAGGATCAATATAAGCCACACAAGCGATAAAAGCTGGTCCCATGAACGGAAGCAAGGCTAGCAATCCTTTTTTACGTCCGATGAGAGCTGCACGAGCGGCAGCCCGCGTCCCAGTTTCTTGAGAGATATGCCCAAGGGCTACATCCTCAGAAATGCCTGAGGATGAGGGCAATGGTGAGTATGTTCTCATGAGCGTCCTTCGTAACTGTTCTAAGTGAGATATTGATTAGATCAAGTAAAGCTCCCCGAATGTGGACAGCTTGCGTCGCTGTGTCGCCATTGGAAATTTTTAGACAATTAAAATTATAGATTTTATTTTCATAAAAATAAATTACCAGAAAACGCAACGTTTTGTCAAGGGATCTGAAAAAGAGAGATGTAATCCATTGGTATAGATATTATCTGGAATGACCATTTTCTCATCATAGGATCGTCTATAGATTAGGAACATGTGAAGATACTCTAGGTTTATTATCTGAAGGTGCCTGCGAGAAGGGAAAGTCCTCTCGAAGCGACTCCCCTGGCATCCGCACATTGCAAAGAAAAGGAGATCATTATGGCTGAAGAGAATCATACACGAAGGGTCATGACAACTCATCTTACAACCCTCCGGCAGAAGTTATTTCGCTCTTCCCCGGCTCTCCACAAACCAACCAATATTAATCTCATCTTTGAAGCAGAGAAGGCGGCTGGAAATTTCAATCAGCAGGTGGCGGTCGCGATGACGAAGCTGTTTTCTGCCATGCCCACCTTCTGGTTGATCATGCTTTGGATTGTCTCATGGATCGCTGTGAATGCCACGATTGTCCATTTTGATCCCATGCCTTGGCCACTTTTACTCTGCCTAGCTTCTGTTCCACAGCTTCCCCTCATGATCGTTATTATGGTCGGGCAAGGACTGTTAGGCCGACGGCAGGAGTTACAGGCCGAGGAACAGTATAAAACCACTATGAAGACCTATCATGATATTGAGCAAATTATGACCCATCTTGTCTCTCAAGACGAGGCTATACTGACTCAGACCCATATGATTATGCACCTGCTCAAAGCGAATGGCATTCCTCCCGAGCAATTCATAGCTAATCATGCCAATGAGACCAACAGTGGAAACGATACTTCCCAGATAGCACCTTCTGAAGAGGATGGAAAGTGAGGGAAGTTCAGGAATGATAGGGTAGAGGTCCTCACTTTACCATGATATGGTCGCTGCTCGCTTAGAAATCTCTGAGGCGGCGCGATATGCCCCAAACGAATCATCTCGATGTCAGCAGGTTTGTCCCTGTTTTCCCCCTTTACAAGCATGCAAACTTTTCCTATACTGGTTTTCTGATAGTTATTAAGAATACCAGTGGATTCAATCTTTCCCAAGACCACTGTAGTAGTAAGAAAGTAGAACAATAATGCTTTCCCAGAAACTCCATTTGGACGATCTGCCCGACGAAGAGCATATCTTGACACCGACCTATGGTCAGCGCTCTCTGCACAAGCCGTTACCCCGCTATGAACTTCCTGAGAGCGAGATGTCGCCACAGACCGCCTATAACGTGATTCGCGATGAGCTGATGCTTGATGGCAATGCCCGATTAAATCTGGCGACCTTTGTTACGACCTGGATGGAGCCAGAAGCTCGCCTGTTGATGACCGAGACCTTTGATAAGAACATGATTGACAAGGACGAATATCCCCAGACCGCTGAGCTAGAGCTGCGCTGTGTCAACATGCTCTCGCGCTTATGGAACTCTCCCTCGCATGAGCAAGCCATTGGCTGCTCGACCGTTGGGTCGAGTGAAGGTTCCATGTTGGGTGGTATGGCGCTCAAATGGAAATGGCGTGAACGCATGAAGGCTGCGGGCAAGCCGACGGATAAACCGAATCTGGTGATGGGGATCAATGTTCAGGTGTGTTGGGAAAAATTCTGCCGCTACTGGGATGTGGAGCCTCGTTTGGTCCCAATGGAAGGGGAGCGCTATCATTTAAATGGTCAAGAAGCCGTCAAGCTCTGTGATGAGAATACCATCGGAGTCATTGCTGTGATGGGTAGTACCTTCGATGGCAGCTATGAACCCGTCCAAGATATCAATGATGCGCTTGATGCACTCCAACAGCAAAAGGGATGGGATATTCCAATCCATGTTGATGCGGCCAGTGGTGGCTTCGTCGCGCCCTTCTTACAACCCGAACTGGCATGGGATTTTCGTGTGTCGCGTGTGAAGTCTATTAACACTTCAGGCCACAAATATGGCTTGGTCTACCCAGGAGTCGGGTGGATCATCTGGCGCGAGAAAAGCGACCTCCCAGAGGATCTGATCTTCTCTGTGAATTATCTGGGTGGTCAGATGCCAACCTTCGCTATCAACTTCTCACGTCCCGGCAATCAGGTGGTAGCCCAGTATTATAACTTTCTGCGCCTGGGCAGGGAAGGATACACCTGTATCCACAGGGCCTCTCGAGATGTCGCCCTCTACCTCTCCAGTGAGATTGCGAAGATGGGGCCGTTTCAGCTCATCAGTGACGGGAGCGATATTCCTGTTTTTGCCTTTGCTCTCAAAGAAGTCACCAATTTCACGGTCTTTGATCTCTCAGAACGGCTCCGAGATCGTGGCTGGCTGATCCCTGCATACACGTTTCCAGAGAATCGAGAGGACTTGGCGGCATTACGCATTGTTGTCAAAGAGGGGTTCAGCCGTGATATGGCGGATCTTCTCTTGAGCGATATCGACCGGCATCTTCGGTTTTTTGCATCACAGCCAGGGTACCATCCAAAGCACATGACGGCGAGCTTGAAGCATTAGCTCACGTCCCAATTTCCAAAAGTGTGAAGATGTTCACTGCTCTTCATCTGGTGGGGTTAGTGGCAATGAGAACAAGAAGGTACTTCCCTGACCCTGCTTGCTCTCTAGCCACATTCGACCTCTATGTTGAACAACAATTTCGTGCGCGATATACAATCCGAGCCCTGATCCCTCGATATGTCCACTCTCACTTGTCCGCGCACGATAGAACTGATCAAAGAGATGGACCTGATCTTCTTCCTTGATCCCGCACGGCGATAACTACCTCATCTATGCCACAGGCCGAACGCTTTTGCTCTTTGATTCCTGCTATTTTCGGAGAGGGGTATCCTGATAGAAGGCGGAGGAGTTTTTTGATGTGGTCTTGGGTACAGGAGCAACACTCACTTGGATGTTTCTAACAGGGCGTCTCTCTTTGAACTCGTGGTGATCCATCTGAGTATCCTCAGTTCTCTATCGCACATTTTCGTCGTTTCAGGTTTTTTAACCTTGCTAGCGAAAGGAAAATAGATGCGTTTTTTTAGGATATTTCTACTTGTTGGTTGTTTATTCTCATTCGCGTTTTTGGCAACTCATTTCCATGCAGCACATGCTGTATCGTATGCACCATCAGAGCAATTAGCAGTGACGAGTGCCATCAATCAGGTTTTTGGGAAGCATGCATGGGATGCTCTCCAAGTAGCCAAGTGCGAATCGGGGTTGAATCCTCGCGCATATAATCCTTCTGGTGCTACTGGCCTGTTTCAAATCATGCCAGATACCTGGAGTGGAACTCCCTTCCAGCCATACACCTGGGCCAAGGCTACCAATACGTGGCTCAATACTCAGGTAGCTTACTCTATTTTTAGCAGAGATGGCTATGAGTGGCGAGAATGGGGATGCCAACCCGCTCGCCTTTATGGCTGACGTGTTTTTCTCTGTAGAGGAGACATCCAGGAAGAAGCTCGCTGTCTCTCTGTTAGCAGCACGAGGGAAGAAGATGTTTCCTCTAACACCAGTTGGTCGACTTCTCTGCGGAAGCTCCCAATAAGATAGAGAAGAGAGATTTGAGAGACGCTATTTTGCAGTTGAAGGGTCTATTCTTGGACTGTGTGTTCTCGCCTCTTGCTGACACCCAATAGACTCTTCAACTTTTCCAATCCCAGCTGTATCATGGGCACAGGAACTGGTAAGAGTTGCAAGACCTTGCCAGTTCCTGTGCAAGCTCCTCTCAAAAGGCTTTTTGATCTTACCGATAAATAAGTACTTGACATAGCAGTTGGGTGTCTGGTATTGTCTAAGAAATGAGAGATAGAGCAACGGTTAAGGCGGATAGAGCAGCGGTTTTATAAAGGGACACCCTAGGAATTG
>Ga0102924_1005494_pt1 | contig 12276 bp, 8 predicted proteins | sample PaiPotPPM11metaG_FD_80116 | JGI IMG/M metagenome (GOLD analysis project Ga0102924, IMG submission 80116) | Iron sulfur acid spring bacterial and archeal communities from Banff, Canada, to study Microbial Dark Matter (Phase II) - Paint Pots PPM... ... | reverse complement strand
GTTCGCGGCCCTCGCGCTGCTCTGCGGCTCCTCCTGCATGACGAGCAACTCGATCAGGTTTCAGCGGCTGCTCGACGCGTCCGTCCGTCGCAACAGCGGGCTGGGCGGCGGCGTCGTGCGCATCGAATCGGCGGCGCATGGCGTCCTGTTCGAAGGCGCCGCGGGCAACCGGGTCGACGGACAGCCGATGGCGGTCGGCGACACGTTCGAGGTCGCGAGCATCACCAAGACGTTCACGGCGACTTGCGTGATGATGCTGGTCGAGGAAGGCAGGCTTCGGCTCGCAGAACCGATTGGAGACCTTCTTCCGTCCAAGCTGACGCGGAAGCTGCTGGTGATCGACGGTCACGATTACGGCGCCGAAATCACGGTGGGGCAGCTGCTCGGCCACACGAGCGGCCTTCCTGACTACTGGACGGATCCGCCTCTTCATGACGGCGATAACGCGTTCGTACACGATTTCCTGGAGGATCCGGACCGTCTCTGGGAGCCGGAGGAGATCCTCGGGTATGCGCGCAAGCTTCATCCGATCGCGCTTCCAGGCCAGCGATACCACTACGGCGACACCGGGTACGTTCTGCTCGGACTCATCGTCGAGCACGTGACCGGCAAGAGGCTGCACGCGGTCCTACGGGAGCGGATCCTGGCCCCCCTGGGCATGAGCGACACCTACTTCAGCTACTACGAGCAAGCGCCCTCCGGCGCGCGCGAATCGCATCGGTACGAGGGTTCGCTGGATCTGTTCGGGCAGCGACGCCAGAGCGCGGAGTGGGCGGCGGGGGGACTCGTGAGCAGCACACGCGATCTGAGTCGTTTTATCCTGTCGCTCGCCGAGGGCAGACTTTTCAACAAAGCCGCCACTCTGAGCGCGATGACGACGTGGAAACCCACCGGGACGCGCGGCGTCGCGTACGGCCTCGGGCTCTTTCGGATCACGCTCGACGACGGACGAGGGCAGCTCTGGGGGCACGACGGCCACGGCAACGCGTTCATGTATTACTGGCCAGAGCAGCGGATCGCCGTCGTGGGCACCCTGAACCAGACGGAGAACGACTGGTGGGAGTTCGTTTCTCCGGCGCTTCGCGAGCCAACTATCCACCATGACGAAGTCCGAGGGTCGGCGCGGGAGTCCGAGCGATGAGCTCGCGGGTTGCGGTCAGCGAAGCTGACAGAGGTCGAGCACGTCCATGTCGGTGTAGTCCTGGTTCTCGCCACCCATGGCCCATATGAACGAGTAGCTCCCCGTGCCCGCACCCATGTGGATCGACCACGGCGGCGAAAGGATCGCCTGCTCGCTCTGCATGACGATGGACCGCGTCTCGTCCGGCTGCCCCATGAAGTGAAACACGCGATCGCTCGGTTTCATACCGAAGTAGAAGTAGACCTCCGACCTCCGATCGTGCAGGTGCGGCGGCATCGTGTTCCAGACGCTGCCCGACTTCAGGACGGTCAGCCCCAGGAGGAGCTGAGCGGACTTGCATGTCTCGGGGACGATGTACTGGTATATCGTGCGCTCGTTCGAAGTTTCGCGAGCGCCGCGCTCGAGCGGCTTCGCCTCGCCGATCGAGATCTTCACGGCCTCGAAGCGCGCGTGCGCGGGGGTGCTGACGAGGTAAAACTTCGCCGGGTTCGTTGCGACGGCCGACTCGAGGACGACTTCGACGCTGCCGCGGGGAACGTAGAGGCCGTCGCGTGGTTGCATATCGAAAACGCGGCCATCGACCGTGACGCGGCCAGCGCCGCCCACGTTGACGAGTCCGATCTCGCGGCGCTCGAGAAATGGCGCGCCGGTCGCCTGCACGGGGAGCTGCAACGGTCCGCCGACAGGCATCCCTCCGCCGATGACGAACCGCTCGACGTGTGCGTAGGTTAGGTTGAACGCGTCACTCGAAAAGAGAGTCGACAGGACGTAGCGTTCGGCGAGGGTCGCGGCGTCCGCACCCCGCATCATGTCGGGGTGAGTGGCCTGGAGCACCTTGTTGAACATGGACTGGCCTCGTAGGTTGGAGCGTACCGGCTATTCAGATCATCGCGAACCGTGGCTTTCAAGGACCTCCGCAGACCGCTTGCACGCCCTCGAGACCCACGGTGCCAACGTCGGCGTGCGTCAGCATCTCGAACGCGATGTGGTGAGTCGCCCGGATCCAATCGGCGGGCGGCTGCGCGCGGAACTGGTGAACCAACCGGGAGGTGTACGGCATGCTCATGCCGAGACGATTGACGTATTCGTTGTACGCGATCTCCCAGGTCGGCTCGATGACGAACGTCGTGAGCGAACCGACGCCGAGCAACGTCAAATTCGCTTTGCCGTTGGCGTCCACACAGAGAGTCGGGTCGTTCGTTACGGGTAGGGTGATGGCCTTCGTCAACGGAATCGGGTAGGGGGGCTGGTTGCCGGATCCGTCGCTCGGCTCTCCGTTGGCGATCGCGCTGTCCAGGTAGTACGCGGCGTTCTCGACACACGCCACGATGCGCTGTGCCTGCTCGCGATAGAGGTCCACTCCCTGGATCCGCGCAGTCTCCGCGCCGTTCATCATGGCGGCCAGTCCGTACTGGACGTGGTCCATGTCGCGGCAAGTTTCCTGGCAGGTGCCGTTCTCGGGAGCGCGGTAAAGAAGCGGCGCGCTCGCGTCCGCCCCCGCGTCGGGTGGAAGGTTGTGCCAGGGGGTCGATCCCCCCGCTTGGCCGAAGAACCCGTAAGGGTCCGCCACGCGCGTCGCCTTGGGCGCATACCCGCCGCCCTGGGCGTACGGCGGCACCTGACACGGCACCGCGGGATGCGGACCGTCCAGCGCGGAGAGATAGCAGTACGGCGGCGTTCGCTCTCTCCACAGCGCGACGCCCTGCGCGAAGAGATCGTGATCGTCGAGGAGGACTCCGATCTGGATCATCGAATCGGCGACGCTCAACACCCAGTTGCCGTTCTGGCCGTAGGCCGAGTCGCCCGGCTGGGCGACACCCGGCCTCACGAGCCGCAGACGTCCCACGAATGCGCGCTGCATCATCTGCTTGAACGCGCTCACGTCGCTTGCGGTCCAGTCCGGGTCGAGCTGCACGATCTCGGCAGCGCGGGCGAATTCGCTGCCCATCCACCCCGCCTCGAGCCCGGCGTTGTATCCGAGATGATCTTTCAAGATCGACCAGGCGTTCAAGATGCCGATCGCCGCTTGACCGTAGGCGTCCTTGTCCGGCCCATCGGGGCTCAGGTACCAGAGGAGCGCTTGCGTGTAGGCCGCCACCCCGTCTTCCTTTTCGTCCGTGCAATGGATGTCCGGATCCGAAACGGAGCCGCACAGGACGTACCCGGCGTCGACCGCGGGCGTGAGCAGCGTCTTCGGCGCTGCAGTCAACATGTGCGGCGTATAACCGCGCGTCCCGGGGGGAGGTCCGCCGGCGTCCGAGGGAAAGGTCTTCGCGGCGTTGAAAGCGGAGGTCCAGGGTTCGGCTCCCTCGGCGATTCGAGCCTTGACGAAGTCCAGCTGCTCCTGGGTCACGATCACTCCGGGGTGCTTGAAGCCAGGTGGCGGGTCGCCGTGGCTCGCACGGTCCACGCAGAGAGCGGCGATGCCGAGGGCCACCCCGCAGGTGAGCGGCAAGATCCTCGCCGGCCGGCGTACCGGATTTCGCATGGTCTTCTTCATGACGTCTCCTCACGCCTCCTCGTCTCAGTCCACTCCGCCGCCGTCGGCCAAGGCCATCATCTCGGCGACGATGCCCAGGCACGTAGGACTCGCGCCCGCCGTCGCGACGGCAGGCGACGGACACGACGCGTCGGGCGCGAACAGCTTGACGACGGCAGTGCCCCCGTCCCCGGCGAACCTCCAGCGCTCGAACCTCAGGCTGTTCTTGAACGCCCCGCTGTTGGCGTTGGCGATGAGCTCTTCGTTGTAGAAATCGAGCGCCTGCTGCAGGGCGGCCGATTCCAGGCTCACGAACTGCTGGTCGAATCCGGCCCCGCTGCTCGACTGCAGCTGCGTCAACGCCGGCTGGACGAGCGAAGCGGCCGTCTCCTTGTCCGGGCAGTCGTAGGTGAAGTCGATCCCGAGGCTCGGCGCGATGGAGTCGAGATCGGCGATCGCGGCCGTGAAGTCGTCGTTCATCTGCTGGGCGACGGCCCTTACCGTCGGATCGACCGCGGACGTAGCGCCCAGCGCTCCAGCTTGCTGCTCGATCGTGAGGATCGTCTTCGCGGCCACGGCGATGCAGTTCTGGACCGGGATCGGTCTGGTGCCGTCGATCTGTGGAGGCGCTGCGTCCAGCACAAGGCACGCTTTCGGGAACGTGCAGGGCGCCGCCGCGGCGGTATCCTCGTTCTTGCTGCACGCTGCGCCGACGAGTACCGCCATCGGGCCCGCCAGGGACGACGCTGCGAATAGCGCGCTCCGCCACGCTCTCATCACGATCTCCTCCGTCATTCAATCAACGTGCGACGATGGGACAATGGATCGCCGGAATCTCAGAACACGTAGTATGAGGACACCGAGATCCTGTGGTTGACCTCGTCGGTGCCATCCAGGAAGGTCTGCTGCAGGTTCGAATACTCGAACGCGAGTTGAAAGTTCGGGACGACGGCCCAGAAGATTCCCCCGGCCAGATAGCGCTGCTTGTCGAATATGGTCGAAACTGCACCGGCCTTCGGCGGTAGCAGCTGGGCCAAGTTGTCCGACTGCAGATACGTATAGTTCGCGAACAGCCAGACGTTTCCCGGGCCGGGCATGTAGTACTGCAGCCCGACGTTGACCGATTGCCAGTCGACGGCGTGCAGGTTCCCGTTTGCGTCGTAATAGGCGAATCCGGGATCGATGTTGAGCTGCGGCGGTGCGGCGGCGTATGGGGGTGCTCCTATTGCCGCCGGCCGAAGCTGCGCCGGCGCACCACCCGTGACGCCCAGCCATTCGTCCGCAATGCCGTAGCCAGTTGCGAAGGACGCCGTTCCGCTCAGGGAATTCCCCGCCTCGGAGATGTTCCTGGCGGGGATGATGGGCAGGAACGCGTCCAGCGAGACCCCGGCGCCGTTCTCGGTGTTCGAGTGCGTGGGGATGACCGACTGTTCCTGCACGCGAAACTGGCGCATCGTGCCGGAGACGCCGACGGCGAGCGCATCGACCTTGGTTCCCAGGGCGCCCAGGGTGTGGACGCCCTTCCAGTCTTTGAACTCGAAGCGCAAAGCTCCCGCGCCCTCCGGCACCTCGGAGTCACGCTGCGGGGGCCGGGCGGCGGCGACGGCCACGTACACGTTGACGTGCGACGTGGAGAACACATGCGAGAGCCGCAACTGCGCCGTCCGCGTGAAGACCTCGCCCGGAATGCCCAGGAACGTGAGGGACGCGGGAAAGAAGTAGGGCTGGTTGCCGAATATCGTGTAGGTGAGCCCGCCCAGGAGATCGACTGCGGGTGTTTCGAGCTTGCCGTAACAGTGGAAGAGGCGAGCCGTCGGCGAGTTCTGGAGCCCGCTCTCGGAGTTTCCGTTCTGCGGGCTACCGGGGATGCTCCCGTTGAAGTCGATGCGACAGTGGCCCGTCGCCTTCATGCTCCACAGCTCAGGGGCCTCCGCCTGGAGGCCGATCTGGGTGTTGCGCGCGGTGAAGTTCGTCCGCCCGTGAGTCCCGGCGTATGTGTTCGACCGCGCTATGGGGCTGCTGCCGCCGTAGCCGTCCTGAAAGCTCTCCGTCGAGTCGTGGAACCCGTCGAACTCGATGAAGTTGAGCAGCGTGACCTTGAACTTGCCGAACATGGTCGACGCGGGCTCTTTCAGGAAGACCTGTTTCGGTTCGGTTGCCGGTTCTGACGCTCCGCCTTCCGATCCGGCTTGCGCTGCTTCGCCTGGCGAGCCGCCCGCATGGGAGGCGCCGCTGTCGGAAGCAGATCCAGCAGGCTGCGGTGAAACGCGCCCTTGCGCGGCGACCGAATTCGGCACGGCCAGCCCGACACACATGCAACATGCACACAACGAGATCCTGGTCTTCATAGGTCTCCGAGCGGAGTTCGTACGTACGGGATATCGATGGAATGGGGTGTCGAATGCCGCGCTCTCCGCGATCGCGGAGATCAAGTCATCCGAACGTTGGGAGAGTGGGGTTCGACACCCTCTGCGAACGACGGAGCCGCGGGGATCGGCTGCAGGCGCGGCGATAGGACGTGAATCAGCGCGATGGCAATCAGGTAGGCCGTGGGGGGCAGAAGGAAGAGGACGAAGTATCCCGAAGCGCCCATGACCTGGAGAACCGAACCGGCGAGTTGGGCAATGAACATCCCGCCAATCGCGCCGGCCATGCCGCCGAGACCGACCACCGAGCTGACGGCCCGGGTCGGAAACAGGTCGGAGGCCAGCGTGAACAGGTTGGCGGAGAACCCTTGATGACCCGCGGTCGCGAGGCTGATGAGGAGCACCGCGACGAGCGTGGACTGGGCCTGGGAGGCGAAGGCGATCGGCGCGACGAGGCAGGCGCACGAGAGCATCGCGGTCTTGCGCGAGCGGTTGATCGTCCAGCCCGACCGGATGAGCGCCGACGAGAGCCAGCCACCAAAAATGCTCCCGAAGTCCGAGACGAGATAGATGGTGACCAGCGGGAGGCCCAGCTTGGTGAGCGTGAGCCCGTGCTTCTTGTTCAAGAAATCGGGTACCCAGAAGAGGTAGAGCCACCAGATCGGATCGGTGAGTCCTTTGGCGATGGCGAATGCCCACGTCTGCTTCCAGGGCAAGAGCTTGAGCCAGGGGATTTTCGGGTAAACGGGCGTGGGATCGCTCGCGATCCAATCTCGCTCCGCCTGCCCGATGCGGGGGTGGTCCGCCGGCGTGTGGTAGGTCGCCGTCCAGACGCCTGCCCACGCGAGGGCGAGCAGGCCGGTGACGACGAATGACGCCGAGAGCCCGAGGGTCGGAACGATGAGCGGGAGCATGAGTGGCGTGACGATCGCCCCGACGTTCGTGCCGGAGTTGAATAGGCCGAGGGCGAACGCTCGCTCGCGTTTGGGAAACCACTCCGCGATGACCTTCACGGCAGCCGGGAACATGCCGGCTTCCCCGATTCCCAAGGCAAAGCGCGCCACCTTGAATCCGGTAACGTCCGTCGCCAGGGCGTGGCCGGCCGCCGCAAGGCCCCATATCGACGCGGCGACCGCGAAGCCCTTCTTCGTCCCGGCCTTATCGACCAGCCACCCCATCGAGACCATCCCGATGGCGTAAGCAACCTGGAACCAGAAGATGATGTCGCCGTACTGCTTGTCGTTCCAGCCTTGCAGCTTCGAGAGGTCCGGCTTGAGGACGCCGATGACCTGACGGTCTATATAGTTGATGGTCGCCGCCAGAAAGATCACAAAGCAGATCGTCCAGCGGTACTTGCCGACGCTCAGCGCCAGAAGCCCGAGTCGCTCGCCGGCGGAGGGCGCATGGTTCGGTGCGCGCTCGCTCGGCTCCAGGGAAGGCTGATTGACCATGTAGCGCGCTCCATATCCGCCGTGCGCCCACGGGATGCGGTTCGGCCACGCGCGAACGTCCCAGCAACACACGTGCCGTGGAGGTCGTCGCCGGTTCGAGTTCTTCGCATTGCGTTCCTGTGCAAAATGCGCACGAATCCGACACCGCGCGCCGTTTGGCTGTTTCGGCGCCTGTTGCGATCTTCGATGTCGGGCGAGCTTCGGGACGGCTCGTTCACGACGCAGCAGGTCACGGTGCCGACGCGACGGTGAAAACGATCGCGAAATGGACACGATGTGCGAAACACGGAAACCGATCACGTGTTTCGGTTACTCGAATCCGACGCGCGATACGCAGAAACAGGACGCGTGACGGGCTACGAGAGGCAGCCCGAGACCGCCGACCGCTCCGGAGGCCCGAGGCAGGTTCATGGATCCACGCAAGCCCGGAACGCCGATCGATACGGCGAGTCTGTATCGTGTGACGGAACATCTGCCGTGCTGCCGGAACCGGACGTGCGTTGGTCCCCCTGAGGCCAAGTACGCGAAACCACAAGCGTGCCGCGTCGTGCGGTCCGCGCGACATGCGTCGACGATGGAATGATTCTGTCACACGGGCAGGCACGGCTTTCGCTCGATGCGGCGCTGGTTCTCGCGCGCCACGTGGGCGGGGGACCTCATCCGGCACTCGTTCGTCCCGCGCCCGCCGTCGGCGGCGTCCGGACGAGCGGGCCTTTGTTCGGAAAGCAACAAGAGAGGTGTTTATGCGTCGCCATTCCAGAATATCCATCAGCGGTAGTCTTTGTTCGCTAACGGCTGCTGCGTTGTGGCTGGCGTCGTCGGTGCCCGGTTGCGGAGCGAATCCCGGCGACGAAAGCGGTGATGCTTCCGCCTCGGGGTCGGGGAGTTCGGGGTCTGGATCCAGCTCGGGCGGCAGCACGTCCGGGTCGGGGTCGAACGGAGGCAGCACGAGTTCCGGCGGGAGCGGCTCGAACGGCTCGAGCGGAGGGAGTACGGGCTCGGGGAGCGGCGGGTCGAGCGGCGCCAGCTCGGGGTCGAGCAGCGGGAGCGGCTCGCCGTTCGACGCCGGCATCGTCGGCGACGCCAGCACCGGTTCCATCGGTATGCGGAGCTCCGCAGGCTTCTTTCACCCGGGCGTCATCAACACGCTCGGAGGGCTCGACTCGGTCCGCAACCGACTCGCCGCGGGCGATCCGGACCTTACCGCTGCGCTGGAGGCGCTCAAGCGGGCGGTCAACGACTCGACACTTCCCGCCTGTCCCGCCGAAGACCCAACGGGCGCCTGCTATCTGCCGCCGCAGCCGGTGGGACCGAACGTGAGCGGAACGCCGACCACGACGGTGACGTGCGGGTCGCACTCGGCGGCGCCGCCGGGCGACACCACTTGCGACAGCGAGAAGGCCGCCTCCCACGCTGCGTACGCGCACGCCCTGCTCTGGGTCCTCACGCAAGATCCGGCGGAGGCGCAGAAGGCCACCGCGTACATGGACGCCTGGGCCGGCGTGACGATGCACACTGGCTACGCGGACCCCACCAACCCGGTCAACACCAACTACTCGGACAACTCCCCGCTGCAGAGCGGTTGGGTCGGAACGATGTGGGCCCGGGCCGCGGAGATCATGCGGTACACCTATCCGAGCTGGTCCGGCGCGCAGGCGTTCGGCAACTACTTGCAGGGGCTCGTCCAGTACATCAACTTGCCCGTCCCCAACACCACGGAGCTCGAGAACGGCAACTGGCAGCTCACCGAGGCCGACGCCTGGATCCAGATCTCCGTCTACAACGACAACATGACGGACTACAAAGCGGCCGTCCAGAAGGCGCTGAGCTCACTCAAGGCCTACGTCTACCTCACGGCGGACGGCACGACCCCGACAGCCGGCGGCGACGTCGTCCCGTGTTACTCGGAATACCCCAGCCCGCACAAGAGCAGCGGATGCGGCATCGACATGTGGTGGGGCATCGCGAAGGCGAAAGGCCTGCTCGACGGCACCGCTCAGGAGACTTGCCGCGATCTGGAGCACGTCCAATACGGGCTTGGTTCGGCCGTCAACGCGGCGGAGACGGTCGCTATTCAGAAGATTTCCGGAGTGGACTTGTACGGCGATACGACCGTCAAGTACGGCGCGCGGCTCCTCGCCGCCCTCGAGATGCACGCGAAGTTCCTGGCCGGCCGCAGCAACTACGACGGCGACCCGCGCAATTTCACCGAGACGGACCCCGACCTGGGCTGGATCCAAGCCCCCAACGCAAACTACACGTGCAACGGGAAGAACTACTATACCGGCGAGACGACGCAATCCACGCGCACCGAGTTTGCTCCCGTCGACCTGAGCGCCACCCGCAAGTCCGACTACCCGGTACAGCCGGGCTGGGAAATGGCGTATAACCACTTCGTCAACGTCGAAAACATGCAGATGCCGAACACGCTGGCGCTCCTGGTTCCCACGTCGACCTTCAAGGGCAATCGACCCGTACTCGCGTCGCACCCGCTCGCCTGGGAAACGTTGACGAAGATCGGGACGGGCAATATCGGGTTTCCCCCCTAGTGTCTCCCGATCCAAAAACACGCCTGCGACCGCAGGCTTGTTGCTGTGTATTCCGGCCTTTGTGCTGAGGGTAGGGAATCATGCAACGTACCCCAATGGCATTCGCGGCTGTCGTCTGGTGTGGCATGGCAGCGACTTTCGCGTCGCTCTGCGGGTGTGGCGGGAACAGGTCGAACGGGTTCGAGACCAGCAGTGGCTCGAGCAGCGGCGACCGCTTCGGCGGGAGCGGAAACGGCGGCGGCAGCAGCGGAGGGAGCACCAGTGGTAGCTTCGGCGGCGGTAGCGGAGGGAGCACCAGCGGTAGCTTCGGCGGCAGCTCGAACGGCGCCGGCGGAAGCGCGATCGACGGCGGCTATCAGTGCCCGGCGGGCCTGCAATGCAATACGCCCTGTGCCAGTGGGGGTGACACGACCATCTCTGGCAAGGTGTTCGATCCCGCGGGGAACAATCCTCTGTACAACGTCGCGGTCTACGTTCCGAGCGTGCCGCTGGAGCCGCTTCCGCGGGGCGTCCCCACCGGGGCGGACGCCTGCAACTGCTCGGCGCTCTACAAGAGCGGCGCCATCACTACCGCGCAGACGGCCGTCGACGGCAGCTTCACCCTGAAGAACGCGCCGGCCGGATCCATGGTGCCGGTCGTCCTGCAGATCGGCAAGTGGCGGCGCCTCGTGCACATCGACGTGAACGCGTGCCAGCCCAATGCGCAAGCGGACGGTGCGCTGACGCTGCCTGGCAGCGTGGCAGCGGGCGACGTCGATGACAACATGCCCGACATCGCCGTATCGACCGGGTACGCCGATACTCTCGAGTGCCTCATGCACCGCATGGGCGTCGCGGATTCCGAGTACGTCGCCGGCAATTCGACATCCGGGCATATCCACCTCTTTGCCGGGGGGATTGGGACCTCGAAGCCCCAGCCCACGTCGCGAGGCGCGCAGGAGGTGCCGGCCACGCCGGGAGCGCCGCCGAGCGACACGGCGCTCTGGGATAGCGCGAACGACCTCATGCCGTATGACATCACGCTCCTCTCATGCGAGGGCGGCGAGACCTACGACGCGAAGCCGGCGAACCTCGAGACGTACCTGAACGCCGGAGGGCGAGTGTTCGCTTCGCACTTCCACTACGCCTGGTTCAGCGGGCCCATGGCTTCGGGCCAGAGCTATTCGGCGCCGATGGACTGGGGCGGCAACCTGGCGTCTTGGGCGCTCGCCCCGACCACGAACTCGGGCCCCATCGGCGGGGTCGTCGACCAGACGCTGAATTTGAACGGCATGCCGTTCCCCAAGGGCCAGGCGCTCGAGCAGTGGCTCATGCTCGTGGGCGGGCTCTCCACCGGGCAAAAGGGCGTCAACGTAGGCGACGTGCCGATCTTCGATCCACGCTACAACGCCGTCGTCACCTCGAGTCACAAGCCCTCGCAACCTTGGATCACCTCGGACGGCTCCGGGAGAGGAGGCATGGCCGGGGAGACGATGTACTTCTCGTTCGATACGCCCGTGAACCTGACTCCTGCGACCGGGCCCGACGCCGGCGAGGCGTCCTATTGCGGCCGGGCCGTCTTCAGCGACCTGCACGTCGGTGGCAGCTACACGACGAAGGACAATGCCCCCGCACCCGCGGGTTGCTCTCCGGGACCCATCACGGGGACGACCGGAGTCGCGCTCTCCGAACAGGAGAAGGTGCTCGAGTTCATGATCTTCGACCTGTCGTCGTGCGTAGTGCCGGATACGATCGTCCCGCCAGCGCCGACCATGCCGCCTCCGCAGTGAGTCTGCACTCGGGGAACTTTCCAAACAAACTGGGTGACATCGGAATCGATCGCGTGTTTCGGCAAAAACCGAGTAGTGAGCGTGGCGCTGCGGAAAGTCGCGTTGTTGCGCCGAACGTCCAGGGCCCGCGGGCTTTTCCCGCGCGGCACGTTTGATGCTCGATGGGTCGCGAAGAACGGGGAGCATAAAAAGGAGCACATGATGATACCCAGCTGCAAACGCATTCACCTTGGGGCTGCGCTCTCCTTCGGCATCGCGCTCGCCTCGCCATTCGCAAGCGTCGCGTGCTCCAGCCAATCCCCCTCATGGCCGGAGACCGGCGACGGCAGCGGCTCCTCGAGCGGCTCGTCTGGTTCTTCGAGCGGCAGCTCCTCGGGGAGTAGCGGTACGCCTAGTGGGAGTTCGTCGGGCGGGACCTCTTCGAGCGGCGGCTCGTCGGGCGGGACCTCTTCGAGCGGTGGCTCCTCGGGGGGGACTTCTTCGAGCGGTGGCTCCTCGGGGGGGACTTCTTCGAGCGGTGG
>Ga0102924_1005491_pt1 | contig 12280 bp, 10 predicted proteins | sample PaiPotPPM11metaG_FD_80116 | JGI IMG/M metagenome (GOLD analysis project Ga0102924, IMG submission 80116) | Iron sulfur acid spring bacterial and archeal communities from Banff, Canada, to study Microbial Dark Matter (Phase II) - Paint Pots PPM... ... | reverse complement strand
TTGTTACGCTAAGATCCGATGTTGTGCCGTGCCCACCGTTGCCTGTGCTGGTGAAAGCTCCGCTGCCGCATGCGGTCGTCAGAAGGAAAAGACTTAAAATGCAAAACGAAGAGAGAATGAGACTGCTGCGTTTCATATTGAAATCAACCTTCCTAGACGGAAATATTTCAATTTCCAAAATGCCCGGACTCTGCGTCGGGGGAAACAAAGCTTGCAGGGTCACATTTTCACCTTGGGGCATCCCTCGCTCCAGAATCGACCAAGTCATCGATACCGCGCCGCGGCAATCCTTCCCGCGGTCCTTTTCCGATAAACAATGCTGACGGTCAACCGAAGACTGTTTTGCGGTAGGACTGCGCCCGTCGGGTCATAAAAAGAGGTACGCAAATAATCGCCGCTAGTGCGGATGGCGAATTGCCGGAAGAGAGAGTGCTCAAATCCTCCACCAAATGCGATGGAGGGTCGTACTAGCCATCCATGATAGAAACCGATCTTTCCCTCTGGCGCTGCTCCGTCGATGAGCGCCGAACCGGCAAGTGCGCGAATGAAGAAGCGAGTGTTGCGGGATTCAAGAAGATAGACCTGCGGACCGCATTGGATATTCAGTAAATAGCCTTGATGTGCGGTGCCGGGAATGTTCGAAGTGCGGAGATAATTCGTGTCGAGAGTTGCCGCCCATCGCGGGTTCCAGGCAACGGAGCCGCCAGCAGCCAAACCGTTGAGGTGTGCTTGTCCTGCGCCTTGAATCGGCATGGCAAGATAGGTGTAGCCGGTACTCACGTCATATGCCGGACCGGCCATCGCAGGCGGCGGCGCAGGTGCCGTTAGCAGGCTCTGCGCCACAGCAGGCCCTACTAACATGATCACCCAGAAATAGAGCTTGCCTGTGGTCCCCATCGTGTTCCTCATTTTGTCCTTTCTCATTGGCAGCGAAGCTTCAGGAGAGGGCGCTAAGCTAAAGGGGGAGCACGAACACCGGTTATCGTCTGACGAGCGGCTAATTCTTCACAGGATTTTCCGCCACCAGTTTGCGATCAGACTGGCTATACCTTAGAAATGGGAAGAACGGGGTCACTTCGAACGGCATCTTCTCGCTGGCGGATAAAGGAGCAACGGAGTTCCCATGCATCATCGCGATTTGATTGCCCCACGGATCCAGCTTGATCCGGCTGCCGATAGGAAACGCCGCTATTTGATCTAGCCGCGCTTTGTCCAAGGCTGGCGCGGAGTTCAACACTGCCGCCATGCGAGTGTTGTTGGGAGTTACCATTCTGTTACCCATATGGGGCCGGATCAAATTGGTGAGCACGAGCGAGCGTTCGTGCAATGCTCGAAGAAATAGCCCCGCACTGGATAGCTTGTCGCTATACGTTGAGTTCGTCAGCAACTCCATCGCTTTCTTATCGGCAGCTTCCTCGTCAGCGGCGTTCCGCTCGAAATCTAAACGTCGAAAAGTTTCGGTATCGGCAAAAAAGAAGCGGTCGTTGAAGCCGAAAATGGTATCGACACGATGGCCTAACGCAATATGGCCTAGTTCGTGAGCGAGGATGGTCGCGAGGGACGCTTCATCCGGGAGTGCATCCAATAGCCCGCGGCTCACTACAATCGTGTGCCCGATTGTGAAAGATTCAAGAGGAATTGTCAGGAGCACGCGGCAGCGTACTTCTGGTTCGATCTCGAGTTTATTAGCGATGATGAGATTGTTGACCACGGTCTGCAGCACTTTGTCTACGTCGCCCGGGGGGGCAACCAGGCCGATCTTCTGCAAATGATCGACAGCGTTGTCCTCTGCCATCCGTTCCCACATTCGCTGAGCTTTCAATGCAGTCGAATCTTCATCCGCGGGGCGATCATCCACGGCACTATCGACTTTGATCTGCGTAAACTCGCCTTCATGACTCATTGGTTCTGGATCGTAGCCCCACAAGCGGATCTGGGCTTTCAAGAACAAATCATGGGATAGTGGGCTATCTGGTTGCGTACCTGACTCTTCGATGTAAGTGTAAGAGGGCAGCCAAACATCGGATTGCAGATTAAAACGCCAGCTATCAAAGTGAAGGTAATGTTTGTATCTCGAACTGCCGGAGTAGGTCCCGTTGAAGCGGACAATATTAAAACCCTGGTCTTCGACCCAGATTCTTCCGGTAAACAATCCGTTGTGCGCTGCGTCCCTGGGTTGGACATCGATGAGATTGCAGCGCACTTCTCCGAGGAACTCGCGCCGCACGAAGCTGAATCGATAATTGCTTTTCTGGAAGTCCGCATCGAGGATGAGCATCTGCGCGAACCCCTGGGGCAGAAGCTTTTCTGAAAAGACCGATGCCAGAGGATCGGAGAAGTGAAACCCAGAGCGCTGCTTTCGGAATAATGTCTCGCGGAGAGAATTGTTCAAGGAAACACGACCGAGAAAATATTGATCATTGACTGGCTCGAGCTCATGATCCGGGCCTCGACGAAAATCTTGTATATAGGTTTCGGCCAGAGGATGCATGCTCTTCATCGTCGTAACAAACTTGCGTTCGCGCTCCACCACGCGATCAACTGCCTGATCGAATGAGAGTTCCCCGGTTTCGGCCACCGCTGCTGTAGTCCCCAACACCAGCAGCCCGATGACTGTTGTGCACTTACGCATCAGCGATTTCTGCATGCCAGACATGTGCGCAATCAGGTTTCCACTGACAATCACGAGCGCTTTCGCCAGAGATTTCCGCTGGAGTTGCCGCTGGAGCCCCGAATTCACTGCAGGGAAGACATTTAGCTCCTCGCTCGCTTCGCCGCGAAGGGGAGGCCCTCAGGACAGCGTTCTAGCCCGTTGGTAACGTCTCACAAGTAACAAAACCTGCAGCTAGTGAAAAGTTATTCACATCAAGGGAGGTCTTTTCCGCTTGCGAGGAATGACGAAAACCTGAAATCTTTGCTGCGCCTAGACACCTCGCCCGTGGCCTCGCTCTGCGGCACTTTCCGTCCGAGCAGCCGTGTCAGGTATTCGGACCGCTTCCTTACGGTGGGCGCGGTATACCCCCTAAAACGTGGTTCTAATAAATTAAATCTAATTTGTGAACTAATCCTGCGGTTGTTCGGTTTCTGCCCGCTCGTTGTAAACCCGTCTGCCGTAAACGAATAGGCTGAGGTGTATCCAAATGTGTTTGTCCAGTCCTACGTCGATTACCAAGGGAGTGGTGTATCGATCATTTTTTCTGGTTTTCCTGGCTGGAGCGATAACGGCTTCGTGCGCGTGCGGAAGCGGAACGGCTGCCAGCACCGCCACGCCTCCCCCGACGAGCTCGCCGACACCACAACCGACCTATCCTTCTACTCCGGCTGTGCCGATCACGTGGCAGCCCAAGAACAGTCCGTACCCGGCTCCGCCGGCTTGCACGCCTCCGACGTCCACGTGCTCCGCCCCGGACGCAACCGGTTCCAACGATTTTCCGCTTACGATCTCCAGTCCCACGAACGGTGGGACCGTTACCTCACCCGCGAACGTCGTTGCGACAGCGACTCCCAAGAATCCAATCTTCTATATGAGGGTGTACGTCGATCAGTTGGCCGTTTACTTCACTTTTACAAATTCCATTAACACGCAACTCTTCATTGCTCCGGGAAAACACACCCTGGAAGTGATGGCCGAAGACAACCAGGGATATACTTCCGCGACCATCCTTAACATTACAGTCACGACGCAAACCTCAACGGCAATCGGTTCGATTCAGGCGATGCCAGGATGGCAGTCGTGCGGTGCCTTATTCCCTCCAGGCTCCGGGAGAGCGGGGCAGATTTGCGCCGCGGGTTATGGTACTCCGCAATCAACGCTCACGCAGAATGTATCCAGCCCGTCGATGGACGGAAACTCGGCGCAATTCAGTATGGGCGGACCTTGGGCAAACTGCACGAGTCCGCCGGCTTATTGCAACATGCTGTACTTCAATCCCGTGGCCGGCGGGAACAATGTAAGCCAGTTCACCTACGATCTCTATTTTTATATCGACAATCCCAATGCTCCGCAGGCTTTGGAATTCGACATCAACCAGACATTCGGTGGAAACCGATGGGTCTGGGGATCGGAATGTAACTTTAACGGATCGGGGAAATGGGATATCTGGGACGACGTCAATGGCTGGACTCCTACAATCTACGATTGCAAGCCATTCCCGGCGAATACATGGATCCATCTAGTGTGGAACGTTGAGCGCGTGGGAAATCAAGTGCACTACATCAGTCTTACGGTCGGCGACCAGACCTATAACGTCGACACGTATTTCCAGAATCAAGCCGACTGGACTCTTGAAGAGATCGACGTGGCATTTCAAATGGACGGCAACTACGAACAGGAACCTTACAACGTGTGGCTCGATAAGGTGACGCTAACAGCGAATTGACGAGATACATGAGGCGCGAAAAGACGTGATGTAGTCACATTCGAATCAGACCGCATTTCTGACCGCTAGCAGGTGTTGGTCTCACAAACCCAGAATTATTAGAGGGAGAAATGCGAAGCATGCTGCGCCATAACCTGGATCCACGTGGCGGCCTGATCCTTGGAATTACTGCAATGGCGCTGATTCTGGGCGCCCTGGACGGATGTCAAGGACTGCCCAAAAATGTGGCAGATTGTCCGGTCACGCCAACTGCCCCGGCAAACACCTCGATCGTTACTCCAGCACAGGAACCTCCGCCGGCTGCGCTTTGTGGCTTCCCTTTGACTATCAGCAGTCCCGGCAACGGCGCGAGCGTCAACTCGCCGGTGCCCATTGTTGCAACGGCTCTGCCTCCTGATCCGATTTACACAGTACGCATCTATGTCGATGGCCTCGCAGTTCTTTACACGCCAAACACTACCATCAATCAATTGCTATGGATGCCCAACGGGGAACATACCGTCGAGGTCGTTGCAGAAGACACAGCCGGATACATAGCAACCACATCGATGCAGCTAAATGTAATCGGCCAAGAACCGGGAGCACTGAATATTCAAGATCACGCGAATTGGGTCTCCTGTTCAGCACTTATCGCGGGCTCCACGTGCGCGGCGGGATTAGGAGTCGCTGCGTCAAATCTTTCCCTGCATCAAACAACTCCCTCGTTGGACGGATCGGCGGCAAAGTTCAGCCTCGGGGGCAGCACTCCTTATTCGAATGAGCTGTATTGGACACCTCTGGGCGGCGGGGATAGTGTGAGCCACTTCACCTACGACTTGTATTTTTATGTGAGTAACGGAAACGCGCCACAATCGCTGGAATTCGATGTGAACCAGGCCTTTGGTGGAACTCGCTGGACCTGGGGAACGCAGTGCGATTTCAATCAGACGCACGAGTGGAATGTCTGGGATCCGCTTCACGAAGTCTGGGTTCCGATACCGGTCCCGTGCAATCATTTTCCATCCGATACTTGGATCCACCTTATATGGACCCTTGAACGGGTTGGAAACCAAGTGCACTACATTAGTCTGAGCGTTGCAGATCAGCTTTATCCCGTCGACGTGTATTACACCGCTCAACCGAATTGGTATCAAGAAGAGATCGATGTTGCATTCCAGATGGATGGCAACTATGAGCAGGAACCCTACGACGTTTGGCTCGACGAAGTGAAGTTACTAGCGTACTGATTCGTTAATTGGACTTGAGAGTTTCCTACAGCAATTCGGTACGATTCCCTACAGCGATTTATCGATGCATTCGGCCGAAAGCGAAAACTAGGATGACTGCCAAGGGAGAATGATATGCCAGATAAAGAGACACTGGAACGCGCTCGAGAAGATGCACGCGAAGGAAAGTCACCGAGCACCCAGGCGGGAGAGTTCGTGCGAGAGGAAATGGACCACATCCGCGAAGGCAAGCATGGCGCAGCGTCAACCAAGCAAGCGATTGCGATCGGGCTATCGAAAGCGAGGCGCGCTGGAGTGAAGCTTCCGCCGCCGGCTAAAGGAAAGACGTCTTCAGCTACGCAACAAAAAGCTCGCCGAGATTCGCGCAAAGGACAGAGCAATTCCCGCGGTAAGGTGTCGGCAAAGCGGGCTCAAGCTACTATCCAGGCTTTGAAAAAGGAAGGACATTCGGCTGCTTCGAAGTCAGCTCTTTCAAAACAGGCGCGGTCTGCGGCTCAGAAGCGTGGTTCTGCCGCACGCCACGACACGGCTGTGAAGGCTAGTCGGACACGAAGGGCAGCTTGAGGGAGAAAGAAAATAGGCGTAACGATTATGATTCGAAAACTCAAAGACGGACAGTATCGCTTGTATTCACGGAAGAAAGATGCGAAGACAGGCAAGAAGCGAAACCTGGGAACCTTTTCCACCAGGCGCGCGGCGGAGGCGCACGAAAGAGCTGTACAGTACTTCAAACACCACTGAGAACTCCTCCGTCTGGGTTATAATTACGTCGCGGAGCTGAACGCCAGACCGCTGGTCCGCCGCAAGACACATTCCCAAGGGATTAGCCCTATCGATTGCGACTTTCGCCGCTGCACACATGTTTCCCTTTGACACTCAGGTAAAGCCTGTATAAATTGGAGACCTCCGCTTAAGAACTCCGCTTACGCCCAACGATGCTTATTGGGTGGTGCAGCGGTGCAGCACGATCGAGGGTATTCGGCCTGATCGGTGTATCCCTCTGAGTTGTAAAGCTTTATTGGTCCCAGACCAACATCCCAACCGGAGAGAAAAAGTCCAAATGAAGAAGCGCGTCCAAATCTCAACGGCCATTTTCGTCTTTTTTTTCGCCGCGACCGCAGCGTTCGCGGGGGTAACAATATCGAGCCCGTCCAACGGCAGCACGGTGGGGTCAACCGTAAACTTCGTCGCGCAGGGCAACACTTCTTGCTCCAAGGGCGTGGGTTCCATGGGAATTTATCCCGCCCCGTACTGGCTGGTATACACCTCGAACGGATCCCATCTGAACGCCAACATCAATCTGAATCCCGGCACCTACGACGCCGTCATTGTGGCATGGGACAACTGTGGGGGATCGTCGACCGCTGGTGTGACCATCAACGTTCAATCGGGAACTGGCGTACACGTGACATCGCCGGCTAACAACAGCACCGTCAGCTCCGGCGTGAATTTTGCGGCCACCGCTACGACAAGCTGCCCGCAAGGCGTGTCGACGATGGGGATCTATACCGCTCCTTACCAACTCGCCTACACTACGGGCGGATCAAGCTTGAATACAACCCTGAATCTGTCGCCCGGAACTTACCACACGACTGTTGAGGAATGGGATCGTTGCGGCGGCGCGGCTACGACCCCTATTACGATAACCGTCAATGGAGGAGGACAGACGTTCTGGAACCTGCACAGTGATGGTGGATGGAACGGTTACGCTCAGCAACCCCCGTCGTACGGCGACTGCAGTTACTGCACACCCTCTGGTCCGGGAACGACGTGGGCAATGTATCAGGGAGTTAAGTCGCCATCTCTTAGCGGAAACGCAACGCAATACAACATCGGCGGGAATATGGACTACACCGATGTTCTATGGAACAACCACCTGATCGGCGACTTCTCGTCTCAGGGACTGCCGGATACCAATCACACGCTGGTCCCGACGCTGCACAATTACACGTATGACGTCTACTTTTATGGCAACAATCTGGGGGCGTCCCAGGCCTTGGAGTTTGACATCAATCAATTTTTCAACGGAATGGGCTTCACTTGGGGCCATGAATGCCGAGTCGCCGGCGGCAATGAATGGGACGTGTGGGACAACGTCAATATGAAGTGGGTGCCTACCGGAATTGCATGCTATCCAATGGAGAATGCGTGGAACCATCTGACTATTCAGGTGCAGCGAACGTCGAACAATCAGTTGCTCTATCAGACAATCACGTTGAATGGCGAGACGCACACGCTGAACTGGACGTATAACCCTTTTTCAGCCCCGGGGTGGTACGGCATCACGATTAACTACCAGATGGATGGCAACTCCAAGCAATCGGCATACACCGTATACCTCGATAAGCTGAACTTCACGTATCAGTGAGAGTCTAGAGCGCGCAGACTATCGAACCGTGAAAGGAAAGGAAGGGCTGTTCAGCAATGCTGGACAGCCCTTGTCTTTTCCGGGCCGTCGAGTTCGCCAGCACCTGGAAACGTCATGACAACGTCTTAGTTCTCGTGCGAACCTTTTCGAACTGATATGTCCCGAGTCCCCGCTTGGCAGCAAGCTTCAAATAGGGGAGAGAGTCCACGTCCATATTCCAGTATGCCTTCGCTACGTACGCGTCGATGGCTACTGGATCGGTGGATGCGACGAGAGTTTTCTTTAGCAATACATCTTCCAGGTTGCCCCCCGTTGGCCCGTTACGCAGAAGAATCCTGTAGCAATCGATGACGGTCAGAGTAGGACGAACGAAATCCGCCAGATCGACCAGGCTCTCGTGGATTTTCTGATGGAGCTGGTTGCGCTGGCCGCCAAGCATGCCATACCAGTTCTTCATGCCAAGTGTAGTGCCCGTGAGACCGTGATGCTTGGCGATCGGAATATTGATCACCTTGTCGACGTTCAGGAATGGTTCAAAAACCGGCCAGGCGCGAAGAACTTCTCCCTGGAGGTCCACCTCCTTGAACTTTGAAGGCTCTGGAAGTATTACCTCTGCTCCGGCGCGCTGCGCTGCCTCGGCGATGCCGGACCGCTGGAAGCAGCGCCGTGGCTCGTTGCAACTCACATCCGTGACAATGACCCGCTTCGCTCCAGCACCCAGCGATTGCCGAACGATTTCTGCGACCACATCCGGATTCGTGTTCGCGGCCTGTTCGGGAGTGCGGTCCCATCCGATGTTCGGCTTAATGAGCACGACATCTCCGCGGGCGATGAAGCGGCGCATCCCGCCGAGTTCCTCGACGGCATATCGCGCCAGAAGGGTTGGATCGTCGCCCTGGAGGATGGCCATCTCCGGCAAATTCGGATCGGGCGCGATTGTGTGGCCGTGCTTGATGTTGATCGCCAATGCGGCTTCCGGACGCAAGCTGTGCTCGCTGAGCCAAATCCCAAGTCCGGCAGCGCCAGCGCCAGCACCAGCAACCCGAAGCAAACTGAGGAGAGCTTCCCGGCGGCTTAGCACAATACTGTCAGTCTGCATATTTCGCTCCGTAGGTCCCATCACCGCTAGTGATCTGCTCTTCGCAGTCAGCGAAAGGTCATGCCTGCTTCCTTCGTTGAGTGAGTAAGATCTGATTCGTGCGAGAGCGGCTTTCTCCCACGCTGGTTACGTATACGGCGGGCCGGTCTTGCACCGGGCAAGCATGTTCGCAGGCACCACATCCTACGCAATGCGAAGGATCGAGATAAGGCTGCTTGACCTCTCGGAGGTGCCCGGCCACATCCATCACTTCCGCGGAACGCAAGTAAATTGCCTTCGGCGAGGTTGGACACCATTCTTCACAAACGATGCAGTCAGTCGCCATAGCCCAGGGCAGACAACGCCCGCGATCATAGAACGCGGTGCCCAAGCGAATTGGCTTTGCCACGCTGGCCACGTCGACCGACCATCCTTTTTCTTTAGCGGTAATTTCCCAAATCGCACCGGTTGGGCAAACTTGAGAGCAGAGGACGCAACTGGTTTCGCAGTAACCGATGCGAGGGACCAAAACCGGAGTCCAAAGTCCCTCAACGCCCGATTCGATCCACGCCGGCTGGAGAGCGTTATTAGGACAGACTTTCATGCACTCGCCGCAACGAATGCAGCGCGAAAGAAAAAACTCTTCATCCAACGCTCCGGGCGGACGGAGCAAGCGTTCGTTGCGCTCCGCTGCAAAACCCGGTGTGCTGCGCATCAGCGGAACCAAGGCCGCTCCGGTCGCCAATCCCGTGAGCACCTTCCGCCTGCGCAAATTTGTTCCCACCAACTTCTGGACCGGGAAAAACTTGAATTTCAGACCGTGCTCTGGGCACTCGTCCACGCAGTTGAGGCACAGATGGCACTCGGGTTGATGCCACGGGACACCCCCGATGGGGTCGTCACCACCCTGACAACGCAGCAGGCAGCGATTGCAGTCGTGGCAGTGCTCGGGGTTCTTAACGAGACCTAGCACCGACCATCGCGAAACGATCCCCAGCAACGCACCGAGAGGACAAAGCGCACGACACCAGAAGCGAGTAACCCGGAAGTTGAGCGCGATGAGCAGGACGAAAATGAGGCCAAGGAAAATACCTTGTCGGAAGTAGGGCTGCTTGAAGTTGAGCAGCAGCGCTCCAAGAATGAAGTGCAGCACGCCTCCGATCGTTTGAACAAAAGCGAATCGGCTATGCTCGATCCAGCCTACCGATGCCTGCAGCGCGTAGTTTGTTGCTGGGAGGAACGACAGACCCAGCGAGCGCACAAGAAGAGAAAAGGGATCGAGCCATCCCACGATGCCGCTTCCCAGCAAAGCCGCTACCAGACCTGCGATTAGCAGGTAGTACTTTGCCGTCTGCCACCTCTTGTAGCGATTCGATTCGAGTAGTTGCTTCCCACGCTTGCGCTCGGATTTCAGGCTGCCGAAGAAATGATGAATCGATCCAAGCGGGCAGATCCATCCGCAGAAAAACCGGCCCAGGAACATTGTCGGGAGCAGGATGATGAGGCTCCATAACAGGCCGCGGTACAGACCGTGCCCTGTGAGGGCATTTGAAAGGCCTATTAAAGGATCGAGTCGGAAGAAGAGGTTCACCGGGTATGGCAGCCGTATTTCACCTCCCGAGGAAGTAATCGATCCCCGGAACTCAGTTCTTATAAGGAGAAGGAGAAAGAGCAGGAAGAAGGCGATCTGTGAGAAAAGGCGAAGCCGTGTCGGTCTGAGAAAGCGCACGGGTGTCCTCGGCCCTTCGGGGCGACATTAGTGTTTAGTTTCGGGCCTGGCTACAAACTTCAGTGAGGTCCGGCACTGCGCATTCATCTTGAGTCTGAATGGACGTGCCCTTCCGTGACTGGCGTCACGGCTGCATGTGTTTTGGCATTTCGGCTACTGATAATAAAGGAGTTGTTGAATCTTGGATTTCGTTATCGCGTCGGGCATCTTGACCTTCCAATCTCGCAACTAATAAATTAGTTGACGTTTGGAACTCTGCCACGTCTATTTCAGAACAGGAGGAGCTTTGGCACGTAACCGATCTGCAACCTTAACTGAAGCCGAGTTGCGCATTATGAACGTGCTTTGGGAGAAAGGTTCGGGGACCGTCCACGAGGTTTTGCAGGCGCTTCCGGCGCAGCCGAGTCTGGCCTATAACTCCGTCCTGACGATCATTCGCATTCTAGAGACCAAGGGATACATCAAACACGTGAAAGACAAACGCGCCCACGTTTATATGCCGAAGATCGACCGTAAAGACGCGACACGTTTTGAGGTGAGCCATCTCGTCAGCCGATTCTTCGGCAACTCCCACGAGCAGTTGGTCTTGAATATTCTGGAAGAACAGAGCATTGATGCGGACGAGTTGGCACGGCTCCGCCAACTGCTGGAAGGGAGCAAGCAAGAACAATGACTCCCGCAATTCATGCTCTTGCGCACTTGCTGGCTCTGCGACTCGTGCAGTCTCTAGTCGAAGGCACGGTTTTGGGAGTGTGCGCCGCGATGGCGCTTCGGATGTCGCGCCAAAATGCGCGCACAAAATTCGCTGTGTGGTTTTCTTGTCTGATGGCGATCGGGGTCTTACCTTTCATCAACGGACACTGGTTCTGGCATTCGGCGCCCGATATCGCAAGTCGAGCTGCGATCACCTTGCCTGATTCCTGGGCTCTTTATCTGCTTGCGTTATGGGCGGCATTCGCAGGATGGTTCCTGCTGGGCGTGGGCAAAGCTCTTTGGCACTTACGAGCGCTGCGGAAAACCTGCGTAGTGGTTGACGAGGCAGCGCTCCATAGTTCTGTCCGAGAGACTCTACAACGTCAGCAGACGAGCCGGCGCATAGTGCTTTGCACATCGGCGCAAGTGCGGGTTCCGACCGCAATCGGTTTGATGAAACCTGCCGTTGTTATTCCAGATTGGGTCATGCGAGACCTTTCTCCAGCAGATCTGAACCAGATTCTCCTACATGAACTCGCGCACCTTCGCCGCTGGGACGATTGGACAAATCTTGCGCAGCAAATTGTGAAGGCGCTCTTCTTTTTTCATCCGGTGGTGTGGTGGATGGAGAGGAACGCTGCCTTGGAGAGAGAAATTGCATGCGACGACGCCGTGCTGGTTGAAACCGCTAGGCCTCGAGCGTACGCAGAATGCTTGGCCCGTCTGGCAGAAAGAAGTTTTGCGCAGCGTAGCATGGCGCTGGCACAGGCGGCTCTCGGCAGGATTCGTCAAACGACGATACGCGTC
>Ga0102924_1005490_pt1 | contig 12283 bp, 8 predicted proteins | sample PaiPotPPM11metaG_FD_80116 | JGI IMG/M metagenome (GOLD analysis project Ga0102924, IMG submission 80116) | Iron sulfur acid spring bacterial and archeal communities from Banff, Canada, to study Microbial Dark Matter (Phase II) - Paint Pots PPM... ... | reverse complement strand
CGCGGGCGCGACCGGCGTCATCTACGAGGCGGTGCGCATCTCGGACGGCGTGCCGGTCGCGATCAAGCTGCTGCGCGCGGCGGCGGCGCACGAGGCGGTGGCGAGCGATAGGCTGCGGCGCGAGGCGGAGGCGCTGGGACTGTCGTGGCACCCGAACGTCGTCGAGGTGATCGATCACGGACACCTGGCGGACGGCACGGCCTACCTCGTGATGGAACTTTTGCACGGCGAGTCGCTGGCGACGCGGCTGCGCAGCAAGGGGCGGCTCTCGCCGCGCGAGCTCCTGCCGGTGGCGATGCAGGTTTGCGACGCGCTGGCGGCGGTGCACGCGGCGGGCGTCGTGCACCGCGACCTGAAGCCGTCGAACATCTATCTCGCCGTCGACCGCGACGATCCGGCGGGACCCGAGCGCGTGAAGCTGCTCGACTTCGGCATTGCGCGCGTCGAATGGGAGGAGACGCGCATCACGAACACGGGCGGTCCGCTCGGTACTCCGGGGTACATGTCGCCGGAGCAGGAGACGGGCAGCGGCGAGATCGACGCGCGGAGCGACGTCTTCGCGCTCGGCGCGGTGCTCTACGAGTGCCTGGTGGGCGAGCCGCCGCCGCCGCGCTCGCCGAGCGGCCTCGTTCGCATGGGCGAGACCGCTGCGGTCCGGTTCGACTCGGGGACGCAGAAGTCGGTGTCGCTGGTGCCGAGTGTGTGGCGCGCGATCATCGAGAAGGCGATGGCTCTTCAGCCCGCCGACCGCTACCAGGACGCGCGCACGTTCGCGCAGGCGCTGCGCGGGGCGCGCGAAGAGATCGCGAAGGCCGAAGGTTCGACCTAAGTACACCGGTGCGATGTCGACGAGAAAGACTTCGAATCACGTGGTCGCGGCGCTGGCGGTGCTCGCGTCGCAGGCGTGCCAGGGGACCCAGCAGGGGGCGGTGAGCGCGCCGCCGGCGCAGCCCGGCGCGCCGTACGCGTATCCACAGGGACCGTACGCTCCGCAGCCTCCCTATGGGCAGCAGCCGCCGTACGGGCAGCCACCGTACGGGCAGCCGCCGCCGATGCAGCCGCCGTACGCGCAGCCGACGTACCCGCCGGCCCCGGCGCCCGCGCCGAGTCCCGCTCCTGCGCCGGCGCCCGCCCCCGCGCCTGCGGCGGGCAACCGACCGCTCCTCGGTCCTCTCGTCGGGCCGCCCATGTGGCAGGCGGAGGCTCGCGCCGTCGCTCGGGAGCTCGTCGCGAACCTCTCGGTGCAGAACCAGGCGCTCGTCTCGACGATCCCGCTGATCTTCGACCCGAGCAGCGACGTGAACGCCTTTGCGGGATGCGACGACAGCGGCGCGCCGTTCGTCGCCGGCACCGAAGGGCTGCTCGAGGCGATCGACGGCATCTCGCAGACGAGGGCGACCGACCAGCTCTTCGGGACGCACACCTACGACGCATACGCGAACGCGGTGGCGCCCGCGCTCGTGTCGGCGAACGGCGGCAACGCGATGCTGCCGGTGGGCATCGTCTCCGCGGTGCAGTGGGTGGACCCGCGCCGCATCTCGCGGGCGCACGAGATCTTCGACGAGATCGTGGCGTTCACGTTCGGTCACGAGCTGTCGCATCACTACCTCGGGCACACCGGGTGCGCTCACGGGCAGCCGCAGGGAGTCCCGCCGGCGGTCTCCGACCTCGGGCGCCTGCTCTCGTCAGCGGTGCCGCTGTTCAACCAGCCGAACGAGATCGCGGCGGACTCGCAGGGGTGCGTCAACGTGCTCGATACGGGGCGGGCGCGCGCGTCGCAGGCGTACCGCTGGAATGAGGAGGGGGGCCTGTGGCTGCTCGACTTCTTCGCGCGCCTCGATCGCGCGTCGGGGGCGAGTCCGCTCCTCGGGTTTCTGCGGACGCATCCGAACCCCGGGCTTCGCATCCCCATCGTGCAGGGAGTCGCGACGACCTGGCACCTGCAGCACCCGGGGTAGCGTCCCGAGAATTCGGGCCACCGACGTCCGCGACTCGGAGCGCTACACGACCCGCAGCGATCGTCCGACGAGGACCTCGTTGTGGCTGCCGGTCCGGTAGCCTTGGAGGTCGAGCGTCACGTACGCGAACCCGAAGCGCTTGCCCGCGTCGACGATCGCGTCGCGCAGGTCGAAGGCTCGCACCATCTCGTCGCGCGCCACTTCGATCCGCGCAAGCGCCACATCGCGGGTGGCGGCGCCTTCTTTCGGTGCCGCGCCGGACGCCAAGCCTTGCGCATGCCACCGCACTCGCAGCTGCCGCAGGCCCAGGCGGCGCAGCTCGGCCTCGAGCCCTCCGATCTGCGCGAGCCTCTCGCGCGTCACCACCGTGCCGTATGGAATGCGGCTCGACAGGCACGCGCTCGCCGGTTTGTCCCACACGGTCAGACCCACCGCGTGCGCGCTCCGCCGCACGTCCTCTTTGCCGAAGCCGAGCTCGACGAGCACGCTGCGCACGTTCGCGTTCTTGGCTGCCTCGAGGCCCGGGCGGTGGTCGCCGAGATCGTCGACGTTCGTCCCGTTGAGGACGTGCGCGAGCCCCCACTCGCGTCGCTTGGCCTCCGCGATGTCGTAGAGCTCGCTCTTGCAGTGGAAGCACCGGTCCGGCGCGTTGGCGATGTATCCTTGCCGCTCGATCTCGTGCGAGTCGACGAGCTCGAGGCGCGCGCCGATCTGCGCCGCGACCGCGATGGCCGCTTCTTTCTCGAACGGGGCCAGGCTGGGCGATACCGCCGTCATGCCCACGGCCCGGGGGCCGAGGACCTCGTGCGCCACGGCGAGAACGAGCGCGCTGTCGACGCCTCCCGAGTAGCAGACGAGCGCGCTGCCGAGGCTGCGCAGAAGCTCCCGCAATTGCGTGAGTTTTGAATCGCGGTGCCGCTCGACTTGGCGCTCGGCCTCAGTCTGGCGCTCGACTTGGTGCTCGACTTGGTCGTCAGGAGATATGTCCCTCTGCACGAGAGTCCTTTAGCACTGCTTGCGCCCCCTCTCTCCTGGCTGCTACTTTGTTCAGTCCCGGAGGCAAGCAATGGCTGCAGCGCAGGAAATCGAGGCTCTGCTGGCGCAGTTGGGCCCCAGCAAGCTTCGGCTCGTTCGGGCGCCGGTCGAGGCTTCCCCCGCGCTGTCGCTGGACTGGCCCGAGCTCGAGGCGGTGTTGCCCGACGGGGGTCTTCCGCGCGGCGTCGTGGAGCTGGCGGCGCCGTGCGCGCTCGGTGGGTCGACGAGCGTCGCGCTCGCAGCCGTGCGAGCGGGACAGGCGCGGAACGAGCGGGCGTTTTGCGTGTGGGTCGACCCCGAAGCGACGCTGTACGCGCCAGGTGTGGTCGCCGCAGGGGTCGACCTCGGGCGGATGCTCGTCGTTGTACCCCCGCGGGCGCAGCTCGGGCGCATGGCATTGAAGGTCGTGTCGTCCGGGGCGTTCGAGGTCGTGGTGGTGGACGTCGACCCGGTGATGGGTTCTAGGAAACGCCAGGCGCCTTCGGCGCAGTCGAAGAGTAGGGGGTGGTCGCCGGAGCTGCTCGTCCGCAAGCTGGCGCTGGCCGCGGAGCCGAGTGGGACGACGGTGCTGCTGCTCACGGATTCGTCGCGTCCGAGGGCGGCGGCGTGGCCGGTGGCGCTGCGCCTCGAGCTGTCGCGTCCCGAGGTGGAGAGCCTGACCGTGCGCGTGGCGAAGGACAGGCGCGGGCGCGTAGGGCTCGCCAAGACGGTTCCGTTCCGCCCGGTCCTGCGCGTGGCCGGGTGGAGCTCCAGCGAGTGATCGATGCGCCGCGTAGCGTGCGTCGCGTTGCCGGAGATCCGCCTGGAAGTGGCGAGCGCGGACGGCACGTCTCCGGCGTTCGCGACGAGTGCGTTGCTGGCCGTCGTCGTCGCGCGGCCCGGCGGGGCTGTGCAGATCGAGCGCGACGTGCTTGGAAATACGCGACTCGACGTGGTGTCGCGCGAGGCGCGGCGGCTCGGCGTACGCGTCGGGCAGACGGTCGCGGCGGCGCGGGCCAAGTGCAGCGAGCTCCTCGTGCGCGTCGTCGCCGAAGCGGCGGTGCAGACGGCGCTCGCGCGAATCGCAGAGGTGGCGCTCGCGTTCGGACCGACGGCGGCGTTCGACGTCTCGCGCGACGTCGTCTGGGTCGAGATCGGCGGATGCGCGCACCTGCACGGCGGGGAGGCGGGGCTCGCGCGCGAGCTCGATGCGCGCGTTCGGTCGCTGGGGCACACATGCCGTGTGGCGGTGGCGAGCGGGCCGCGCGTCGCGTCGGCGGTGGCGCGGTACGCGCCGGCGCGGCACAGGTCACCGTGCGTCGTTCCGGAGGGCAAAGGACGCGCTGCGATGGGCGTGCTGCCGATCGCGGCGCTCGAGCTCGCGGACGACGCGAACGTGTGGCTGCGCGACCTCGGGCTGTCGACGTGCAGGGACTTGCAGCTGTTGCCGCGGCGAGCGCTGGGCGTACGGCTGGGCGCGCGGGCTCATGACGTGATGCAGCTGCTCGACGGCGAGGACGGCGCGCCGCTCGTCGCGTGGCGCCCGCCGGAGGTTCCCGAGGAGCGTGTGGAGCTCGAGTGGGGCGCTTCGTCGACGGAGGCCCTAGCCTTCGTGATCAAGACGCTATGCGATCGCCTCGCGGCACGACTCGAGGGGCGGGCGATGTCGGCCGCTCGAATCGAGCTTCTCCTCACGCTTGATCGCGCGCTCTGCCACGGGTTTTCGCACGTGTCGACGCTGGCGGTGGCGCTTCCGTCGCCGCTCGCTGGCGCGAGCGATTTGCTGGCCGTTCTGCGAGCCAGGCTCGAGAACGTGTCGCTGCCTGCGCCGGTGCTCGCTGCGACGCTACGTGCACCGGAGCTTGCCCGCGCGCACCCCCGCAACCTCGACCTCCTGTCGTCGGAACCGAAAGCCGAGCGGGCGCTCCCGCGGCTGGTCGCCGAGATCGGCGCGGAGCTTGGTCCCGCGAGCGTCGGCACACTGGCGCTCGTAGACACGTGGTTGCCCGAGCAGCGCACGAGTCTCGTCCCGTTCGGTCAAACCGGCTCCCCGAAGGAGGCGAAGAAGGGGGCCTCGTCCCATGCGCGAGTCACGTCGGCGCTCGAGCCGTCGCGCATCGTGAGCCCCGTCCGCGTCGAGCGCGAAGAGCTCGCCAGTCCGCGCCGCTTGCTGCGCACCCAAGGAACGCAGTGGTGGCGCGGCGGCGCCGCGTCGGAACGGCGCGATTGGGTAGCCGCCTGGATGGACCTTCGGCAGGGCGGCGGACATGTCTGGGCAGAGCTTCGCAAGGACGACGCGCTGCTTCGCGGTTGGATCGACTAGCCGAAACGACCCAAGAGACGCTTCGAGACCGAGAGACCGATAGACCGAGAGACCCGAGGGAGAGTCCCGAGGGACCGAGGGACCGAGGGACCGAGACCGCGTCCGACGCCCGAGCCCCGCAAGAGGCAAGGCTACGGCCTCGCATGACGTGAAACTGTCATCCATGCCCATCCGCTTAAGCCATCACGACGAACAACTCCCATGAGTCGCTGCTCGCCAGGACGAGGCAATTTGCCACGCTCGCTTCGCTTCGACAGGCCTGTCTCCTAAGCCACAATGCCCTGATGCGAACGCAGGGTTTCGAGCAACGAGCGACCGGACGAACGCTCCTCGTGATCGAGGACGACGCCGATATCCGCGAGGCGCTCGACGGCTTGCTGTCGATGGAGGGCTTTTGCGTCGCGGGCTGCTCGAACGGCCGCGAGGCCCTGGAATGGCTACGCGACTCGCCGAAGCCCGATGTCATCCTCCTGGACCTGATGATGCCGGTCATGGACGGCTGGCAGTTTCGTGTCGCGCAGAAGGAAGACCCCGAGCTCTCGACGATCCCGGTCCTCGCGCTCAGCGCCGACGCGACAGCCAAGGCCGCGGCGATCGACGCGGACGCCTATCTCCGCAAGCCGGTCGATTACGAGACGCTCGTCGACACGATCGACCGCCTGCTCGTGGCCCGCGAACACCGCGAGCTGCAGGCGCGCCTCGCGCAGACCGACAGGCTGACGTCGCTCGGAACGCTCGCCGCCGGGGTGGCCCACGAGATCAACAACCCGCTCGCCTACGTGCTGCTCAACCTCGGTTACATCAACGAGGAGCTCGCGAAGGTCCTGCCGGACAGCGGGGACGAGCGCGCTGCGGAGATACGCCGTGCCCTCGATCACGCGCGCGACGGCGCGGAAAGAATCCGCGACATCGTCCGCGGGCTGAAGACGTTCTCGCGACCCGAGAACGAGACGCTCATACCCCTCGACGTGACCCCCGTGCTCGAGGCAACGCTCGCGATGGTCGCGAACGAGATCCGCCATCGCGGGACGCTGGTGAAGGACTACTCGAAGGCGCCCGAGGTCGTCGCCAACGAGGCGAGGCTCGGACAAGTTTTTCTCAACCTGCTCTTGAACGCAGTCCAGGCCCTCCCCGAGGGTCGCGTCGAGCAGAACGAGATCCGCGTCGTCGTGCGGGGCGCGGCGGGTGGGGACCGCGTGGTCATCGAGGTGCGCGACAACGGCGTGGGCATTCCGCCTCAGGTGCGTGGGCGCATATTCGAGCCGTTCTTCACGACGAAGCCGGTAGGCATCGGTACGGGGCTCGGCCTCGCGATCTGCCACGGCATCGTGACCGGCCTCGGGGGGACGCTGACGGTCGACAGCGACGTCGGAAAGGGGAGCACGTTCCGTGTGGAGCTGCCCGCAGCGCGACAGACGATCGGCGCGACGGCGGCGAACGCCGCGGCTCTTCCGCCGACGCGAACGGCGACCAAGCGCGGTCGCATCCTGGTCGTCGATGACGAGCCGATCGTGTGCTTCTCGCTCGAGCGCCTGCTGGCGAGCGAAGGAGAGGTGGTCGCCCTGACGAGCGCGCGCGAGGCGCTCGCGCGCGTCCGCGGCGGGGAGCGCTTCGACGTCATTCTGTGCGATTTGCTCATGCCGGAGATGGACGCCCCTGCGCTGCATGCGGAGCTCTCGTCGATCGCTCCGGAACAGGCCGAACGGATGGTGTTCGTGACGGGCGGCGCGTTCACGATGCGCGCGCGCGACTTTCTCGACCGCGTGCCGAACGATCGCCTCGCGAAGCCGTTCGACGTCGACGCGCTCATCTCTCTTGTCCGCCGCCGGATATCCTGAGCGAAAGCCTGGCGAAGCCCGGGGAGTGTCCCTACACTGCACATGAGCGCAGTGTTCGTCGAGCTGGCCTCCCGCACCCACTTCTCGTTCCTTCGAGGCGGCTCCTCCCCGCAGGATCTGCTCGAGCGCGCCTCCCGGCTCGGCTACGACACCGTCGGCGTCGCCGACTGCGACGGCCTGTACGGCATGGTGCGGGCGCTCGAGGCCGCCGAGGCGCTCGGAGTCCGGGTCGTGGTCGGCTGCGAGGTCGCGCTCGACGGGGACCTCGCCCCTGCACTCTGGCTGCACGTCGCAAATGGCGAGGGGTACGCAAATCTCTGCCGAATCCTGACCGAGAGCCACGCGCGCCACCCCAAGGGCGCTCCGCGTAAGGCCGAGGAGGGGGTCGCGCGCAACCAGTTCGCGGGACTGCCGCTCGAGCGCATATGCGAGCTTGCGGACGGCCTCTGGTGCATGTCGATGCCCGAGAGCGAGGCGAGCAACACGCTGCTGCGAGACGCGTTCGGCGAGCGACTGTCGGTCGCCGTATGGAGGCACCTCGACGGCGAGGACGACGCGCGGATCGCGCGCGCCGAGTCGATCGCGCGCGCTCTACGTATCCCGGTGTGCGCGATCAACCGCGTCTTGTTCGCGTGCCCCGAGGACAAGCCCATCTTCGACGTCCTTCACTGCATCCGCGAGGGGACGACGCTCGACGACGCCGGTCGCGCGCTCTTGCCGAACGCCGAGCCGCACCTGAAGGCGCCGGACGAAATGACGCGGCTCTTCGCGGAGCATCCGTCATGGGTCGCGCGCTCGCGCGACGTAGCCGACGCCTGCCGGTTCTCCTTGCGCGAGCTGAAATACCGCTTCCCCTGCGAGCTCGATGCGCCAGCGTTTCCGGGCGAATCGTCGGACCAGGCGCTGCACCGGCTTACGATGCTGGGCGCACGGCGCCACTGGCCCGGCGGCGTCCCTCCCGCGGTTTCCGCGCAGATCGAGCGGGAGCTGGCGCTCGTCGCGGAGCTCGAGGTTGCGCCGTATTTTCTGAGCGTTCAGACGATCGTCGAGATGGCGCGTGCCCGTGACATCCTCTGCCAGGGGCGCGGCAGCGCAGCCAACAGCGCCGTGTGCTTCTGCCTCGGGGTCACGGCGGTAGATCCGTCGCGCAGCAACCTTCTGTTCGAGCGCTTTCTGTCCGCCGAGCGGCGTGAGCCTCCGGACATCGACGTCGACTTCGAGCACGAGCGCCGAGAAGAGGTCATCCAGGCGATCTACGAGAAGTACGGCCGCGAGCGAGCGGCGATGGTGAGCGAGATCATCTCGTACCGAGGCAAGAGCGCTCTTCGCGAGGTGGGCAAGGCCTTCGGGCTCTCGCTGGAGCAGGTCGATCGCATGGCGGCGCTCGTCTCGTGGTGGGACAAGCTCGACGGCGTTGCTCCGGAGCGCATCGAGGCCTGCGGGTTCGACTCCGGAGACGTGCGCGTGCGGCAAGTGCTGGCGATGGCCCACGCGATCCAGGGTTACCCAAGGCACCTTTCCATTCACGTGGGAGGTTTCGTCCTGAGCGCCGAACCGCTCGAGAACGTCGCGCCGGTCGAGCCTGCGACCATGCCCAATCGCACGGTGATTCCCTGGGACAAGGACGACCTCGATACGCTCGGATTCTTCAAGGTGGACGTGCTCGGGCTCGGCATGCTCACCGCCGTCCGCAAGGCCCTCGCCATGTCGGGGGATCCCATCGTGGCGGCACCGAGCGCGATCGAGCAGCTCGCGCGCATACCGCCGGAAGATCCGCGCGTCTACGACGCGCTCTGCGCAGCCGATACCGTGGGCGTCTTTCAGATCGAGAGCCGCGCACAGATGGCGATGCTTCCGAGGCTCCGGCCACGGCGGTTTTACGATCTCGTCGTCGAGGTCGCGATTGTCCGTCCGGGACCCATCCAGGGGGGCATGGTCCACCCGTACCTGCGCCGGCGAAACGGCGAGGAGCCGATCGATCTGCCGCACGCAATGCTCGGGCCCATCCTCGAACGAACGCTGGGGGTGCCGCTCTTTCAGGAGCAGGTCATGCAGCTCGCCATCGTGGGCGCCGGTTATACCGGGGGCGAAGCGGACCAGCTGCGTCGCGACATGGCCGCGTGGCGCAGGAACGGCAAGCTCGAACGCCATCGAGCGAAGCTCCTCGCGGGCTTCGAGAAAAATGGGATCTCGCGTGAATTCGGAGAACGCCTGTACCAGTCGATCGAGGGCTTCGGCGAGTATGGGTTCCCGGAGAGCCACGCCGCGAGCTTCGCCCTCATCGTGTATGCGAGCGCGTGGCTGAAGGTGCACCACCCAGCGGCCTTCGCGGCGGCGCTCATCAACAGCCAGCCGATGGGCTTCTATTCGCCGGGGACGATCGTCAAGGACGCCGAGCGTCACGACGTCGAGGTGCTCCCCGCCCGCGTCGACGCGAGCGACTGGGACTGCTCCCTGGAAAGGGAGACCTCGCTCGAGAATTGGGAGGGGCAGGAGGACAGCGACGACCCCTCGCAGATCTTCCGGCCGTCTTGCGAGTCCTCTCCCGTCGCGCTCCGTTTGGGGTTGCGTCTCGTACGAGGGTTGGGCGAGGAGGCCGGGCGTCGCATCGAGAAGGCACGAAGAGAGCAGTCGTTCACGAGCATCGAGGACCTGGTGGCGCGGGCGGGGCTCGACAAACGCGAGGTCGAGGCGCTCGCGCACGCGGGCGCGCTCACGGGGTTCGGCCTCGGACGACGCGAAGCGATGTGGAAGGTTCGCGCCCCGCGCGATCACGGGCTCCTCGCCGGCCGGGAGCTAGGCGATGCGGCGCCGGAGCTCCCGCCCCTCACCCGCGCAGAGCAGCTCGTGCTCGACTACGAGACGACGGGTGTCGCCGTCGGCGATCACGCGATGCAGGTGGTGCGACCACGGCTGCCGCGTCATTACAAGAGCGCGCGCGATCTCGTGGAAACGCCGAACGGTGCCCGCGTGAGCACGGCGGGCCTGGTTATTTGCCGTCAGCGGCCAGGGACCGCGAGCGGAGTCGTTTTCGTGACGCTCGAGGACGAGACCGGGTTCGTGAACTTGATTCTATGGGCGAAGACGTTCGAGCGCTGGCGACACGTCGCCACGACGAGCTCGTTGCTCGCGGCGCACGGCAAGGTCGAGCGTCAGGGCGACGTCGTCTACGTCGTGCCCGATCGACTGGAGAGGCTGGCACTTTACGACGTGCCCGCGATGAGCCGAGACTTCCACTGAATCGTCGAACGTCATTCTCGAACGAGAATCACGCTCGCTGATTTGGCTCGGTCGCGGCGCGAAAGTGCAGAAAGACGCTCTGCGCGATCGACATCGCGGGGACGGCGAGCAGCGCGCCCGGTGCGTGGAAGAAATGCTCGCCGACGAGCAGCGAGAAGATGACGAGCACCGGGTGAATCTTGGCTGAGTCTCCCATGATCTTCGGATTGAGGACGTTCGCCTCCAACTGGTGGATGCCCACGATCCACGCGAGCACGAAGGCGGCGGTCCCCAGACCCTGCGTCAACCCGATCGCGACCGCCGGGATGGCGCTCGCGATCGATCCGAAGATGGGTACGAGCGAAAAAACGGCGGCGACGAGCGCCATGACCGGCCAGTACTTCAGTCCGATCACCGCGAAGCCGATGGCGCTGAGGACGCCGTTGATCCCGCAGATCACGAGCTGCCCCCGCACGACTCCCGACAGTCCGTGGTCGATCCGGTAGACGAGCGCGTCGAAGCTCTCGCGCCCATCTTCGCGCACCAGCGAGCGAAAGAAGCCGACGATCCGCTCGCGCGTGAGCATCAGGTACGCCGCGAGCATCAGCGTTATGAAGAAAACGAAGATGACTCGGCTCACCCCGGCAACGAGATCCCGGACGGCGCGCGCCACCTCCAGCGAGTTCTGCTCGGCGTAGGTGAAGGTCTTCCCGATCGCCTCCGCAATCGCGCGGTTCGGATCGAACGGTTCGTCCCTCCGTTCGCGAACGGGCTCGATCAAGAACCCTCGTCGAGTCTCGGTGATCGCCACGCCCGCGCCCACGTCGATCGCGGTCGTGCCGTCGGGCAGGGGTCTGGCCACGAACGCGTTCGTCGGCGCGGGCTCCGGGGTCTCCTCGGTGGGCTGTGCGGGCGCCAGCCCCGCCGAACGGAGACGCGCGGTGATGGTCGGCACCCACTTCTCGCGCGCCTCGCGAGCCATCGCCGGCAGCTCTCCTCGCAGGTTGCCCAGTTCGAGGACGATCCGCGGCGCGACACCTCTGGCGAACCCGCCCATCGACCCGAGCACCACCGCGTAAACGAGCAGCACCGCGGCCGGTCGCGGAACCCTGCGCGCTTCGACCCACGCGACGAGCGGCGTGAGCACGTACCCGATGACGGTCGCCATCACGAACGGCAGCATCACCTGGTGCGCCGCGACGACGATGAACACCGCGACGGCCGCGCTCAACGCGAGGAACACCGGCCGCCCCCAGCGCATCTACGGCGTCTCCGGGTGCTCACCTGCGAGATCGGCGAAGAAGGGCGCCAGGCGTAGCCACGAGTCGTCGAGGTGCTCGGGCATGACGCGCACGTCCGTGAGGACCGGCATGAAGTTCGTATCGCCGTTCCAGCGCGGAACGACGTGACCGTGGAGGTGTTCTGCGATCCCCGCGCCGGCCGCCTTCCCCAGGTTGAAGCCGACGTTCACTCCCTCCGCGCCGACCGCCCGCCGAAGCCGGTCCGTGGCGTCGCGGACCAGGCGCAACGTCGCCTCGTACTCCGGCAACGGGAGGTCGCCGAAGTCCGAGACGTGCCGCCGCGGCGCAACGAGCAGGTGCGACGACGCGAAGGGAAATCGATTCAAACAGACGAGTGCGTGCTCCTGGACGAGAAGCACGAGCTTTTCGCGGTAGTCGCGCCGAGGCGCCGACGCGAAGCCGCAAAAAATGCACGGACCATCCTTTGGGCCAAGGATGTATTCCATCCGCCAGGGGGCCCAGAGGCGATCCGGCATACCTGCTTACTCGTCCCTCTCGCCCTCGTCGCCCTCCTCCTTGGACTCCGGGGAGGAAGCCGCGTCTTTCTCTTTTTCGTTGCCGATGCCGGCGAGCTTCGCGCCGAGCTTCTGCTTGATGAGCTCTCCGATGGTGCCGCCGGCGGCCTCCGCG
>Ga0102924_1005489_pt1 | contig 12287 bp, 10 predicted proteins | sample PaiPotPPM11metaG_FD_80116 | JGI IMG/M metagenome (GOLD analysis project Ga0102924, IMG submission 80116) | Iron sulfur acid spring bacterial and archeal communities from Banff, Canada, to study Microbial Dark Matter (Phase II) - Paint Pots PPM... ... | reverse complement strand
TCGTTCCTTCTTCCTGGCAGTGTCCTTCATCGGCGGTTCCTCCCATCAGAGGCCCCGAGAATGGTCTCGGGGCGGGTGAAACCGCCACCTCAACTTTCAACAGCGACCGGGACGAAGCCGCCGGTGGTGGGCCACGTGTTGGGATTGGACCGATCGTAGGTCGGTATCGTCGCGCTCATCGTGACGTAGCTCGCGAGGTTCGGCAGGCCGGCGGCTTCGACCCAGGACGACTTCACCTCGAAGCGTTTCGACGCGTCTACCGTGCAACCCCAAAGGGGCGAAGGGCGTTCGAGGCCGCGAAAGACAAGGTGCGCGAGGTGTTCGGAGAGCTGTTCGACGACGAATGAGCCATCCGCCGTTATAGCCGTAGAGAGCGCTTGCATCTCCGCAGGAACGGCTTCCCTTTGCGACGCGGCTTATGGTATCGGCTCTCGATAAGGGAGACCGCTTCGATGCCGTCCTCGCGGAGGAACATCCTGGCTCGAGTCGCAAGCGCCGATGGCAACGCCCTCCTTCTCGTGCGCCTGCTGGTAGGCGGCGTGTTCTTCTCGGAGGGTATACAGAAGTTCCTTTACCCCAGCGCTCTCGGCGTCGGTCGCTTCGCGAAAATCGGAATTCCGGCACCGGCGGTCATGGCGCCGTTCGTCGGCGTCGTTGAAACCGTGTGCGGCACGCTCGTCGTCCTTGGCTTGGTGACGAGGCTTGCCGCGATTCCGCTCATCGTCGACATGCTCGTCGCGTTCGCGACGACGAAGATCCCTATCTTCATAAAGAGCGGCTTCTGGGCGATGGCGCACGAGGCCCGCACCGATTACTGCATGCTGCTCGGATCGATCTTCCTCCTCCTCGTGGGATCAGGGCGGCTGTCCATCGACGATCGGATCTCGCGGACGCACAGTCCCGATGGCAGATAGCGCGATAACCAATATCCGACCGACCCAAAGCGGCTCGCGGGCAAGGCTTGCCGAGCTTGCCCTTCTCTTCTTGCGCCTCGGCTTTACCGCCTTTGGCGGACCCGCCGCTCACATCGCGATCATGGAGGACGAGGTCGTCCGGCGACGCCGCTGGCTGTCCTCGGAGCGGTTCCTCGACCTGCTGGGAGCCGCCAACCTGATTCCGGGTCCGAGCTCGACGGAGCTGGCTATCTTCATCGGCTACGAGCAAGCCGGCTGGCTGGGCCTTCTCCTTGGTGGAGTGTGTTTCATCCTACCGGCAACGGTCATGGTAGGCGCGCTCGCCTGGGCGTACGTGCGGTTCGGCGCGCTCCCGCAGATTGCCGGGGTCCTTTACGGCATCAAGCCGGTCGTGATCGCCGTGGTGTTTCAGGCGCTCTGGAACCTCGCTCCGAAGGCCATCAAGCGGTCCGTCTGGCTGGGCGGGCTCGGCCTCGTCGCCTGTGTGGCCTTCATCTTTGGCGTCGACGCGCTTCTGATTCTGCTCGGCGGAGGCGCGGCATCGATCGCGGTGCGACGGTTGACACAGGAACGTCCGGCGGGCCGATCATTCGCTCCGTCCCTCCTCGGCGCAGGGATGGCTGGGGCGCCGGCGGCGGCGGTGCAGGCGAGCGGCCTCTCGCTCTTTCTTGTGTTCTTGAAGGTCGGAGCGGTGGTCTTCGGCAGCGGGTACGTACTGCTGGCGTTCTTGCGTGCGGATCTCGTCGACCGACTGCACTGGCTCACGGAGGCGCAGCTCCTCGACGCGGTGGCGGTCGGGCAAGTGACGCCGGGCCCGGTATTCACGACAGCGACCTTCATCGGGTACGTGGTGGTGGCGCAGAAAGGCCCCGTCATGGGTGTATGGGGTGCGGCCGCCGCCACGGTGGGCATCTTTCTGCCTGGCTTCCTGCTCGTCGCCTTGACCCGCCCTCTCGTGGCCCGTGTTCGGCGATCCCCACTCGCGGGCGCCTTCCTCGACGGCGTGAACGTTGCCGCTCTCGCCCTGATGGCCGTAGTGACGGTGCAGCTCGCCCGGTCGGCCCTGGTGGACGTCGCCACCATCCTCATGGCGGCCGTCGCTGCGGTCGCACTCGTCGCGTTCAAGCTGAATACGACGTGGCTGGTCGCGGGCGGCGCCGTCGTCGGCGCGGCCGCAAACGCCCTTCGGTGATCGATCGAGAGGACGCCTCGACCTGACCTCACTGTTCCGAAGGAAAGCTCAAATGGACACCTCACGCCGCCGGTTCCTGTCCGACTCCACGGCATTTGGCGCAAGCCTTCTGTTGGAGGCGTGCACCCCGAAAGCGATTCAACAGTACCCGCAGGCGAGCGGCTCCCCTGTCGCGCCAGCGACCGCCCCGCCGCGTCCCAGCGTCTCATCCAGCGCCATCCAGGAAGCGAAGCCTGGGCCGCAAATAGCCGATTACGAAATACGCATCGGGAGAGGGCTCGTCGAATTGTCCGACGAGCAGGTCGTGTCGACCACGCTGTACAATGGCCAATTCCCCGGGCCCCTCGTCCGACTCAAGCAGGGCCAGCCCGTCGTCGTCGACATTCACAACGACACCGATACGCCCGAGCTGCTGCACTGGCACGGACAGACGATCCCGAGCGACGTCGACGGCGCAGCGGAGGAGGGCACGCCCTACGTTCCGGCCCGGGGTATGCGCCGCGTTTCCTTCGTGCCCAAGCCGTCGGGCTTTCGCTTCTATCACACGCACGTCATGGCCGGGTCCGACCTCGACAAAGGCACGTACACCGCTCAGGCCGGGCCGATCTACATCGAGCCCCGGGACGATGCCGGTGCTTATGATCGCGAGGTGTTCCTAGTGTTGAAGGAGTTCGATCCCTTCCTGCGCCGGGGAGGCGACATGGCGATGGACGTCCTCGCCGGCGCTCCGATCGAGGCGCTGCAGAAGATGGGAAAGGAGGCGGACCGGCAGTCCGATCAAACGCGAAAAGGTTTCGAGGTCGGCTACAACTTGTTCGGCATCAACGGGCGCATGCTCGGACATGGCGACCCGCTCCGCGTAAAGCAGGGGGAGCGCGTGCTCTTGCACGTTCTCAATGCGAGCGCGACCGAGATCCGCAGCCTGGCGCTCCCCGGGCACGTGTTCCGCATCGTCGCGCTCGACGGCAACCCCGTGCCGGTGCAAGCGACGGCTCCAATACTGTGGCTGGGCACGGCCGAACGCGTCTCCGCCATCGTCGAGATGAATAACCCGGGGTTGTGGATCCTGGGCGACCTGTCCGACGACGATCGAGGTCACGGCATGGGCGTGGTTGTCGAGTACGCCGGCCGCAAGGGGAAGCCGCAGTGGGTGAAACCGAAGCCGTTTCGCTGGGATTATGCTCAGTTCGGAAAGGCGGGGGCGGCGCCCGTGACGCCGGACGAGACGATCGAGATGACGATCGTCAAGCGCAACGGCGCGGTGCATGGCTTCAACCAGTGGACGCTCAACGGCGAAGCGTTCTCGATGGAGGCCATGAAGCCCATCTACACGATCCACCCCGGGCGCCGCTACCGGCTGAAATTCCGCAATGCCAGCGACGACATCCATCCACTTCACCTCCACCGGCACAGCTTCGAACTGACACGCGTCGCGGGGAAGCCAACCGCCGGGGTCATGAAGGACGTCGTCATGCTGGGCGGGTTCCAGGAACTCGAGTTCGACTTCGTCGCCGACAACCCCGGGCGCACGCTCTTTCACTGCCACCAGCAGCTTCACATGGATTTCGGGTTCATGGCCCTCTTCAACTATGCGTAGCGATCAGAGCTCCGCCGGGGCGCCCGAGAGGACTTCGGTCACTATCGCCGCGTCCTGCAAGCAACATCGAAACGACCATCACGGTGACCTCGAGTCGACCGATTTCGCGTTCGCCCGCACGGTCCACCACAACGTTGCGCCCTCCTTCTGACGGTTTTCCCTCGTTGTTCCGAAACGTCTAGCGGACGACGCTGTGAACGCGGCCGCTCGGACCCTGATGGCCAGATCGTGCTCACGATGCTCGCGCCAGCGCGGCTTCGGACTGCACGACGACCTCGATCGCCGGGGCGGTCGCGATGGTCTTCTTGACCTTGCAGGCCTCAGCTGCGCGAGCACGTTGCGCCCCGCCGAGGGAGAGCGAAGAAGCCCGGTGAACAGGCCTCTTCGCTCTCTGGAATGGCCTCCGCGGCGTCGACATCCGCGTATACGTCAACCAGGTGCGCGACGAGCATGGCGTGGCGGGCCTCTCTCCCGTCACGTGCGTCGACCTCGGCTGGGAAGCGGCCCGCGCGCCGGCATTCTTCCCACTGATGTCCGCCCGACTCTCGGCGTGGCCGATCACGTCCACGGAAACCCAGCTCGAACTCGAGGGGGACTATGAGCCCCCGTTCGGAGCATTGGGCAGCGCCATCGATGCCGTACTCGGGCACCGAATTGCGGAAGCCTCCATCGACCGACTCCTCCAGGACGTGCTGGAGCAGGTGCGGCGCGAGGTCAAGGCATGAAATCGGCTACCCATTCCGAACGGTAGGCCGAACGGCGGCGCCTTGCGGAGCGGCCGCGTGCGACGGTGTCCTGTCAGCCGCCGCCCATCTCCGTGCTTCCGGCCTCCGGACCTGCGCCGTCGTCACCCGCCGCGTCTTGGCTCCCGCCCTCGTCCCCGCCTGACGGAGTCGAACAGGCGACCGGCGATGGGCAGGCCCCCACGCCCCCTGCGTGCACACGCAGCTCGTCGCGATTCCACCTTCGACCATCGTGCCGTCGCACGCCGGGCTGACGGTCCGAAGGGTGTACGCGCACTCGAGCGAGTCACCCGAGCACGAGCCTCCCGGCACGACTGAATCGGCCGCAGGGCACGCGCCACCGTCGTTGCACGCCGCCGCCGTGAGAGCACACGCCAACGCGGCGGCGGAGATCCATCTGATCATGGCGGTCCTCGAGCGTCACGGAGTAACCGTGAGCACCCCTTTCATCATCATGTAGTGGCCGGGCACGGTGCAGATGTACGGATACTTGCCGGGATCCGGCGCGTTGAAGGTCACCTCCGCCGACTCTCCGGGCTTGGCCGTCGGCGTATGAACGATTGCGTCCTTGTCGCGCACGTCGAAGTAGCCGGCCTGCTCTCCCAGCTTCAACCCGGCGGCCGCGACGCTCGCCTCCGTTCCGGGCTTCACCAGGACCCAGTTGTGCGGCAGCGTGCTCGTCGTCGCGTTGTTCTTGAAGGTGAGGTGCACCACCGACCCTGCCGGCACCGTGAGCGCCGTCTTGTCGAAGGTCATCGTGTTGGCCTGGCTCGCGATCTGGAGCTCGACGTGCTCCGCCGGCTTCGGAGGCTCCACCGGCTTCGGTTCGGGGTTCGGCTCCGCGGGTGCGGTCGCCGTGGGGGTCGCGGGCATCTGCTCCGCCCTGGACCGATTGTCGCCGTTGGCCTTGCCGCAGCCGACGTTTGACGCCGCACCAACGAGGCCGGCGATGACGAGAACGATGTTCGACGTACGCATCTTTGTCTCCTTTCAACGTGCATTCGAATGGACGGTCCCGTCGCCGTCGGCGACGGTTGCAGGCCGAGTCAATGGCGCCTGTCGCGGCGTCCACGCCGTCCACCTTGTAGGTCGACGGCCACCGTCGCCGTTCGGGCAACCGGTGCGGAGCGCGCTGTCGAGTGTCGTTGCAGCTACCGAGCCAGCTCGTCCTGGCGCTTCATCTCGCCGTGTTCTCGCGGTATTTGCGCAGATTCACGCCGTATGAGGGGATCGCGTCGCGTTGAGCCGTGCACGTCTTTCCGGAGCACGCAGGTCTTGCGCGAAAGGCGATTCAGTCCTTTTCGGTCTCGGGGCTGTCGTCCTTCACGTCTTTCGCCTGACCGACGACCTTGCTCAACACGACACTGTACTCGTGTAGCTTGTATTGAATCTTGCGCACGCTGATATCGAGCATTTGGGCAGCGGCGGAGGTCCTCCCGCCGCAGGCCTCGAGCGTCGCCAGGATGAGGTGGCGCTCCACCTCTTCGAGCGTCGATCCCGGGATGCGGATCGCACCCTTGGCGACCGCGCCGACACCCGCCGGCAGGTGCTTCGCCGTCAGCATCGGACCGTCGCAGAGAACCACGGAGCGCTCGATGACGTTCTCGAGCTCCCGGATGTTCCCGGGCCACCGGTAGCTCGCAATGCGCCCGAGCGCGTCTTCCGCGAAGCCCTCGATGCGCTTGCCGTTCTCCTTGGCGAAGCGCGCGAGGAAGTGGTTCGCGAGCGGGAGCAGGTCGCTCGGACGCGCGCGCAGAGGTGGCATGTCGACGTTTACGACGTTCAGGCGGTAGTAAAGGTCCTCGCGGAACTTCCCCGCTGCCACCTCGGCCGCGAGATCGCGGTTGGTCGCGGCGATGATGCGGACGTCCACCTTCACGGTCTCGTTGCCTCCCACCCGCTCGAACGTCCGCTCTTGCAGAAAGCGCAGGAGCTTGACCTGAATCGCCGGCGAGATCTCGCCGATTTCGTCGAGGAACAGCGTGCCGCCGTCTGCCTGCTTGAAGCGCCCCTCGCGGCGCCCCACCGCGCCGGTGAAGGAGCCCTTCTCGTGCCCGAAGAGCTCACTCTCGAGGATCGTCTCGGCGAGCGCGGCGCAGTGCAGCTTCACGAAAGGCGCTGACGCGCGCGCGCTGTTCTCGTGGATGGCCTGTGCGACCAGCTCCTTGCCGGTGCCGCTCTCGCCGGTGATGAGGACGCTCGCCTTGCTCGGCGCCACTTGCTCGATGACCTTGAAGACCTCTTGAATCGCGGGACTCTGGCCGACGATGTTGTCGAACCGGAGCTTCTCCTTCAGGCGGGCGCGTAGCTCCGTCGCTTCCCTCTTGAGGTTGCGGCGCTGGAGCGCGCGGTTGATGACGAGCACGAGTTCGTCGAACTGAACCGGCTTCGTGAGGTAGTGCTCCGCGCCGTCATGCATCGCGCGAACGGCCGTCTCGACGTCCGCGAAGGACGTCGCGAGGATGACGATGGCGTCGGGGTCGATTTCGCGGACCCGGCGGAGGACCTCCAGGCCGTTCAGGCCCGGCATCCGCAGGTCGGTGACGACCACGTCCGCCCCGTCTTCTTCGAAGCGGGCGACCGCCGAGGAACCGTCCTCCGCCAGGACGACGTCGAAACCCTCTTGCATGAGCAGGGTCTGCATTCCGCTTCGTGCGGCGTCTTCGTCGTCGGCCACCAGCACCCGGGCGCGGCTACCGCCCTTCTTCCGCTCTCTGCTCACGGCATCCTCACGCGCAGAATCTGCACCTCGACGCACGTCTCGCGCAATAGGACGCTCGCCGCCGTTCGAATTCATCGTCATTTCATCACCCAAGGGTGGCCTAGAGCACGCGACGGGCCGAGTCCGTGGCTCTGCGCGTGGCGTCAGCCGCCTGCGGGCCTGAATGCTCGACCTGGTTGCGTCCTTGCTTTGGGGCTCGGCGGGGACTGCGAGCACAATGACCGCCGCCGCCATCGCGACGCATGCCGCCTGTCTGCACTGTGGGCTCCCCGTGGGCGCAGGCGGGCGCGGACAGTTCTGCTGCACGGGTTGCGCAGCCGTCTACGAACTCCTTCACGGCGAGCACCTCGATCGGTACTACGCGCTCGGCGCTCGGCAATTCAGCCCGCGGACGTGCGAGGTCGCTTTCATCGCGCGCGCGCCGGCGTGTTCGTCCTGCTCATCGGGCTGTGGGCAGCGCTTCCGTGGATCCGTATCGCCGGGAACCCCGCGCTCTTCATCGACGTCGACGCGCGACAGCTCTTTCTGTTCGGCGCGACGTTCAACGCCCAGGACTCCTGGCTGCTCTTCTTTCTGTTGACCGGCGTCGGCTTCGGGCTCGTATACGCGACCGCCCTCGCGGGCCGGGTCTGGTGCGGGTGGGCGTGCCCCCAGACGGTCTTTCTCGAGGGCGTGTACCTACGTAGCGGGCTTCGGAACCGCGATGCGCTGGATCGAGCGCGCCGGAGAGCCCCTATGGCGATGGATCGCGCGGGTCGCGCGGCGCTTCGTTCCCGTCCGCTCGCCTGCCCACGCGTTTGCCCTCGGCCTTCTCTGGGGATGGATGCCGTGCGGACTCGTTTACGCGGCGATGGCGGGCGCCGTGACGAGCGGCTCCGCGTCCGGGGGGGCCGCAGCCACGGCGGCGTTCGGGCTGGGCACACTTCCGATGCTCGTCGCGCTGGGCAGCGCAGCCTCGGCAATCGCGCGCGCGGCGCGAGTCCGCTGGGTGCGCGCCGGCGCCGGCGTTGTCCTGATCGCACTCGGCCTGTTGCAAACGGCTAACGCGTGGGCCGCCTCGAACGCGATTGCGCGGGGCAGTTCGCGCGTCTGCTGTGCTGGCCGTCGGTGATCAGGACGGGTCCCGGACGACCAGGACCGAGCAGGGCGCGTGATTGACGATCTTCGCCGCGGTCGTACCCAGCAGGCGATCCAGACCGCGGTATCCGTGCGAGCCGATGACGATAAGGTCCACCGCTTCGCGCTTCGCCTTGTCGCAGACGCCCTCCCATGGAACTTCCACGACGACCTCTACGCCGGCGAGCAGCTCGGCGGGCACGAGGGTGCTCTGCTCGTCGAGGTACGACTTCGCGCGCCGCCGCAGGACCTCGAGCAACGGCTCGTCTGTCGTCTTCCAGAAGTCCTGGGGCACGTCCGGCGGCAGCCCGACGGAACGAACCAGAGAGACTTTGGCTCCCTGCGCGCGCGCGATCCGAACGGCCGTCGCCAGTACGCCCGGCGCGCGAGATGACCCATCGAGGCCCGCGAGAATGCGTTTCATGACACGCCTTCAAGCACCCGACGTGCCAGGTCCAATCCCGCGTGGCGGGCCAGCGCCTTCGATGCATGCACTCCGGACTACCCGCGCGGAGACGGCGCGAAGTCGAGCTGGCACATGGCATGCCCCTGCCTGGGCTATGGACGCTCCCACACTCCGCGGCCTTACTTCAGCCGAGGCGCAGGTCCGCTTGTCCCGGTTTGGCCCGAACGAACCTGGCGCGCGCAAACATTCTCCGCTCGCGCAAATCTTGCCGCTGCTGGGCAATCCGCTCGCGCTGGTTCTGCTCGTAGCCAGCGGCCTCTCGGCGTTGCTTGGAGAGCTCATCGACGCGTCGCTCATCGCGGGCATGGTCGTCTTCAGCGTGGCCATCAACCTCGTGCAGACCTGGCGCTCCCAGAAAGCCGCCGAGAAGCTGCGCGAGTGCGTCGCGCCCACGGCGACGGTGGTGCGCGACGGCGCCTGGGTCGAGCGCCCCCGTCGCGAGATCGTCCCTGGTGACGTCGTACGACTTTCGGCGGGCGACCTGGTACCCGCCGATGCTCGCTTGCTCGAGGCGCGCGATCTTTACGTGCAGCAGGGGGCGCTGACCGGAGAGTCCTTGCCCGTCGAGAAGGAGGCCGGCGGAGAAGACGGCAAGGCGCTGCTGTGGTTGGGTACGTCGATCGTCAGCGGTACGGCGACCGCGGTGGTCACGGCGACGGGCAGCGCAACGCAGTTCGGCGACGTCGTCGCTCGTCTATCCGCGCGCCCGCCCGAGACGGAGTTCGAGCGCGGGCTACGGCACTTCGGCCTGCTCATCACCCGAACGGTGTTCGTCCTCGTCCTCGTTCTGCTGGCGGCGAGCCTCGCCATGCACCGGCCTGCGTTCGAGTCGCTGCTCTTTGCGGTGGCGCTCGCGGTGGGACTGACGCCCGAGTTCCTGCCGATGATCACCACCGTCACGCTGGCGCAGGGCGCATCGCGGATGGCGGCGCAGCACGTCATCGTCAAGCATCTCGCGGCGATCCAAAACCTCGGGAGCATCGACGTCCTTTGCACGGACAAGACGGGAACCCTGACGGTCGGCGAGATGTCCGTCGAGGGATCCTACGACGCGATGGGCAATCCCAGCGAGCGCGTCATCGAGTTTGCGCGCCTCAACAGCCGCTTCGAGACGGGAATCCGCAGCCCTCTGGACGCAGCCATCCTGGCGGGCGCGAAGGAGGTACCCGTCGGCTGGCGCAAGCTCGATGAGCTCCCCTTCGACTTCGAGCGCCGTCGCCTGTCGATCGTCGCCGAGCGTGACGGCGAGCGGATCCTCGTCACGAAGGGTGCGCCCGACGAAGTCTGTGCGGTCTGCGTGGCCACCTCGGAGGAGCGCGAGCGATGGCGGACGTGGATCGTGCGCACGGGCAAGCGCGGTATGCGCGCGCTTGCTGTCGCGACGCGGCGCGTGGACGGCGAGTCGGCGTGGACGATCGCCGACGAGCGGGACCTCGTCCTCGAAGGTTTCATCGCATTCTCGGATCCTCCGCGCGAGGACGCCCGGTCCGCGGTTCGTGCCCTGCGCCGAGACGGCGTCGAGGTGAAGGTCATCACGGGGGACGACGCGTCGGTGGCGCGCCATGTGGTCGAAGCAGTCGGGCTCTCGGCTGGAGAGGTGCTCACCGGAGACGCGATCGACCGGATGACGGACTCCGCGCTCGCGCAAGTTGCGGAACGCACGCGGGTCTTCGCGCGTATGAGCCCCGCCCAGAAGACGCGCATCCTGCTCGCGCTGAAGCGCCGCGGTCACGTCGTCGGCTTCCTGGGAGACGGGATCAACGACGCCCCGTCGCTCCACGCGGCCGACGTGGGGATCGCCGCGCCGCGAGCCGTGGACGTGGCACGGGAGGCATCCGACATACTGCTCACCGAGAGCGGCCTGTCCGTGCTTCACGCAGGGATCCTCGCCGGACGACGCGCGTTCGCGAACGTCATGAAGTACCTGCTCATGGGAACGAGCTCGAACTTCGGCAACATGCTGAGCATGGCCGCCGCCTCGTTGCTCCTTCCGTTCCTCCCGATGCTTCCGACGCAGATCCTTCTGAACAACCTCCTCTACGACGTTTCTCAGATCACCATCCCGAGCGACGAAGTGGATGCAAGCTGGCTTCGCGCGCCGCACCGCTCCGACGTGGGCCTCGTTCGGCGGTTCATGATCCTCGTCGGTCCCATCAGCTCGGCCTTCGACTTCTTGACGTTCTTCGTTCTGCTGCACCTCTTCCACGCCGACCAGGCCCTCTTTCACACCGGATGGTTCGTCGAGTCGCTCTGTACGCAGACGCTCGTCCTCTTCGTCATCCGGACCAACGAGAGGCCCTGGCGCAGCCGGCCGAGCGCGGCCCTCGCGACGTCGATCCTCCTGATCGCTGCGTTTGGCGCGGTTCTGCCGGCGACGCCTCTCGCTGCGGTACTCGGCTTCACGCCCCTGCCAGCGTCCTATTTCGCGTTCGTCGCGATCGCGACCGTCGCGTATCTGGGCGTCGTGGAAATCGCGAAGCACGCGCTCGTGCGGCACGGAGCGATCGCCCCATCGGACGCGCGACCAGTCGCCGGAGCCCTGTCCTTTTCGTCCGAGCGGCGCTAGTTCTGGCGAGCGGAAGTCCTCCTGAGATGACAGGTGACACGGCGACGATCCCTGCAACGGTCCTCGTCGTCGACGACAACGACGCGAACCGGGCGCTCGCACGCAGCACGCTCGAGGACGAGGGCTACCGCGTCGTCTGCGCCGCGGGAGGACGCGAGGGAATCGCGGCCTTCGAGCGGGAGCCGCCCGATTGCGTGCTCCTCGACGTGCGTATGCCTGAAGTCGACGGCTTCGCCGTCTGCCAGCGCATCCGGGAGCTGCCGGGAGGACCGGACACCCCGGTCCTCTTTCTGACCGCCCTGCGCGACGTCGACACGTTCGACCAGGCGCTGCGTGCAGGCGGAGACGACTTTCTGACGAAGCCGGTGCGCCCGACGGAGCTCGTCGTTCGCGTTCAGACGGCGCTCAAGCTTCGCCGGATGGGGGCAGAGCTTCGCGAGCACTTCGCGGTGCTCAAGCGCCAGCGCGACGACCTGGTCCGGCTCCAGCTCCAGAAGGAGCGGCTCATGGCGTTCGTCGTCCACGACCTGAAGAACCCCGTCAATTCGATGGATCTTCACGCGCAGGTCCTTCTGCGGAACGCGGCGCTGCCCGAGACGGCGCGCGCGTCGGTGGCCCAGATCCGCTCCGAGGCGCGCCAGCTCGGGCGGATGATCATGAACCTCCTCGATCTGAGCAAAGCGGACGAAGGGAAGCTCGTCCCCAGACTTTCGCCGGTCGATCTTCGGGCGCTCGTGGAAACGGTAACCGGCGAGTTCGACGTCTCGGCGCAGGCGCGCAACGTGAGCCTGTCATCGCGCGTCGATGTTCCCTCCATCCGCGCCGACGAAGACCTGCTGCGGCGAGCGCTCGCCAACCTGGTCGAGAACGCCATCCGGCACTCGCCCGTCGGCGGCGTCGTCACCGTGGCGGCAACCGCCAACGCCGATGCCACGGAGCTGCGCGTCGCCGACGTCGGCACAGGCGTCTCT
>Ga0102924_1005488_pt1 | contig 12289 bp, 13 predicted proteins | sample PaiPotPPM11metaG_FD_80116 | JGI IMG/M metagenome (GOLD analysis project Ga0102924, IMG submission 80116) | Iron sulfur acid spring bacterial and archeal communities from Banff, Canada, to study Microbial Dark Matter (Phase II) - Paint Pots PPM... ... | reverse complement strand
GCTCGTGGGCGAAGACGTCGAGCCCACGAGCCGCACGTACCCGAGGCGCTCGTCGCGATGCACAACGTCGTCCTGCTCCCGCACGTGGGCTCGGCGTCGGTGGCGACACGAAACGCGATGGCGAGCCTCGTGGCCGACAACCTGGTCTCGTGGTTCGCCGGAAAGGGTCCCCTCACGCCGGTTCCCGAGACGCCGTACCCGCGCCGCGCCTGAACGCCGGCTCCGCTTCGGTCACGCGACGCTCCCCATCGCCGCACGCAGCGCCGCGTCCATGGCGTCGAGCGGCGCCGCCTGCCCGGTGTAGAGCTCGAACTGCCGCGCCGCCTGATGGAGGAGCATGCGACCGCCGTGCACCGCCTTCGCGCCACGCGCCCGGGCCGCCGCGACGAGCGCTGTCTCGAGCGGCTTGTGGACGATGTCCATGACGACCATCCCCGGACGCAGCGCGGCCTCCGGGACCGGGCTCCGCCCATCGACGTCCGCCATTCCGACCGGCGTCGCGTTCACGAGGATGTCGTACTCGTGCGCTCGCTCGGCCTCCGCCAGTCCGCGGGCGTCTGCGCCGACCGCGCGCGCGAGCTCCTCGGCCTTCGCGACATCCCGGTTCGCAATCGTGACGGTCGCGCCGCTCTCGCGCAGGCCGTAGGCGATCGCGCGGCCTGCGCCTCCCGCTCCGAGGAGGAGGACGCGCGCCGATTCGAGCGGTGCGACCTCCTTCAGCGCGCGCACGGCGCCGCTCCAGTCGGTGTTGTGGCCGGTGAGCTTTCCGTCGTCGTTCACGACCGTGTTCACCGCGCCGATGCGCGCGGCGAGCGGGTCGACGGCGTCGAGCAGCGCCATCACTCGTTGCTTGTAGGGATACGAGATTCCGGCGCCGCGCATGCCGAGCGCGCGCATGCCGGCGATCGCGCCCGGCAGATCGCGGACCGCGAAGGGGACGTACACGAAGGGCAACCCGAGCGCGCGGTACCCCGCGTTGTGGGTGGCGGAGCCGAGCGGCGACGGATGAAGAGACATCGAACCGCAGAGGATGACGCGCTGCATGGTTGCACCGGAGACTACTGGAGGTTGAAGCCGCTCACCTCGAGAGTGGGCTCGGCGGCGCCGAGGGCAGAGGCGTCGTATCGCGCGGCGATCTCGCGGCTCTCGCCGGGGAGCAGGGAGACGTAGTTGTCGTCCCAGAGGACGGGGAGAACCTCGTCACCGCCCGGGCCCTTGTCGACCTTGAGCCGGACGAAGAAGGCGAGGCCGGGGCCGGGGTTGGTGAGGGTGACGGTCGTCGTCGCGCGCTCGCCGGCGCGCGTCGTCTTCGCGGTCGCGTTCAGGTGGACCTTCGGCAGCTTCGCGAGCGCGGTGAAATCGGCGAACGACGCCGTGGGCGTCGCGTACCACTCCGACTTGTCGTAGCGCAGCCTCTCCGGCTTGCTCGAGAGCCAGTAGAAGTTGGAGCCCACCTCCTTGCCGCGGCGATCGCGGAGCGCGAGCCGCAGGAAATACGTCGAGTCGGTATCGCGGAGGGCGGGGATCGTGAGGACGTTCTTCGTGCCGTCCGCCGGCAGGTCCACGTTCGCCGTGGCGGAGAACTTCTCGGTCGCGTCGAGGTTCAGGACCGTCGCCGTGAGCGTCAGGCCGGGAGCGTCCTCGTACGTGCTGTTGACGACCCACACCGATCGGTCGTGGTACGTGAAGACGGGGTGCAGCGGCTCGAGGGCCTTCTTCGCGCCGAAGTACCCGCCGCCGGGCCGCAGGTAGTAGTCGTAAAGGTGCCAGATCAGGCTCGGCCACGCGTTGTTGAGCATCCACTGCACGACGCCGGTCGCCGTGTACTTGTTGCGGCTGTACGCCTCGAACATCGCGCGAATGCCTTCGTAGGACATGAGCTGCGACTTGGTCGCGAAGTCCTCGAGCGTCTTCGGCTTGCCGTACCGGCTGGAGAGCGCGTCGGAGAAGAGGTGGATGTTCGTGAAGACGTTGCCGCCGGCGTGGTAGTCCCACACCTCGTTCGGCGGCCAGAGCTTTTCGTTCGGGAGCATGGCCCGCAGGCTCTCGACCGGAGGCGGCGCCGGGCCGGGGCTCGTCTCGGTATTGAAGCCGAACGCGCCGCCGTGATCGGTGTCCTCCAGCCAGTACTGCGGCGCGACCCAGTCGTAGGGCCCGCTCATCTTCACGCCGCTGTCTCCGGAGACGGACGTCGCCTTCTCGGCCGCCGACGAGACGATGCCGTTCGGCCACCTGAGCTCGCGCTCGACGCGCAGGTACATCTCCTCGACCGGAGGCGTCGGCGGAGAGTCGCTGCCGTTCATCCAGATGGCCAGGCTCGGGTGCCCCCGTAGGCGCGCGATCTGCGACCGCAGCGACGCCTCGGCGATGCGGAAGTCCTCGGGCGTCCACTTGTCCCAGTGCTCCCAGTGGTCGCAGCAGCACCACCCGGCGATGACGAGCAGCCCGCGGCGATCGGTCTCGTCGAAGAAGTGGTCCGGTTCGAGCTTCCCTTCCAGCCGGATCGTGTTCAGCCCCATGTGCTCGGCGTAATCGAGCTGCGCGTCGACGTGCTTCGGGTCGTACGTGAGGAGGAGGTCCGACGAGTAGCCGGCCCCGCGGACGAGGATCTTCTTCCCGTTGACGGTGACGAGGCGCCGCTTGTTGCCGTCGAGCTCCGCCTTGATCTCGCGAATGCCGAAGTTGCTCGTGCTCTCGTCGGAGGCGACGCCGTCGATCTCGAAGCGAAGGTAGAGGTCGTGCAGGTTGGGCGACCCCATCTGCCGGGGCCACCACAAGCGCGGATTCGCGATCGAGAGCGCGGGAAACTCGTCGGCCTCGAAGGCGACCTCCTTCTCCTCGTTCGGCGCGAGGTCTACATCCTGTTCGAGAGGCCACACGCCCAGGATTCGACCACGCTCCGGCGCAGCCGGAGACGTGCCGTCGTCGTCGATCCGGCCGCGCAGCTTGCCGTGGACCGCGCGCGGCGCCCCGTTCTTGAGCAGCGCGACGACCGTCAGCCGGGCACGGTCGTTGGCCGGGGAGTTCACGTGCGAGATTACCTCGGGGTACCGGACGGCGACCGGGCCGCTCGCCGCGAGCGAGACCTCCCGCCAGAGTCCCATCGACTTGTCGGGAGGGGCCGGGTTCCAGTCGACGAAGGTGATCCCCAGATCGTTCTCCTTCGGCGCGCGGACCTCGATCGCGAGCGCGTTGTCCGCGCCGGGCCGGGCGACGCCGGTCACGTTGAGCTCGTACGTGCGGAGCGCCCCGGCGATCTCGGCGTCGCTCGCGACCCGTTTGCCGTTGAGCCAGACGTTCGCGCGGTAGTTGATGCCGCCGAAGCGCAGCCAGAGCGTCTTGCCCTCGTACGCGGCCGGAAGGAAAAACTGCGTGCGATACCACCAGGGGACGGCCCACGGGCTGTCCGCCGGCATCCGCTGATTCGAGTAATTCTTGCCGATCGGATACCGCACGCCCGGGTAGCTGCGGAGGTTCATCCCGAAGTAAGGCGACGGGTACACCTTGTCCGTGACGAGCGCGGCGAGGACGGTGCTCGGAGCGTTCGCCGGAACCCAGCCGTCGGTTCGAAACGACGGAGCCGACAGGGTCTCGCCGGCGGCCTTCACCTTCGCCGACGACTGCAGCGTCCACCCCGAAGTGAGCGCCAGCGCGAGCGGCTCGACGGCATTCGCCGGAGCGGGGCCGGCGTCGGGGACGGCAGGCGCCGCGGCAGGCCTGCTTGCGGGCGGCGACGGCTCCGGGTGACCGACGACGACCGACCGGTCCGATGCGCACGCCCCGAGGCCACAGACAAACGCCAGGAAAGCGCCACGCACCAGGCCGGACAGGGCGTTCATGGCGCCGGAGCATACCGGAGCGGCGGCTGGCTCAACCCGGAGGCTGGTTGCGCGCCTGGTCCGCGAGGCGCAGCGCGACCGCACCGGCCGCCACGAGGATCGTGAAACCGAAGAGAGCGAGCAGGCTCAGCTCGAACGCGAAATCCATGGCGACGCGCCTTTGCACCGGGCGAGCCGAGTCGCCGCCGGCGCGCCGGCGCGGACGCTACGCGGCGTGCCACTCGTTCGGGTAGTCGCGCCGGACTCGCCTCAGCAGGTCGATGATGTGCCTGGCGCCGCCCGGGTCGCAGGGTGAGCCTTCAATCTGCATCGCGGCGACACGCGCGCCGCGCACGGCGCGGCAGGTGGCTGCGGCCTGTGCGCGGAGCTCCTCGAAGCGCTCGGCGGGGATGGCCAGCGCCCCGGCGGACGGGCCGGCAGGAGGGCCGGCCGCGGCGGGCGACGCTAGCGCGGCGGAAAGGGCGGTCTGAAGCTCGCGCACGATCGTATCGATGGGCAGCATGGAACAATCCGGGCGAGAGAGAGCCCCTCGATGCGGCCCCGTGGCGCCGAAAGACGCCAAGGAAGGACTGGAATCGCTCGCGGTTTGCGGGCGGGCCGGGAGGTGCGTCCCTATGCTTGTGCACGAAGAGTCCGCCGGACAATCCTGAGAGTCCGTGCAGGCCAGCTGCGCGACCGGCCCCCGGAAGCCTCGGAAAGGAAGTTATCCACAGGTGGGGCACAGCTAACCCCGAGACTCTCTTGCGCCGGCGGCGCAAGCTTCGGGCGCCGCGCCCCCTCCCCCTGTGCGCGCCGATGCGCTACTAGGACCCGCCATGGTGGCTTCTGGGGTTCTTCGCGACGCTCTCCCCTCGTGCCTGGACCGGACGGACTTCGGGACGCTTGGAGCGAAGTACGAAGGCAAGGTGCGCGACAACTACACGACGCCCGACGGCCGTCGCTTCATCGTGGTCACCGACCGCATCAGCGCGTTCGACCGCGTGCTCGGAACCATCCCCTTCAAAGGGCAGGTGCTGAACCGTCTGGCCGCCTGGTGGTTTGACCGCACGCGGACCGTGGCGCAAAACCACGTGCTCCGCGTCCCGGATCCGAACGTGCTCGAGTGCGTCGAGTGCACGCCCATCCTCGTCGAGATGGTGGTTCGCGCGTACGCGACCGGGACCACCTCCACCAGCTTGTGGACTCACTACGAGCGAGGGGTCCGCGTCTTCTGCGGCCACAAGCTCCCCGACGGCCTCAAGAAGCACCAGCAGCTCCCGGAGCCCATTCTCACGCCGACGACGAAGGCGCCCAAGGGCGAGCACGACGTCAGCGGCTCGCGCGAAGAGATCCTCGCGACCGGCAAGGTCACTGCGCGAGATTTCGACGAGGCCGCCGCGATCGCGATGAAGCTCTTCGCAGCCGGCCAGCGCATGTGCGCCGAGCGCGGCCTCATCCTCGTCGACACGAAGTACGAGTTCGGGCGCACCGGCGACGGCAAGCTCGTCGCCATCGACGAGGTGCACACCCCGGACTCGTCGCGTTTCTGGCAGCGCGCCACCTACGAGGAGCGGCTCCGCGCGGGTCAGGACCCCGACCCCCTCGACAAGGATTTCGTGCGTCGCTGGTACATCGGCCAGGGCTACAAGGGCGACGGCGAGGCCCCGCCGATGCCGGACGAGGTCCGCGTCGGCGCCGCCGAGCGCTACATCGCGGCCTCCGAGCAGATCACCGGCGAGCCGTTCGTGCCCGATGAGAACCCGCCGCTCGCGCGCATCGCGAAGAACCTCGGGATCGGAGGGGGGCGATGAAGGCCACCGTCATCGTGCGCGTCAAGCCGGAGGTGCTCGATCCCCAGGGCGACGCCGTCCGGCGGGCGCTCGGGAAGCTCGGGTTCGAGGGCGTGAAGAACGTTCGCGTCGGCAAGGTCATCGAGATCGAGGTGGACGACGCCCACGCGCGCGCCCCGGACCTCCGGCAGCGGCTGCAGAAGATGGCCGACGAGATGCTCGCGAATCCGGTCATCGAAGACTACGAAGTCAAACTGTAGGCGCGGGCCCTTCGCCGCCGAGCCGAGCGAGCCCGCGTGTCAGAGGGCGATGGGCACGGGCATGAACAGGAGCGCGAAGAACGCGAGAGTGAGCACGGCGATCGCCGCGCGCCCCACCGAGAGCGGGTGCGAGCCGGTCGGGGGGTGATCGAGCAGCGCGCTCGAAGAGCGCAGCGCGCCCCAGCGCGCCTCCATCGCGAGGAGGACGCCGAGGCCGGCGAACCACGCGCCCCAGAGGACCGGCGACGTCTTGTCGCGGAGCGCCCACGCCAGGAGAGCGAGGCCGATGGTGGCGAAGACGCGCGTTCGGTTGTCGAGCGAGGGTCGATCGTCGGGAGCGCCGCCCTGGCGCGCCGGACTAGCGAACGTGCCCAGCACCGCGAGCACCTCGAAGAGCGTGAACCAGAACAGGGAGTTATAGACGTGGCGGCCGATGCGCCAGAGGCCGAACCCCGCGCGCACGTCGTGCGCGGCCAGGCTGGCGAGGCCGACGAAGAAGAAGGCGAGCATCGACCGGTGCACCCAGCGCGCGATCGCGTTCTGCCGCGGACCGAAGAGGGAGTAGGCGACGTGGCCACCGTCGAGCTGCCCGATGGGGAGCAGGTTGATCATCGTGACGAACATCCCCACCCACGCGGCGAAGGCGACGGGGGAGAGGAGGATGTCCATGCCTTCGGGGACGGGCGGGGCGAAGAAGTGTTCGATCACACGTGCCAGGATGGGCTCGCCGAACTGGATGCCGTCGGTGGAGTCGAGCGCCACGATGCGCGAGTGGGCGACGCCCCAGGCGTAGAGCGGGATCGCGAAGACGAGTCCGGCGAGCGGCCCCGCGGCGCCGATGTCGAGCAGCGCGCGCCGCGTCGGGATCACGCTCCGCATGCGGATGACGGCCCCCATCGTCCCGAACGGCGAGATGAAGGGCATCGGGATGAAATAGGGGAGCGAGGCGTCGACCTTGTGGATGCGCGCGGCGATGTAGTGCCCGAATTCGTGCGCGAGCAAGATGGTCATGAGCGCGCCGGTGTACTGGAGGGCGTGCGCGAGGCCGCTGCGCGTGGGCGCCTCCTGCTCGAGCCAGGTGAGCGACGTGCTGGCGACGGTGGCGACCAAGAGCCAAGCGTTCGTACGCCACGAGAGCTGCGGCGCGCGCGAAGCCGCGGCGAGCGGCGCCTCGCCGCGCTCACCGGAGGGCATCGCGGAGGGCTTCGGCGAGTCGGTCGAGTCGGGACGCGAGCTTGGCATCGATGATTCCCAGATCGGTGTGAAGGAGAAGCTCTCCGCGCGCAAGAGACTCGTTTTCCCGGAGCTCGACGGCGTCGATGGCGAGGCCGGCCGAGGGGAGCCGCTGCCGGAGCTCGCGCACGTCGATGGGATGCGCCTCGATGGTCGCGCGGCGCGCGACGCGCGCCTCGTCCAGGACGCTGCGGGCCAGGTCGGCGATCCGCGATGGCTCCAGCCCGAGAGCCGCGCCGAGGAGCCGCTCCGCCAGGACGACCGCGACCGACACGACGCGATCCGCGTCGCGCGCCAGGCGCGCGCTCTCGGCATCGCGCAGCGCGAGCCAGCGAGCCGCGAGCTGCGCGTCGCCCTCTTCTCGCGCGGCATTCGCCGCGCGCTCCGCCAGCGCGGCCGCCTCTTCGCGGGCGCGCGCGAGCAGGGCCTCCGCCTCCGACTCCGCCTCCCGGACGAGGCGCTCGGCCGCGAGGCGACCCTCCAGCTCCTCTCGGACGACGCGGCCGCGCTGCGCGGTCGCGAGCCCCGCCGCGAACAAGGGCTCGGCGGGGGGAGCGTCCGCGGCGCGGACGACGCGTGCCCGCGGCAGCGTCACGCCAGCTCCGTCGCTTCGAGTTCCCGCGCGACTTGCGACACGACGCGGGCGATGGCACGCGCCCGGCGCTCGCGCAACGTCGAGCGCAGGGCGCGCACGAGCTCGGCGCCCTCGGTCGTCGTCGGCTCTCCGGTCGACGCCAGGGAGACCTCGACCGGCTCGCCGAGGATCGCGCTGGTCGCGAAGAAAGCCGTCTCCCAATCGCGTTCGCTCAAGGAATCTCCTCCGCGGCACTGTAGCGCGCGTCGGGTCCGTCGACCGAAATGTGCGCGCGACCTTCGGCGACGAGCTTCGTGAGGTGCGAGGTCAGGCTGAGGACCGCGAGGGGCCAGACCGCCGGCAGAACGTCGTCGTAAGCGTCGGGCACGAGCTCTTGCGCGGTGGCCGCGCCGCGACGTTTCCGCAGCGCCGTCAGGACTTTGGACTCGCGCAGGAGGCGGTGCTCGATGTACTGGGCGAAGAGCGCGCTCGGATCGGGGATCGGGTCGCCGTGCGCGGGAAACGCGACGCGCGCGTCGAGCCGCGCGAGCCGCGCGAGCTGCTCGAGGTAGAGGCGCATGTCGCCGTCGCCGGGAGCCACGAGGATCGTCCCGACGCTGGCGACCATGTCCCCGACGACGGCGGCTCCCTGCGACGGCTCGAACAGGCAAAGGTGATCGGGCGCGTGTCCCGGCGTGTGAAGGACGCGCCAGGCCTCCGGCGTGGGACCGTCGAGGACCAGCGAGTCGCCCTCGGCCAGGCTGCGACCCAGGCGCAGAGGGACGCGCCTCGCCGTCTCCTCGTGCGCCCAGACGGGGAGGCCGAGCTCTCGCGAGAAGACGTCGACGCCGCCGACGTGATCGGGGTGGTAGTGCGTGACGACGATGGCCACGGGCGTCCGGCCGGTCGATGGGAGGGCGCGCGCCCAGTCGAGCCAGGCGCGCTGCTCCTCGGCGTAGGGCGTCGCCGGCTCGACGAGCACGACCTCCCGAGATCCGATGGCGTAGCTGTTCGTGTGGGTCGCCGGGGGCAGCGTCGGCGTTCTCGCCGCGAATCGCTCCACCGAGGGGCGCACGGGCTAGCGCTCCACGACGACCGCCAGCGCCTCGCCCCCGCCGATGCACAACGTGGCCAGACCGCGCTTCGCGTTGCGATCCTTCATCGCGTGGAGGAGCGTCGTCAGGATGCGTGCACCGGTCGCGCCGATCGGGTGGCCCAGCGCGACCGCTCCGCCGCGGACGTTCACGCGCTGCGGATCGAGGCCGCACAGCTTCGCGCAGACCATCGAGACGACGGCGAAGGCCTCGTTGATCTCGTAGAGGTCGATGTCGTCCTTCTTCAGTCCGAGGCGCGCGAGCGTGCCGTCGATCGCCTTGGCCGGCGCCGTCGTGAACCATTCCGGCGCCTGCGCCGCGCCTCCGTAACCGACGATGCGCCCCAGCGGCTCGAGCTTGTGATCGCGAACGGCCTTCTCGCTCGCCAGGACGAGCGCGCTCGCGCCGTCGTTGATGCTCGAAGCGTTCGCCGCGGTGATCGTGCCGTCCTTGGAGAACGCCGGCCTGAGGCTCGCGAACTTCGCCGGATCGCCTTTGCCGGGCCCCTCGTCGAGCTTGACCAGCGTGGCCTCTCCTTTCTTTGCTTGCAGGCTGACCGGCTCGATCTCGGCGTCGAACAGCCCCTCCTTCTGCGCCGCGAGGGCACGGCGGAAGCTCTGGCTCGCGTACTCGTCCTGCTGTTCGCGCGAGTACTTGTATTCCGCGGCGCACCGGTCGCCGCACGTTCCCATGTGGACCTGCGAGTACGGGTCCCAGAGGCCGTCGTAGATCATCCCGTCGACGATCTTGCCGTCGCCCATGCGGTAGCCGGAGCGAGCCTTCTCCAGGTAATAAGGGACGTTCGACATCGACTCCATCCCGCCGGCCACGACGAGATCGGCGTCTCCCAGCGCGATCGTCTTCGCGCCGAAGATGACCGCCTGCATTCCGGAGCCGCACACCTTGCTCACGGTCGTGGCGGGCACGGTGTTCGGGATGCCCGCGTAGATGGCCGCTTGCCGGGCGGGCGCCTGTCCGATGCCCGCCGAGAGGACGTTGCCCATGAACACCTCCTGGACGGCCTCGGGCGCGAGCTTGCCGCGCGCCAGCGCGCCCTTGATGGCCACGGCGCCGAGGTCAGGCGCTCGTACGCTGGCCAGGCTGCCGAGAAACGAGCCGATGGGCGTGCGCGCTGCGGCGATGACGTAGACGGGCGACATCATGCTTCACCCATGGCACACCGGGAGCGCCCCGTCGACGGCAGCCCCGCCCCCTCGAGCTTGGGCTCGCCCTCTTGCGAAGGGAGCGGGCCAAAGGTAGTTTGCGCGCCCTGTCATCCTCGCTTGGGCATCGCGCCTGGGTCAACCCGGCAGGGCGCAGGGCCGCAAGACGGCACGGGAATCAACCAGGAACAACGACCATGGCCGATACGAAGTTCGCCCAGTTCATCGCCGCCAAGAAGCTCGACAAGCGCCGCATCCTCGCGGTGTCGTGGCAGCTCGAGCGGCTGCAGCCCGAGGACCGCGCCATCCGCCTGAACAAACGGCGCGCGAAGGGTGCGGCGGGCGAAGGCGGCGAGAACGCTCCGAAGGAGACGAGGAAGCCCCGGACCGGCCGGCCCGTGACGCAGCGGGCCATCGACGCCGCAGTGAAGGGCGGGCAGCTCAGTGGCCCGACCAAGACGCGGATCCTGCGCGCGGTGAACTACCTTCTCGAGCAGAAGAAGCAGGAGAAGATCGACCTCCGCGCGCTGTTCTAGACGGCAGGAAACTGGGCCCTCTCGAGCCCTTGGGCGCACCTTGCGGGGATGTTCGCCCTCGCAGTGGTCGCCGTTCTCGCCCTGGTCGTCTTCGACCTGCGCGATCTCGTCAACCGCCCCCGTCAGCTGCGCACATCCTCCCCCCTCGAGCGACCTCGAGCAATTGAATAGCGAGTGCCGTCGTGCACCCAACTTCAAACGGTGGGTGCAACGATGGTACAGCAGGCGCCGGTGGCCGCGCCGCTCACGGGGTTCGTCTATCGAAGCCCGGCCGCGCGCGGGGTGAAACCGCGAATGCTCGACGAAGACCGACTCATCGCGCGCGCTGCAGCAGGTGAGACGTCTGCGTTCCGTTCGCTTTACGAGCATCATCGCGCCGACGTGGCTCGGCTCGTGTACCGGATGCTCGGTCCCCGAAGCGACATGGAAGACGTGATCCAGGAAGTCTTCGTGCAGGTCTACAAGAGCCTGCGCGACTTCCGGGGTCAGTCGAAGTTCAGCACGTGGCTGCATCGCGTCACGGTCAACGTCGTCCTCATGTATCGGCGGGCGGCCAAGAGCCGCCCGGTCTTCGCCGACGAGCCCGCGATGGACGCCGCACTGCGCAGCAACGACATCGCACCCGACGAGGACGCAGAGCGGCGGGAGCGAGTGCGCGCGTTCGGGCGGCTGCTCGACAAGCTGGCGGACAAGAAGCGCATCGTCTTCATCCTTCACGAGCTCGAAGGGATCGCGCCGGGCGAGATCGCCATGATCGTCGGCGCGCCCGTCCTCACCGTCCGTACGCGTCTCTTCTATGCGCGACGCGAGCTCGAGGCGATGCTCCCCGAGGAGCCGTCGCTCGCGGGCATGCAGCTCTCGTTTTCGAAGGCTTCCGGCGTAGGGGGGGAGACATGAGCCGTAGCCCGCTGGATCGCCTGGTGCGCGAGGCACGCGACGACCTCCGCAAGAACCCGCCGCGCGCCGTGGATTGGGCCGAGGTCGACGGAAAACTGTTCGCGCGCATCGAGCAGGAAGAGGAGCGCCGGACGCGCCCGCCGGCGCGGTCGCTGCGCCTGGGATGGACTGCCGGCGCGGTCGCGCTGGCGGCGGCGGCCGCGGGGGCGCTCGTGCTCGGGCGTTCGAGCGAGCCGCGTCCGCTGGAGTCGGCGCGTGAGACGGGGGCGGCGCGCGATGTCGTGGACGAGCCGGCCGGCAACGTCGTCTCGGTCGAGGGCGACGGACAGTTGCTCGTCGACGGAAGCCCTGCGTCGGTCGGCGCGACGCTGCGCCTCGGCAGCGTCGTCGAGGCGCGCGGCGGCGTTCGCGCGATCGTCGAGCGTCCAGGGAAGGTCACGTTCCTCGTCGAACCGCAATCGCGTGCCGTCGTCGAGCGCGCTCAGGGAGCGCTGGTTCTCTCGCTCGAGCGGGGAAGCGTGGAGGCGCAGGTCGCTCCGGTGGCGCGCGGCGAGGCGTTCGCGGTGGACGTGGGGCACGCGCGCGTCGCCGTGCACGGCACGCACTTGCGCGTCGAGCGGCGGCAGGACGAGGCGAGCGACGGCTCGCCGGCGCTGGGGCACGGATCGGACGTCGTGGTCGTCGATCTCGACGAGGGCGTCGTCCTCGTCGGCGAGGCTCCGCGGATCGGCTCGACCTCGGGCACGCTGATGACCGCGCCCGCGCACGCCGAGTTCCGTGCCGACGACGCCCAGGGGACGCTCGACGTCACCCACGAGGCCGGGCAGGTACGTCCGCCGTTCGCCCTCGGCTCGTACGCGCAGCCCAAGGCGCCATTGCCGCCCGCGGCGCCCCCTCCTGCCCCTCACGCGGAGGCTGCTCTCG
>Ga0102924_1005487_pt1 | contig 12289 bp, 12 predicted proteins | sample PaiPotPPM11metaG_FD_80116 | JGI IMG/M metagenome (GOLD analysis project Ga0102924, IMG submission 80116) | Iron sulfur acid spring bacterial and archeal communities from Banff, Canada, to study Microbial Dark Matter (Phase II) - Paint Pots PPM... ... | reverse complement strand
GCCAGGTCTCCGGCAGGGCGCTGACGAGCCTGACGCCGACCCCCTTCATGGCGTCATAGACCAGCTGCGAGTTGGCCACCGAAACCGGCAAGGTTCCCTCCCTCGTCTGAACTCAGGCCGATTCTACGCATACAATGGGGCCCAGTGCAGGTCCTGGGCAGCATCCTGGAGGCCGTCGGGCACACGCCGCTGGTGCGGCTCTCGCGCATCACCGCCGGGCTTCGCCCGACCATCCTGGCCAAGGTCGAAACGCTCAACCCCGGCGGGAGCGTCAAGGACCGGATCGGGCTGCGGATGATCGAAGATGCCGAACGGCGCGGCCTGCTGAAGCCGGGCGGCACGATCGTCGAGCCGACCTCCGGCAACACCGGCCACGCGTTGGCGATCGCGGCAGCGCTCAGGGGCTATCGCATGATCTTCGTGATGGCCGACAAGCAGTCGCCCGAAAAGATCGCGCTGCTGCGGGCCTATGGCGCGGAAGTCGTGGTCTGCCCGACCGCGGTGCCGCGCGACTCGCCGGAGAGCTACTACTCGGTCGCCGAGCGGCTCAGTCGCGAAATCCCCGGCGCCTTTCAACCGAACCAGTACTTCAACCAGGCGAACCCGCGCTCGCACTACGAGACGACCGGCCCCGAAATCTGGGAGCAGACGGACGGCAAGGTCGACGTGGTGGTCGGCGGATTGGGAACCGGCGGGACCATGACCGGCATCGCCCGGTATCTGAAAGAGAAGAAGCCTGCGGTGATGATGGTCGGCGCCGACCCGGAGGGCTCGCTGTACTCGGGCGACACCATCAAGCCGTACAAGGTGGAGGGGATTGGCGAAGACTTCATTCCCGGCACCATCGACCTGAAGCTGATCGATCGCATCGTTCAGGTCAACGATCGCGATTCCTTTCTGACCGCGCGCCGGATCACGCGCGAGGAAGGGATCCTGGTGGGCGGTTCGTCCGGTACCGCCATGAAGGCGGCGATGGACGTGGCGCGCGGCCTCGACGAGAAGACGTTGATGGTCGTCATCCTGCCGGACACCGGCCGCAACAACCTGAGCAAGATCTACAACGACGAGTGGATGCGGCAAAACGGGTTCTTCGAACGCTTTCCGCGCCAGCTGGTCCACGACGTGGTTGCTACCCGCGAGCGCGAGATGCCCGAATTGATCACGGTGTCGTCGAAAGAGAAGGTGGGCCGCGCCATCGACCTCCTCCAGGAGTACGGGATCTCGCAGATGCCGGTCACGGAGGACGGCGGCGGGCCGGGCAAGCGGCTGGTCGGCAGCATCCAGGAACGCTCCTTGCTCGACCGCGTCTACCGTGACCCCGGCCTGATCGACACCACGGTCGGGGCCGCGATGGACGGGCCCTTCCCGACGATCGCCGCCGGGGCGCACGTCGACGAAGCCTTCAGCACACTGCTCGCCGGTGCGACCGCGCTGGTGGTGATGGACGCCGAACGGCCTGTCGGCATCATCACCCGTCTCGATCTGCTCGAGTTCATGGCGCACACGCGCGCGTCCAGGTGAGCGCCGAAGGTACGCCCGGGTTCTCCACCCGGGCGATTCATGCCGGGCAGAAACCGGACCCGACCACCGGCGCCGTCGTGGTGCCGATCTACCAGACCTCGACCTTTGCCCAGGATGGCGTCGGCCGGCATCGCGGCTATGAGTACGCGCGGACCGGGAACCCGACCCGCGCCGCGCTCGAGCAGTGCATCGCCGCCCTCGAGGGCGGGCGCCACGGCCTGGCCTTTGCCTCCGGCATGGCCGCCGAATCTACCGTCATGCAGCTGCTCAAGCCGGGCGACCACACGATCGCGATGGATGACCTCTACGGGGGCACCTACCGCATCTTTCGTCGTGTCCTGGAGCCGATGGGCCTGAGCTTCTCCTTCGTCGATGGATCGGATCCGAAGACGGTCGCCGCGGCGATGACGGACCGCACTCGGCTCGTATGGATCGAGTCGCCGACCAACCCGCTTCTCAAGCTAGTCGACATCGCCGCGGTCAGCGAGCTCGCGCATGCGCAGCAGGCGCTGGTGGTTGTCGATAACACCTTTATGAGCCCCTTCTTCCAGCGCCCCCTCTCGCTGGGCGCGGACATCGTGGTGCACAGCGCCACCAAGTACCTCGGGGGACACAGTGACGTGATCGGCGGGACGCTGGTGGTGGATCGGGACGATCTGTTCGAGCGGCTGGCCTTCCTGCAAAACGCCGTCGGGGGTGTCCCTGGACCGATGGACGCGTGGCTCGTGCTCCGTGGCCTCAAGACGCTCGCCGTCCGGATGCGCGAGCACGATCGGAATGCGCGGCTGGTGGCGGCCTTTTTGAACGAACATCCGAAAGTGGCGCGCGTCTTCTATCCCGGCTTGCCGAGCAATCCCCAGCGGGAGCTGGCCCAGCGCCAGATGTCGGGCTTCGGCGGCATGATCTCGTTCGAGGTCAAGGGCGGGCTGGAGCCGGCCAGGCGCGTCGTCGAGCGGACTCAGCTGTTCACGCTGGCGGAGAGCCTGGGGGGCGTCGAGTCGTTGATCGAGCTGCCGGCCGCCATGACGCACGCCTCGATTCCGGCTGAAACGCGGCGAGCACACGGGGTCGCGGACGGGCTGGTCCGGATCTCCGTGGGTATCGAGGACGTCGCCGATCTGATCTCAGACCTTGACCGGGCGCTATCCGAGGCGTGAAGCTCAACAATAGGAATAGGAGGTAAGCATTGAAAGTCGACATCAACTTCGCGAATATCCTGGTGGCCATCATCCTGTTGCTGCTCGGCCTTGCCGTCTTCACCCGGCATCGGATCGCGTCCTACGTCGTCGGTGGATTCCTCATGGTGCTGGCCGCGTTGAGCATCCTGGCGTTTCTCCATATCCTCGCCGTGTCGGGTGGCCCCATCGTTATTGGTTAGGTAATCCCAGGCGTAACGTCCTCGTAACCGATCGAGGGCTTGACGCGGCTGACCCGCGGGTAGACTCGAATCGATGGACGTGCTCAAGATCACGCCGCGTGGCTATTGCCACGGCGTCGTGGAAGCGATCCGGGCCGCCAAGCAGACGGCCAAAGCCCATCCGGGCGAGAAGATCCGGATGCTCGGCTACCTAGTCCACAACACTCATGTGACCGACGAGCTGCAGCAAAACGGCATCGATCTGGTCGACAGCGACAACCGGCTCGAGGGCCTGGACCAGATCGAAAGCGGAACCGTGATCTTCACCGCGCACGGCGTCTCGCCGGCGGTAAAAGACAAGGCCGCCGCCCGTGGCCTCAACCTGGTCGATGCAACCTGCTCGGACGTCGTCGTCACGCATGACCTCGTCAAAGACCTGGCCGAGCGTGGCTATGACGTCGTCTATGTCGGCCGGCGAGGACACCCGGAGCCGGAGGGCGTCATCGGCGAGGCGCCGGGAAAGGTCCACCTCGTGCAGGACCCCGAGGACGTCGACGCACTCGACATCAAGAACGAGAAGATCGCGGTCACCTGCCAGACCACATTGAGCATCTGGGACACGGCCGCCATGATCAAACGCGTCCGTGAAAAATACCCGCAGACCGAAGCCTACAACGAGATCTGCCGCGCCACCCAGGACCGCCAGGAAGCAGCGGTCGAAGCGGCCAAGGAGTGCGACATCGTCATCGTCGTCGGCAGCGAGCGCAGCTCCAACTCCAAGCGGCTGGTGCAGGTGGTCAGGGAGCTCGCACACAAGCCGGCCTACCTGGTGGATACGGCGAAGGACATCAAGCTCGAGTGGCTGCAGGGGAAGCAACGTGTCGGTGTGACGTCCGGTGCGTCGACGCCCACGCAGCTGACCCGCCAGGTCATCGAGTACCTCGAAGCTCTTTAGTCAAACCCCGCTAGACTCGCGGCGTATTTGACGTTCTTCTTCCAGTACCTCAAGGGGTGAACCATGCGCCTATACCCCGACCTTTATGGTCGCCGCTTCGCCTGGATGTTCGCCGACCTGCTGATGCTGGCCTGGATCTACCTGTGTGTGAAGGCCGGGCTGTGGGTGAACAACCTCGTCCTCCAACTGGACGCCTTAGCCCAGGGCGTGATCAATGCGGGCAAGACCTTCGACAGCTGGATCCAGTCGTTCAACCAGGGAATCCCCAACGGCGTTCCCTACCTGTCGGACTTCCTGCACCGCACGGCGGACGCCCTCAAGATCCACTCCGGCGACTCCCTGATCTCTGCCGGGCAGGCCGGGTCACGCGGCATCCATCTGCTGGCGCTGATCCTGGCGATCATGGTCACGGCCATCCCGCTGGTGTTTGCCGTGATGATCTATGTGCCACGCCGCGTCCGGCTGATCTATGACATGCGAGGGGTCCACGTGACGCTCCGCCGGGCCCTCGCCCGCCCCGAGCTCGGGCCCCAGATGCTGGAGATCCTGGCCGGCCGGGCCATCTACACCATGCCCTACAACCGGCTCCTGGAGTACTCGAGAAACCCCGCCGAGGACTGGTACCTGCACCGCTTCGAGCCGCTCGCCCGGGCGGAGCTCGAGCGCCACGGTCTGAGCGTGGAACGCTATTTCGGAGTGCGGCCGGCGCTCGAAGCCTGAGGCCGGGCCAGCAAGAAACTCCGGCAACGGCAGGTTGCTCTGGAGAGCCGCCTCGGCGGATCTCCTGCCTATGGCCATTCAGCCGCCGCCTCAAGCGACCAGCCCGGAGTTCGTGCCCATCGCGCCGGCACGGATCGAGGATTCTGGACTGCCAGTGGCGCGGCTGGCCGACCTCCTTTTAAAGCACATCTACTTCAAGTCGCCCCTGTCGGCCAAGGACTGGGCGGCGGCGACGTGCCTGCCCTACCAGACGGTGACACCGGCGATCCAGAGCCTGGTCGAGCAGGGCTGGGTCCAGACCATCGGCCGGATGGCGGGTCCGTCGATGAGCCACGACTTCGGGGAGTCGCTCGGTTACCTGATCAGCGACCCGGGACGCCTCCGGGCCCGCGACGTCCTGGCCCGCGACCACTACATCGGCCCGGCGCCGGTGCCCTTCGCCCAGTACGAGACCTCCGTCCGCGCCCAGGTGAGCCAGGCGGACGTGACGGCGGCCTGGCTGACCCGCGCGCTGCAGCACCTGACGCTCAGCCCCGACCTGCTCGTGCAGCTGGGGCCGCCCGTCAACGCCCGGGCACCGCTATTCCTTTACGGCGCGCCGGGAAATGGCAAGACGACGATTGCCGAGGCCTGCGCCGAGCTGCTCGGCGAACCGATCTACATTCCGTATGCCATCGACATCGAGGGCCAGGTGATGCGGCTCTACGATCCGCTGCACCACCAGCGGGTCAACCGGCAGCTGCCCATGAACTTCGACAGCCGGTGGGTCTGCGTGAAGCGGCCGTTCGTCAAAGCCGGTGGCGAGCTGACGACCGCGCAGCTGTCGCCGTCCTTCGACCCCTTGATGCGCTACTACGAGGCGCCGATTCACCTCAAGGCCAACGGCGGCATCTTCCTGCTCGACGACTTCGGCCGCCAGGACTCTTCGCCCAGAGCCCTGTTGAACCGCCTGATCGTCGCGCTCGAACGTCGCATCGATTACCTGACGCTGGCCGGCGCCGGCATGGCGGTCGGCGCGCCCTTCGAGGCGATGGTCGTCTTCAGCACCAACCTCGAACCTGGCTCGCTGGTCGACGAGGCGTTCCTGCGGCGCGTCCGCTACAAGATCCACGTCCCCGACCCGACGCCGACGGAATTCCGCCAGATCTTCGAGCGGTCCTGCAAAGAGTTCGAGATCGTCTTCACCGAGCCGGGCTACAACTACGTACTCGACCGGTACTACAAGCCCTTCAAGCGACCGTTCCGCGGTTGCCAGCCGCGCGACATCCTCAACCAGCTCGACGAGGTGGCGTACTTCCTGGGACGGCCGCCGCGGCTGGACCCCGACCTCATCGACCTGGCCTGCCGCTCCTACTTCGTCCAGGCGTAGTCTCGCTTCTACGCGCACCGAGCCATTGCCCGACCTGCTGACGCTGGTTGGATCCAGGACCGGACACTTTCGCCTGGAGTCCGGTCATCACACTGATCGGTGGCTGGATCTCGATCACCTCTTTGCTCGCCCCTCAGCGTTGCGGCCATACGTCACGGAGCTCGCCCGCCGGGTCGCCAGTTATGGCGTCAACACCATCTGCGGCCCCCTCAATGGCGGGGCCTTCCTCGCCGAACTGATGGCGTTAGATCTTGGGGTCGACTTCGCCTTCGCGGAACGAATCGTCAGTCAACGATCTGGCCTGTTCCCGGTCGACTACCGGATTCCCCCGGCGCTGCGGGCTGCGCTGCGCGACAGGCGGGTCGCGATCGTCGACGATGCGATCAGCATGGGCTCCGCTGTCCGTGCTACCGTGGCCGACCTCGAGGTCTGCGAGGCCAACCCGGTCGTCGTCGGCGCCCTGCTCGTCATGGGGCCGGCTGGACGGGAGTTCGCCGCGGCCAGGCGCCTACCTTTCGAGCGCCTCGCCGACCTTCCACTGCGGACCTGGCTGCCATCGGAGTGCCAGTTCTGCGCGTCAGGGATCCCGGTCGCCGACCCTTAGCTGCGGATCTGGTTGTAGAACTCGACCTGCCAGCGCCATTCCTTGCGGTCGTCGGCGTTCCACCAGCTCTTCAAGATTCCGGCCTCGCCTCCCGGGAGTAGCACGACCCGGCCAATGTCGGACGGCGTCGGCCAACCATCTTCCAGGGTGATAGTTGCCCCATGCCGTATCAGGAAGCTCATCGGCCCCGGCTGATGGCGTTCCAGTCGATCGCTCCTGGCGACGATCTGCCCGGCCGCATCGGTGACGACGACCTGCAGCCGCTGCGGCGCGGCGTGGACCAGGACGCGATCGCCGGCCTCATCCGCGTTGACCCTGGAGCGCGCGAAGGGAAGGCCCGTCGCGCCGGGGCCAGGAAGCCAGAGGTCCCAGGTTTCAAGCCGAACGGCCATGAGGAGGTTGTAGTCCTTTTGTGGTCCGGACGCAATGACACCCGGGATGACTCCCGGGCGTCACTGCAGGAGGCGAGGCGTTCGAGGTTAAAAAGCTGTCTAGGTGCGGACCTGCTTGATGAGGCGGTCCTGCGCCTCGAAGATGATGTCCTGGATGTCGAGGGCACTCGGGCCCGATTGGTCCATGCGGTAGGCGAGCTGGGAATCGACGGCCTCAACGATTTGGCGGAGGCGCGCTTGCATCTCGAGCGGGACTTCCATCATGTCGCTTTCGAGCAGGCGTTCCACCTGCTCGAGCGCCTGGTAGAGCGAATAGCGAAGGGTGCGGCGAGCAGACTCCTCGCGCCGCAACTGGTTGAACCATTGGTCCTGCTGGTTGATCATCCTGAGCGTGTTCCTGAGCATGGTCTCCCCCTAGCTCACAACGAGCGCCGGCACACTGCGCGCCGTCCGGCGTCTGCCGCCGCCGGTACTTCCCCTTTCCGCGTGAGCCTTGGTTCGCCTACCTCCCCCTAAATATGGGGCTTGACGATCCGATCCGACACAATATGTGGGTTTGCCGCATCATACCGCCGCCCTCCGGCGGTGTCAAGAACAGTTTTCAACAAACGATTGCAGCTTGGATGTCTTTTCCCCTCAGACACCCGGGCGGAAGTCGAGAGGGACATAAAATACGACCCCGCGCTGAACTCGTCCAGACGGAACATTTGTTGCGGGTCTTTTTCCACCAGGTGCTAACAGGCGGTGCATAACTCCTGTGGATAAGCGGTGCAGCACCTACGGTAGCGGCCGCTTCTCGTACTTCTCGAGCGTGCCGCTGAGCGCGGTGACCAGGTCGATGCCCAGGTAATTAGCCAGCAGCACCACGATAAAGAGGACATCACCGAGCTCATCCGTAACGGAGCCGCCCGCGTCCTTCTCCGCGCGGGGCTTGTCGCCGAATTCGAAGTTGAGCTCGCGACCGAGCTCGCCGACCTCCTCGGCGAGGCGAGCGTACTGCGACAGCGGCGACCAGTAGCGTCCCCTCTGCTTGATCCACGCGTCAAGATATCGCTGGAGGGCGGGGAGGTCTCCCGGTACCGGCCGTCGTTCAGCCATCGGTCAGAGCGCGGGGAGGCGTTGCCGCAGCGTCAGCGCGTCATGAAAGAGGTCGCCGACCTCGAGCAGGCGGTCGCCGAGCGTTTGGATCGTCCACTTGTCCGGACGCAGCCGCGGATCATCGAGCTCTTTCCAGGCGATTGGGGTGGACACTGGCGCCCGTAACGCGGGCCGGACCGAGTAGGGCCCCGCGAGCGTCTTGTTGATCACATTCTGCGTGTAGTCGATGCGAATCTTGCCGATCCGGCGCTTGATCTCCCAGACCTCCGTGACCTTATCGGGCATGAGCTCGGCAATCATGTGCGACAGCTTGGCGACGAACTCACGACTTTCGTCCAGGGTATAGCGCCGCTCGATCGGGATGTAGATGTGCAGCCCACTCTGACCGGTCGTCTTCAGCAGGGCGGTTAGCTTCAGGTGGTCGAACGCGGTTTTCACCACCTTTGCCACGGCGACGACGTCCTTGAAGGTCGCGCCCTCGGCCGGATCGAGGTCGACCACGGACCAATCGGGGTAGTCCGGTTTGTCCACCCGCGAGTACCAGGGATGCATGTCGATCACCGCGTGGTTGGCGAGCCAGGCGAGCGTTGCCACTTCCTCGATGAGGATCCAGTCCTTGAGGCTTTTCTGGTCCTGGTAACGGAAGGTGGGAATCCAATCCGGGGCGTAAGCCGGCTTGTCCTTCACCCAGTAGCTCTTGCCGTGGATGCCATCGGGATGCGGGTTCATGGAGAGCGGCCGGTCTCTGTAGTGGGGGATCATGACCGGCGCAACCTGCACGTAATACCGGATCAGGTCGCGCTTGGAGTGGCGGTCTTCCGGGAAGAGCAGTTTGTCGAGGTTCGTTAGATGGACGGTCCGGCCACCGATCTGCCAGTCGCCTTCCTTTTTGATGGCATCGAGTGCCTCGAGCTCCGCGGCGGTGGCGCCGCGGATGTCGGTCTTGAGCTGCTTCGCGATTCGAGCCGCGGCACGGCTGAGCGGCGTATTGGGGATGTCGGCCGGCGTGGATTCTCGCTTCGTTTTCGTCGTCGCGGTGACCGTTCTCGACGACCGCCTCACCGGCGCCCGGACGGCCTTCCATGCGACCGTCGGGGGACTCCTCCGGGCGGTGGTCGAGGTCCTGGCACGCGGACGAGCCGCGGGGGCGATGGTTTTCTTTGCCCGACGGGTTTCCTGCTCGGTCTCCAGCGGTTGTTCGCGGCGGACCTCGCGTGGGTCGACGTCGTCACGCAGCCCTTGGAAGACGGGCTGGCGCATCACGCCGTCGCGCGTCCATTCGGCGAACTTGACTTCGGCGACCAGCACCGGTTTGACCCACGTCGGTTTCTCGTTGCTACGAGGGGGTGTCCCGCTGAAGGGGGACCGCTTGACAATCAGCGGCTTCATCAGCTTGTACAGATCGGCCAGCGTCTTTTCGTCGAACCCGCCGCCGACGTGGCCGGTGTAGACGAGCTTGCTGCCTTCGTAGACACCGACCAGGAGCGCGCCGAAATATTTCCGGCTGGCGCGGGGCTCGGTGAAGCCGCCGATGACCACCTCTTGCTGAAGGACGGCCTTGATCTTGAGCCAGGCGCTGCTTCGCACTCCTGGTTGATAGGTGCTATCGCGGAGCTTGGCGACGATGCCTTCGAGGCGCTTCTGCTGCGCGGCTTTGAAGAAGGCCGTGCCCTGGCCGAGGACGTGGTCGGAGTACTTGAGCATGCCCGCGTCGCGCACGATGTCGCGCAGCAGGCGCTTGCGGTCCTCGAGCGGCACTTTGAACAACCGCTGGCCGTCGAAATAGACGATGTCGAACACCACGTACTGCATCGGGTGGTCATCCTTGCCGCGGTTCTGTAGCAGCTGGAAGGACGGCCGGCCCTCCTCGTCGAGCACGACCACCTCCCCGTCGAGCACAGCCTGCCTGGCGTTGACGAGCCGGCTGATGGATTCCAGTTGTGGGTACTCGGCGTCGACGATTCGACCCGCGCGTGTTTGTAATGTGACCTTGTCATCGTCGATGAAGCTGATCAGGCGGATCCCATCCCACTTGACCTCAAACAGCCAGCGCTCATCGTCGAAGGGCTTCTCGACCAGCTGGGCTTTCATCGGCTCGAGGCTTTTCGGCATCGGGCCCTTTTCGGCGTTGGCCAGGTTGATCAACCCACCCTGGCCCTCTTCCCGGCGGCTCGACCACACCGCGTCCTTGCCCTGCTCGATCTCTTCCTTGGTACGCCCGGTCTTCACCGAGGTGTCGAATTTTTCGATATCGAAATTCGGATCGGCGGCCTCGTCCTTCTTCTTGATCAGCAACCAGTCTTTGTCCGACCGGGTGCGCACCAGCGCATACCGGCCGCGCAGCCGGACCCCGTTCAGCCGGAATTTCACCTCGCCCCGCTTGAGCGACTCGGCCGGCGTCGATTCCTCCAGCTCGTACGTCCCCCAATCCCAGACCATCACCGTGCCGCCGCCGTACTCGCCCTTCGGGATGGTGCCCTCGAAGTCGTAGTAACTCACCGGGTGGTCCTCGACGTGGGCGGCGAGCCGCTTTTCCGCCGGGTTGAGGGTTGGGCCCTTCGGGATCGCCCAGCTGACCAGGACACCGTCCATCTCCAATCGGAAGTCGTAATGCAGTCGCGTCGCCCAGTGCTTTTGCACCACGAAGCGGTTTTGACCCCGAGGCTCGGGTGATCCCTTGGGCTCCGGCGTCTTGCTGAAGTCGCGTTTCCGCTGGTATTCCGCAAGGGATCGCGGCATCAAAGCCAGTTTGCCAGAATGATCGGATGGCCTCCGAGCTGCGCGATCGCGTGCTCGAGGTCGATGCATCCACTAGAGAGCACCTGCAGACCCATCGCCGCGAGCTCCACGCCGTGCCCGAGCTGGGCTTCAAGGAAATCGACACCGCCAGGTACCTCCTGGAGCGCCTTGATCCGCTGTCGGTCGACCAGCTACAAACCGGCGTGGCCGGCACGGGCATCGTCGCTGACATCAAGGGCGGCCGGCCAGGGCGCGCGGTGATGGTCCGGGCCGACATGGACGGTCTGCCCATCACCGAGGCGGGCGACCTGCCATTTCGTTCGACCCGGCGCGGCGTGATGCACGCCTGCGGCCACGACGTTCACATGGCGGTCGCGCTGGAGGTGGCGCGGGCGCTGGCCGGCAATCGCAACAAACTGCCCGGCATGGTGCGTTTTGTCTTCCAGCCGGCAGAGGAGATCGCCGGTGGCGCGAAACCGATGATCGAGGCCGGTGTCCTCGAGGGCATCGATTGCGTCGTCGGTCTCCACGTGTGGGCCGGGCTTCCGACCGGCCAGGTCTCGGTTCGGTCCGGGGCGATGATGGCCAGTGCCGACGGGTTCACGCTAATCGTGCGTGGCAAGGGCGGACACGGGGCGATGCCCGATCTGACGGTTGACGCCGTGGTGATCGCGGCCCAGACCGTCACGGCGTTGCAGACGCTCGTCAGCCGGGAGACGTCGCCCCGGGCACCCGTGGTTGTCACGCTGGGCAGCATCCATGGTGGAAGCGCCTTCAACATCATCGCCGGCGAAGTCGTGATCCAGGGGACGCTCCGAACCTTCGACGCCAAGCTGCGCCCGCGGCTGCTGGAACGCATCGCGGAGCTCGCCAAGGGCATCGCCACCGCGATGCGAGGCTCGTGCGAGTTTCGTCTCGACTCAGCGGCTCCTCCCGTGGTCAATGACGAGGCCATCGCCGGACTGGTGGCCGCGGCGGCTAGAGACGTGCTTGGAACGGATGCGGTGGTGCCGTTCGAGCCGCTGATGGTGGGGGAGGATGTCGCGTTCTTTCTCGACGAGCGACCGGGCTGCTTCTTCCTGTTAGGCAGCGCGCCAGACTCTGGGCCGGTACTGCATCACACCGCCGAGTTCCGGGTCGACGAGCGTTGCCTTGCGATCGGCTTTCGCGTGCTGACCGCGGCCGTGCTGCGGCTGCTCGAGGCGGATTAAGTTCGTCTGTTCCTCGAAGGGAAGAAGGCTTTAAAACTTCGGCTTGCGCTGGCTGGGGCGGGCGCTGAACCCGATCAGCACCAGGCTGACCAGCAGGGCGATCAGCATGCTCAGCCAGTTCAGCGGAAAGCCGGCGACCGCCGCCAGCAGTCCGAGCGCCGAGGCGAGCAAGGTCAGCATGCCCAGGATGCGGATGAATCGGTTGAATCCGCTGCGGAAGGGGAGGTGAATCCGCGCGCGAAAGCCGCCCAGGTTGCGGGGCAGGTCCAGGTCAGGCGACGACGTCTGCGCGAGGTTCTTGGCCAACTCCGACTGGTATAACG
>Ga0102924_1005485_pt1 | contig 12291 bp, 7 predicted proteins | sample PaiPotPPM11metaG_FD_80116 | JGI IMG/M metagenome (GOLD analysis project Ga0102924, IMG submission 80116) | Iron sulfur acid spring bacterial and archeal communities from Banff, Canada, to study Microbial Dark Matter (Phase II) - Paint Pots PPM... ... | reverse complement strand
GGCGTACGTGGAGAACTTATAGCCCTTGGTGTAGTCGAACTTCTCGACCGCGCGGATCAGCCCCAGGTTGCCCTCCTGGATCAGGTCCAGGAACAGCATCCCGCGGCCGGTGTACCGCTTGGCCAGCGACACCACTAGCCGGAGGTTGGCCTCGAGCAGGTGATCCTTGGCCCGGCGGCCGTCCTCGGCGATCCATTCCAGGTCTGTCCGCACGTCGCGGTGCAGGTTTTCGCCCGTCTCGGCGAGCTTCTCCTCGGCGAACAGGCCGGCCTCGATCCGCTTGGCGAGGTCCACTTCCTGCTCGGCGTTGAGCAGCGGAACCTTCCCGATCTGCTTCAGGTAGTCCTTGACCGCGTCCGCCGTCGCGCCGGCGACCGCCACCCGCGCGGCAGGCAGATCATCGTCGTCCTCGTCACTGAAGACGAAGGTCTCCTCGTCCTCGCTCCCCGCCTCGGCGGGCGGGAGGTCCGTCTCCGTGGCCCCGGGGTCTTCGGGCCTGTCCGGCGCTTCCGGCCCGTCGCCGACGAGATCGTCGGCCACCTTGGCGACATCGCTGATGTCGTCCTCTAGGACAGCCAGGACCGTGAGCGCGGCTTGGAGGCCGGTATCGTCAGCGTCGAGACCACCGAAGTCGCCAGGATCCGCGCTGGTGTCCAGATCAGCCTCGCCAGGCTCCTCCGCGATCAAGCCGTCGCCGGCGTCGCCGTCTCCCCCGGAATCGTGTTCACCCCGGTTCCGGGGAGCAGCATCGGCTGGCTGCGGGGCCAGCTGAACCGCCTGAACCTCGACGGACTGAGGACCCTGGCCCGAGGTCATCGACAGCCGTCGGCGCTCGCGCTCCGCGCGGCGCTGGGCTTTGCCTGCCCTGGTGTTACGCCTGCTCATCCCTATCGCCTCCTTGACCACCGCGACGAGGGATACCGATAGACAACATCCCCAAATTTGGGCATCGTAGCCCCAAGGGCCCGATATGGCATCCCCTCGTCCCGAGCGCGCCGCGCCCAGAAGTCCTCTATCAGGTCTACCCGAAGGGCTTCGCTGACCCTGACGGTGACGGGGCCGGCGACGTGCGCGGCTCGCCGAGCACCTGGTCTGCGGGCCGGCCGACCCGGGTCACGGCGGTGCGACCCGGCCCTCGTCCTGCTGATCCTGGCGGGGAACACACATCTAATAGCCGGCATTTGTTAACCGGTAGGCGCTTGCACAGGAAACGCTTGGATTGTTAGCCTGGCGGAATGATTATCCATTTCATATGCCGGGGCAACTCGTTCAGGAGCATTATTGCCGAAGCCTACCTGAATTCGCTTGAGATCAAGGAAACAAGCGCTCTTTCAAGCGGAACGACGGCCGCGCCGGATAAAGAAAGAAACCTGGTGTACTACAGGATGACGCTAGACCTCCTTGACGTCCACGGCATCCGCAGGTTTGCCAAAGACGACTACGGAGATCAGCTGACTCAGTCACGTCTCGAGAAAGCCGACATCACGGTCTGCATGAACCAAAGAGTCTACGATGAGTGCCTGCAGCAAGTGACCTTCCCGGCAAGGCCGCACATATGGTCAGTCGCCGATATTGGCGAACCGGGCAGGATTGCCCATAGCGAAGCGGAAAACCTCCGATACCGGGAGGAAGCTTATCAGGAAATCGTTGCGAACATCGATCGATTGATCTCAGGCATTTCGTTACGTCGCCGGTCGAGCGACCGAGGGCGAACCGGCTGCGGCACTGGCGAGCATGCGCCAGCTCGCCGACGATGAGCTGACCCTCATAGGCCACGGGCCTTGTCATTCCAACACCTGCCCCAATTAAGCCACGGTATCAACCGGTGAAGCTTTGCGACCTGTTCTTTTTTGTGCGGGAGAGTGCTTCTGTCGTCGGCTCGAGGATGTCGTTATTGTTATGCGCAAACCTTTTGATGACTGGCGGTCCGGAGCATAATCGATAGCAGTCTGCGGTGGGGAAGAGAGGGCTGCATGACTTCCGATATGACCTCTCCCGAGGTTCCGCGGGCCGGAGAAAGCCCATCCCCGGACGACAATCCGGAACCGGAGAAAAGCCCTAAGCCGCCGACCGCGAAACAGCGGCCGGGGCGTGTCGGCCGCGCGATCGTGCTGCTTGTTACCGCCGGTGCGCTGCTCGTACTCGCGTTCTCTCCCGTATCCCGGCTGGCCGCGCAAGGGCTACGAGAATCACCCGTCGTCGTCTCGGTCGTCACGAGAATACAGCGCGCGCCGACCACTGCCCTCCAGGCGGTTCCGGCGGGCCTGCCCGCTGATGCCCGCATCCGGATGGCCGCGGATGTGCTTCCCTATGCCGTCGCGGCCTTGGGAAAGCCGGATGCCGAGGCGCTGATGACACTGCTGAACTCGAAGTCCTACCTGGCCGACAGTGACCCTAGCTACAGCAGGTACCCGTACCAGTACCCGCCACTCAACGAGATACTCGACCGCGCCCTGCCAGCCAGTTTCGCAGTCGGCGGCACCGCCCTCGGGGCCGCGCTCACCGTGCTGGCCGCGCAACCGCAGAGCGCGAGCCTGTCGGGAAACGCCGACGCCATCTCGAACGCGGGGCCGGCCGCCTACGGCGTGCTGAACCGTGCCCGTGCCACGGGTGGCTGCGCGGCGCAGCTTAACCTGCTGCTGTTGCTTACCGCCGATCAGGTGACGTTGGTCAGCGCCGGCCCGACCGCGGGCGGAGGCGTCCTCGGCCAGGAAGAACAGCGCGCAGAGGCGTCGTGCCCACACGATCCGACCCCAGGCTGGCTGGTGGGCGAGGCCCAACTGAGAGTGGCCGGGTTCTCAGACACAGTAACGGTTGCCGATCCGAATGTGGTCGCGGCGCTGCGAGGCGCCAACTCGACCTTCAGCCGGCTGGCCGCCGAATACCCCCGAGACACAACCGTGCTCACGGGACTCGGCGACAGTTACCTCCGGACCGGGACGTATCTGAGGTTCAGTGAGCCCTTCACCGCACAGCAGGCTTTCAAGTCGGCGATCGCGCAGTACAACCGCGCGGCCGCGCTGGGCGACGAGCGCGATGCCGCGCCGGGCTTGGCGCGCGCCCTGATCGGCCTGGGCGAGCCGGCTGCGGCGGTTCGTCTGCTAACTCCCCTGACCCGCTCCAGCAGGTACCCGGGAGAAGTCCTTGAGCTGCTCATCGAGGCCGACGAGGCGAGCCACGATTTCAGCTCGGCCGCGAACGCCGCCCAGGATCTCGGCCAGTACGCGAGCCCGCCTTACCCGGACGGCAATGCCATGATTCCGTTTCCGATGACAGGGACGATCGACCCGCTGGACGACGTTTCGCTCCCGTTGTCCTTCGGAGTCGGACGGCTGACGCCGCTGACGGTAGAGCTTCTCCTGCCCGGCGGCGCGGGCGGATTTGTGCAGGACCTGTCGTTCATTCCCCAATACCGGGATCAACCCGGCGTGACGGGAACGCAGCCGGGCTGCCCGTCATGGACCTGGACCCGAGACGAGCTGCTCCTCGGTCATGCCGCACTCGCCCTGGCCCGCTGGCCCGCGCAGTTCGCGAGCGCCCGGCCGCCCGGCGGCGGGTACTGCACCACGTCGGACGAACTGAAGCTGCTCGCCGAGACGCTAGCCGGGCAGCAGCCCGACCAGGACACCATGAAGACCGACAAGCTGACCACCGATGACCTGGCGGACGCCTGGCAGAACCTCCTGCGCTGGGCGGGAAACCTGACCGCGGCCAAACAAGCCGCCGGGCAATGGCAGGCAGCCAGGGGAAATGCCAGCGCCAGGCCCGCGCTTCGCCTCGGCGAAATCGACTTCCTGATCCACGATTACAGCGATGCCGCGGCCGAATTCGGTGTCACGGCGCGCCGCTGGCGCCTGGTGAGCTACAACGCCGACCTGCAAGTCGATCAGGCGGAACTCGACCGGGGGGCGGCGCTGTTCGCCGCCGGCCGGGCAGTCGAGGCGGTCCAGACGCTCCGGCCGCTTGACCTTGCCGGAATTCAGGGCTACTCGTACCAGAATTCAACGGGTGTGAACAATTCTGATGCCGCGCTCGAATTCGCGGCCGTCTCCTACTACGCCTGCGAGCAACTCGCGGACTACGAGACTCAGTCGGGTGATCTGCGTGCCGCGGTAGAGGATTACACCAACGCGCTTGCCTGGACACCGCAGCTCCAGAGCAGCGGCGGTATCCGGCCAGAAGTGCTGAACAACAACGCCGCTCTGGCGTACCTCGGCCTCGACGACACCACGACCGCGGCGGACCTGGAAGGGAAGGCTTTGTCCGCCGACCCGAAGGACCCGGTCTTCCTCATGACCGCGGGGTTCATCGCCGACCGGTCCGGCCAGCTCGGCCAGGCGGCCCGGTACGACCGCGCGGCGCTGGAGAGCGACCCGGGTGCCTTCCCCGCGGCCAACGACATGGGCGTCGAACTGATGCGCGGTCACCAGGACGACGAGGCGGTCGAGGCGCTCCGGCAAGCGGTGGGAGCTAGCAGCGGCTACGCGCTCGGCTGGTTCAATCTCGGTGTCGCAGAGTCGGAGCTGGGTCCCTCCCACATCTTGGACGCCCAAGGCGCGTTCGCGACGGCCTATTCCCTCGATCCGGCGTTGCAAGACCGCCAGCATCAGGCGACCATCGACGCATCCGTGTACCGGACTGCGCTAGACCTGTCCAAACCGCTGCCGCCGCACTGGAGCATCTCGCAGCTGCCGCAGCCGGTACCCGCCGCCGCGGCGGGTCTGCTTGCCGTCGGGTTGCTGGCACTCGGCCTGGCCAAGGCGACCGGGCACGGCGGCACCGCCTTCGCGGCACAATGGCTTGACCCGCTGTCCGAGCGCCTCCAGTCGGCGCCGCTGCTGCGCAAGCTTCACCACCCTGCCTGGTCGCTGGCGGCCACTGCGGCCAGCTTCCTGTTCGCCTACCTGCGCAAGGGAGCCGACCCGGTCGAAGTCGTCACCTACACGGCCGGAGTCGTCGTCCTCGCCTTGATCGGCATAGGTGCCCGGGTAATCCTGGCGCGGCGTAAACGTATCGCCGCAACTCACGAGTCCTGGTCGCCGGCCCTGGCGGTCGGCCTGGTCACCGGAGCGGCCGGATTTCCGTTGGCGGCCCTTCCCGTTGTGAAGGCGGACGGGAAGGAGGCCGTCAAGGTCCACTTGGCGGCGCCGCTTACCCTCGCCGTCCTCAGCGCGCTGCTCTTCGTGGAGTCGGCGTGGCTGCACACTCCCGTCACCGAGTCATGGGCCGTCGCCGCCCTGATCATGTCCGCCTCGACGCTGGTACCGGTCGGACCACTCGACGGCGCTCAGCTCGGTAAAGCCGGAATCCTCGCCGCGACGGGCGTGATGGGCGGAGCGTTGCTGGTGGGGCTGGGACTTATCTGAATCGTCGGGGATGACCACGGTCTCAGGCAAGTTCGGCGGCGGTGCCGGGTGCGGGGCGGAGCAGCCCGCGCTCGCGGACGGCCGGGAGGTAAAGCTCGCGGTAGCCGTGCTCGTCGAACAGCACCGTGACCTGGTCGCCGTCGTACCGCTGGACGTTGCCCTCGCCCCAGCGGTCGCTCAGAACGCGGGTGCCGACGCGGAACGGGACGTCGTCCCGGGCGGGCGGCGGGGCGTCGCCTTGTGCGGTGTCGTTGTCGCAGTTGCCGCAGGGGCCGGGGAAGTCCTGGCCGAAGTAGGTGAGCAGGAACGAGCGCCGGCAGCCGGAGAAGTCCGCGTAGTTGCGCATCATCGTGAGCCGTGAGCGTTCGACCTCGCGCTCGCGTTCGGTCTTCTCCCGCGACGCGCCGATGGCTTCGGCGACTGTCATCGTCCCGTTCCAGTGAACGCCGCCGTCCGCTTCCCAGGTGACGGCGCCGAGGTCGGCCAGGTGAGCGAGCACGGCGGTGTGCTGGCGGGTGGCGGCCTGCGGGTCCTGGCCGGCGGCGAGTGAGGCGGCGGCCTTTGCCACGGCCTCGGTGGAGACACCACGGGCGGTGAGGTACCGCGCGGTGTCGAAGTCCTCGTAGCGGTAGAGCAGCCGGGCCTGCGCGGGGGCCCCGTCCCTGCCTGCCCGTCCGAACTCCTGGTAGTAGGCGTCGGGTGCGGGGGGCGGGGCGTAGTGGACAACCCAGCGGACGTCGGGTTTGTCGATGCCCATGCCGAAGGCGACCGTGGCGGTAATGACGCGGGCCGTACCGTCGAGGAACGCGGCGGCCGCGTCCTGCCGTGCCCGCTGGGCCAGGCCCGCGTGGTACAGGGTCACCCTTTCCCCGGCGTGCCCGAGGAAGTCGCGGGCCTGTTGCGCGCTCGCGTGCGTCGCGGCGTAGACGATGCCCGGGCCTTCGAATTCGGACACCGCGTCGCCGAGATGCTGCTCCTTCTCGCGGACGGTGAGCGCGCGGCGGGCCGACAAGTAGATGTTGGGACGGTCGAAGTCCCCGATGACGACCCGCGGGTCGCGCAGGCCGAAGAGCCTGACGATTTCCCTGCGAACCGGCGGCGCGGCGGTGGCGGTGAGCGCGAGGCGAACCGGGGCATCGACGGCTGCCGCCTGCGCCCCGAGCATCATGTAGTCGGGGCGGAAGTCGTGGCCCCACTGGCTGATCAGGTGGGCCTCGTCCACGACGAAGAGTCCGGGGGTCGCCCTTTGCAGCGTTTCGCGGGTTTCCCGGTTGGCGAGCTGCTCGGGTGACAGGAAGATGAACGAGTCGGGCCGGCAGGAGTCCAGGAGGGCCGCCGCGCGCGTCCCTGCCGTCTGGCGGGAGTTCAGGACGATGGCATGCAGGCCGACGGAGCGCAGGTGGGCGAGCTGGTCGTCTTCTAGCGCGATGAGCGGCGAGACGATGACGGTTGGTCCCGCGCGCAGCAGTCCCGCGAGTTCGTAGATGGCCGACTTTCCCGCGCCGGTGGGGAGTACGGCCAGCACGTCCCGGCCGCCGGCCAGGGCCTCGACCGCGGGCAACTGGCCGGGGCGGAGCCGGGTGAAGCCGAGGCGTTCCCGTGCGAGGTCCTCTATCGTGTCACGTCCCACAGGTTCATCATCCGCGCTCGCGTCCGGCGCGCGTCGGCGGGGGCCGCGTGCGCGGGTGCCCGCCCGGGACGGTCAGGGTCCGGTGGACCAGCGGCTGACGTAGTGGTCGCGGCTTGGCGGCCGCCCAGGGAGCGGGTCCGCGGTTGCGCGGGCGCGCAGCCCGTCCAGGGCAATGGCGAGCAGCCGGACGCGGACGTTGTTTTCTTCGCCCCGGTCGGCGGGGTCCGGGGGGCGACGGCTGAACTGCTCGATCAGCCAGTTGATGTCAAGCGGGGTGGCATCGGCCCGGAGGCTGCCGTCGGCGTGGGCGCGGGCGACGATCGCGGCGAGGCGGTCCATTCCACGCTGCGCCATGGCGCGCATTTCCGCGGTGGTCTCGACTTGTCCGGCGAGTGCGGCGAGGGCACCGGAGCGGAGCTCGACGCAGGTGGTGATGTAGCCGGCCAGGCCGGTCCACGGATCGCCGGCGGCGAGCGCGTTGTCGGCCGCGTCGAGCGCCTGCTGCATCGCCAGGACGCAGAGGCGCTGCAGGAGTTCGGTCTTGCTGCCGTAGCGCCGGTAGAGGGTGCCCATGCCCACTCCGGCCCGCTCGGCGACGGCGGTGACCGGCGCGCCGGCGCCCTGGGCGGTGAAGACGTCGCGCGCCGCCTCGAGCACGGCGAGGTCGTTGCGCCTGGCCTCGGCCTGCCGGCCGCGCCCGGAGAGCGGGTTCAGCGCGCGCGCGTCGGTCACGGTGCTCACTCTACCTCTTGTCGGAGCGGATCACTCCGATAAGATCTATTCGGAGTGATCCGCTCCGACAATCGTGGATGCGACAGGAGGCGCGAGCCGTGAAGGCAGTGGTGATGCATGAGTTCGGCCCGCCGGACGTGCTCCGGCTGGAAGATGTGCCAGACCCGTCCGCCGGAACGGGTGAGGTGGTGGTCGGCGTCGAGTTCGCCAGCGTCACCTTCGTCGAGACGCAGGTCCGGGCGGGCAGGCCGCCGAGCGCGGCGATGCTGCCCGCGCTGCCCGCTGTCCTCGGCAACGGCGTCGGCGGCACCGTGACCAGGGTCGGCGCGGGGGCCGACCCGTCCTTGGCAGGACGGCGGGTGGTGACCGCGCTTGGCGGCCGGGGCGGCTACGCGGAGCAGGCCGTCGCCCCGGCAGCCGGGCTGATCGAAGTGCCGGAAGAGGTGGGTCTGCGGGACGCGACCGCGCTGCTCGCCGACGGCCGCACCGCGCTCGGCCTGGTCGACCTGGCGCGCCCCGGCACCGGCGACACCGTGCTGGTCGAGGCCGCGGCGGGCGGCGTGGGCACGCTGCTCGTCCAGCTTGCCCGCGCCGCGGGAGCCCGGGTTGTCGCCCTGGCCGGCGGGGGGCGCAAGCTCGCGGTGGCTCGCCACCTCGGAGCCGACCTGGTCGTTGACTACAGCGACGCGCGCTGGCCCTCGCTGGTCCGTGCGGCCGCGGAGAAGGTAGACGTCGTCTTCGACGGTGTCGGCGGTGACATCGGCCTTGCCGCGTTCGGCCTGCTCGCCGCCGGCGGCCGGTTCTGCCCGTTCGGCATGGCGAGCGGCAGCTTCACCCCGGTCACCCCGGATCTCGCGCGCGAGAGGGGCGTGGCCGTCCTGCGGGGCACGCCGCCGACCGCGGAGCGGATCAGGGAGCTGAGCCGGGCGGCCCTGGCGGAGGCTGCCGCCGGCCGCCTCCGCCCGGTCGTCGGGCAGGAGTTCCCGCTGTCGCGGGCGGCCCACGCGCACGCGGCCATCGAGTCGCGCGCGACGATCGGGAAGACGCTGCTGGCGGTGCCGCGTTGACCGCCAGGCCCCGTGTGTCGGTGACCATTCCGCACGCGATGCGGTTCTCGGCGGGCGACCTGACCGTGTTCGCCCGGCATGCGGAAGACGCCGGCCTGGACGGCGTCTTCGTCGGCGACCATCTCACTCCCGCGGTGCCCGTCACGGACAGCAGCCTGGCGCTGGCCGTCGCCGCGGCCGCCACCAGCCGCATCCGCCTCGGCTTCGGCGTGATGGTGCTCGGGCTGCGGCATCCCGCCTGGGCGGCGCGGCAGCTAGCCACCCTGCAGCAACTGTCGGGGAACCGGGTCATCCTCGGCGTCGGCCTGGGCGGCGCGGTTCACGGACTGGCGGCCTGGCAGGCGGTCGGGGTGCCCTTCCAAGAGCGCGGTGCCAGGACCGACGCGGCCCTCGAGGTCCTGCGCCCGCTGATCTCCGGCGAGCCGACGGTCCTCCCGAACGGCGCCGAACTGACGCTCGCGCCGGGCGCGCCCTGCACGGGTCTTCCGCCGCGGTGGCCGAGGGACTGCGCGCCTACGCCGACGCCGGAGCCCGTCACGTCGTCCTCGGCCTCATCGGTGACGACTGGCGGCGGCAGTGCGACCTGCTCGCGGAAGCCGTCGCCCTGACCTGACCGTTTGTCGGCCACGACGAGGTATTGCGGCGCGGTCAGCCCGTGGCCGGCCGTGACGGGCGGAACGGGCGGAAGAACGCGCGGAGTTCCTCCGCGTACAGCTCGGGCTCCTCGAACGCGGCGAAGTGCCCGCCGCGAGCGGGCTCGGTCACGCGCACGGCGTTGGCGGTGCGCTCGAGCCAGGCGCGCGGCGGGCGGCCGATGTCGCCGGGGAACAGCGAGAACCCAGACGGGACCTCGACCCGGCGGGCGAGCTGCGCGGGCGGGATCGCGGCGTTCGCGTGGTACATGCGCATGGACGAGCCGATCGTCCCGGTGAGCCAGAAGATCGTCACGTTCGTGAGGATCTCGTCCTTGGTGAAGCTGCGCTCGATGTCGCCGCCGCAGTCACTCCACGCCCGCAGCTTCTCGACGATCCAGGCGGCGAGCCCGGCCGGCGAGTCGGTGAGCCCGAAGGCGGCCGTCTGCGGCTTCGTGCGGTGCATGGCCGAGTAGCCGCCCTCCGCCGCTCCCCAGGCCGCGATGCTTTCGATCCACGCGCGTTCTTCCGGCGCCAGGTCGGCCGGGTCGCCGGAGAAGAAAGGCACCCCCGCGTCGGTACGGTGCACGGCCACGACCCGGCCGGGATGGTTGAGGCCGAGGTATCGGCTCACGTGGCTGCCGATGTCGCCGCCGGCGGCGGCGAACCGCTGGTAGCCGAGGACGCTCATCAGCTCGGCCCACAGCTCGGCGACGGCGATGGAGTTCAGCGGCGGTCCAGCGGGGCGGTCGGAGTACCCGTATCCCGGCATGTCCGGCACGACCACGTCAAACGCGTCGGCCGGGTCGGCGCCGTGCGCGGCGGGGTCGGTGAGCAGCGGAATGACCTTGGCGTAGCGCCAGAATGAGTCCGGCCAGCCGTGGCTGAGCACTAGCGGCAGCACGGGCCTGTGTCGCGAGGCATTGAGAGGGGCGGCCGCCCGGACGTGGGCGAAGTGGATCCGCAAGTCCCCGAGCCGGACGCGGAAGCGCGGAATCCGGGCGAGCGCCGCCTCCTGCGCCGGCCAGTCGAAGTCGTCCGCCCAGTAGCCGACGAGCTCACGGAGGTAGCCGAGGTCGGTACCGAGGGACCACCCGGCATCCTCGGGCGCGTCCGGCCAGCGCGTCGCGCGCAGCCGGACGCGGAGATCCTCAAGCGCCGCGGGGGCCGTCCGGGCGCTGAACGGCTCGGGGCGAGGCAAGGCGTCCGGCATGATCCGCATCTTAACGCGGCGCACCGGTCGCCGGCGTAGCCTGAACTGCGTGAGTTCGCCGGTTCTGCAGCAGCCTCAGTGGCCCGACCGTGATCGTCTGGAGGCGGCGGTGCGCCGCCTGGAGGGCCTGCCGCCGCTGGTGCTGCCCGCCGAGTGCGACCAGTTGAAAGAGCGGCTGGCCGCGGTGGCGCGCGGTGAGGCCTTTCTGCTGCAAGGCGGTGACTGCGCGGAGACGTTCGCCGCGGCGACGGCCGACAGCGTCCGGGGCAAGTTCCAGACGCTGCTGCAGATGGCTGTCGTGCTGACCTACGCGGCGAGCGTACCGGTGGTGAAGGTCGGCCGGATGGCGGGCCAGTTCGGCAAGCCCCGCTCGGCGGCCACCGAGGTCCGGGACGGCGTGGAACTCCCGGTCTACCGCGGCGACGCGGTCAACGGCGTCGCGTTCACCGCGGCGGCCAGGACACCCGACCCTGGCCGGCTGGTCGAGGCCTATCACTGTGCGTCGGCCACGCTGAACCTGTGCCGGTCCCTGGCCAGCGGCGGCTTCGCCGACCTGCGCCAGGTGCACGCCTGGAACCAGGACTTCGTGGCCGGCAGCCCCGCCGGGCAGCGCTACGAGCAGCTGGCGGACGAGATCGACCGGGCGATCGCGTTCATGCACGCGTGCCTGGCCGACCCGGCGGAGTTCCGCGCGGTGGAGTTCTACTCAAGCCACGAGGCGCTGCTGCTGGACTACGAGCGGCCCCTGACCCGGACCGACGCGCGGAGCGGGCATGCCTACGACCTGTCGGCTCACTTGCTGTGGATCGGGGAACGCACCCGCGATCCGCGTGGCGCGCATATCGACTTCGCCCGGCAGATCCGCAATCCGGTCGCGGTGAAGATCGGCCCGGACGCCTCCGCGCAGGACGTGCTCGAGCTGATCGAAGCCCTCGACCCCGGCCACGAGCCCGGTCGGCTGACCCTGACCACCCGGATGGGCGCCCGGCGGGTCCGCGAGGCGCTCCCCGCGCTTGTCGAGAAGGTGACCGCCAGCCGGTCGCCCGTGGTGTGGGTGTGCGACCCGATGCACGGCAACACGGTGGAAGCCGCCAGCGGCCACAAGACCAGGAACTTCGACGACGTGCTCGACGAAGTCACGGGTTTCTTCGAGGTGCACCGCGCGCTCGGCACTCATCCCGGCGGCATCCACATCGAATTGACCGGCGACGACGTAACCGAGTGCATCGGCGGCGGCCATCACATCGCCGAGAGCGACCTGAGTGACCGCTACGAGACGGCGTGCGATCCCCGCCTCAACCGGAGCCAGTCGCTCGACCTCGCCTTCCGCGTCGCCGGGCTCTACCGCCACCACCTCGACCCTCAAGGGGGCGAATGAGCGTTCGCCGGCTAGCCGCCCTTGGCGCCGCCGTCACGCGAAGCGGAAGCGGGTGGACCGCAGGCCGGGGAAGTCTTCGCCGGTGCCGAACGCGTAGACGAGGCTCGGGGTGATCTCGTAGACGCGGTAGGGCGGGGATCCCGCGGTCGGCGCGCCGTACGGCGCGTCGAACATGTTCTCGTCGGTGAGGGTGACCGGCCAGTCGTACTTGTCGCGGTAGGCCGCGGCAACGTCCTCGGCCTCGGCCCGGCCGCTGACCCATGAGACGGGTCC
>Ga0102924_1005483_pt1 | contig 12294 bp, 10 predicted proteins | sample PaiPotPPM11metaG_FD_80116 | JGI IMG/M metagenome (GOLD analysis project Ga0102924, IMG submission 80116) | Iron sulfur acid spring bacterial and archeal communities from Banff, Canada, to study Microbial Dark Matter (Phase II) - Paint Pots PPM... ... | reverse complement strand
ACTGCCCCTCTCGGCTATATGGAACATTGTTTTTTGCGTAACTAGAACCGCGTCAGCGGCTGGTGTCACACCAACAACTTGAAAGGTAAGTCTGCCACCGAAGTAAGGAACCATGACATTATCTCCCTTAATAAGAGGTACGCTTTCAAGAGCGTCAGCAAGATAGCGCTCATCAATAGGAGGGATTGCCTCTAAAGGAGCAACTATAACTTTTTCAGCTGGAACTGCCTTGATTTTCCTTACTACAACAGTATCTCCGATAGCTACACCCGCATTATTCCTTACTAAACCATCAACTCGAACTATTCCCTTTCCTTCATCTGAAGGGTAAAGTGGTAAACATTTGGCAACAGTTCTACGTTTGCCTCTAATTTCAATAACATCACCAGTAGATGCGCTTAAAGAATCCATAGAATCATAGTCAATACGAGCTACTCCACGACCCACATCCCTAGTATAGGCTTCTAGTATCTTTAGAGATAAAGTATCATTACGGTTACTCATAATAAGACGTACTTCTTTTGCAATTAAGCCTTATACATCTTTTGACACTCTAGTTTTCTGGCGATATACGACTCTAACTCAAATCAAGATGATTTCTTAGATCCTTAGATATGTTTCTAATGGTCACTTCTGTTACTCCTGCTGTTTGTGCGAAAACAGTCTGGCCCATATTATTACATCCATTAATTAGACATGATAGGTAGAGAGTTGACGCAGCAAGCCCCATAGGGCTTTTTCCAGCGGATAACGCACTTTTAATAGCAGCATTCATGATATTGATTGCTTTCTGCTTTATCTTCTGGTTTAGGTTAATCTGGTTCGCTATCCTGGCAATACACTTTATTGGATCGACAGTGGGAATTCTGATGTCAAGTTCGATTACCATATCTCTGTATTGCCGTGAAATTGCTTTGTGCTTGAGGTTGCTAATTAGACAAATCTCCTTAAACGTTCTTGGAGTTCCTTCTTCTCTGCATGCTAGATAGAGAGCAGCAGCTAGTGCTGATGATCTCTCCCTTCCCCGTCCTAATCCTCTTTCACGGGCTTTTCTATAGATGTACGCAGTTTTCTCAACTATTGCATCTGGAAGTCCAAGTTTATCCGTTAATATGTTAAGTTGATCAAATGCAGCTCTGAGGCTTTTATTAGAGCTACCTTGGGTTCTAAGGTCCCATGTCCTCAACCTTCCCATTGTAGAGCGCATAGATGCGTCCAGCACCTGTCCTCTAGCATCCTTATCACCTCTTCCAATCATTGTGTATAGTCCCATATCATGAAGAGCTAAAGAGGTGGGCATTCCTGTCCTCCTTCTATCTTTTGCTTCTTCAGAATTCACGAAATCACGCCATTCTTGTCTGGTGTCTTGAATCTTATCAGAAATAACTACACCACATTTACTACAAACTATCTCACCAGAATCTAGGTCGGTGATGATCGTCTGATCTTTTTTACAAGTTGAGCATACAATTGAATTTTGCATTATTGTAACTAGGAGTAAAGTGTTAAGCTATGTTAATGACAAACCGATTCAACTATATGAATGTCTGCATTCGTGTTCTTGCTTTGTATTGAACCAATGTCTAGAATATAACTAATTTTTCATTATCATCTAGTAGGTGAAATTGCAATTGAAAATTTTTTTATGCTCAGGGATATAGTTCATTTCAATTAGGACGACACCCAATCATGTCTACAAATGAGTAACGGTAGAGGCAGCAGTCAAGCTGACGGTAGTTGTGATTCTTTTATTTCTTGTTGCCAGTTGCAAATGCATAGATATATTTGTGATTTTGTACCTTTGAAAAATGAAGGAGCCGATTCTTATGAATCATGACCAAGGAATCGCGCTTAGAGAAAAATAACAATCTAGTAGCAGCAAAAAATCAGACACCGTCATTAGATACTATATGTACATGTGAAAGTTGTGACCATGACTTTGCAAGGGATTGCCTAAAGGTCAGATGTACTTGTTGTAAAGAGTATAATCATTCTATGGTGTTAGACGGGATAGAAGGATTGCCACCAACAAATAGTGGAAATAGCTTCGGCTGATACATTGACGCCCATTAATGTTCTAACCCGCATAGAAGGAAGCAGTGGATTGAAAGGGATTAACAAAAGAAAGTGCTTCAAGATCTTTTGGAAATACAAGTCTGGAATATTCTCTCGCCTTCTTCCGCTTCACTCTTTGCTTCAAATTCTTCTGATTTCGCGCTCAGGTGAGAAATGTTTCAAAATCCTTTGTCAGCTCTCAACTATCAGTGCTATATGACCCGACTTTTAGATCTTGGCATTGATCATATTCGAAATATTATTATGGACATGGCCAAACTATCTGAGAATTCAGTATTTACTGCAATAGAATCATATGAAAAGGGTATAGATGTAAAAACTCAAATTTTTGAATGGTCAGAAATACTTCGAGTACAACAAGAAGAAGTAGCCGATCTGGCAATAGAATTGATAGCGCGTTATCAGCCTGTTGCTGGGGATCTTAGATTCATAAGATCCTGTTTGGAGATTGCTTATGGATTCTCAAGGTTCGGACGCTATTCTTATGATATTGTAGATGTACTTGAGACAATGGGCTATATTATTGACTGTGACAAAGTTGCGGTCTTAGAAATGGCAAAAAAGGTAAGAGAAATGATTCTGCTAAGCGTTGCTGCATTGCAGTCAAGAGATAAAGACGCAGCCTCTAAACTTTACGAAATGGATGATACAGTAGATGAGCTATACCGGAAATACTTACGAAAAGCTATTACTCCATCAAGAAATGAGGAGGATGAGAATAAACTAGAGGAGAAAACAGGAGTCATGACTCGTCGTTGTCATGCGTCCGCTCTATTGATTTTAAAATATCTGGAACGTATATCAGACCATGCTTGTTATGTTGGTGATTCTGTAAATTATATTGTAACTGGCGTATCAAAAGCAAGACGATGAGTATACCTTTGACATGTTCAATATGCCCCTAAGATTGAAGAATCGATTAAAATGTTCTTTGTAGCCTAAGAATAGTTACTATTGATTTTGACTTCGAATTTGCCAGTTCTCTATCAATCAGATCATTTGCTTTTCGAATTTCTTACGACTACTTTTAACTATTGGGTAAACGATCACGATAATAATCTGAACTATGAAATCATTACTTATTCTTCGTCATGCCAAATCAAGCTGGAAACATCCAGAGTTGACTGACCACGATAGACCACTTAACAAACGAGGAAAACGAGATGCACCACGCATGGGAAAAATTTTGCGAAGTGAATACCTTATCCCAGAGGCTATAATAAGCTCAACGGCTGCAAGAGCCCATGTCACAGCGGAAGCCGTAGCTAAAGCCTCTGGCTATAAGGGAAAAATTGCTTTGAATCACTCCCTTTATGCAGCTGGGCCTGAGGCCTATTTGAAAGTCTTGCATGAACTATCCGATCACTATAATCGAGTTTTGCTGGTTGGCCATAACCCAGGCTTGGAAGAATTATTAGAGATGCTCACTGATGAAACTCAAATAATGCCCACTTGCACGTTGGCACATGTGAAATTTTCTATTGACAGATGGATAGAACTAGATTACAAAACCAAAGGACAACTAGCTGGTATATGGCAGTCACGCGATCTAAGCTAAAGTAATATGATAATAGATGCATATGTGGTGATACAAGTATAATAAAGAAAAAAGGAACGGAATTGTTTGTCTCTAGCTAATCATTCTACTTCCATGCCCATTCTTTAACCGAAATATTACATGCAAATTGAGGTATTCTTATATTCAAGCCCGAGATTTACTTCATATTGGTAACAACTCAGGCGTATTGTGTAAAATGTAAATCCAAAAGAGATATGAAAGATGAGAAGCAGGTAACAATGAAGAACGGAAGACCAGCCATTTCGGGAACTTGCACGGTGTGTGGTACAAAAATGTTTAAAATTGGTGGTGGTGGAAGTACTGCTAAACCACTGCCGAGGATAAAAGCAGCAAGTAAGCAATCAGCTAAAAAAAGAACTAATAAGGCGAAGACAAAAGCAAAAATTAAGAGAAAATAATTTATGATATTCCTTTTTTAATTAGATTAGCGAAGTTTAGATGAATTATAATTTAATAAATTGGTAGTTCACAAAACTCGTGACATATTAACGACGTCAGTTTTCAGTTGTTGTTGTGATCTTATGCCTAATCTACTCCATATCCATTCCGCCACCGTAGCCGCCGCCCATTCCGCCCATTCCTCCACCACCACCGCCAGGTGGTCCAGGAGGCATTTTGGATTTGCCTCCGGCGATTACATCGTCTATCTTCAATAACATAGAGGCTGCTTCGGTTGCAGATTTTATGATTTGTTCCTTAACTACGAGAGGTTCCAGCACATCCTGTTTAAACATGTCAGTAACTTTTGTATTTCTGACATCTACACCAGTCCATTTGGCCCCCTTGTTTTGTTTTGTTCGTAGTTCAGTCATGGTATCAATTGAATCCATACCTGCATTTTCTGCGAGAGCTAGCGGAATTGAATCAAGTGCATCTGCAAACTTATGAACTGCTAGCTGCGCTCTTCCTTCTAGATTGCTTGACCATCCTCTCAATTCGTTTGCAATGTACGCCTCGGTAGCACCGCCACCTGCCACTATTTCTGGTTTTTCCAGGACATCCTTCGTTACCATCAAAGCATCATGTACTGATCTTTCAGCTTCATCAACTACTCTCTGTGATCCACCCCTCACAAGAATCGTCACTGCTTTGGGATTCTTGCACCCTTCTATAAAGACCCATTTGTCAGTTTCGATCTTACGTTCTTCGACCAAATCAGCAGAACCTAAATCCTTGGCATCTAAATCATCTAGATTATTTACTACTTTGGCACCTGTTGCTTTAGATAGGTTGAACATATCACTTTCTTTTACACGCCTTACTGCAAGAATAGCTGACCTTGATAGATAGTGCTGGACCATATCATCGATGCCTTTTTGACACACTACTACATTGGCGCCTGCCGTTTTTATCTTATCAACCATAGATTTAAGCATCTTATTCTCTTCGTCAAGAAACTTTTGCATTTGTTGAGGATCATTAATACGGATCTCAGCACTCATTTCGGTCTTTTCAATTTCCAAAGCAGAATTAATCAATGCGATTTTGGCCTTTTCAATCCTTTTAGGCATACCTGTATGAACTACTTCCTTGTCAAGTACGATACCTTTGATCAAATTAGTATCATGTATAGACCCACCTGCTTTCTTTTCGACCTTTATATTATCGAGGTCTACGCTTAGACTACCACCATCGACTTTTTCTGATACCTGTCTTGTTGCATCTACAGCAATTTGACTTAAAATAGGGCTATCTTCTGATACTAGCTTTGAGTACATGCTAGTCCTTGCAATCTTTATCAAAAGTTCTTTATCCTCTAGATTCACTTTAACGGCAATTTTCTGTAATAGTTTCAATGCTTGTTCTGATGCAGCATCGTAACCATCAACGATTACTGATGGATGGACATTTTTGTTAATCAAATCCTCGGCTTTTTCCAGTAAAGCACCTGCAAAAACTACAGAAGATGTTGTTCCATCACCTACTTCATTATCTACAGACTTGGCAATTTCGACCATCATTTTTGCTGCAGGATGTTCAACATCCATTTCCTTTAGAATTGTTGCACCATCATTTGTAATTGTAGCATCTCCAATAGTATCTACGAGCATCTTATCCATACCACGTGGCCCCAGACAGGTCTTCACCATCCCTGCGATTAGCTTGGCTGCAGCAATGTTGTTTTTCTGTGCTTCTCTACCTTTATTTTCTTTAGTTCCTTCCTTTAAAATTAAGACTGGCATTCCGCCAGCAGTAGTTTGAACTGTAGCCATATTCAATATTCACCTTATGGAAATACTAGCTCTAGCATGGCTAAAAGCATTTGGAATATTGTGCATCACACTGCATTCTCATCCATTATATAACGAAGAAGACAAAGATTACGGCAGGAGGAGAAACGCCAGAACGACAGAATTAGAACTTAAAATTGAATGTCCCCCAGCACTCGATTTTTTGAGTGTCTGACATGTTTTATAGTAGTTGTAAATGTCACCATGTTGGGATGCTGTCATACTTAGCCTGCCCCCTAAGTCAGAAGCGCCCTTTTTGTTCAAAGGGTAGAGTATAGGTGAAAGATCGCTCAATGGTCTTTTATCAAACCAGTCTTTTATTATGCTGAAGGATTCCTAGTATGACTCACGACATTAATAAGGTAAGGTGCTCAAAATACATGCTAAACATCAAGTAGTGTTGTTTCATGGCATCTATTTGGAAATATTTTTCATAAGCTTTGAAGGAAGTAGCCACTCTAGCTCGCCATGCATATTTTGAGCAGAGTGGGAAGTTATGCTAATCTTTGCAAGACCAGCCTTCTTAAGAACAATACGGCTTGAGGATTCAGCCTCAGATATAATCTCACTTATTAGGCTACTAAGATAAGGTTCATGCCCCACAAGGAGCACAGTGGACTCTTGCCTGAATAGTTGGGATGATAATTTACGGTAAAGTCCTATTCTGTTGCTCTCTGGTTGCAATTCATGCCAGTCCATCAATTTGTTCTCGATGTTAAATATCTTAGCCACGATAGAAGCAGTTTGATGCGCCCGTTTTAGAGGACTTGTAATTATTACATCAAACTTCACATCTAAATCTTTAAGCCATTCTGCTGCTTGCGTTATGTTCCTTGTACCCACAACAGTGAGTGGTCTAGCAAAGTCGCCGTTACCAGAAGATTTATCTGCTTCACCATGGCGTAAAATAAATAATTCCATATTTGATGAAAGAATTGTAAGTGCAAAATAATATCCATTCCCGAGGATCCTAAGTATACTTTCTAGTTTAAACAAAAATGTGATTAGAGAGGCTCTTAATTTAAAATTGGCAATATTCCTTTGCACCTGCAGAACAACCAGTGCATAAAGTGAAAAGATTGATTTGATTCATCTGGATTGCCATATTTGATTCCTATTCTGGCTGCAATCATTATCAACTTGACATACGTTGCTTCTTTGTTCATGAAATATTCAAAAAGAATGGAATAGGAGAAGCAAAATTGTGACACGTCTACAATACATAAATAAGACGGCAGGAAAAGGATTATTAGAGATGTCTTCTACTTCCAGCCCATCTTACAGATGTGAAGCGTGTGGTAGATCATTTAATTGGCTACAGGAACTTGAGCAGCATAAGCGACAAGAGCATCAGATATAATCCGACGAACAAAAAGGCCTACACTTAATTATTTTATTGTTACAAATCTTCTAAATATATCTGCAATTATTGATAGATGCTGAACCCTTTCATATCTCGTTTACATAGCTTGTGAACCAATAAATGACAACTGCAATCCGGGATTTGTTCCTATATGTAACTGTAGCCTTTTTCAAACTACTTGTCAATGCGTGCCTAGCACTGCATGAAAACTGCGCCAAGAAAGTATTGAAAGGAAATTCGAGGCGGTGATCGCGTCCCCAGGTTAGGATAAGACGCGATGGATTGTGCGGCCCACTTTTCTGGGTGTTTCAACTGGTGGCTCGCTGAACGACGCTTGTTATCGTGCTTAAGAAAGAAGGATGTCGTTAGGTCTGGCAAGCTGAACTCGTAACCAACTTCGCCAAAGTGATCAGTGTCCCAGCTAGGCTCGGATAGTTGGTTGGGCCACCCCGCGGAGGTCACGGTGAGGAAGTTCAACACTAGCTACCCACATCTGGCTGGTTGTATTCTGTGTTACAACGCGATCCAAGGAAAAATTATGTGCTCGCACTGGGATCGTATCCCTCATTTGCTTATCCATTATCAAGACGTTTTGTTGGTCGGTAAACTAATGGTTATTACCAAACTTACCAATCTGAGCTAATCATCTGTTGTTGTTGTTGTTTTGCTACCCTTCTTACTACCAACATTCCTCTTTGATATTCCTTCTTCCTCGATATCATCAGCTCCTTTTTCATTTATGGTAAATCTAGTATCAGAATATGGATGGTAAGGCGAGTCCATCATCTTTGCTACCCTGTTCTCTCCAGACTTTCTAAGATATACCCTATAAGTTGAAGAGTGTGCAATTATGTTGCCACCAGCTGCTTTTGTAGGATCTCCAAAGAAGGTATCCGGAGAGGATTGAACTTGGTTTGTTATAACGACGGCAATGTTGAAGATCTCTGCTAACCTTATAATCTTATGTAACATACCGTTGAGTCTCTGTTGTCTATCCGCTAATGTACCTCTTCCCAAAAATTCTGCTCTATGTAATGAGATTATGCCATCAATGATTACTAATTTAGCGTTGAAATCATTGACATATTTACCTAGGTCTTTGACTATTAGTTCGAGATGTGAGCTATTGTAGACCTTGCATACTGCAACGCTTTTTAATACATGTCTGTGATCAAGTCCTCTGGATCTAGCTATCTGCTCCACTCTTTCAGGTCTGAATGTTCCTTCCGTGTCTATGTAAATCACACCACTATCCATTCCACCTGATTCAGTAGGTTGTCTAGCCGTAGCGCATAATGTATGGCATATCTGTGATTTCCCAGACCCAAATTCTCCATAAAATTCAGTTACTGCCTGTGTTTCTATTCCTCCCAACAAGAGTTCATCCAAGGCTCGAGATCCAGTAGAACATCTAAGCATTGATTTCCTTTTTTCAAGGGCAACGTCTGCAGTAAGAAATTCTCTTTCTATAATATGAGAATCTCTTAGGAGTTTCTGGGCAGCCATTATGAATGCTGCAGCACTTTCCTTTGAAGCATTAATGTCCACAGCTAACTCGTCGGCACTTGTTACTGCCAGATCCATTACTGAAACAATACCTGCTTCTTTGAGCTTCTTTGCTGTTGTAGGACCGATACCTTCAATATCCTGAATTTCTAAGTTTATGATATCTGATGTTTCAGATATTACATTATCGTTATCTTTAGCCACAGGAGAAGATTCTTTTGTATTACTCTCAGCCAACTTATTTCATAATTTAGTTATTATTGGCTATATTAATACTGAAAAGTACCCCGGAGGCAGGGAGGGTAGGAGGTGTTCTATAGTGTCAGCCTTAATTAATTTACATAAAGAGGATAGTTACATTCCTTACAAAGATAGCAAAATTTATCAAACTCGGAACATAATGCCATTATGTCATGGCAGCGAGGGCATTCAATTTCTTGTTCGATTTCTAGATTATTGTTATTGTTTTCTACCTCCCTTTTTATCGTGTACTCAGGGCATTGATCGAGCTCCTTTGGTACCTCTGTCAGTAATTTGCCCCTGCATGCTCAATGGTTTCTAATATAGAGTGAAATACTGATAGGGGAGGGAGGGATCTATATTGTTCGTACTAGGTTCGAGAATTAAAAGTCGGTTTGTTCAAAATACCTTAGTCCTTTACTACCTGCATACCAGAACTAATTTAATACTAATTTTAATAACAAGCCCATATGAGCAAGAGAAAAAAAGATCCAATGGTAACGATAATTGGCGTGTCCACCCTCTTGGTTTTATAATAAGACTCCTAAGATTAAAAATAGGTCATTCTTCATTCATCAATCTTTGTAATAGCAATCTTAAGGGCTGATTTTGTCTTAGTTTTTCTCTGTCTCGTCTTGCACTGGGTGTAGCCCTTAATGCCATTCCGCAACAGGGACAAAAGACACCATCATGATAGAAATAGACTTCACACCTTCTGCAGTATTTCTTGCCAGCTGCATAATTGCTCTTACCGACGATGATTTTGGAACATAGTCTATTGCATAGATTTCTGCAAGCCACTATGGATTATAAAAATTGGACTTTTAAAAAGACAGGAGCTCTCTATAGAGAGTGGGAGGGGAGGGGGGCGATGGTCGAATGTCGGTCACTAACTCGACTTTCAAGATACAAATGCTAGCGCGTCTTTCAATTATTGATATGCTTGCTTACCGCACTGGTGAAATCCTCTAATAGAATCGGTTTTTGAATGATTTCGTCTACTATGACAAATGGTAATTCTTTTCTAAATTCAATATCATCGATTTTAAAAGCTGTCATTAAGAACACTTTTACTAGCGGTTTTATATCCTTGACTTTTTTTATAAATTCGTATCCCTTAATTACCGGCATCCTGATATCAGAAATCACTAAGCCGTACTGTTCAGAATTCATTTGAAAATGATCTAATGCTAGTAAAGGTTCCGTAAATCCAAAAACATGAAAGCCTTTATCTTCCAATCCTTGTTTGAAGGAGAAGGTAATATCAAATTCATCATCTAGTATCAATATAGCATTAGTGTTACAATCCGACGGAGACTTCATTAGATGATTCGATCCTTAATACAGATGAGTAGAGGTTGTTTATAGGATTTTCTGGAAAAATAATTGTTTTAGGCAAAATCTAAGAAATTTATTGGCTACTTCGTTCATTTTATTTAGATATTATTCTTATTTTCTAAAATTTCGTTATCTCTGAAGAAGCTTATGGATTTGAAATCTAGCACGTTATTTGTGATCATGATGCCAATAATTCGCCTCCGTTCGGACCGATTTCCTCAATGTCATTTGATGTTCCAAAAATAATCGATTACTTCGAGATTCCGGTAAATTTATACATGCTCATTCAAATAGCTCAAAGTAAATTATAAGAAATAGGCAGTAATGCATTGCAATATTACGTAGGATGTTCTGGCTGGAGCTATTCATCATGACCAATCCTTAATATTATTATGTCATTCTTGCTTTGTTGATTGAATCATGTTCCTTCATTTTTGCGTCCGATATTTGTGAAACGCGTCAATGCGATTCAAACATCCTTTTTCTTTGTCTTATTCAAGAATGCTAACATCATCTTTTTTCTGTCTTCGTGTGCGAACCACAATGCCCAGCCATATATCTCAAGACGAAGACCAGTTTCTATATCTACGTCCATGCCCTTATTAATTAACATCTTGCTTACCTTAACTGCATTGTAACTATTTTTTGTAATCTCTTCTGCCAGTTTAATGCATTCATCCATTAACTTTTTATTCAGCAATTTAGGTGCATCTTCTTCTTCTGCGTGAGTCGAAAGTTTTGGCATTCCTTCTTCAGCTTCCTTAGACGAAGATTTGATTCTGACATCTGATTTCGTATCTGGGCTCACAACCTTGTTGACAAGTCCTATTTTTAATGCTTCATCTGCCGTTATCATTTCACCTGTAAAAATTAGTTCTTTTGCTTTAGCTGGTCCTAGAATCCTTAACATTCTCTGAGTACCTCCCCATCCTGGAGGAATACCTATCTTGACTTCTGTCTGACCTATCTTTGAATTACTTGAAGCTATTCTGATATCGCATGCCAATGCAAGCTCACATCCACCTCCTAAAGCATAACCATTGATTGCAGCTATAACTGGTTTTTGTAAATTCTCTATTTTATTTAGCATTGTATGAACTGAGGTTGCATATCTTTCTGCTTCAATAGGATTAATATTTACTACATATCTAATATCTGCTCCCGCACAAAATGATCTTTCGTCCTTACCAGTAATGATAACAACTTTTATACTATCGTCTGCTGCGACGACATTAATTGTAGAAGATAGTTCTGCGATGACATCTACATTAATAGCGTTCAGTACTTCAGGTCTATTAATTGTTATGACAGCGATGTCATCCGTTGGTCGTTCTACTTGTATATAATTCAGCGTTGACATATGAAAAAAGTAAGTTGTACCTTTCATTTAAAGAATGATCTATATGACTGGTACTATCAGCTGGTGTAGGGTCTTACATTTTATTATACGAGAGACTCGATGTATCGTGAAATTTTTTGATGATACCTACGCGAGGTATATCCTCAAGTAGAGAAGAAAGTATTATTACAAGATCATTATCGGCCATGTAAAAACTACCTCCTTATTAGAGATTATCTCTGGTTACAATGTAGTAGCAGTTGTTTTCCAGGCCTAATAGCAAGTGTGATTAAATACCATCAAGCAGTAATTAGAAACGGAAAACTTTAAAGCTAGCCTGTTCTTATTATGAGTGAGTAAAATCCATTTTTAGCATCGATATCGTCACTAATCCCGGCTTAGGACCCCGTGACGGATACCTATATTATTGTGCAGATGTTAGAATAAATCAAACCCACTTGTATCACAAGTTGTCCAAATAACCGTACCAATTGTATTCGTTATCTAACAATAATTGACTTATTTGAAGACAATATGCTTACATTTTAGCCAGCTCGATTAAAATTAATGTTCCTTTAATTGTAATGTGGTATTATCGGTATGGCAATCAATGAAGAGTAGT
>Ga0102924_1005482_pt1 | contig 12294 bp, 9 predicted proteins | sample PaiPotPPM11metaG_FD_80116 | JGI IMG/M metagenome (GOLD analysis project Ga0102924, IMG submission 80116) | Iron sulfur acid spring bacterial and archeal communities from Banff, Canada, to study Microbial Dark Matter (Phase II) - Paint Pots PPM... ... | reverse complement strand
GCCGAGAACGCCGAAGTCCCGAGCCCGCACGAAGGCCGAGTCCCCTCCGACGAGGTCCGACGGGCCGGCGCCCACCGCGCGCACCGCTCCCACCGCGTCCACCCCTGCAGCCGGACACCCCGTGCGGCGGCGCCCAGGAGGCGCGAACGGCGCAAACGGAGCGCGGTCGCCCGGGGCCTCCGCCGACGACGGCGTCGGGCTCGCCCGAAGGGCGCATCGGATCGCGCCGTCCGATGTGGTCATCCGCACCGACCCGGACATCCTGCCGGAGTCGCCACGCCAGAGCCACGGGCTCTTCGAGCTCGTTCCGAGCGTCGCCCGCCGCGCCCTCGAGCTGGGGCTCTCGGCGCGCGAGCCGAGCTTCCACGTCTTCGTCGCGGCCGCTCCCGAGGTCATGATCGAGGACGATATCGTCCGCTACGCGTCTCGCTTCGCCGCCGACCGCCCCACTCCGAACGACATCGTCTACGTCCACGACTTCGATCACCCCGAGGCGCCGCTGCCCCTGATCGTTCCTCCGGGCGCGGGGCCCTGGCTCGTGGCGGCCATGGACCGCCTCATCGAGCGCCTGCAAGAGGAGATCCCCGCCGTCGTCGAAGGGGAAGAGTTCAAGCGCGCGCAGGCGCAGCTGGCCGGTGAGCTCGAAGCGAAGAACCGCGCGGTCATCCACCAGCTCGAGTCGCTCGCGAAGACGCTCGGCTTCGGCGTGCGCGCGGTCCACGGGAGCGTGCAGACGTTCCCCATCCTGCACGGCAAGCCGGTCAGCGCCGAGCAGTTCGACGTCCTCGACGAGTCGACGAAGCGCTCGCTCACCGAGGCCGAGGAGAAGCTGACGCGGGAGGTCGACAAGGCCGCGCAGCTCGTGCGCGCGCAGAGCGCCGGATTCGAGGCCGCCCGCGAGGAGGTGTTCTCGAAGGCGGCGAGCGCCGTCATCGACAGGGCGATGAAGGAGCTCAGGCGCGAGGCCAGCCACCTCGGGGACGACGTGAGAAAGTGGCTCGAGCCGGTCGAGCGCGCGCTGGTGGACGACTGGGACGATCTCGTCGAGATCGACGACGAGAACGAGCAGGAGGCCCGGCGGCGCGAGGAGAAGGAAGACCCCGAGCTCGCCGTCCGCCTCAATCGCTTCAAAGTAAACCTCCTCGTCTCCCACGAGCCGGGCACGCCGGCGCCCGTCGTCTACGAGACGAACCCGACCTACCCGAACCTCTTCGGCTACCTCGAACGTCGCGCGCGCTTCGGCGCGCTGCTGACCGATTTCACGCGGGTGCGCGCCGGCTCGCTGCACAAGGCGAGCGGCGGCGTCCTCGTCGTGCGCGCGGCCGATCTGCTCACCGATCCGATCATCTGGGAACGGATGAAGCGCGTCCTGCGCGAGCAGCGCATCGGCGCGGAAGACCCCCTGGGTCCGCTCGGCCTGTACGCGACGTCGCTGCGTCCGGTGCCCGCTCCCATCCACGTGCGCGTCGTCCTCGTGGGGCCCCCGGATCTTTACGCGACGCTCCTCGAGGCCGACCCGGACTTCGTGTCGCTCTTCCGCGTGAAGGTCGAGGTCGATCCGATCATCGCGCGGACGCCGAAGAGCCTCATGGCGCTCGACGCGTACTTGATGGCGATGGCCGCCGAGCGGCAATGGGGCCACTTCGATCGCGGCGCTCGCGCGCGACTGCTCGACCTGGCGACGCGCCTCTCGGTCGATCGCGAGAAGCTCGCGCTCATCCTCTCGCCGCTCGAGGAGACGATGGCCTTCGCGAGCGCGCTGGCCGCGGCGAAGGCGACCGGCCACGGCGAAGGCGGCGGGCGATCCGCGGGCGAGGAGAACGACCCCGAGGTCCTCGCTCGTCCGTCGTTCCGCGCGTCAATCACGCCTCCGGAGCAGAGCGTCGTCGGCCCCGAGGACATCGAGACCGCGTGGATGGAGCGCCGCGAACGCGCCGGGAGCGCCGAGCGGCACATCCGCGAGATCACGCTGCGCGGCGAGGTGGCGCTCGACACGCAGGGCTCGCGGGTAGGCGTGGTCAACGGCCTGAGCGTCTTCAGCGCGGGCGACGTCGAGTTCGGGCAACCGATGCGGATCACCGCGGTGGTCGGCATCGGCCGCGAGGGAATCATCGACGTCGAGCGCGAGGCGCAGCTCGGCGGGAGCATTCACACCAAGGGCGTCGCGATCCTCCGCGGGTACCTCTCGCGCATGTTCGGGCAACAGCGGCCGCTCAGCCTGCGCGCGCAGCTCGCGTTCGAGCAGAGCTACGGCGAGATCGACGGCGACAGCGCGAGCTCGAGCGAGCTCTTCGCCGTCCTGAGCGCGCTCGCCGACGTGGGCATCGACCAGGGCGTCGCCGTGACCGGCAGCGTGAACCAGCTCGGCGAGATGCAGGCGATCGGCGGAGTTTGCGCGAAGATCGAGGGGTTCTACGATCTGTGCCGCGCGCGCGGGCTGACCGCCCATCAGGGCGTCCTCGTCCCGCGGGCGAACTTGCCGCACCTCGTGCTCCGCGACGACGTGGCCGACGCGGTCGCGCGCGGCGAGTTTCACCTCTACGCCGTCGACACGGCCGCCCAGGGCGTCGAGATCCTCACCGGCCTCCCGGCGGGGGAGCGCGACGACAGCGGCCGGTTCCCCGCGTCGAGCGTCTTCGGGCGCGTCGAGCGGCGGCTCATCGAGATCGCCGAGAGGCTGCGCGAGGCCGAGGGCCACATCGTGCACGAAGCGGCCGAGGCGCTCGAGGAGGCCGGGGGCGCGGACGCGATGGAAGGGACGAGCGCCCGCGTTCGCAAGTGAGTTCGCGCCGGTCCTCGAGGAGTGACCGGCGATATCGACCGAGCGAGCGTCGGTCGCCCAGGAGCGAGCGACGAGATCGACCGAGCGAGCGTCGGTCGCGCCGGAGCGAGCGACGAGATCGACCGAGCGAGCGTCGGTCGCGCCGGAGCGAGCGAAGGGACCGACGCAGCGAGCGTCGGTCCGGAAAGACCGAGCGGCGAGCCGGACGGATTGAGCGAAGTTCCCCGCGGACCGAGCGAAGAGATCGAGGGACCGAGCGACACTCCGGCGGGACCGAGCGGAGAGTTCGACGGCATGAGCGACGCTCCTTGCGGACTGAGCGACGAGATGCCTCGGGTGAGCGACAGTCCGGGCGGAACGAGCGACGAGATGCACCGGGTGAGCGACAGTCCGGGCGGAGGGAGCGAAGAAATCGACCGCTCGATGTCGATTTTCGCTGCGGGCCGCGGAATCGGCGTCTGGCCTCAGAGTGGTTCTTTAAGGGGAGCGAAACAAGGCACGCCCGCCCGGAGCGCCTCGCTCCGCCGCGGCTCGCCGGACATTCGGCGAGCGTGCGCCCCCGGAAAGCAGGCTCTCATCGCCGGCGCGCAGCAGCACTTTCCCACGAACGCCAGCACAGCGGCCACGCTATGGCGGTTCTGCTCGTCGCAGAACGGAGAAATCACGCCGTTTGCAAAGCTAAGGTTCCGGCACAGAGGCTGCTAGGAGCTGTTTCATCCCATCGCATCCCAGGGGATGCCTAAAGACGGGAGCGCCTGCGAATGCCTGGAGAAAACGCGAAGCAGTACACGTTTCGACTTCCTGAAGCGCTCGTCGCCCGTGTCGACGAGTGCCTGACGCGCATCCAGCGCTCCGGGCTCACCGTCACGCGGACTGACGTCGTGCGCATGCTGATCAAGCATGCGCTCGACACGGTCCATTGCGACGCGAACGAGCTTCTGTCCGGCGGTGATCGCGAAAGCCCCGTCGTTTAGGCGCGCAGAGGAGAACGGCGCATGCTCGTCGAGCACCGAGTGTCCAGCTTCGACTTCGTCCGCGCGATGCTTCTCGCGGGATACCAGCTGATCGGGACCACGATGGGGCACACCGTGCTGGAGAAGTGGGACCAGGATCTTCTCGTGCCGCAGCGAGACGAACTTCCGAAAGACTTTCAGGAGGCGGGCGTGCTGCCCATGCAATTCGCCGCGCTTCTGAATCGTCTCGGCAGCGATACGTGGCCTGAGCAAGGGGAAATTCTCCCGGTCGTGGGTGCTGCATTTCGACGCACGTCGTCCATGTGAACAAGCCCGCAGAGTAAGTCGTGACACCTGAAGGGTCGCCCCAACTAGAGCGTGCAGTGGATGACGTGGCCGATGACGGTCACGATCATGACAGCACCGCTCTCCGCGCCGCTGCTGAGCGATGGTGGCCGGACGTCCCGCGCGCGTCCGGCGCAGCCATCGCGTGGGCGTTGACTCGACTCGGGCTCAAAGCGCACCTTGGTGGACCGGATCACATCGTTGTCATGCGAGGGCGGAGCGCGAGCGCGATCGTCCCCCTGGAAAGCACCACCGTGCACCCTGCGATCGTGCGAGCGATTCTCCACACGCTACGCATTTCGGTCGAGGAACTCGCCGCGGCCCTCGCCGCCGATGCCGGGCCAGCGCCCTGATGGTCGGACGGGTCTTGCTCGTCTGCGACCGATGCAAGCACTTCTTCCACGAGGACAGGCGCTCCCCAGAACCGCACCGTCCTAACGAGTGGGAACAAACGGCGGCCTCGTTGGGCAGACCCAGATAAACTTTTGCCGGCTGCTCGCGCGGCCGGGTGACGGCGCGACGACAGTCTGCCTGCGCGATGGTCGTGCCCCGATTGCCTGGCGAAGAAGTAGCTTTCACGAAGCGCGCGAGCGCAACGCACGCTCCGCTTGCTCTGACGTGATCTCGCCGGCCGACCACGCGCGAAGAAGCCCCCGGACCTCTGAGAGCCTTCGTCCCCGCTCGTCGCAAGTGACACCCGTCTCCGCAAGACGCGCATCCTCGTCGAGGACAGCGAGCACCGCAGCGAGCACGTTGGACGGCATGGGGGCAGGCTCAATCGTACGCGTCCCCTTGCGCATCCCACGCGCGTTAGGCGTCTTCACGACGCCGCGTGAAGTGGAAGCGTGAAGAGGAACGTGCTTCCGTGGCCGGGCACGCTCTCGGCCCGGATTTGACCGCCATGTCCCTCCACGATGCACTTCGAGATGTACAGCCCCAGCCCCATTCCACGGCGATCGTCGCGGACCTGGACGAAGCGCTCGAACACGGACTCCAGGCGGTCCGCGGGAATTCCGGCGCCTGTGTCGCGGACCGCGAAGCACAGGTCTGTTCCGACGCACTCGATGTGGACGACAATCCTCCCTCCTCGCGGCGTGAACTTGACCGCGTTGCTGAGGAGATTGATGAGCACCTGGAAGATTCGCGCAGCATCGAGAGGGACGCGCGGCACCGGCTGGACGATGTCCACCGCGAGCGTGACGCCGTTGGCCGACGCCTGTGCCTGAAAGGCCTCGACCGCCTCCATCACCGCGGGAAGGGGGTCTCCTACCTCACGCGCGACCGCGAGCCGGCCGGCCTCGATGCTGGCGACATCGACCAGATCGCCGATGAGGCGGTTCATCCGGGCTCCGGAGCGCTGGATGCGCTGGGCGTACGTGAGGACGTGTTCCCGGCGGTCGTCCACGGACCCTTCCTTCGCGATGAGCGCCGCGAAGCCCATCACCGAGCCGAGCATGTTCCTCAGGTCGTGGCTCACGAGACCGAGAAACTCGTCCCGCGTCGCAACCGCGTGGTCGGACAGCGCGCGTTCATGCGACAGGTCCTTGTCCGTCTCGTCGCGTTCGAGCACTAGAGCGGCCGCCCGCTCGGAGCGTTCAGTTCGAAGGTCTTCGTCCGCGTCGGCGCGCTCTTTCCGGAGGATGTTGTCCTCCTGCACCCTCTCCCGTTCGACGACCTTGGGAGACGCCGCCCCGGGAGCGGCCGCGCGCCGGTCCGACCTTTTGCGAGCTTCTGCGAGCACTGCGTCGGCGCGCCTGCGAGCCTTCTCCAGGACGGCATCCGCCGTCTCATCGACGCCGGTTGGCTCCTCGCCAATGACCGCGTCCGCCTTTTCGCGTTCGATGCGTAGGCTTTCGTCGGTGCTCTTTCGCTCGGGGCTGGGCGGTGTGTCTTGGGTGGGCGGCATGGGATCCGGTGCACGCTGCGATCTAGCCGTGCAGCGCACGGATTGCCGCCGCGTTTCGCACAGCCGTCACGAGATCGTCGGGGTCGAACGGCTTGCGCAAGATGCCCACGGCGCCCAGCCTTGCGACCGTGTCAATCGACTCATCCGTGAGGACGGTGATGAGAACGACGGGCAGTTTCCATTTCGTGTGCTGCAAGGCGGCGAGAACACCGAGGCCCGAGAGCCCCGGCATCTTGACGTCTGCGACAATTACGTCGGAGCGCAGATCCGCCCCGTCGAGCTCGTTCTGAAGGAGATCGAGAAGCTCTCGTCCGTCGTGCGCCTCCACGGTCGAGCACCCGTCGGCGTGCAAGGTGGCGGTGACCAAGGCACGCATCTCCTCGTCGTCGTCGGCGACGAGGATTCGCAGTGGTCTCGGTGGTCCTGATGAGCACATGCCGGCTCCACGCCCCAAGATCGGTCGAGGCGTTGTCCCCCCATTCAGACGGAACTTCCAGCTCGGCCAGCCAGGCAAGATCAGTTCCGCATCCAGCGCCGGCAGCTGGTTGTCGAGATGAAGGCATCGTGAGGTTACGCAATGCGGCATCTGAGAGAGATTTTTCGGCAGAGGTTCGTGAGCGGTCTGGCGCACCGCGCGTTCGCGCAGAGCGTCGGCGTCAGCCTCGGCGCCGTGGCGACCGCGCTGATGCGGGCTCACACGCTGGGTTGGACTGGGCGCGGGTCTCGAAGCTCGGCGACGACGCACTCGAGCAACGACTGTACGGCGGGCGCGGAGGCCGTCGAACCGACCGCGCTTGCATTGCCACGATCCTGCCCAGCTGCACATGGCGCTGCCCAGGACCGCTGCGACGTTTCAGTTGCTCCATCTGAAGTGACCGGCGAGCAACTTCAACGGTTACCCCTCCACGCGTTGGCCGGTGTCGCCGGGGGCAGGTCCCTTTAACGCGAGCGGCCGGCCTCGAGGCGGGAGCCGCTGGCGAAGCCACCAGGGCGACGGTCCGGTCGAGCAGCACCCGGTCCATGTCGTGCGCGATCATGCGCTCGCGGAAAGCCACGAGCGCGCCCTGCGAGAACGGCGGCGTTGCCGCCCTCAAGCAGTCGAGGACCATCTGCCAGCGAAGGTCCACCAACGACAGCTCTACGGCTTCCGCATCCGAGGCGCCCACGTAGCCCTGAAGCAGCAACACCATGCAGAGCAGCGCGGGCGGATGTGGCTCATCGCCAGCTCCGGTCGTGCGATACATCCCTTCGAGCTGCTCCTGGAACGCGCCATCTTCTCTTGCGGCGAAGCGCCACCGGGGAGTCTTGCGGCGAAGCGCCACCGGGGGAGTCCACCTTTGCATCCTCGTACCTCCGGCAGTCACGAGATCATGGCGAAGCTGTGGTTGTCGATCCCCCTCTGGAAGCGATCGATATCACGACGTTTCTTCATGATCGGTGCTCTAGGCGAAGTGGAGCGCGGAGGGCGCCGGCAGGTCACGCGGATGTCCGCGCCCCCACGGAGCATGCGCAGACTTCAGACCGCGTCGTAGACCCCGCGGGAAGCGGCCGACGGCGAGCCTGCTTCAGTTGGCTTCCTGCGTCACGGTCGCGTGTGGTCACAGGCCGGTGGGGGCCGAAACGAGTTTCGCCGCAGTCCGAATAAGCGTGTCGACGTCGGCCGGCTTCGCAAGATGACACTGGTAGCCGACTTGATGCGCACGTTGCACGTCCTCGCCTCGCGCGTACGCCGTCAACGCGAGCGCGGGGGTCTGGCCTCCGCGGTCCGCGGGCAGTGCGCGAACACGCCGCATGAGAGAAAACCCGTCCTCCACGGGCATGCCGATGTCGCTGATCATGAGGTCCAGGCGGTGGCTCTCGATGAAGGCGATCGCCGCGCGAGCGGAGTCCACGGCCGTTACGGAGGCTCCCGCCTCCCGAAGAGCTCTTTCGACCAGAAGCCTCGAATCTTCGTCGTCGTCGACGACCAAGATCGCCACGCCGGAGAGCGCGCCCGCCGGCTGGGAAGGGGCGATCGATGGCGCCGCCTTCACTTCCGCCTCCGGGGGGGCGTCCGTCTCGGCCTGGCGGACAGGTCGAATCGGCAGGTCGACGGTGAATGCGGCGCCGAGCCCGGGTCCGCCGCTCTCGACCGTCACCGTGCCTCCGTGCATCTCGACGAGGTGGCGCACGATCGCCAGCCCGAGCCCGAGCCCGGCGTATCTTCTCGTCGTCGAGCTGTCGACTTGGCGGAAGCGCTCGAAAACGAAGGGCAGATGCTCACGAGGGATGCCTATGCCCGTGTCGCGCACGCTCAAGCGCTGCGTGCTTCCGATGCGCTCGACGTCGACGGAAACCGTTCCTTCCGGCGGAGTGAACTTGACCGCGTTGCTCAAGAGATTCCACACGACCTGTTGAAGTCTGTCCGCGTCGCCTACGAGCCGGTGCACGCCCTCGTCCGGCGCGAGGTTCACCCCCAAGCAGACCCCCTTTGCCTCGGCCGCCGGTCGCACGACGTCGACGGCTGCACAGACGATCGCGTTCATGTCCACGCGGCGCATCTCGAGGCGGAGCTTGCCGCTGATAATGCGCGAAACGTCGAGCATGTCGTCGATGAGCCGCGCCTGCGCCCTCGCGTTCCGCTCGATCGTCGCAAGGGTACGCTCGACGGCCCTCTGGTCGCCGGTTCCGCGACGCAGGAGCGAAGCCCATCCGAGGATCGCGTTGAGCGGCGTGCGAAGCTCGTGGCTCATCGTCGCCAGGAACTCGTCTTTCACGCGGTTCGCCGCCTCCGCGTCCTCGCGCGCCTCGCGTTCGGACACGAGCAGCCGGGCGCGCTCCTCCGCCGCGCGCTTCTGGTCGTCGATGTCCACGTTGGTGCCAAACCAGCGGACGATATCCCCGGCGTCGTCGCGCAGCGGCATCGCGCGTGAGAGAAACCATCGAAACTGTCCGTCGTGACGTCGAAGGCGAAACTCGTCCTCCCAGGGCTCCCCGCGCGACAGCGCAGCCTTCCATTTGGCAACGACGCGTGGCAGGTCTTCCGGATCGTGGACCGACTGCCACTTCCAACCTTCTTGTTCGCCGAAGGTCTTGCCGGTGTACTCGTACCAGCGCCGGTTGTACCAAGCGATGGCCCCGTCGGCGTTCGCGTACCAGGCGAGGACCGGTATCGTGTCGGCGAGCAGACGGGTAGCCTCCTCGCTCGCTCGGAGCTCCTGCGTCGTCGCCTCGGCCGCCGCGACCTCTTCCTGCGCGCGCAGCGTCGAGAGGACGAGCTGCTCGTTCACCTCGCATTGCGTAACCAGAAGCTCGTGGTCCGTCGACTCGGCTTTGCCGCTACCGCCGTCGCTTCTTCGTTTCGAGGTCATGGCGTTTCCCCACCCCAACAGGCTGCGCGTCCCGCTTGGTTGGCGCTCCGGTCAGGAGGCCCTCATAGCCTTTAAGCGCGACACCCACTACCACCACGCCATCCTTGGTGATTTCGTACTCTCTCAAGTCTCGGCTGTGAGCGCTCGAGCGTAGCTTCACGACCGAGAGCGCTCGCCTGAGCTGGCCGTCGATCTGGACATAGCGCAGGATCACGATGGCGTCGGTCAGGAACCCGATATTCTGCGGGCTAAGCCGGAGCTCGGTGTACGCATCTTCGAGCTCGGCGGTTGCCATCACGGTCACGCCGCTCCCGGTGAGCGATCCCATCATCCGGTATATCGACTCGCGAAAGTCTCGGCGGAAGGCGGGCGCGAGCGCGAGCTCGAGGCCGGAGAGGGAGTCGATGACGGCGCGCTTGGCCCCGATCCGGTGCACCGCCTCGCGCAGCGCCACGAGCGCCTCGTCGATCGAGAGGTCGAGAGGCCGCAAATAGAGGATCTCAAGCTTCTTCTCCTGGACCAGGCGCTCGAACTCACGACCGTGCGGCGTCGTCTGCAGATAGTCCTCCGGACGACTCTCGAAGACGGCGATGACGCCCGGCTCCCCGCGCCGCGCTCCCTCGACGATGAACTGATTGGATAGGACGGTCTTGCCCGAGCCTGACGGTCCGGCGACGAGCACCGAATAGCCCTGCGGTATCCCTCCATGCGTCATCTCGTCGAGGGCGGATACGCCCGTGGAGAGGCGCACATCGAGCGGGTGCCACTTGCGCGGACGCGGCTCGGGCTTCGGGAGGCGCGGAATGACGCTGAGCCCGGCGTGGGTGATGCGCGCCGTATGCAGGCCGGGGATCTGCCCCTGGCCCCGCATCTTCACCACCTGGGCCTTGCGGACCACGGAGTTGCGATCGACGGCTTGATAGAGCCAGATGATCCCGTCGGCCACGGTGAAGAGCGCGCTGTCCTGCTCGGTCTCGCCGTACTCTCCGAGCAAGAACGTCGTGGCCTCCCAGTTGGTCAGGTGCAGCGCGAGCCGCTGGACGAAGTCTTGCATCTCGAGCTCGCCGTTCCCCTCCGCGAGAACCCTTCGGATCATCGAGCGAAACGAGTCGACGAAGACGAATGCAGGGTTCGTCGCGTCGACCTCCTTCTCGATGCGCGCGAGCACCACCGCGAGCTCACCTTCCTTCGCCTCCTCGCCGAGATGGATGAAGCGGATCGAGTCCTCCACCTTCGCGACGTCGAAAAACGAAAACTGCTGCTGGTAGCGGAGCATCTTGATAGGCGGTTCGCCGATGATCGTGAAGTAGAGCGCCTTGCGCTCGGGCGTTGCGTTCGCGAACATGATCTGGTGCCCGAGTGTCGTCTTGCCGCAACCCGCACCGCCGGCGATCACGTTGAACGAGAACTCCGGGATGCCGCCGCCCAGCACCTCGTCGAAGCCGGGTACCCCCGACGTCAACTTCCGGATCGGAACCCTATCGCTCATCGCTTGGTCTCCTCGTTGGTCCCGTCGAACGCGGGCCATACGCTTTGCAACACCTTGGTCGTGAGCGGCTCCCCGATGAGTGTCGCGAGCAGGGAGAGCAGGGTGGCGCATAGCGCCACCGAGGCTTCTGCGATCACTGCCGGCGGTTCTCCGAGCAACGCCTTGCCGAGCAGCTCGCTCACGGGCGCCTCGGCGTTGAAGTCGGCGTTGCGGAAGCTCGGGAAGTCGGTCGCCGCCAGCTTCGTGCTGCGCGCGAAGAGAGCGCGAGCGCCGGCCGTGCCGACGAGCGAGGCGAGGCTCGAGAACAGCTTCTCGTGAACGCGCGCCCCGACCGCCGCGCTCCCCTCTGCGTCCTCCGCCTCCGAAGTCTCCAGTGCGAGCAGGCGGCGCGCGGCAGCATACTGTGCGGCCTCCGGTCTTCTCATGCCCCCTCGAGGGAGAACTCAGCCGTCATCTCAAACCCGTGGTGGATAGCGCAGCCGCCGAAAGCCGGGAAGTCAAGTGGTCGTCTGAACGTCGATCGCGCTAGGCACTTCCGGAGGCGACGGCTACGGTCGCACTGACGTTTCGGGAAGAAGTCCGGAACATGCCGGAACGCAAGGTCATCGTTCTTTGCCTGCGACCCCGCCGTTTGCAACCGTGCTTGGTCAAGTATGGCACCACGGCGATGCAGAACGGTCCCCTCTGGTGGTCGAGCCGGCATCGTCGCCATCATCGCTTCAGCGACACGCCTCAGGACATGCACTCGCCGGTGCAAGGCGGCTTCTGGCATGCGCATATCGGTTGGATCCTCAGTATTGAATACGACGACCGCGACCTGTCGAACGTCCGCGATCTCGTGCGCTACCCGGAGCTCTGCTTCCTCGACAACCACGAGTGGATGCCGCTCGTCGCCTATGCGCTGATCTGCTTCGTGATCGCTGGGCTGCCCGGCGTCGTCTGGGGATTTGTCGTCAGCACCCTCGCCGTCTTCCACCCCACGATGCTCATCAACTCGCTTGGGCACGTCTGGGGCACGCGCCGCTACGTCACCACCGATGCGTCGCGCAACAATGCGCTGGCACCGCGCGCCGGTTCACTCGGCGCGATTTAGCCCGCATCTGGCTTGCCTTCAGACTGCCCGTGGGTGACCAAGCGATCGAGAGCGTCGCTGGCGCGCGCGACCAAGCGTGGTCGGCGGGTTCGACTCCTGTCGAAACCCCTTTGGCGACAAACGTAGGCAGGCCAAAGGCGCCAGCCGACGCTCCGACTCGTGGTTTCGTAGCGCCTCCGAGCCGAGGTCGTGATGGAAGCGGCAGCACGCGACCCGGTGCCATAGGGTCTGCCGTTTACTCGGCCGCCGTAGCCCTCGCATTGGCCCCGCTGGTCCGGGCAATGCCCAGAGAATCGGTCATCGTCCCACCGGGGTCTTGGCGAACCGCCTCCAGCGCGCGGTTGCGTCCGCGGGCCCGTCCCCCAGCGCGTCCGAT
>Ga0102924_1005481_pt1 | contig 12295 bp, 10 predicted proteins | sample PaiPotPPM11metaG_FD_80116 | JGI IMG/M metagenome (GOLD analysis project Ga0102924, IMG submission 80116) | Iron sulfur acid spring bacterial and archeal communities from Banff, Canada, to study Microbial Dark Matter (Phase II) - Paint Pots PPM... ... | reverse complement strand
GGTGGAGGACATAGCGCGGGTGCTCGTGCCGGATCTCGGCCGCGGCCACGCCCGGCGCCGCCGGCTGGATGCGGTAATTGGCGTTGCGCTTGACCTCGGACCAGAAGCCGTCGGGGCCGGCGACGATGAAGCCGAGATCGCGCGTCTGCGGCAGGTCGACCCGCGGATAGTAGACCTCGTTGACGATGCCGAACCCGACCGTGAACCACAGGCGAGACGTCCCCAGCGCACACCCGACCATGTCCTTGGCGCTGCTCGACCAGGTCGGTGGGATGCCCGGCTTGCCGGGCGCGTGGCCGGGATCGTTCGGATCGATCGGGATCGACATTGACGCAACTTCGTCGTCGTGCGGCCGCGGCGCAAGTGGGCGGCCGCCATCGGCATCAAAGGCAGATCAGACGCGGCGAGGCTCAACGCTGACCGGCGCCCGAAATTCGTGATGTCAGCGGCCGGGTGCCGCGCCGCCCTGCCGATAATGGACATACCAGTCGACGAGGTTGGTCAGCGTCATCGGGTCGGTTTCCGGCACCAGCCGCCGAGGGTGAAGCATCCAGCTGGCGATGACCACGAAATCGACCGGCAGATTGGCGGCGACGACGTCACGGGTGTTCTGCCTGGCCTCATTCAGCCAGGATTCGTCGGTGACCGTCGGGCCGCCGGTGGCGGTGACAAAGATCCCGGCCTTGGCTCCGTGGGCGTGGAGCAACTCGATGGTCGGCGGCGATGCGCCGCGCCAATCCCTGTGCCAGCTCGTGTCGATCGCCATGCCGTCGAGCTCAGTGCCGGTCTCGGCGCGGTAGTCGTCGAGCCATTCGCGGTAGGTCGGGACCCATTGGTCGAGCGGCAGGTCGGTCGGGCCCTCGTAGTCGATGAATTTGGCGTCTGGATAAGAGGCGCGCACGTCGCGCACAGTATAGGCGAGGCGGCGGGCGACCTCGGCCACGCTGTAGCCGCAGGCTTCCCGGCCCTTGTAGATGTGGCCGAAGGCGAGCGGACCGTCGAGCGAGAAATAGGCGACGTCGAAGCCGAACCGCTTCAGCCGGCGGGCAACGTCGCCCGGAAAATGCTGGACCTGGACCAGCCCCTCGATACCCTTGCCGCAGCCCTCGGTGTAGACGGATTGCAGCCCGACATTGACCGCAACCCGGTGGTCCTTCAGGACCTGGAAGATCCGCCGCAACTTGTCTTCGGGGCCGTCGATGGCCAGGCTGGTATCGATCCCGAACACCTTGATGTGCGATAGGGCGAAGGGCCAATCCTCCGGATGCTCGAACATCCGGGTGAAGCCCTCCGCCAACGTGAAATGCTCTTGGCCGCGGGGATGATCGTCGGGCGGCGAGAACCACAATTCCTGCGCCAGGGCCGGTGCCGTGCCGACGCTCAACGCGACCGCCAGCGACCAGGCGGCGATTGCGGAGCGGTCGATGAAATGCGCAGCACGCGCCCGGAAACGCACGGTTGAAGAACTCCACTCAGACGCTTGCAGGCAGCGACGACGATGCAGCCGGTCCGGAGATTGAAGATTAACAATGCTCTTCGCCATATTATGGTCATCCGCGCCGCTGCGGCCACGCACATTTCGTAACGGCTGCGAACCGCTCGATGACGATTACCGTGGCCGGCGCGTGTCTGGACACCACGGCGACAAACCCATCGGATACTTGAAAGATATAGCGAATGAGCGATAGGGGGCAGCGATTTGAGCTGGATGTGATTGGCGCCCTGGAAGGCACCGATAAATCTTCATCTTTCCAGATTTCCTGGGATTATTTGCGCCATTACGAGCGTCTTTTTGAACGTTGGCGAAATCAACCGATCAACGTAATTGAAATCGGCGTCGAAACAGGCGCATCGCTTAGAGTATGGAAATCCTTCTTTCCCAAGGCAACCATAGTAGGCATCGACATCAATAACGACTGCACCCGATTTGCCGAAGATCGGATCGTCATAGAAATCGGGTCACAAGATGATCCAGGGCATTTATTTCGGATATGCTCGAAATATCCGCCGACGATCTTCATAGATGATGGGTCGCATCAGGCGCACCACATGATTTTCACGCTGGAACGCGTTTTCCCTATGTTATTACCGGGAGGCATGTATATTATCGAGGACTTGGCTTTTCATTTTGGCTATTCGGCCGACGACGCAAAAGGGAAGAGCAACGTTTCAATCCAGGAGTATCTCACCTCGATCAGTCATGCCTGCATGGCACGACGAATCCTCGGCCCGGAAGATTGGGGATCGGCCCGCTACCAGTTCGAAAACCTTGATTGGATTTCGTTTATTCGCAGCGCGGCAATTCTGAAGAAAGTTGGCGGAAAGGACCTCGCGGGCTCGATCGGGTCCGCCAGGGCATATCTGCGCCAGCGAGGCGAAACGGCGGAAGGGTTCAGCCGGCTGGCTGCGTTCATCCTGCGCCACGGCGGCTCGCTGGACGAGGCCGAGCACGCGGCTCGCCGCGCTGTCGAGATCGGAGGTGAAGAACCTCACCTTGTCATTACCCACGCCGAAATCCTCGATAGGCTCGGTAAGGCGGACACAGCATTGTCATTGCTGCGCCGGGCCTCCCAGCTTCATGCGCAGCGCGAGGACATTTGGCGGCGCCGGGGACACCCGGAGGGCCGGCTCGGGCATCGCACCGAGGCCGCTGCAGCGCTCGAGCGGGCGGCGGCGCTTCGGCCAAAGGACCCGCATATCCGCAACGAGCTAAGTCACGCCTATGAGAATGACGGTAAATTGGATCAGGCTCTCGCGGCGGCGCGAGACAGCGCCGATCTGAGCCGCGGCGATCCGGCGCACGATGCGTTTTCGCAACGCGTCGAAAGGCTGCAAGCCGTGATGGCCGGCCCGGGCGATCACTAATGTTGCTGCTGAGAACGCCAGCTTCCGGCGATGGCCTTAGGCATCGGGGCGCTAAACAGGCGGCTGAGTTCCTCGCGCCGACGCGCCGTGGGCTCTCTTCGGCTTTCGCGAGCGGTCGGCGCTTTCGAAATCAGTCGAGGCTTTGTCGTCGCCTCTGACCCGTAGGGCCTCCTGGCAAAGCGCCAGCCATGACAGCGTCGCTTCCCCTTGCGGCTCGTTCTTCGGCGAGAAGGCGAAACGGTCGATGTACCCGACCAGCAACCCGGGTGCCGCAGCATCGATCGTGCCATTGGGGCGGTCGACATCGGCGAAACGGACGTACAGCAGCGTGTTATCGCCATAGCGCCGCACCGCCGCATGCAGCCGGCCTAATTCGTCTTCTGTCAGGTCGCGGAACATATTTTTGTAGACGAAGATCTTGCCGCCGTCGCCGAGGTCCTCGACCAATTTCCGGCGCAAATATTGCAGCCGGCGGCACGCCTGCGCGTACATCTTGTCGTATGGGATCTCGTCTTCGAAGATGAAGGCGCGCATTGCCATCCAGTAGCGCCGATCGCGCGTCCAATATTCGTTGCGGCCGCCGGTCGGCAGCGTGATCAAATCCGTGTGCTCCGGCTCGCCGATGCCGGCGAATTCGGTATCGAGTGCGGCGATCAGCCCCTCGGCATCGGCACCGAGATCGGCCCAGCGCAGCAAGCCCAGCGGCTCGGCACCGAATTTGCGTTGGACGAGCCCGAATTCGCAGCCATGGCCGCTGCCGCCGAGGCTCTCGAACCGCATCATCACCGCACGCGGATCGTCCACGCCCTGCTGGGCGGCGCCGGCGGGCCCGTCGCCGCCGATCGCGTCCGGATCGCTTTCGGCGAGCCGCAGGCGCGCCTCGAACACCTGCTGCGCGACACCCGGCTCGTCCGGGAAACGCTGCTGCGCCGCGAGGGCACGCTCCAGCGCCGCCTTCCAGTCGTTCCGGCGGATCGCGACCAGCCCGTACTCCGAAAACGGCGACTTTTCGGCCGGAAAGCGCGCCATCGCCGCCTCCAGCACCGCGTCGGCGGCAGCGAATTCGCCGGCGCGCGACAGGGCCTCGGCCATGCCCACTGGGCCGGCCGCGTCGTCCGGGAAACCGTCCTTGATCCGTTCAAAGCGTTGCGCCGCATCGACCCAGTCGTTGCGGTCCAGCGCGATCCGGGCATGCTGGACCGCGAGCCCTCGGCTCGACGGAAACCGGGCGATCGCGTCCTGCGCAATCGCCTCCGCCTCGTCGAGCCGGGTTGCGTCGCGGGCGAAGTTCATGGCGAAAAAATAGGCCGGCTCGAAATCGGGGAAGCGACCGCGCAGCCGTTCCAAGCGCTGCAATGCCTCATCCCAATCGCGCCTCGGCCCCAACGGGTGAACGGCGAGCCGGGCGCGCTCCAGGGCCAGCTGCGGGTTCTCGGGCATTTGCCGGATCCCCAGTTCGAGCAGCGCTTCGGCGTCCGGTACCCGCCCCTGCTGGGCCAGCACCGCCGCGCCGCCCAGATACCCGGCAGGCTCATCGGGAAAGCGCTGGCGCACCCGGGCGAACCGTTCCGCCGCCGCATCCCAGGCCTGCCGTCGGTAAGCAGCCCAGGCATGTTCGGCCAAGAGCCCCGGGGTGGCTTCGAACCTGTCGAGCGCAGCGGCCAGGAGTTCGTCAGCCTCGGTTTCGCGGCGCAGTGAGGACAGCGCCTCGGCGGCGCCGAAATAGCCGTCGGCAAGATCGGGATAGGCGGCACGCACGCGCTCCCACCGGCGCAGCGCCTCGGCGCTGTCCTTGCGCTCGGCGGCGAACCGCGCATGTTCGATCAGGGCCTTCGGCTGCTGCGGCGAGCGCTCGGTCCACGCCGCCAACACCGCATCAGCCGCGTCCAGGCGGCCGAGCTCGCGCAGCGCGCCGGCCTCCATCGGATAGGCGACATCGTGCTCGGGGAAGCGGCTCTGGACGTCGTGCCAACGCTGCGCCGCCTCGGCCCAGTCGCGCGCGATCTGGGCAACCCAGGCACGTTCGAGCGCGATGTGCGCGTTGTCCGGGAACAACGTCGCCGCCTCGGCGAGCTTTGCGTTCGCCTCGTCGAGCTGCCCCATCTCGCGTCGTGCCTGGGCCGCGCCGAGAAAGGCCGATGGCTGGTCGGGAAAGCGGGCGACCACCTGATCCCAGCGCGCGGCGGCGCTAGCGAGATCGCGGCGCGCCGACGCCGCCCGGGCGTGCTCGCCGGCGATGCCGAAATCGTCCGGGAACTGTTGCATCGCCCATGCCGCCAGCACCTCGGCCTCGTCGATCCGGCCGGCCTCGCGCAGGCTGGCCGCACCGCCGTGATAGCCGCCGGGGTTGTCCGGGAAGACGTCCCGCATTTCGGCCCAGCGCTCCGCCGCCGCGGTGAAGTCGCGCCGGTGATGCGCGAGCCAGGCGCGCTGAACGACGAAGCCAAAATTTCCGGCGAAACGTTGCTGCCCTTCGAGCAGCACTTGGTCCGCCTCATCGGTCCGGGCGTGCTCCTGCAGCAACCTTGCCGCCCGGAAGACCGGTTCTGGGTCACCAGGAAATCGCCCTCGCAACTCCGTGATGATGGCCAGCGCCTTATCGATGTCGCCTCGGCCTACCGCCGACCGCGCCGCGGCCAGGCCGTCGCCGAGGGTTTGATATTCGGCCGTGGCGTTTGGCGTCGGGTTTTTGGGACTCGCCTTGATCGCGCGAGCACGCCGTTTTTTCTTTCGTTTGGCCATGCGGCGTTCCGTAAAATACAGTCGGCGTCTTGCGCTACGCCGCGCCGAAGGCGCAGCCGCACCGGTGGGATAACAGTGTTCGAGGTGGAGGTGACGAAGATAGGGCGAACCTCGTCGCTTGGCACGGAAAATCTGCCTCAGTTCTGAGGTTGCAGGTGCGATCCGGTCCGGCTTCGGCCGGACCGGCGGCGCTGCCGACGACTTGGCTCGCCTCCCGTTGGCTACGGCTCGAAGTCCGAACCAATGCCGCGACTTCACGCTCTTGGGGACGGGCGAAACCCCGAACGGCGATCACGGCGACCGCACGCGCCAAAACGACGCGACCTTTACCATTGTTGTCGCCGGGAGGCGCTGACGCCGGCCCTGCGCGCCCCTCTCGACGGGCGATCGTCAGCCGGTGTCCCTCATTTCCACCGAGCCGTGGGGGCCGCGGCCCGGCGGCGGCGCAGCCGCCGGCGTGATCTGGCCGGCAAAGGCGGTCGCGAACTCGCGCGCCGGCTCGTCTTGGCCGAACTCGACCCGGACCAGAATCGTACCGCTGTCTTGAGTCGCCGTCTCGAATTTGACAGGCCCGGCGCCGTTATGGTCGAGCCAATCGCGCATCGCGCCGAGCACATTGGCAAAGCCGGTGCGGGCAACATGCACTTCGACGGCAGGCATCGCCGACCCTCTCTCAAGGTGCTGTTGTAAAACAGCTAGGCCGGCGCCGCCTCCACGTCAATAGGAGCGCTCACGAAATCGTGAACCGCGAAAAATCGTCAATGGCGGCTCAGCGCGACCGCTTCGGTACAGACGGCGTATTTCGCCAGCAGGTTCGGTCCTTCCCAGCGCGACAGGCTGCGCGAATTGTCCACGTCGTCGAGGAACCGCTGGGCAAACAGCGCGAATTTTGGGTCGTGGCCGAGCCGCAGTGCCGCCGGAATCGAAACCCGCCAGCCGTTTTCGTACGGGTTGAGGCCGATCCCCGGAAAGGCCGCCTGCAACGCCGCGACCCGGCGGTCGAGCGCGGCGGCGATATTGCGCTCGGTAAAGACGTAAAGTTCCGGCCGGTAGCCCTCCGCCGGACCCTGGCGCAGTTCCAGCCGCGCCCGGCTGCCCCGGTACGCCGCCGAATGCGTGTCGTCCCCGCCCGGCGGCGCCTGCCAGTCCCAGCGCGTCTCCAGGCTGACCCCGACCCCGCGCACCCGGTATTGCGCCCGCATGTTGCAGAAATATTCGAAGTCGCCGCCCTTCAAATACGGCGCCAGGAATTCGGGCCATTGGGACTCGCCGGTGACCGCGCGGAACCGGTCGAGGCTCAGCATCGTCGGCCAGCGGCTCGCCGCCTCGACCGCGATGTCGCTGCGCCAGTCCAGTGCGACGCCGGGGAACAGCGTCTCGTGGACCCGGTCGACGAGATGCGTGCCGATATCGGCGATGCCTTCGCCTTGCTCCTCGATGTCGAAATACCAGGCGGGTCGCAGATTGGGCCGGCCTGAGACTTCCTTCATAATATGGTGGACGCTTTCGACCACGACGTCCTGCGGCTCCCCGAACACCTCCGGGTCTTGCGCCAGACCTTGCAGGATCGCCCCGATCGGGTCGCAGCGCCCGGTCATCAGGTCGCAGAACACGAGTCCTTGCGCCGCCGCGCTGTCGACCGCCGCTGCCAGTGCCGGGCGGTCGTCGCGGCGAATGATCACCGGCTTGTCGGCTAGGACGTGCATGCCGGCGTCGAGCGCCATCCGGATCCGCTCGATCTTGCCGCGGTTGCGGCCCGAGAAGATCGCAACCGCACCGGCAGGCTCCTCGCGAAAGCGCTCGAGAAAATCCGGCCCGGCATGGATGCGGAGCCGCCAATCGGCCCCAGCCGCCGCGTTGTAGCGGGCGATGCGGCCGAGATAGTCGGTCAGCTCCGGGCCGAGCGGGGCGTAGACATGGGCCTCCGGCGAGACATTCGGGTAGCGCCGCTGCTGTACCAGCGCCGCATGGAAATGGCCGGGATCGACGACGACGAGACGGGTCGCCGGCATCGCGCTCAGGCGGCGTGGCGTTCGGCGGCGAGGATTGCGACCGGATACGCGTATTCGATCGCCTCGCCGGCGAGGCGCACCGGGATGCCGAGCCGGTCGTCCGCCGCCGAGCCGCGGAACATCGCCACGATCTTTTCGTCATCGCCGGGGTTCGGAAACGAGCGAGCGAGCAGGTTCGTCACGGTGTCGCGCAACTCGTAGAACGAGACAAGCGGCTCGCCGAGACCGGCGGCGGCGAAGAGGCTCTTGTGCTCGCTGAGTGCAAGGCAGCGCACATGCGAGGGGTCGCGCAGCAATTCGAGGCGGTTGAACGCGGCCGCCTTGGCCTTGTCCTCCGAGGCGCAACTGTCGATGACCAGCACCCGCCCGCCCGGCGCACAGACCCGCACCATCTCGCGCAGCACCGCGAGGGGGTCGCGGAAATGGTGGAACGCGAACCGGCTGGTGACGATGGCGACGCTCGCGTCGGCAAAGGGCAGTGCGGTCGCATCGCCCTGACGGAACGCGACATTGGTCAGCCCTTTCCCGGCTGCAAGCCTGCGCGCCTGGTCGAGCATGGCCGGGGTCATATCGACGCCGGTCGCCTGCCTCACATGCGGCGCGAAGGCACAGACGACGATCCCGCCGCCGCAGGCGATGTCGAGCATCGTGTCGGTTGGCGCAGGCCTCGCCGCCTGCACGATCATCTGCAACGCCGCCTCGTTGGTGATCGGGGCGGCGGTGCTGAACAGCTGCGCCTGCCGGGTGAACTGGTCGAGGATCAAATCCTGGTGGGTGGCGTCGCTCATGCTGTCTCCCGCGCTGGCCGGCTAGGCTAAATGGGCGGCCCGGAAGCCGCAACGCATTCGCGCTGCCGGCCGCGATTGCGTCGCTCCGCCAGCAATGACAGCATATCGCGAACGCAAAGCCACGGGGCGGAACATGCCGGATATCACGATAACGCCGCTCAAACCTTCGATCGGCGCCGAAGTATCGGGGGTCGACCTCGCCCAGACGCTCGACGCCGGGGCGCGCACCGTGTTGTCGAAGGCGCTGGCCGAGCATCTGGCTCTGGTCTTTCGCGACCAGGATTTGACCCCCGACCAGTACCTCGGGGCCACCGAGGCATTTGGGCCGCCGATGGTGCAGCATTACTCGCAGCACCACATGCCGGGCTATCCGCTGATCGGCCTTGTCTGGCACAGGAACGGCCAGCGTCCGGCCGAACGGTGGCACACCGACCACACCAACCGCGAGCGCCCTCCGGCAGCAACGATCCTTTACGGCGTCGAGATCCCGTCGAAAGGCGGCGAGACCAGCGTCGCCAATATGCGCGCTGCCTACAACGCGTTGCCGGAAGACGAGCGCCGACGCCTCGAAGGGCTGCGCACGATCAATACGCTCGACAGCGACCACCACGACACGCGGGCCGACGACCGCGACAAGTTCAGCGGCCCTTTCATCCACCCGATGGTGCGCACTCACCCGGTGCACGGCTCGAAGGCCGTCTATTTCCATGCCGGCAAGGCGACAATCGAGGGGATGGACGAGGACGCCGGCAAGGCCTATATGGGCGACCTTCTCGAGCGGATGATCCGGCCCGAGATCGTTTACACGCACATTTGGCGCAAGGGCGACGTGCTGGTCATCGACGACCGCGCAACGATGCACCGCGCACACGGTGATTACGACCGCCGCGAGAGCCGGGTCCTGTGGCGGATCATCGTCGAGGGAGATCGGCCGCGATTGGCGTAACGCCGCGACCAATCGGACCGGAACGCAAGGGAGAGCAGCGCGTTTAGCGGCAGGCGATAAAGGCGAGGTCATCCGATGCGTCGTCAGCGCGGCGAGGTGCGGCAGGAGGGGGCACCGGAAGCCACCCTTCGCGCAAAGACAGATTTTGCCGTTCCGGCCGCTGACGACGAGGTGGCGGCGGCGCTTTCCGGGCGGCCCGAACTGATCGACCTGCTGCCGGTCGCTGCCTATGCCTGCGACGCCACCGGCCGGTTGCGCTGGTTCAACACCAAGGCGGCCGAATTGTGGGGCCGGACCCCGAATATCGGCGACGAGGCCGAGCGATTCTGCGGCTCGCATGCCGTCTACGCCATCGACGGAACGCTGATCCGGCGCGAGGAATTGCCGATCGCCAACGTGCTGCGCAGCGGCCAGCCGCTCGCCGGGCGCGAAGCGATCGTCGAGCGCCCGGACGGGACGCGCAGCTCCGTTATGGTGCACATCAACCCGGTCAAGGACGCCGCCGGCAGCGTGATTGGCGCGATCAACTGCTTCCATGACGTGACCGGCGTAAACCAAGAGGCGCGGCGACTGCGCGAAACCGAGCGGCAGTACCGCCAATTGTTGGATGCGTTGCCGGCGGCGATCTATACGACCGACGCGGCCGGACGGATCACCTATTACAACGAGGCTGCGGTCGAGCTGTCGGGGCGCCGCCCGAAAATCGGCACCGACGAGTGGTGCGTCACCTGGAAGCTCTACTGGCCCGACGGCACGCCGCTGCCGCACGACGAATGCCCGATGGCGATTGCGCTGAAGGAACGGCGCCCGTGCTGGGGCATGGAAGCGATGGCCGAGCGGCCCGACGGTAGCCGGGCGCCGTTCCTGCCCTACCCGACGCCGCTGTTCGATTCCGCCGGCGAGTTGGTCGGCGCCGTCAACATGCTGGTCGACATCAGCTACCGCAAAGAGGCCGAGACGCAGCAGCGGCTGCTGTTCTCGGAACTGAACCACCGCACCAAAAACAACGTCCAGATGCTGCACGGGCTGCTCAATGCGGCGCACCGGGAGACCGGCAATGCCGAGGCGCGCACCGTGATCGGCGATGTGATGCACCGGATCGCGGCACTGGCGGCGGCCCAGACCGTGCTGTACCAGGCAGAAAACGCCCGACGTTATGAGGCGCGCGAGTTCGTCGGCGCGGTCTGCGGGACTGCGCGCCTCGCTTTCGGCAAGCACATCAAGGTCGAATTCGAGGCCGGCGAGGGCGAATTGGCCAACGACACCGCGGCCCCGCTCGCCCTGATCCTGAACGAGTTGATCACCAACGCGGCAAAGCACGGCAACAACGGCCGTGGCGAAGGAACCATAAGGGTCGGTCTGTGCCACGACGAGTACGGCTTTGCCTTGACCGTCGAAGATGACGGCCCCGGTTTCGAATTGACGAAGGTTTGTCGCCGGTCCTCGGGATTGGGGCTGGTGACCGGCCTCGTGCGCCAAATCGGCGGCGAATTCACCGTTGAGCGGGCTGGCGGTACCCGCTGCGTAGTACGCTTTCCCGATGATTGCGCCGTCGCCAGGTAGCACGGCGACAACAGATGGCGGCGGGTGCTGGGTCGTCTCGGTCCCGGGCGACGCCGGCCGCCCGATCCGTTTCGCGCCGGACGACCGGGGCGCTGGCGTTGCTCCGGAGGGTGCGGCACGCATTCTCGTCGTCGAGGACGAGTACCTCGTCGCCAACGACATCGAGACGGCCCTCGCCGAGGCCGGATTCGAGGTCGTCGGCGTTGCCGCCTCGGCCGACCAGGCGGTACGGCTGGCTCGGCAGGAAAAGCCGGCTCTGGCCATTGTCGACATCCGCCTTATGGGCAAGCGCGATGGCGTCGACGCGGCGATCGAGATGGCCCAGAGCCTGGGGGTGCGTTCGCTGTTCGCAACCGCGCATCTCGATTCCGCGATGCGGGCACGGGCCCAGCTGGCGGCACCGCTCGGCTGGCTGGCGAAGCCGTACCGGATGGAGGCGCTGGTCGCCGCGATCCGGCAGGCCTTGAAGGATCTCAGTGGTTAGGGGGGTTCCACGGATATGAACGGGAAAGGCCGCAAAATACTGCTCGTCGAAGACGAGGCGCTCGTTGCGATGATGGTCGAGGATCTGCTCGAGGATCTCGGCTGCGAGATGGCCGACAACCCGGTTCGGCTCGATGAGGCGGTCGCAGCGGCGCGCACCGGGGATTTCGACATGGCGCTGCTCGATTTGAGCCTCGCCGGCGTGCACACCTATCCGGTAGCCGACATTCTGACCGAGCGGGGCATCCCGTTCGCGTTCCTGACCGGATACCGCTCAGGAGACATCGAGCCGGCCTACCGCGAGACCCCGATTCTTGCCAAACCGTTCCGACGCGCCGACATCCAGGCGATCCTCATCCGCCTCGGCGAGAGCCGCCAACGGGCTTAGTCAGGCCGCGGCGTCAATACGCCCGGCCGGCGACCCAGGTGCGAAGCACGCGCACCGGCTGGGGGGCGAGCGCGACGATGTCGGCGCGCCGGCCCGGCTTGAGCGAGCCGAGGCGCTCGTCGAGGCCGAGAAACGCAGCCGGCGCCGCCGAGGCAAGGCGCAACGCCTCGGGCAAGCCTAGGCCGAGCAGCCGGACGCAGTTGCGCACTGCACTCGCCATGTCCAGGGCCGAGCCGGCCAGCGTTCCGTCGGCGCGCAGGCAGCGCCCATCCGAGGCCGCGATCGCCTCGCCATAGAGGCGGAAACCCGCGCCGCTGCCGCCGACCGGCGGCATCGCGTCGGTCACCAGCATCGGCCGGCCGGCGCCGCGCAAGGCAAGGCGCAGCATCGTCGGCGCGACATGCACCCCGTCGACGATCAGCCCGTACCAGGCACCGGCAGCCTCCAGCGCCGCCGCGGCCGGCCCCGGTGTGCGCGCCAGCAGCGGCGGCATCGCGTTGAACAGGTG
>Ga0102924_1005480_pt1 | contig 12298 bp, 15 predicted proteins | sample PaiPotPPM11metaG_FD_80116 | JGI IMG/M metagenome (GOLD analysis project Ga0102924, IMG submission 80116) | Iron sulfur acid spring bacterial and archeal communities from Banff, Canada, to study Microbial Dark Matter (Phase II) - Paint Pots PPM... ... | reverse complement strand
GACGAACGGCTTCCTCGCGGAACTGCCGCGGATATGGCGGGCGCGACTTTGGCACTGTGGACTCCCCTCTGGGGCTCAGGCCCCTCTAACGATAAGGTGTCCACCAAACCGGGGCAAGTCCAGGCCGCCTGCGACAGTCGGGCGGTTGGTCCGATCTCTGTTACCCTGCGCGAGTCGGACCGGATTCCGATAAAATTGACCCCCTCGCCTCTTCTCGTCGGTCACGACCCCGCAGTAGCCGTGCCGCCGCCTCCCGCAGCTGATACGCTTCGTACGAATATCCGAGTCGCTGGAGCTCGTCGGCGAGAGGAATGAGCCTGAGCGCAACATCGGCGCGACCGTCGGTCTGCGAGGCGTCGTCGCCGGCCATGCACACTACCCCGCGACGCCCGCGAGTTCAGGCTCGCGCTCGGGTGAGCTGACCGCGGTCTGGATCAGTTCCATGGAGACGATCTCGGCGAGGCCACGCACATCGGCGCGATGGTGGATGTGATACACTGACACGATCTCGCGGTCAGGCGCGGAGGGGACTTCGTCAGCTTTGTGGCCGCAGGGGCAGCGGTACCGCATGGCAGCACCTCGGTCTTCCTGAGTCAATCCTGCTCCGGCATGGCCGTGGCCCGACCACGTAGGCCGACGGCTGATTATTCGCACCCGGTCACTTGCCTGTCCCCGGGGTTGGCCCGGCCACAGGGCCGCGCTCTTGCGCTTCGATCTTACGATCGCCGCGTAAGTCGGGCCACTACCCAATCCAGGTAGTTTCCGGGTAGTCGAGGTATTGGCCCCTCATCGCGTATTCTTGTGGACAGGTTTGGGAGAAGTTAGTCCGAGCAACGCGCCGGTAACGACACAGGTCCAGTCAATGGCGACGGGCATTCGCATACCCGGCGCCGATGGAATACAATCTTCGATGATCGAGAGCTCTCTCGCGGTACCGTAGACTGGACCGTAGACACGGGATGGCGGGGCGGCAGGTCGGGCGGGCGCGGCGTCGGCCCCTACCCGTCCCCTCAGGGCCAAACGAGCCATTCGGACCGCCCCGGCGCCGTCCCCGAAAACTGTTCCTCTCATGCTGGCGCATTGCTGCACTCACCTGCGGACGCAGCAGGTGCGAGGAGGGGTAGCCGGAGACCTTTGAGCCACGGCGGCTGGGCGGCACGCAACCGCTCACCGGATCGCGCGGGCAAAGAACCGGCCCGACTCGCCCTCGTGCATGAGGTTGCCCTCGGAGGCACTTCGTCGGCCAAGGGGTATCCGACTATCCGCCAGCCGGTAGAGTGCAGCCTCGGGTGACCTCGGCCACCTCGAGGTGTTCTGACGCTGGTCGTGCATGGCTTTGCTTGCCTCTAGAATCACCCGCCACCTTCGTGCAGCCTCGCTGCGCTTCGACGCATCCCCCAGGCATGGGCTGGCGCGCTGGAAGCATGCGCCAGCGGAGGTAAGCCCCCAGATCTAGACCGATGAGGTCCCTTGCCGGCTTCGCTTCTCCGCTCAAACAAGCGTACACTGAGAGTGCTTCCCCTTCCTTACGCCCACGGCCATGTCCCCGGCACTCGGTCGGCTCCTCGGAGGAGAAGGTACCCAAACGCAACCTATGGGACCAGAGCAAGTCTTGAGGAGGACGACCATGGCGATCGACAATGAACGGAACCGGGTATTGACTGCGTTACGGGATCAGCCGGACGGCGCGAACAGCTCCGTGCTGGGTGAGTATCTTGGCCTCGTGCGGGAGGTCGTGGAACGCTATCTTTTCTACTGCGCCGATTACGGGTTGGCGGCGTGGAGGCGAGTTCGGAGCGGAGTGGCGGACGTGCAGTGATCACGGAGCGCAGCCGCGACTAGTTGGTGCGCCCGGGTCGGTAGCCCTGAGCCGGTCCAGCGTATCGCGCCATGAAATCGATACCGGCACCCACACTCGCTATGGGGTGGGTTGGTGTGAACCCATGGAACGTGGAGGTGACAACATGCTCTTCATGAGAAGGCCGATCTTTGATGAGGACTTGCAAGAGATGCATCGCCAACTAGGTGGACTCCTGAATGCTGTGCCAGCGTCGTGGACGCGCGAGAGCGTCGGGCTTGAAATGGAGTGGCAGCCGCCGGTTGAGGTGTTCGAAAATGCGCATGAAGTGGTGATCAAGGCGGCGCTGCCCAACGTCGATCCGAAACACGTGGACATTACCATTACCAACGACGCCGTCACGCTTAAGGGGTCGACGAAGCACGCAGCGCAGGAGGACTGCAACTATTATCGGCGAGAGTTGCGATATGGAGCATTTGTCCGGACCGTCCCTCTTCCCACCGAGGTGAAGGGGACTGAGGCAACAGCATCCTACAACGATGGAATGCTGGAAGTAAGACTGCCGAAGTCGGACCGAGCCAAGAATACGACCGTTAAGGTAGAAGTCAAGTAGCATAGACCATGCCGTCGGGGGGGGAGCGTAAGCACCGTTCCTCCCGCACGGCTGGCGCCTCATCAGCGCCGCCCCGGCTGGCCGGCGAGTTCGGTCGCGTCGGCTGACGACGGGAATCTCATGAGCCGCGGGATCGACCAGGATGAGGCAATGAGCTTGATCGTCCACGGATTTATCGAGCCGATCTCGAGCGCTTCCATCGCCTCACACCGCACAGGGCAAAATCATGGCTGCTGCGTAACTTCTGTTGAATGATTTGATAGGACCGGGGGGATTTTGTGGCATCATGCGCCTACATCACACCGGACTCGCCTGAGGGCCTCCGACATGCACGAGGAAGAATGGATTAAAACACTTCCGGACGGCAGACGCGTGAAATTCACACACCAGGCGCTGCCGAACGATTGCGCGTTTATCACGGCGCAGACCGAAGGCAACAAGGTCGTCTATTCGGTCGTCTTGACCGACGCCAAAAACCTCCTGAGCCGTGAAGAAGTCGAGAGGCACTTCGAGGGCGAGCTTTCGAAGAAGTAGCGCCGCTAGGCGGCCGCCGCGATCTCGACGCGGTCGCGGCATTGCTTCCCCGCCCGATAGAGCGCCCGATCCGCCACCCGGTCAACGTTTCGCCGCTGAGACCGTGGTCCGGGAGCACGGTCATCCTCAGGGAGAACATCAGCGACCCGAGCGGCCGTCCCCTGTGCGAGATCGCCCGAGTTTACCTCATCGAGCGGTGGGGGGGGAGGGCACCGATGGCAAAGAGAGAACCGGCGCAGTTCCCCCATCGACGCGTGCTCGAGCAGCTCAGCGAGGGCAAGCGTATCCTCGAGTACCACAAGAATCGCATTCTCTTCGCGCAAGGTGATCCTGCGGACGCCGTCTTTTACATTCGGGAAGGCAAGATCAAGCTGACGGTGACATCCCAGCAGGGCAGGGAAGCGGTAGTGGCCATCATCGGCGCCGGCGATTTTATCGGGGAAGGCTGCCTCGCCGGGCAGCCCCTGCGGATGGCGGCGGCCACCGACATGACCGATGGCTCGAGCCTTCGCATCGAAAAGAAAACCATGAACCAGCTGCTGCACCAACGCGGCACGTTCTCCGAGGAGTTCATGGCCTACTTGCTCAGCCGCAACATTCGAGTTGAAGAGGCCCTTGTCGACCAACTGTTCAATTACAGCGAGAAGCGGCTGGCCCGGACGCTCTTGCTGCTGGCGCAGTTTGGCAAAGACGGCAAACCTGAAACCATCGTGCCGAAGATCAGCCAAGAGACGCTCGCGGACATCGTGGGGACGACACGGTCGCGAGTGAGCTACTTCATGAACAAGTTTCGGCGGCTGGGCTTCATCCATTACAACGGTGGACTGAATATTCACAGTACCCTCCTGAACGTCATCCTCTACGACAAGACCCCGGAATCCCGGCGCGTCGATTAGCGGCGTCCACATCCGGCGTCGTCCTGCCGGTTATTCTGCATGTGAGCAATGTGAGGAGTTTTGCGCCTAGAGTGTCCTGTGGACTACAGGGAAAACGACCGCCTTCTCACCATCTAGAAGTGCTCGGGCTGCCTGGCCCTCCTCTGAGGGGGCCGGGGAGGACCGGTCGAGCGATCCAATGTGAAGGGGACTAGCGCGTTTCGGTTGTTCGCAATTCTACCTCGTCGCCGCGCACCCTGCCAGGATCGAGGCGGATAGAGAACGCGGGGACGAGGCCGGGCAAATCCACCTGGCCAGGGGTGACGTCCTCCAATGTGGTCAGTGCCTGGTCGATGCGTTCGACGATCTGTGCCACGTCCACGCCGAGGTAGTGCGGCCGGAGGGACGCCAACTGGGCGCGGGCCTTTCGGAACTTGATCCGCGCGCCTTCGGGGTTGCCGCGTTCCAGGTGAACGAACGCCGCAGCCAGGATCATCAGCCCGCGGTAGAGGTGGCTCTGCGCCCGGTTCCAGACCACCACCATCTCTTCGTGGTGGGCGGCCGCCCTGTACTGCCAGGCGTTGAACTTCTCCACGTAGTCGCACAAAGGGGCGGGAAACGTCCCCGCCCACGGCAGGCTCACTTGCGAACCACGAGGGCGATGCTTGCGGTGTATCCGTGCAGGAAATTCCGTGAACCCACCGGCCCGACCTCGCCATTGCAGAAGAAGCCAGCCAGGGGAATGGGTCCGAGCCGGTCGGCTACCGCCCACGCGTCATGGTCGGGCGTCCCGAACAGTCCGATACCGCGACCGTTGCAGGAGCACAAAAGCGCCCCGATAGGCTCCTGTCCCCCCAGATCCGTCTTCGCCGCCTCAAGCAATTCTCGCAGGTCTTCGTCGGCGGTCACGTGGTCCCGGAGCTGAAACTGCAGTGTCTGCCCCGGCCGCGGAATCGCCCCCACGGTTAAGGTGCCGCTCTCCGCATCGGCACCCAGCAAGTTGCGGATCAGGAAGTCGCCGCGATGCAACTCCTCGCGATACTCGTCCATGGCCAGACCAACGAACAAGTTGCCCCGGGCGCGCTGCTGCACCTCCCGCGGCAACGCGTGCACCGTCTCCACAAGCACCTCGTAGGCGGGGCGCAGGGCGATCGTTTCGATCACGTTTCCGGTCGCGCCCGTGATAGTCCACGGCTTGCCGATTGGAGTACATCCCTGCGAGACGATCGTGCGCACTCCATATGTGCCCCCGAGGGCCATGGCGACGGCGCCGCGGTCGTACACCTCACCGTCGAGAAACACATGGGTGCAACGGAGGCGGAGGTCGCCGGACGCCATTCCGCCCACCATCGGGGTGCCGGGATAGGCCTCCGACCACGCGACCAGCAGACCTTCGGCGTCCAGGGTGAAGGGGTCGGCAAACAGGAACCAGGCGGTGACGTCATCGGGCGACACACGAGTCATCTCGTGCCAGGCTTCTGGTCCGCGGCACTGCTCGAGAGTGCCCTGGGCGAGGCGAACGGGGCGCAACACCGCTCCCGGCAGGGAAAACGTCAGGAGCGCGAGAGCGGGCTGGCCCTCCACCTCCCGGCCCGTGCCGATCACTCCCTGGCTTGAGCAGCCGATGAGCCGACGGGCCCGGGTGGCTCGGCGTGCACTGGCGACCAACTCAGGAAACTCCTCCGCATAGGCCGAACTGGCGAAGAGAAAGGCCAGGTCGATGGTCTCACCGCTCGGGACAATCGGCATCTGGGACGTCGCCTCGGCGAGCGCATCTTGCCAGGTGGGCTGTTGGCCGATGGCCCCGGCTGCTCTCATGGATTCACCTTCCCACGTTGGCGTCCGGAACTAACTCAACGGTGTCTCTTGGCCGGTACCCCCAACGCCACGAGAAAGATGGTGCTCCTTCCTTCAGCGTGGGGGGAGAAGAACGCGGTCACGTCGTCGTCGTAGAAGGTGAGGCCGCTGGCCCCAAGCCCGAGGGCGTAGCTGCAGAGGTAGAGCTTACCCCCAACAATCCCGGCCTCCAGCTGAACGGCGCGATAGCCGCGGTTGCCAAACCGCTCAAGGATGGGCCGGAGGTTCGCCAGGAAGAAGACGTCCACACTGGCGTCGGCCGGCAGCGCCTGTTCGAGGCCGAGATAGCCGGCCCGGGCCCGAAAGTCACCTTCTTTCAGCAGCTCGAGCGCGGTCTGATCCCGTCGAAACACGTAGGCACCGCGGGGAAGGTCGCTCACAGCGTGAACGATGAGGTAGAGGTCGCTGAGCGCCGTGCCGACAGGCTCAAGGAAATCAGCAGGGAGTCCGCGGGTGGCTCGGTGGAGTATTGTGGAGAGTTGGGCAAAAGTGATAGGCTCCCGGGAGAACCGTCGAGCTGAGCCCCGCCCCAGGATGACTCGTTCAATCGGCTCGCGGGGCAGCTCCGGCTCGCTGAAGGGCCCAAGGGGGAACAGGCGTCCCGTGGGGTCAGGCAGCGCAGCCCTCGGCGGACGGCCGCGCCAGGCGGCCACTTCCTCCTCGCTCCCGAGCGACGAGGCCGCATGCATGGTTTGGATCTCCGGATACTCTACCTCCGTCTTCGACAGGGGGCTAATGTCAAATACCAGCGGGTGGGTCTCCGGTGACGGTCCTGCAGGCGTGCCGCCACGCCCCAGCGGCACGAGGATGAGAGTCACCTCGCGCTCCGCATCGAGGTTCAGCAGGCGGTTCACAGCGCCGTCCACAAAACCGCCGATCACCCGCGCTGGTATGTCGCTCGCGGCCGCGACCCCGAGCAGGTTGGCCAGAATGGTGCCGCTGTCCCAGAAGCAGTGCCGGTAGGCCCGGGCTTGGTACTTCCAGGCGTTTCGCCAGTATGTACTGGTGCAAGCGAGAATCGCAGGGGCCGCTGCCACTGCGGGCTCGCCCGCCGCTGCGTGCACCACCTCGCGCCGGAAGTCACCGTGCCGCAGCTTCCGTAGGGCGAAGTCGTGGACGGCGAAGTGATACACGCCCGCCTTCAAGTCGACTAGCTCCCCACAAACGAGGTACAGTTCGATATGGTAGAGCGCGCCGGTGCAGGCCGCCGCCCGAAAGAAGGATTCCCCACCAGGGTACTTCCGCCGTTTGGTGATGCCGGCCGAGAAGTAGAGGAGCCGCGCCAGGGTCCGGAGGTCTGGGATGTGGTCGCCGTCCGTGGGGACGCCCGTAGCTGAAATGGCGTCCAGCGCCGTGGCGGCCGATGGCGGGATCTCGTGCGGCAGCGGGATCGGCTCCAGAGTAGAGTATATTTTGAAGGGAAGGGGCTGGTTTTTCCAGTCCAAGTAATGACCGCCGCTGCGGACGCTTGTGGAGGAGTGTTTGGTCCCGGTGTGATAAGCCCACGTCGCCTCAAGGCCGCGGTTCGTCATACGGGGAGACTGAGTGAATTTCGCCAACGATCAAAGCTGGAGTGTGCCCGTTTTTGGGTGAGGTTCAGGAGCACCACCTCCACCTTCAGCACGGTCTGTGAGAACCCCATCGCGCTAGAATCCTTTGGAAAATCTGGTGGTCCCGCCAGGTGTCGAACCTGGATCCGCCGGTTATGAGCCGGGCAGTCCCCCTGCGGGGCCCTGCCCAATGGGGCAGGCAGGACTGACGCTACGAGGTCCGGATCAAGACAAGGCATTCGTCGTGGTCGGTCCTCTCGTCATGATCGGTCTTGACGTTTCCCACGTCTACCAACTTCAAAATGCAGGGTAGGTGGACCAACCGAAAGAGTGGGGGCAGGTTGCCCTTTGACGATTCAAAGAGAATCAACAGAACGGGACGCCGAGGCCTCCGCGGGGTCCGCGAGAGGGGACAGGACACACCCTTTGCGAAGTCGCCGCGTCAACAATCGCGCCCGATCACTTGTGCGCCCGCAGCGATGTCTTCCGCCGGGGGAGTGTACGCTTCAAACCCCCGCCACCTTCGCGCTTGGTCGCCGTGGCCTTGGAGGCCGCCTTCTTCGGAGCCGCCCTCTTGTGGGCTAATTTCTTACCTGTGGTCTTTACCCGTCTCACCTCTTTCTGGCCCGGCTTCGGCACCGGGTGAATGGGCCGCTGAACTGGCGCGACCGGTGGGACCGGGGGCTGGTCAACTGCTGCGGCTTGCGGTTCCTGATCCATCGCCCTTTCATCCCCCTTCTCTATCGATCAGGCTCTCGTGCACCCACAGGATGAGCGCCGCCCGGGGCAGGCCGGGCTGGTGCCCCTGCGAGTCTCGGAGCGCCTGGTCGGAGCTCGTTGATCGTGGTGACCTTGCGATCCGCCGTCCTGGTTGCGATGGCGAGGTCCACCTCGCGCTCGTCCCGGAGGTCGAACCTGGCTGGGTCCCAGGGTCCCCAGTCGGGGATGCCGCGCACGTAGATGCGGCCGGCGAAGGCAGTGGCAGCGATGAATCGGGACATGGCCTAGCGTTCTCCGCGCGGCCGTTCGCGTCCTACCGGGGGCGATGCCGGGAAGCGGCGTTTGGCGCCCTTACGCGACGATCCTGCAATCGATCACCGTGCTGGGTTGCATTGGAGACGGGCTCCCGGCACCAGCCAAAGTGAACGACGGCACAAGCCCTCGAGCACGTGCTCGTGTTTGACGCCCAGGCATGGTTGAGCCACAATCGCCCACCCGAGAGAGCCTTGGTTGAGGCCCTACTCTCCTTTACATTTGCTTCGCGATGGTGTACCTTATGTGGTACATACGCGTTGTTGAGTCCAGAGGGGATCCGGTGGCCCTTAGCGCGTGAGTACAGAAGGCAAACGCATACCGGCAATCTTCTTCCGGACCGAAACAGGTGTCGAGCCTGTGCGGGTATGGCTGAAAGGTCTGCCCTATGCAGAAGACCGTAAGCGAATCGGCACGGACATCGCGACCGTCGAGTTTGGATGGCCAGTCGGCATGCCGGTTTGTCGGCCTCTTGGTGGCGGCATTCATGAGGTGCGGACAGATCTTGAACATAATCGCATCGCTCGCGTCCTTTTCTATATCGATGCCGTAGGACACTTGGTTTTGCTACACGGGTTTCATAAAGAAGGCGCGAAAGACGCCCGACGAGGATCTGCGGCTGGCGCGAGCTAGAAAGGGGCAGCACGAAAGGGGACTGAAATGAAACCGCGGAAACGCGAGAAGACGTTCGATCACAGTGGTTCCAGCTTCGCGAGCTTCCTGGATGAAGAGGGCATCCGGGACGAAATGGAGTCGGTCGCGGTGAAACGGGTGCTCGCATGGCAATTTGAGCGAGCCATGAGGAAGCGCCAGAAGACCAAGCAGGCCATGGCTAGAGAACTTCGCACCAGTCGGTCACAGCTTGATCGCCTTCTGGACCCCCGAAATACCTCAGTGTCGCTACGCACCATTACTCGCGCGGCGAACGTGCTAGGTAAGAAAGTCGTCATCCGGATTGCTGACGCGCCGCCTACGCGATTCAGACGTTCCACTGGACCGCGGGAACGTTCGCTCCATACCGCGCGCCACGCCTAGGTCGGCGAACGATTATGCTACCTGGCACAACTCGACTGCTCACGAGGGGGATCGCATGCAAATTGACCTGTCGCGAGCACAATTTGAGACGCTGCTCAAGGCCGTTTATCTCGGGGACTGGATGGTCAACGCAATCCGAACGCCCGGAAATTACATTCGGGAGTTCGAGGAACTCGAACAGTACCTACTGGCTGTCGCGCACAGATCCGGTTTTGAAGATATCGTGGAGTTCGATTCAAGATTGTCGCAATTCTTTCTCACACTGGAGTCTCACGAGCGACTTCAACCATTCATCGACGAATATGATGATGCGGCATTTTGGGACGGGTTGGTAGACCGGCTCGCCGACCGCGATTTTACTGAAACCTACGGTGATGCGGCCAGTCGTATGGGCCATGAGGAAAGATTCGAAAAGGTAGGTGCGTTTGTCGATAAGTATGAAACCGAGGTGGAGCGTCACGGTGTAGACAGACTGCGAATTCTAGAGCGTTAGGCACGGCGTCCCCTAGGTCCCGGCTGAAGGGCTGGCTTGAGCTTGTCGATCGTGTGAGGGCACGAATCCCCTTCGGATTCGGCGCGTTGTCACGGGTCGGGACCGGTCGGCGAGCGTATACTCGATTCGTTGTCTTACAGCCCGGCAGAGTTCGGATCACCGGGTTGCCCCGTAAAGTCTGGTTAAGTAGGCGCTCTCCTGTCGTGGTCACGAGATGAGGCAAGTCGCTCGCGGTCGTGGGGGCAATCGCAAAATCCCCCTCCCGGCACCACGGCTCGCAAGTTGATGGCTTCTGCTACCTTCCTCGGTACACTTCACGGCGGTGGGCAATGCGAAGAACAAGATACCTGCTTTCTGTGCGTGCGTAAATCACACGATAATCGCCGACTCTGAGCTTGAACAGGCCGGCAAACGGGCCGCTCAGCGGTTCCCCACTCCGCCCTTGAGTCTTCAACGCACGCTCAATCGCCGCGAGTACGCGCAAGGCTTGTGGAGAATCAAGCCGGCGAAGGTCCTTCTGAACTGACGCTTTGTACTCGATCACCATGGCGTACGATGAGGTTTGACGCTATATCGTGTCAATGTTTGTCGGCTGGCGCCCCTATCGCTTGCGTGAAAAATGGGCGCGAAGGGCAGTTCTGGAGATCACGGGATCGTCCTTGTCCCGCAGACGATCCAATGCGATCTGATAGTCGGCGTACTCGGCGAGATAGGCCTCGAGTGCCCGCAGCACCACACGTTTTCGGCCGATCAGTTGCCGAGGCCACAGCGTCGAGGGCCTTGGCCGTTTCCTCTGGCAGGCGAATGGAGATGGGGACAGACATAGCTCTCTCTTCCCATGTGCATCACATGCTTTATTTGTATGACAAGTATATCACAAACCGATCAGCAGTCAACCTTGGTCCCTGGGATTCCGTGCATGGCGCGTTCCGTTATCACGCTACGGTTCTCGCTGCACAAGGATCGCGCCGGCCGCAAGGGGAAGGAACCCGCCAATAGGCCAGAATGATACGGCCACAGTAGGGCAGCGTCTAGCCCGTCGCGGTGAACAAAGACGCAAAGCGGAGGTCATCTATGCCGGCTTGGCGCATGAAGGGCGAGTATGTGAAGAATTGCAACTGCCTGCAGTCGTGCCCATGCGATACGACTGGAAACCCGGCCCCCCAGCCCCGCGCCTGCGTCAAGCCGAGCGGGTACGGCGTCTCGATGACTCGCTCTTTTGGCGCTTAGGCGAGGATCCTATGAACCCGTGGCCGTGGGGGTGGGGTAACCGCAAAGTCCCCCTCCCGGCACCAACGCTATTCACACATCCGTCTAGGTTCAAGAGCCCGCAGGTTGCCCCCGAACTTCGGCGATCAGGTTGATCTACGTGTTTTACTCATTGGACTGGTCATTTAGGACGACGCTCAGGAGCGAGCTGTAAATTCGCAACTCACCATTGTAGTCGAGTAGCCCGAGTTTTCTGAATTTGTTCATGAAGAAGCTTACCCGTTCTCGTCTCGTGCCGATCATCTCTGCGAGCGTTGCCTGGCTGATCCTCGGCACAACCGGGAACGTCCGCGCCTCGCCGACGTGAGCCAGCAACAGGAGGGCTCGCGCCAGCCGTTTTTCGGCTGAATTGAAGAGATGATCAATGAGGTCCGCCTCCAAACGGATGGTCCGCGTCAGTAGGTGCGTGACAAAGAAAGCTGAAAATTCGTGGTTGAGCTGGAGGAGCCGCAAGAGCGTGTTCCTCTCGATTCTCCAGAGCGTGCAGGGGATCATCGCGGTCGCACTCGTCATTCGCAGGGGCTGGCCGACGAAGCAGCCCTCACCAAGGAAGTCGCCGGCTTCGAGAAGTGCGACGACCGCTTCCTTCCCCTGCTTGGACACGACCGTGACTTTGACCCGGCCGGTGCGGATGTAGAACACGGCGGTGGCGGAGTCCCCCTGCGAAAAGACAGGGCGTTGTTCCTCATACTCGAGCGACGTGATCCCTTTCGTATGAGTGAACAGTGTCGTGAGGTCAAGTTTTTCTTTGCGGGTGCTCTCTTTCCGTGCCCGCTGCTTCCGCAGTTCAGTCCGTTTTCGGCCGCGCGCCGCTCTCTCCACCGCCCCACCTCCCCGCCGGCATGGGGTTCCGGGAATACAAACTATTCCCAGACATTAAGATATAATCGCCGCGGAAGAGATGTTGTTGCAATGTGAGCAACATTTTCCCCGTCGGCACAAAGGCCCCGCCCTCTCGAGACGAAGGCGGCGGAATTGGGTTAGGCGGGCGTGAGCCCAGCCTTTTGGAGGAACGCGCGTGCGCGCGTAGGATGGATCAGCAAGATATTCCTTCGGCCGTCGAGGACGCCCTTGCGGCGATACCTATTGATGAGCAACGTGACGGTGGTCCGGTTGAGCCCCACCATGCGGCCAAGCTCTTCCTGCGTAATCCGGCCCGGCACCAGCGTTGAGTACCCGTTTGTTCGGCGGCCACAACGCTCAGCCAAGTCCAGCAGAAACGTCAGCAAGCGAGGCCCGGCT
>Ga0102924_1005479_pt1 | contig 12300 bp, 8 predicted proteins | sample PaiPotPPM11metaG_FD_80116 | JGI IMG/M metagenome (GOLD analysis project Ga0102924, IMG submission 80116) | Iron sulfur acid spring bacterial and archeal communities from Banff, Canada, to study Microbial Dark Matter (Phase II) - Paint Pots PPM... ... | reverse complement strand
GGCGCTGTGGTTTTGCAACTTCTGGTCTCCGCCACAGCGGCGTTTGCGCTTTCAAAGTTACGCCCGGCAGGAAAAGGCATAATTCAGTTCGTTTTTTTCTCAACTTTGATGGTGCCGCCGGTGGTTTATTTGATCCCGCAGTTTGTGAACATCAGCGATCTGCCTCTGATTCATGTGTCGCTGATCAATAACTGGGCCGGCGTCTGGCTGCCGGAGGCGGCGAGCGCTTTCAATATACTCATCCTGAAAAGCTTTTTTGATACGATTCCGACCGAATTGACAGATGCCGCGCGCCTGGATGGAGCGAATGGCTGGCAAATCTTTAGCCGCGTTATTCTGCCGCTCTCGCGCCCGGCCCTGGCAGTGGTTACGATTTTTACAGTAGTTGCCTCGTGGAAAGATTTTCTCTGGCCCCTGCTCGTGCTATCTAATCCTGAACTTCAGCCGTTGAGCGTGGCTATCTATCATGAGGCGGGGATAAATTCAAACTACCCTCTGCCCTTTAACTATCTGATGGCTGGCCTGGTACTCGCCAGTATTCCTCCCATTCTCCTGTTCCTGCTTTTCCAGCGTCAGATTATTCGTGGCGTCAATCTGACCGGATTGAAGGGATGACGGAATGAAACGGTTGAAATGTTTGTTGAAATGTTCGCTGAAAGGTACTCACTGTTATGGAGATGGCACAGGCACAGCCAGCCACCACAGGCGCCCAGGTATTTTTTACACCTCCTCACGGATATCAAGCTCTTGAGAAAGCGACAATAATTGAAAAAACTGCCTCAAAGGTTTGCTTACGTGCTGGCTCGGCAACCGTCGAAGTGACAGCACTTGCCCCTGATCTGTTTCGCATTGGCTTTTTTCCGCACGGTCGCTCTGCTTGCTATCGCTCTGAGGCGGTCGTTTCTCAAGATTGGGAAGCGGGGCCGGTTACGATTCTGCAAGGAACTGACGAAGTGACCATTGCCACAAAGGTTGCATCTGCTCGTCTCTCTCTTGACCCTTTGCGTATCGGATTTAGCGATGCGACGGGACGCGTTTTTGCCGCGGATGATCCAGGGCTTGGCATGGGCTGGTTCGCGGCGTCTGGAGAAGCTCCTGTTATCGAGCTGGCCAATCCGACTGGTACATTGGGAACCCCTGTCCGTGTCTATAAGCAGCATCTGGCCACAGAACGCTATTTTGGCTGTGGGGAGCGCACGGGTGAACTGGATAAGACGGGGTCCCAGCAAATTTTTTGGAATATTGATCCGCCGCGCGGCCACACCGCACTGCAAAACAATCTCTATGTTTCAATTCCGTTCACACTGGCGCTGGCGGACGGTCGGGCCTGGGGCTTGTTTCTCGATAGCACAACGCGCGTCGAGTTTGACCTGGCCCATGACGACCCGCAGCGGTCCTGGTTTGGTGCCAGCAACGGAGATCTCATCTACTATGTCTTTTGCGGTCCAACACCTCGGGATGTCCTGGCGCGTTACACTGACCTGACAGGACACACGCCTTTGCCCCCCCTCTGGGCTATGGGCAATGGGCAGAGCCGCTTCAGCTATGAGACGGCGGACGAGCTGAGACAGATTGCACGCATGTTTCGCGAGCGCGATATTCCCTGCGATATGCTGTATCTCGATATTGACGCGCTCGATGGCTACCGGGTGTTCACCTGGGATCGCACGCGTTTCCCTGATCCGGCGGGTCTTTTTGCCGAGCTAGGGGCAATGGGTTTCCACGTAGTAACTATTGTGGATGCAGGCGTGAAGGTTGACGAGCAGTATGCAGTTTACAATGAAGGCCGGGAGCGAGATCTGTATTGTAAGACAGCACAGGGAGTTGACTATCAAAATGCGGTCTGGCCGGGGATCTGTGTCTTTCCCGATTTTACCAATCCAGAGGCGCGTGCGTGGTGGGGGGAATTGCATGAGTCATTGCTGGATGCCGGCGTCGCGGGCATCTGGACCGATATGAACGAACCCGCACTCTTTATCCCGCTAAATTCGACCATGCCACCAAACGTGATCCATCCAGGCGGGGGCAGGACAAGATTGCATCTCCAGGTGCATAACGCCTATGGCTCATTGATGGTTCAGGCCACGCGCGAAGGTCTTTTGCACCTGCGACCCGATCAGCGACCTTTCGTCATTTCGCGCTCTGGTTACGCGGGAATACAACGTCATGCCCTGGTATGGACGGGCGATAACTCCTCAACATGGGAACATCTCACCATGAGCCTCTCTCAGTTGCAGAATCTCGGTCTCTCCGGCGTAGGCTGGGCCGGAGTCGATATTGGAGGCTATTATGGAGATGCAACCGGGGAACTGCTTGCCCGCTGGACGGAATTTGGCATTTTTCAGCCTTTCTGTCGCAATCACTCGGAAAAGCAAACACGTCACCAGGAGCCGTGGCTGTTTGGCGAGCCATATGAATCCATCTGCCGCGCCATGCTCAAGCTGCGCCAGCGCCTGCTGCCATACCTGTACACGCTCTTCGAGGAATGTCATCGCACAGGAGCGCCTGTGCTGCGCCCGCTGTTCTGGGCTTGTCCAGAAGATACAGCGACTTATGCAATGGACGATGAGTTTTTATGCGGTGATGCACTGCTGGTGGCGCCGGTTACGCGTCCTGGCGTGGAGTATCGCCACGTCTATCTTCCTGCAGGTAGCTGGTTCCACTTCTGGACGGGAGCGCGCGTGGATGGTCCAGCGCATATTCTGGCCTATGCTCCGCCTGGCCAGCCGGCTATTTATGTGCGAGCCAATACAGCAGTGCCGTTCTGGCCGGAGATGAATTATGTTGGCCAGCAGGAGGCCGACCCGCTGACATTCGTACTCTATCCCTGCGAGGGAAGTGGTATAGCCACGTTTTACGAGGACGCGGGCGATGGCTATGAGTACTTGAACGGGGTTTATGCCCGGCGCACCCTTACCTGTGAGGTCGAGGCCGGACATATGCGTGTAGTAATAGGCGAGCAGGAAGGGACGTTTGTCCCCACGCGCCAGTGCATGCGGTTTGAACTGCGCGAACTTGCATCCGAGCCAGAGGTCGTTCAGTCTGGGGAGACTTCTGCTACCTGGCACTATCATCCAGAGCAGCGGCGCCTTATCATCGACCTGGATAACACAGCCTTTTCGCAACTGATTGAGCTGTCGATAGCGTAAGAGGTTAAGAGGTAATGAATGAGTGCGCTGCTGCGTTAGATTACTGGCGTGGAGTAGGGCTTGGCCCAGGAAGCCGAATCACCGCCGCCTGCTCTAAATCCTGCAAGAGTTCAACAATCTCTCGCTCGCTTTTTCCCACCAGACGTCCCAGCTCAGCCGCCGAACGCTGCCCGTCAATCAAGATCAGCAAGCGGCGGTGGGCGCGTGAAAGCCCCAGGTTCTCGATCATGCGGAGCGCCATATCAAGGGGGCGTATGCGAAAGGGGACGCCAGGGATGGCATGAGCAAATCCGTTCTGTGGCATTTTCCCATTGCTATTGCTGGCGGGCAGTTCTGTGGCCCGGCCCGGAAAGGGAGGTAAAGGCGCTTGTCGTGGGATTGGCCCCGTAGTTCCGGTTCGTTGCGCGGGAAATGCAGGTAATGGAGAAAAGGGCGTGTTGTCCGCTTCCTCCGCGGATATAAAAAGAAAGCGACAATTTCCCCAGGTGCTGAGCGTGTTCAGCGCCTCGGCCCCACTGCGCCGCCCAGTACTGGCCTGTGTGCCCTGGCCTTTAAGGAAGGTAATCGATCCTTGTTCCTGGGCTATGCCTTCGCCGCGTCGGACCGTTAATGTACCCGTTCGCCTCCCAAGTTGAATAAGCTGGATGATGCTAACCAGCCGGTCTGTCGCGGTTTCCCGATTTTGCGACATAGCATGTCTCCCCCGGACGACCATATCTTCTTCACCAAATACGCGCTCTGCAAAAACGTTGATTGGGTTTCCCTGATTGTGAGATTGCGCATTAGAATATCACACCAGTAGCGCAGTTGACAATAAAAAAAGAATTAAGAATCTGTTCAGACTTGACCCAAAGAAGGTGGGAGAGTGAGAGCAGCCAAACATTGGTGGAAAGGATTGAGGTGTTGAGCCACCCAGGTGCCAAACAGGCTGGCGAGTCCCATGCGGGTTTCCGAGCCTTTGGGACTGCGGGAGCCGCCGCTGATCTTGCGGGCAATCACCAGTGGGCGGATACTGCGTTCGGCGAGATTGTTGTGGGACGGAACTCCGGGAACGGCGACAAAGACAAAGAGTTCGGGCAAAAAGCGGATCACTCGTTCACACAAGGTGCGCTGAGTGGTGGCCGTGCCGACGAAGGGACGGCAAAGAGCCACCAACTGCTGCTCGAAGACATGCTGCTGCGCCACGCGCAGCTGCTGCTGCTGGCATGGAGGAAGGTTGAGGTCCGGTCCCTGCTCGACCCAGGTCACCGCTTGCTCATAGATGGCTTTGACGGATGCGGCCCAGGTGAGGAGTGGCTCATCGTGCGCATATTTCTCTTTGAGGTCATGCACGTCGCGTAAGAAATGCACCCGGGCATCCGTTGATGCAAGCCCTCATGGATGTTGTAGCCGCCATAAAAGTCACTGCCAAGCACGCCGCCGTAGGTCTCGCCGATGAGGCGCTTGACGACTTCCCCGCCACGCGAATGATGGTACTCGTAATAGCGGATGGTCGGCGTGCAGACACTCCAAATATAGCCATTGATGCCATCTTCGCGCCACCCTGTCTCATCGGCCTGGATAGCTGGACTGGCGCGAATCTCCGCTTTGAGCGCATCGAGCTGGGGTTGCATCTGGGCTTTCATCCGATGGAGCAACTCCACAATCTCGCCACTGCTGATCCTCATCCGATGCAGCGTCAGCAGATACGCCTGAATCTGCCGAATGGGCAGACGCATCACCGTCCGCATCGTGGCGATCAGACTGGCAAGTCGCACGCCGATCCGCCCTTGCCCGACCACCTGCTCGCGCCAGTCCACCGGAGCTTCATGCCACTGATGACATCCGGCACACCATCCCTTGTAGATCCGATGTTCCGTTACCTCAACCGGGGAAGGCGGTGGGATATCAATCACCTCTCGCACACGCGTCAGACTCACGCCACCCAACCGCAGGTGACACGTCGGGCAGCTCAACACCCGATGCTCCACGATCTGCGTAGGCTCAGAGCGCCGGCTGGCCCGATTATGCCTCGTCTCACGCTTCTTGCGGGCCTTTTTTGGCCCTTCAGAGGGGAGCTTCTTATTCGCTTTCACGAAGGCGGGAGGCGGCGTTTTCAGCTTCTCCAATTCCTCAATGCGCGCCTGCGCGACTCGCAATTGCTCGGTCACTTCAACCAGTCGCTCGACGGTTTGCTTGAGTTGGGCTTCTAACGACGCTATCGTTTCTTCTGCTGTCATGTCCTGAGTTTATCAGATGAGGTCAAGTCTGAACACTTTCCCGCTTACTGACGTTTTGCTATAAGGAAAAGCTCATCAGCAAGAGGGAAGCCAGTGAAAGAGAGAGAGGAAGGGGAAAAGTGGTAAGCTGTAGAAAAACCGAACGGGGAAAAGGCAGGAAGACATGGAGAGCGAAAAGTCCACTGAAGAAGCAAGTGTGGTGCAGGCAAGGCTCAACTGGCAGGTAGCGTGGAGAGATGATGAGAAAGTAGCGCAGGCGCTTTATGCTGGAGAAACGATAGAAGAGATGCATGATTTGAGCGATGCCGGGCTGCTGGATGAATTTTTTGTGTTTCTCAAAGAGCTGGGGATGCTGGAAGCGTTTGAACAGGTGAGTCAGACGGGAGTGAAGCGAACGCTGCTCCCCACCGTACAGTTTGTGCTGCTGTATTTTCTGAAAGTGCTGCTGGGTGGTGAGTCGATGAATGAACTGCCGCGCGTGCTGTTTAGTGATCTGGCCCTGATGGAACTGGTCGGCTTCAACGCCCACCAATGTGAAAACGGGCTGACCAAACGCGGGGATGCCAGCCGCACCACGAAAAAGAAACAGGGACCGCTCACGGCCCAATGCCTGGCGGACAACATCTGTAAACTCACCCAAGAAGAGATGGAACGGCTCTTCAATAGCATGGTGCAAGTGCTGGCTCGTCGGAAGTTCTTCACGGGGAACCTGCTGGTGGCCCTGGATGGAAGTAAAGTGCCGACGCCTCAAAGCTATGAGGGGTGCGGCAAGCTCAAACAGACGCGTAAAGTGAAGGTGAAAGGACAAAAAGAGCCGGTCACGGAAGAGTATTACCTGTATGGCTGGAAAGTCCTGGTGCTGATCGAGGTGCAAACGCGCTTGCCGCTGGCCATGAAACTCGTGCCGATCCAGGACTATGAGGGAAAGTGGCTGGTTCCGCTTTTAGAGCAAGCCCAACGCAATCTGGGAATGCATGCGTACATTGGGACCATCGTAGTGGATCGCGGGTATCTGGATGGAGAGGATTTGTGGCGCGTGCATCAAAAAGGCGTCATGTTTGTCATCTGCGGCAAATCGAGCATGGCGGTGACGCAAGACGCGCAGGGGCTGGCCAAAGCGGAGCGGGTCGTCGTGCGAGAGCGAGTGGTGCGTCGTGGGCATGGCAAAAGCGCCACAGACCAGCGGGTGCGCACCGAATTAGTCGGCTTAGAAGCCTTGACCAGCTACGATCAGTATGGCGATACTGAATACACGCAGAATGCCCACCGCAGTGAGTACGTCGGCCAGCCCATCAATGCCGTGGTCGTGCGCAAATGGGAGACTCGCGTTCCCCAAACGGGAGGAACGGTCTATTTAACCAATGGCGAGGTGCGCGATCCCTTCGTGGTCTTCGACACCTATGACTGGCGCTCTGTGATTGAAAATGGCATCTTCAAAGAAGGCAAGCATCCCTGGCATCTGTTGAACTTCCCAAAGCGCACCGAGGCGGCAGTGGTCGTGCATTGCCACTTGACCTTGCTGGTCATGGGGCTGACGACCGCTTTTCGGCTGTGGCAACAGCAGCAAGCGACCGCTCCCACGGCGCGAACTTCGGTTCTCCCCACGTTGCGTTCCGCCTTGTTGGGCGGGGAAGGCATCGCCCGCTGGCGCAAGCGCTTAGAAGAGGAAAATCGCGATAAAATCATCGTCTTCATCGGGCAAGACTATGGCATTTTCCATCTCGCCGAATTTGCCGTGTTGACCCATCTTCCCATCCGCCGCCTTCCCTCCTCTCTTGGCTCTCCACAGGCCGTTCTCCAGCGCTTTGGCATCAGCCCCTGATCCTTATATCATAACGTCAGTTTCCCGCTTATACCCAGGTATACATTCCTTTCCTTCTATGCTATAATCCCGGTGAGATTTTACTGACTCTATTAGTTAACAGGGAGATTGTGGCGTGTTACCACCAATGCAGGAACAAAGGCGCAAACATCCTGTGCCGCTCTGGATGCGATGGACTATTTTACTATCTGTACTCTTATTGGCCATTGGTCTGGCGATGTTATGGATTATTCAGGGCGCTCACGCATTTATCCCTATTGTTGTAATAACCATTTTTGGTCTCTTGTTTGGCTTTCTCCAACTGTTTTTCCAGTTACTTCCCCCCTCTTTCCTCTTTGCTGATACCAAGCACGAAGCTTCGATAACGCCCCCGTCTCAATCAATGCCGATTAGTGATCCAAGTGCTCTACCTTCAATTATTCCTCTGCAAACGTCGCAGGCAGTTCAAGCAGTTCCACTTGATGGCATTGCAGCAGCCTCTTTTCCTGCCTCTATAACCAGGCCATTAAGCCAGGAAGCCACAAAAGATGAGCATACGACTACAACTATGCCAAAAGGACATGAGTCTGGCCGGATAGATTGGGGGGAGGCTCCATATGGTGGACAATTTTATGGGCGCGGGAAAGAACTTACCCAGTTGAAGCAATGGATTGTAGACGATTCCTGCCGAGTGGTAGCGCTACTAAGTATGGGAGGTATGGGTAAGACAAGCCTCGCTGTAAATTTGATAGAGCAGATAAAAGATGAATTTGACTATGTCTTTTGGCGTTCACTACAAAATGCACCTCCTCTAAAGGATTTTCTGGAGAAGTGTATTTTATTCTTATCAGATCAACAGCACATAGACCTACCAACAAACATGGACAATTCTATCTCGTTGCTTATTACATATTTGCGAGAGAAGCATAGTTTGTTGGTTTTGGATAATCTAGAGGGAATTCTGCAAGGGAGTCAACACGCTGGTCGCTATATGGATGGCTATGAGGGGTATGGCAAACTGATTCAACGGATAGGAGAAGCTAAGCACCAGAGTTGCTTGTTCCTGACCAGTCGAGAGAAGCCGCAAGAGCTTGTACGGTTGGAAGGAGTAACATCTCCCGTTCGGTCGTTACTACTCTATGGTTTAGGAATATTGGAGGGACGGAAGATCCTTGGGGATAAAGGCATGTTGGGATCAGATGAGGCATGGACAGATCTTATTGAATTTTATTCTGGCAATCCACTTGCGTTAAAACTAGTATACGAACCGGTGCGAGAGTTATTTGGGGGGAATGTCTCCAAATTCTTAAAAGAGGGTGAAGTAGGTAGGAGTATGGAAGACCTACTAGATCAACAATTTAGACGACTCTTGCCACTGGAGCAGGAGATCATGTATTGGCTGGCGATAGGGCGCGAGGGGGTTTCCTTGGAAGATCTACGAGAAGACATTGTGTCCCCGGTGTCGAGAGGAGATGTCTTAGATGCTCTGGCATCCCTCCGGCGACGATCTATGATTGAGGCTGGTAGCGCCACAAACTTTAGCTTACAACCTGTGATCCTGGAGTACGTGACAAATGTGCTCACGAAGAAGATGTATGAAGGGGTTGTTACTGAGACGATTGGATTGTTTGGGCAGTATGCGCTTCTCAAAGCACAGGCAAAAGAGTATGTGAGAGAGAGCCAGGTTCGTCTTATCCTTATGCCTGTAGCACAGAGACTACTAATTTCTGTAGGAGAGAAAGGTCTTAAGCAAAAGTGCGGACGTATACTCTCTCTACTTCGAGATACGCAACCGCAGCAATCTTGTTATGCAGCAGGAAATGTACTGAATCTTCTCAGTCAATTAAAATGTGAGCTACGCGGATACGATTTTTCTCACTTGTCAGTGTGGCAAGCATATCTCCAGGGTGTAGCTCTCCCTGATTTTAATTTTGCCTATGCCGAGATTAAGAAATCAGCATTTACCGATACCTTCGGCAACATACTTTGTGTCGTATTTAGTCCAAACGGGGAGTTGGTGGCGGCAGGGACGACCAACTGTGATATTCGGATATGGCTGCACTGTGCAGATAGTGTTACTCCAATGCTACACTTTCAGGGCCATGAAGATTGGGTCAGGTCGGTCACATTTAGTCCTGATGGACAGATATTAGCCAGTGGCGGCAACGATCAAACTATCCGGTTATGGGATATCAGGAGTGGAGATGTTCTTCACATTCTTCAGGGGCACAGGGGTTGGGTCAGGTCGGTCACATTTAGTCCTGATGGACAGATATTAGCCAGTGGCGGCAACGATCAAACTATCCGGTTATGGGATACCAAGAGTGGTAACAGTTTGCAAATATTGGAAGGACACACAGGCGAGGTAAGGTCAGTGGCATTCAGCCCTGATGGTACTAAGCTTGCAAGTGTAAGCCAAGATCAGTCTGTTCGACTTTGGGATATCAACAAACGTCACTGCCTGACAACATTCCAGGGCCACACTGATGAGATATGGTCAGTCGCTTTTAGCACTGATGGGCAGCTTCTGGCCAGCAGCGGTGATGATCGGACTATCCGGTTGTGGGACTTGACTACAAACACGTGTCTCAAGGTTTTACAAGGGCATACTCAGCGGGTCCGATCCATTGCCTTTAGACCGAATAGTAAGATTTTGACTAGTAGTAGTGAGGATGAGACTATCCGGTTATGGGATACTGAAGCAGGCACCTGTCTCAGCACACTACGGGGGCATGGGGGTTGGGTCAGATCGGTGGCATTCAGCCCTGATGGAAATATAGTTGCCAGTGGCAGTGACGACCAAACTGTGCGCTTATGGGATATTGGTGCTGGTCAATGTCTCACTACGTTACATGGATATAACAATTGGATCAAGTCGGTGGCATTTAGCCCCGATGGAGCTATCCTTGCTAGCACCAGTGAAGATAAGACTGTGCGCTTATGGAGTGTCAGTACAGGCGAATGTTTTCGCTCATTATGCGGGCACACCAAATGGATCAGGTGGGTAGCCTTTAACCCCGATGGATCTATCCTTGCCAGCGGCAGTGAAGACTATACTATTCGATTATGGGAGACGAGTACAGGCCAAAATCTCAGTACATTACGTGGACACAGTGGTTGGGTAACTTCAGTCGTGTTTAGCCCCGATGGATCTATCCTTGCCAGTGGCAGTGAGGACTCTACGATACGGTTGTGGAATGCTAACACAGGCCAATGTCTCAAGATCTTTCACGGGCACAGCTATAGGGTGGGGTCGGTGGCATTCAGCCCTGATGGGAGTATCCTTGCCAGTGGTAGTGATGATCGAACCATCCAACTCACCGATCTTGCCACAGGTCAATGCCTCAAGATATTCTATGACCACAGTAGTAGGGTCAGGTCCGTGGCGTTCAGCCCTGATGGAACTATGCTTGCCAGCGGTAGCGGCGACCAAACCGTTCGCTTGTGGGAAGTCAGTACTGGGCGTTGCCTGTACGTTCTACATGGCCATAATAGTTGGATAAGATCAGTGGCATTCAGCCCTGATGGAAATATAGTTGCCAGTGGCAGCGATGATCGGACCATTCGGCTTTGGGAAGCCAGTACAGGACTTTGTCAGTTCATCTTGCAAGGGCACTCTGATCATGTACGCTCGATTTCCTTTGGCCCAAATGAACATCTCCTTGCTAGCGCCAGCCGTGATGGCACAATCAAACTCTGGAATATCCAAACGGGCCAGTGTCTCAAAACATTGAAGTGTAATAAACCCTATGAACGCATGAACATTATTGGCGTGACAGGATTAACGGATGTTCAGAAAGCCACACTTAAAGCTTTGGGGGCAGTTGAGGACTAGCCGTCATTATTATAGTAAAATATATTGCTAAACGTTGATAGCAGAAATAGAGAGAAAGTTGAAATTTCAATTTAGGGAAGATACCAATGACAGCCTCATCTTTAAAGAAATTTTTGACCGCAATGCCTACAGGTTACCAGAAAAATTTTTAGCAGGTGATATTATCATAGATATCGGGTCACACTTAGGTTTTTTTACGTATGCTGTTGTTCAACATGGCGCTAGAAACGTTTATGCTATTGAAGCCGATGCAGAAAATTATAAGATGGCTGCGGAAAACTTGAAGGATTATATTAATCAAGGAATTGTTTCCCTGATCTGGGGAGCGGTATGGAGGTCTGACAGTAGTGAAGAAGTTCTGTATCATAGTGGGTACTCTAGAAAATATGAGTGCGACCTAACAAGTACTTTGATAAATACTGGTGTAGGGGATGTGATTTGGCAGACACAAGGTAACATGGTTCCTGCTATTTCCTTCGATTCCCTTGTTTTGCGAGCTACGGAGAATGGACAAAAAAGAATACGGCTTTTAAAGTTAGATTGTGAGGGGTCTGAGTGGCCTATTCTCTTTACATCGAAGACACTTCATTTAGTAGATGAAATATGCGGAGAGTTTCATGAATTAGGAGGAGCATACGATGATCTCAAGCCGCCTTTCTCATTACAGAATTTAGAGCAGTTCACGGTTGACGATTTGATAAGATTTCTCAATGAGAAAAACTTTGATGTTGTCTACTCTCGTCTTAAAAGATCGGATGGCTTACCCTCTCGTTTAGGTATATTCTTCGCTACTCATAAGAGTTTGTAGGGGCCAGCACATCGAAAGATGCCATCCCGAAAGTTGTGGTGCGCTGTGTAACGCAGTCTGATGTCCCCCCCCGACGCATTCGGGAAGAATTTGGAGGGATATTCTTGGATCATCGTACCTACTTGGCGTGGAAACACAAAGGGGACAAGAGCATGTACGAAACGCATTGGTGCTGTGAAGGTGTGTAGGAGCAGGTGATGCAAGATCCGCACGCTATGGTTAAGGTTGATTGCTTGAAGCCTCATCCCCAGACGGATGAGTTCGGGTTCCATCGAGACAACACCTGGCATCGATGTTTCTCTGTACCTCGATTTTACACAACGATCGAGTGTAGCTTCTACAGGGAAAGCGAGTATCAATGAGATACTCTATCTTTGCACTTTTTAGCTGAGCCGCATCAAGCGGCGACCAATTTCAATAACGTTTGAAGGTGAACGCCAGAAAGGACCTGGTCATAGAGCCACGAAAACAAGCCGCGACGATGACGG
>Ga0102924_1005477_pt1 | contig 12302 bp, 14 predicted proteins | sample PaiPotPPM11metaG_FD_80116 | JGI IMG/M metagenome (GOLD analysis project Ga0102924, IMG submission 80116) | Iron sulfur acid spring bacterial and archeal communities from Banff, Canada, to study Microbial Dark Matter (Phase II) - Paint Pots PPM... ... | reverse complement strand
TAGGCACCCTGTACGGGCAAGGGACGCGGGCGATCATTCTCTCCAACGAGGGCGATAACAAGTCGTTCGCCCGGGTTCCTGTGGCCCGACAGCTTGCTACCTTGGGCTATCTGGTCCTCGGCTATTCCTATCGCCCCCAAGTGAGTACGGCCAATGGCCTCCCATAACAGGGGCTGAGGGATTTGAGCGCCGCCGTAGCCTTCATACACACCCACCATGTGACGGGGATTACGCTCATGGGCTCCAGTCTGGGTGGGCTCATTAGTCTCAAAGAAGCAACTGCTGAGCAATTTGATGCTGTGGTGCCCATTTCCGCTCCGGTTGCGTTTGAGGACGTGCAACTTAGTGACGCAGCATTGCAGCGCCTCACCACGCCCAAGTTGTTTGTAACCAGTGACCAGAATGACCCATTTACCAGCGACACCTACCATATGTTCGCTGTCACGCCTCAGCCCAAAGAAGAGCGAATCTACCCGGGCCGTAGACATGGGCTCGCCCTCTTCCAGGGGACTTCCGGTCCTGATTTGTTGTCTGCTCTGCGGCAATTTTTGCAGCACCATGCCCCCGTTACCTGATGCTGCTCATGCTGGCTCTCCGCCAGGGAGGAATGTATGAAACACCTCATCGTTATTCTGTTGGTGGTACTCTCATTGACAGGGAGTGCTTGCGAGGGGGCTAACGGCCCCGGCACGGCTCCCACGCCCACCGTGACCCAGGTGACGACCAGCCATTACACCGCCAGCCTGAGCTCGCTCAACCGCTCTGGTGTCTCTAGCACGGTGGACTTTCAAGTCACTGGCAAGATCCTGATCGTCAAGATGCAGGTGGTTGGGCTGGTCCCCAAACAGAAACATTTTCAACATATTCATGGGAACGGCACAGCCACCCGCCCCACAGCAACGGATGCCAGTGGAGGCGTGACCCTCTCCGAGGCCTTGACGAACATTGGTCCCCTTGCCTTTGACTTACAGCCCTATCCCCTGACAGATGCGCAGGGCAGGCTGAATCTGACGCAGACCTTCACCCTTGATCCAGATGAGCTGGCCACGATCACACCGCTAACCGGCCATGTGATGGTGTTGCACGGTGCATTCAACCAGGGGCAGTATGACCGCTTCCTTCCTGCAGCCTGTGGTCCCATCCAAGCTGCTTAGCCCAGAAACAGGGCCAGGGCATCATATAGCTCACTGTCCAATACCTACCTCGAGCCATTGGTGGGGATGGGATCGGGGGACATCCCCACCAGTGGCTCAGCGGGTGCCTTCTTGCCAGAGACCGAGCACATTGCCGGCGGGATCACGAAACGTCGCGACCCATAAATTCCCTTCGGGATAGGGAGTCTTGACGATCTCGCCACCCTGCGCCTCGATTTGCTCAATGGTGTCGTCGATGCGATTGACGTAGATGTAGGGCAGCAAACCTGGCTCGCGTGAGATCGCCTGATCCGTCACCCATGCACCGCTGACATGTCCGGTCCCGTCATCAAAACCAGGATGATCAGTCTCGCGCCCGCGGATCTTCCAACCGAAAACCTGCTCGTAGAAGGCGGCTGACCGACGCACATCGACTGCGGGCAGGTGCAAGTAGGAGAGGCCCCCAGGTCGAGCGAGACGGGCCTCCACGCCCGTGGGGGTATTGGCCGTCTGTGTCTGCTGATCGTCTTGATCGTTCATAGATCTTTCCTTTCTCTTGTTCATCGTCCTTTTGGGATTATTGAGCGCAGCGAATCAGCGCAGTGGCTTGCCGATCTCCCAGTGGTGACCAAACGGATCGGCGACTCGTCCAATCCGCCAACCGTGGCCCTCGGAAACCGCTCCGACTTCGCTTGCTCCTGCGGCGATGGCTTGCTCGAACACTGTATCTGGATCGTCAACGGTCAAGATCATCCGGACGGGCGATTCGCCGCCCAGGGCTTGCGGACACGCGTCTGGGTCCTGTTGCACCCAGAAGGTCGCTTCACCGATCGAGAGGTGCGCGACCACCACGCGGCCCGGCTCCTCTTCGAGGCGTTCTACCTCAACCGCGCCGAACGCCCTCTTGTAGTAGGCAACCGCTTGTGTTGCATTGGCCACCGCGAGCCACGGAGTGATCCTTACAGTGACTGGTTGGCTCCTCATCAGTTCGCTCCTCATACTCACCTCCTTTGATCAGCTGGCAGGGATATCATATTGGACGACACTCGACGGCAAAGCGGCCAGACGGGAGCTGCCCGGCGGCCTGAACCGTGAGTCCGGCCTGGTGGGCGAGCTCTCGGAATTCCGAGAGCGTGCGGTCTTTGCCTCCAAGCAAGACCATCTCCGGCGTAAGAAGAGAGTTCACGCTGTCCTCTGGCAACACTCCGCCCAGGATCACCAGGCGACCGCCAGAGCGTACTGCCTCGGCACAACGGCTCAAGATCAGCCGTGCTTCTCGGTCGGGCCAGTCGTTGAGAATAGACTTCAGGAGATAAAGATCCGCCCCGGCTGGTAGCGGGTCGAAGAAGCTTTGCCCGACTGTTCGGACACGTTCCCTCACGCCAGCCTCCTGCAAGAGCTCCTCCGCGCGGGCCACCGTCGCGGGGAAATCGACCAGGGTGCCCTGGATCTGAGGGTGGGCACGGAGGATCTCGGCGAGCAATGCTCCCGTCCCACCGCCGACATCCACCACCGTCTTGACCTCCTCCCAGCCTCCTGTGACAAGCACCTCCGGGTCGGGAGTGCCGTGACCGGGCGGCCCCATCAGCGCGTCAAAGCTCGCCGCGATGTCGGGATGGGCTTCCAGATCCTCCCAGAAGGGCAGGCCGAACATTTCGTGATAGGCGGGAGTCCCTGTCCGGACAGCGCTGAGAAGACTCCCCCACGCATAGGCGAGACGACCGCCAATGCCAGTGAGGTCCAGGCCAAGTTGCTGTTCGAGTAATCCGCGCGCTGCTTCATTGAGCACGAAGCGACCGGGCGCTGGCTCGGCAAAGACTCCCTTGCCCACCAGGTGTCTGAGCACCCTCTGCAGGAAGTCGGCGTCGCACGCTGCTGATCTGGCAAGCGTCTTGATATCGGTGGTGCCGGCGGAGATGTGGTCGGCGATCCGCAAGGTTGCCACGACGCGGACACACCAGGGTGTGCAGAGATCGCTCAGCGCGCTTAGATTGGCGCTCTCCGCTGGCGTCTGGTCACCTGTCATCTTTTGTTCCTCCTTCTCGGTTTCTCGCCTTTCTCTCGTACGCGTGCCGCGACCCGATCTGGACCTCTGTTGGGAGATCAGGATGATCTCCCCCGCGAAGCGCGAGAAGCATCGGGCCAAGAGCATGGTTCCTATGTTAGCGCAAGGCAAAGTGAGCTGTCTTGTAAAAATTTGTCCTCACTCAGGAAAAGGAACATGGTTGTGATGCTCACTCCGCTGTGCCAGGTAGGCGCTGGGAGTCAGTCCAGCAAACGCCTGAAAGTCGTGAATGAGATGAGCCTGATCGAAATAGCCGAAGTCGAGCGCGAGGTCTGCCCATCGGACGGGTTGCCCCCCGGTAATCCGCCATAGCACCTCCTGAAAGCGTAGCACACGGCAGAATACGGGTCGCGCGTGAGTCCGACGGCTTCCTCAAACAGGGAGATGAAGCGCTTGGGACTCAGGCCAAGTTGTGTGGTTACCTCCGAGATGGAGCGCCGCTCTTTCCTTGCCTGGAACGAGGTCAGCGCGAACGTGACAGCGGGATGCGGTGCGTGCTCCCAGGTGATGCGTGCCAGGAGGAAGCGTTCAAGGATACGCACCCGCTCGTCGTTCGTCCGGGCCGCCTGCAATTGCTCGCGTAGGTCGAGGGCGCCAGTTCCGAAGATGCAGGAAAGATCCACGACCTGGTTGGCCAACTCGGCGGCGGGCATCGGCAGAAAGAGACGTGCACCGCCTGGCTTGAAGCAGATGCTCAGAGTCGTGACCATGGTGGCTGTATCGAGGACACAGAACTGCGAAAAGGCCCCGGTGAACACACTGCCATGAAAGCGCTGAAACTGGTCGGCATGCGGGAGATTCGCCACCCGAAGGGTGTCATGACCCAGGTTGACCACCACCCCCACCTGGCCATTGGGAAGGCAGCGTTCCTTCCTGGGAAACAAGGATGCTTCCCCTTCGGAGAAACAGTAAGCCTCAATGTATGCCGAAAGAGGAGACGAGGGAAGAAAGCGGTAGAGAGTCAAGATCAACCTCCAATCGATGGTGACGCCTCCCACCATCCGTGTTCCACGCTCGTGCCCGACCCATGAGGAACGCACTACGTCACGAGAGTCCGTTCGGGAGGTCTTTGGTAGAAAACATGTTCCTTTCTCTAGTATATCACGTCACAGCCGGTGCGGAAGCACAAGTAGCCCCTCTTTGCACCAAACTGGTTCTCCCGCGGAAATGGTGCTCAACAATAGCCCAAAATGCAACCCCTGTCCGTAGAACAAGTAGAAGTGGCGTTTTTCTCTCAAAGAGGTTTTTCAGTGGTTGCACTCCCTTTTTCGTTACCTGACGTTCAAATCATCGATATCATCTCTGATGAGAGCCGTCTCCTGATCTCGACTCAGTCGCGCTATCCTTCTGCCATTTGTCCAGCCTGTCATCGAGCTTCATCAGGAGACACGCAACGGTTTCGCTGCCCCATGCAAAGCATACTCGGGAAATCCGTACTGCTCGCACAGCGCCGAAAACGCGTCTTTCCGCTCCTGTTTCCGCGCTTTGGGGGTGGCGCGAGCCTGCTGCCACGCCGGGTCAGCCCGCATCTGGCGCAGGCGCATCTGGCCGAGGGAGAGCACCGCGTTGTAGAACTGCCTACCTGCTTCCAAATGCGCGCAGGCGGGCAGCCTGACCCTCGTGAAATGGAACGAAAACGGCTCTACCGGGCGTAATAAGAGTGTGCATATTTTCTGACGAGAGAAGGGAAGAGCATCCTATGTTGCGAAAGAGAAAGCAGGCACGTCTCGCCGCGACTCACCAGTGTACGTTCTGTGGAAAGCAACAAAACCAGGTAGAGCGACTGATTGCAGGCCCCGGTGTCTTTATTTGCAGCGAATGTGTTGACCTCTGCCAGCAACTCATTCAGGAGGGTCGAAAGGGTCGACCACCAACCTGAGCTATCCCGAAAAAGGCAGGTGGATGGACCAGTTCCACCTTTGGGGCAGTGAATAAAGCGAGATCGTTGGCCATATCTACCAGGATATCTCCTGGCTTCTGTCCGATCAGCATCTCGCTCCCACGAAGCACGACCTCAAAGCCGAAGACAAGCAAACGAGCCATCCCTGAGAAGAGAGCCGTGAAGTCAAGCCCATCTCTACGGAAAAGAGAGCTAACTCATAGCCGGGGCAGACATTTTCTGCTATGCTCGAAGTCACGCGCCATTCACCAGGCGTGCGTCGAAGAGCGCTCAAGCGCAGAAAGGGACAGGACTCATGGACGATCAAGAATATGCCAGGTACGCCACTTCGTTACAAGCCAGGATGAACCGGATGGAAACCCTGATGCGGCAGTTGCTCAATATGCTGTCAACTGGCGCTTCAACTGGAGAGCGAATTCAAATACAAAACATGTTGCAGGAGTTGCACCGCGACCCGGGAATCCCGCCGCAAGAGCGGCCAGAGATGGGAGCCATCCGTGAAGCCTTGTTGTCGGGCGATAGAATGAAAGCCATCAAACTCTACCGCAGTGCCTATGGAGTTGGTCTGAAAGAAGCCCAAGACGCGCTCGACGCCTTGTAGGGTTAGAGGTCAGCTGCTCAATGCACACAGGATTACACACATTTGCAGCCGAATATAAGCAAATTTAAATACGGTGTAGTTGACACGGCCTGGAGAGCCGTTCCAGGCTGAAGTAGACAGCAATAGGGAAAGCACACATGTGTTTTCCCTATCCGCGTTCTGGTAGTGGAATGCACGTTGCTCTGCTCATAAAATGTACCTGATTTGATACAATCAAGCTTAGATAATGTTATATTCTCTATGCTGTTGGCGATTGAGAAGTCGGTCGATTCTTAAAGGATCGATATTTATAGATTGAGCCTTCCCCAAAGTAATTTCTTCAGCAATCAGCTGCCCTATCATCGGAGCTTGTTGTACTCCATGCCCCGAAAAACCCGCCGCGTTGATCCAGTTATCCGCTGTCGGCAACCGGCCAAGAATTGGATTGTGGTCAGGGGTCACTTCGTAATACCCCCACCAGCAAGCCCGATGATCGAGTCTCACTTCAGCCAGCCAGGGAAAGCGCGTCGACCCAACCCTTATAGTTGGCTCAAACCAATCCCAATCTACGCCTTCCGTAAATCCAGGTGGTTCGTCCGGGTTTGAACGGCCAAAAAGTATGCGTTCACCCTCGCTCCGCAGGTAGAAACCGCTCGTCAAGTCGATAGTGAGAGGATAGGCATGATGCCAGGCAGTTGGAACAGTGGCATAGACTATGCGTTTTACCGGTTGGACGGGGACTGTCAGACCAGCTCGTCTTGCTACTTCACCACTCCAGGCTCCGGCAGCATTTACGAGGTACTCGGCCTCAAAGATACCTTTAGGAGTTTCCACCTGCCAGGAACTTCCTACCCGGTTGGCTGATCTGAGAGGGGTTTCCAGGTAAATCCCCGCCCCTCTTTCTTTTGCTAGTCTCAGGTACGTAAAAGTAATACTGTGAGGATCAACGATCCCATCTGCTGGTCCATAGGTTGTACAAGCGATGTTTGCAGGATCAAATCGAACGAACTGCTGAGCATCCTCAACAGAAAGCACTTGCACAGGTACGCCTATGCGTTCTTGTAATCTGACGCTGGCCATATGCACTCCCAATCGCTCGGGCGGGACAAGGAGCAGGTAGCCAATTGGGCGATAACCGGCGTCTTCCCCATATAAGTCTTGGAAATGCTGATATTCCTGGATACTCCCCCAAGAGAGGCGAATATTCACCTCTTCCGTGAATTGTACTCGTACTCCGGCCGTACTTCGCCCGGTCGATCCCATTGCAGGCGAAATGAGTGCCTCCAGAACCGCGACTTTCAACCCCCGCTCACTTAGTTGAAAGGCACAGGAAGCGCCCATAATACCAGCCCCGATTACTAAGGCATCAACCTTTACTTTTAGCGACATATTCGTCCCCTTCTCAACAAGCTCATACCGTCAATCACCTTGCTTTCTGGCCCGTCGAAGCTCCGTAGCAGCCTCATCTATAACATACACCTCAGGTGGTCGCACAAGCTGATTCTGGTCGCCCAGATAGCGAATGATCACGCCGTATTCGCGGTCTGCGGTTTCAAGTGATACATAGCCATTGATAACATCGTTCAGAACGAGCTCCAGAGGACGCCGGAACGGATCACCAGAACCGCCACCCCCAGGTGGATTGAGTTGGACGCGATCACCCGGCACGAGGGGAATAAACGCCTTTGGCTGAGGGCGGGTGCTGTTGTTCACGAGAAATTCGCCAAATGCACCAGATTTTCCACCTTCAAGCCCGGTAGCAGGAAAGCGAGTGCGATCACACAGCGCAGAAATGCCCCAGGGTGCCTCGCCTCGGTAACTCACCTCCGTCCATTGCCCTAATCCTCCCCGATAGGTACCAGGCCCGCCCGAGTCAGTGCGTAACTCGCGCAGGTGCTGGATCAGCGGGGTTCGGCTTTCCACTATTTCGGCCGGCACTCCCGCCACTCCACTGGGGAAACCAGTCGTATTCAGGCCGTCTTTGGTCGCTCGTGCCCCCGTACCGCCGCACTGAAACAGGCTGAAGGTAAAGGCCTCCTGGGATACGGGCCATTTCCCCTGCCAGACGGAGATCCAGATCGGATCTGCACCGCAGGCTATGAGCTTTCCCGGCATGGCAGGAGCCAGCGCCCCGAAGATCACCCCTGGCAGGAAATGTCCGATCGAGTGGCGCGAGGCAACCGCAGCAGGTTCCAGGCAGTTCAAAATGCAACCAGGTGGCGCAGTCACGTGAACCGGGCGAAATGCCCCCTCGTTATGTGGAACCTCGGGGCTTACCGCCGCTTTGATCGCGAACGAGGCATAGGCGTGGGTATAGTTCAGAACCACGTTGATCCCCCGCGAACTCTGGGGCGATGAGCCGTTAAAATCGATGAACAGGTCCTCGTCCTCAATGGTCACTGCCACTTTGATGCGTATCGGTTCGTCAAAGCCATCGCTCCAGGACTCGTTCTCGTAGCGCCCGTTGGGGAGTGCGCGGATCGCCTCGCGCATGGCTCGTTCCGAACGCATAATGATCTCGTCGGCAAGTGGATCGATCGAATCCAGGTCAAACTCATCCATAAAGTGGAGCAGTTCGCGCGCCCCCACCGCGTTTGAGGAGGTCTGAGCATAAAGATCACCAATAGTTTCATCGGGAGTGCGCACGTTCGCGCGTATGATCTTAAAGAGCTCGTAATTGGGCTCGTCACAGATGAACAGCTTTGTAATCGGAATGCGCAGACCTTCCTCATAGACCTCGCGCGCCTCACCTGAGAAAATGCGCCCGCCGATATCGGGGGCGTGGCAGGTGCTGGCGAAGTACCCGATCACGCGCTCGCCTTTGAAGACCGGCGTGAGTATCGTCATATCGTTGATCTGGCCAGCGGTTTGCCAGGGATCGTTGGTGATCAGCACATCACCTGGCCGCAGAGTTTCTACCGGGTATGCTTTCAAGAAATGGCGCACTCCGGTCGCCATCGCGTTAATGTGGCCGGGGGTACCGGTGAGCGACTGGGCAATCATTGAGCCGCGCGTATCAAAGACCCCGCAGGCAAGGTCCTGCGACTCGCGCACAACAGTGCTGAAGGCCGTCCGCATCAGTGTCACTTGCTGCTCATTCACCACGGAGAGCAGGCGGTTCCAGAGTACCTCCAGGGTGATCGGGTCGATTCTATGCTCCATTGAAGAGAGTCCTCGCTGGCTACGTTATAGTTCAACAATAAGGTTGCGCTGCTCGTCAATGCGGAAACGACAATCCGGCCCGACGATCACCGTCGATTCCCGCTCTTCAACGATGGCGGGTCCAGCGAAGCTTGTACCGGGCAGCAGACCATAGCGGTCGTAGACTGGTACAGCGTGGTAGCCGCCCAACTCCGGGAAATACGCCTTGCGGCTCCCCTTGCGAGCAGTTTGAGCGACCTTCGGTTCATTCCCCACTCCTTGCAAGCGTACCTGGGGCGCCGGGCCGGACGAGGTGACACGCCAGTTGATAATTTCAATTGGTACAGACTGGCTGAGCCGCTCGTAGAGACGGCGGTAGACCGCCTCAAAGGATTTGATGATAGTGGGAATGCTCTCGCTGCTAAGCTGACCGGTTGGCAGAGGGATCTGAATCTCGTGGCCCTGACCGACATAGCGTATATCGGCCACACGCCGGTGGCTAATGTGCTCGGGCAAAACGCCAGATTTCTCCAGGAGTGTCTGGCCTTGCGCCTCCATCTCGCCGAGCAAGGCATTAGCCCCCTGCCAGTTCAGAGAATCGACGCGGCCGGGCCAGGAGCGCACGAAATCAAAAGCAAGCGGAGCGGCGAGGAAACCAACGGCGCTCATGACTCCGGCCCCAAACGGCACAATTAAGGCAGGCGAACCCAGGGCTTTCGCGATGCGAAAACCATGCGCCGGTCCGGCGCCGCCGAAGGCAAATACGGGAAAGCGATGTGGGTCCTTGCCGCGCTCCAATGTGTGGACGCGAGCGGCATTCGCCATGCTTTCATTCACAATCTGGTGGATGCCCCAGGCTGCCTCTTCGATGGAGAGGCCTAACGGGTCAGCGATTCGTTCCCTAATGGCTTGTTGAGCGGCTTCGAGATCTATTCGGAGCTGGCCTCCGAGAAAGTAGTCGGGGTCAAGGTAGCCAAGCGCCAGGTCGGCATCGGTCACCGTCGGCTCGATTCCCCCGAGGCCGTAGCAGACTGGACCCGGCTCGGCCCCCGCGGAGTCCGGCCCAACTTTCAATAACCCCATTGGATCTATGCGAGCTATGGAGCCTCCCCCCGCGCCAATCTCGATCATTTCGATCACTGGTAATTTTATCGGGAGTCCTGACCCCTTCTTCAGGCGATACCTGCGATCAACCTCGAATTCACGAGCGATCAGTGGTTGGCCCTGGTCGATGATGCAGAACTTGGCGGTGGTTCCTCCCATATCGAAAGAGAGCAGGTCGTCGTACCCACATGCCGCACCATGGTTGGCCGCTGCCAATGCCCCCCCTGCCGGACCTGATTCGAGCAGGCGGACCGGGAAGCGCATGGCCGTATCGACCGTGACGATCCCACCACTGGAAATGATCAAAAAGAGACTGCCCATAAAGCCGATGCGATCCAGACGGAACTGCAACTCGCCCAGGTACTTCTCGACGCGGTCCTGAACGTACACGTTGACGATCGTCGTCGAGGTGCGTTCGAACTCGCGTATTTCGGGCACCACTTCCGATGAGATGGAGACCCGCATGTCCGGTGCGACACGCTGAATGATAGCACGGGCCTCCCGTTCTGCAGAGGGGTTGGCGAAACTGTTCAAAAAGGCGATGGCAACAGCCTCTATCCCGTTCGCGACCAGTTCGCGGGTCAGCTGCTCTACGAAAGTGGCGTCCAATTCCTGCAAGGTTGTTCCATCAGCCAGCGTGCGTTGAGGCACTCCGAGGCGCAGGTAGCGCGGTACCAGCGGCTGCGGCATTTCTAGCATCAGATCATAGAGTTCGTAGCGGTTCTCACGCCCGATTTCAATGGAGTCACGGAAGCCCCGGGTGGCGAGTAGCGCAGTTTGCGAGCCGGTGCGCTCAATGATTGCATTGGTCACCAGGGTAGTGCCATGGATAAACTGCTGCACACTTCCTATGGCAATCCCCGCTCGCTCGAGCGCTTCGAGCACGAGCGTTTCGACGGCCTGGGATGGATCGCGAGGCGTGGTGAGGGTTTTGCCAACCACGAAGCTGCCGGTAGCATCGTCGAACACAACGAGGTCCGTGAACGTGCCTCCGATATCCACTCCTACCCTGTGATGCCCATGGGGTTCTTCCATCACTCAACCTCCAGCTTGGGGAAACGGCTCAAAGGGAAAATATCGACTTGCGGTGAGCGTTGCTGGGAGAGGAGAGCGCCGTCAACTGCTAGAATGTGCCCGGTGATGTAACTGGCATCCTCAGAGGCCAGAAAGGCTGCAGGACCGGCCAATTCTTCAGGTTCACCCACGCGCCCGAGCGGTATGGACGCGCCTCGCTCTCGCTTCATCTCCACGCTCATGCCCTGAGAATCAATCGAGCCGGGAATCAGGGCGTTCACGCGAATGCCGTAGGGAGCAAGGTCGAGTGCCATGGATCGAGTAAGGGCTTCTATACCGCCCTTTGACGCGTCATAGGCAGCCATCCCTCGGTGGGCGCGAGTGCCCCCTCCACTCGACATGTTAATAATGACGCCTTGATGCCGGCGGGCCATCACCTGGGCCGCGCGGAAGGAACAGAGGAACACGCTCTTGAGGTTGACCGCGAGGACCCGGTCCCACCAAGCTTCGTCTGCCTCGAGGAAGTGACGTTCGACATTGATTAAACCAGCGTTATTGACCAGCACATCTACCGTTCCAAAGTGTTCAAGTACAGTATCAAATAAGTGGTCGACCTGGCTCTTATCCGAAACGTCGGCAATACCAGGAATGGCCAACCCTCCGTTTGTAATAATCGCCTGGACGGTATCTTCGGTACCCTGGGCGTTGACATCATTAACAATGATCTGCCCGCCCTCACTTCCAAAACGAAGGGCAATCGCCCGCCCTATACCATGTGCAGCCCCTGTGACTAGCACTACCTTGTTTTTGAAGCGTTGCCCGATTTGCGTCACCATATTCTCTCATCTTTCTTGCTCATAGTGAGCGAACGAGACCTCCGAAGAACAATGTAACCAGCTCGACTGCACGCATCAGTTTCGTTGCTCCTCGTGGGCAATGACCAATGAAGAAGCAGATACTCTTCCGAACGTTTCAGGTGAGCGCGAATGGTAGCCTCCGCTTGAGAAACGTCACGTTCTTTACGGAACCCCTTCCGAGGTTGCAAGTCCTTCCATCGCCCCTCGAATCGCATATAATTCCCTGATCTCTTTACAATCCATGTGAGCAACCACGGCTCCTGTATGCGGTAATTGAATGACAAATCCCTCACCTTCAAGAATGGGAATGGCTTCACGTATAGGGGTCATACTCAGGTCAAATTTCCGGCTAAGATCCTCTAGAAGAAGGCGCGTACCAGGGGCTAATTCCCCCCGTATAATGGCATCCCTCAAAAGGGTTGCAGCAATTTCTCGTTTCGTACGATACGCTGAAAGAACCATGTCTCTCCTCTGGTCTAGAGTTGATATTGTATACAATATCAACTCT
>Ga0102924_1005474_pt1 | contig 12310 bp, 11 predicted proteins | sample PaiPotPPM11metaG_FD_80116 | JGI IMG/M metagenome (GOLD analysis project Ga0102924, IMG submission 80116) | Iron sulfur acid spring bacterial and archeal communities from Banff, Canada, to study Microbial Dark Matter (Phase II) - Paint Pots PPM... ... | reverse complement strand
TCCGCCGGCCTGGACCCCATCATCGCTGCCGGGATCGACGAACTGATTCTGAAATTGAAGAAGGCTTTCCGCATGTCCATCGTGGTTGTCACCCACGAACTGGCCAGCGCCTACTTGATCGCCGATCGGATGATCCTGATGGATAAGGGCGTCGTCGTCGCGAATGGCACGGTGAAGGAATTGCAAGCCAGTTCCCAGCCTCGCGTTCGGCAGTTTCTGGATCGCGTTCCAGAACCCGAATTAACCGGGGAGTTTGATTATTTGCAAATGTTGACGGGGGATGTTCCCCCCATTCGGCAATGAAAGGGTTTAATTCGCCTGCCGTGATATACTCGCGCGCTCATAAGCGCTGAGTATTGCCAGGCGGGGATCAATCGAGGAAACTGATGGAAGCGAAGCGCGAACAGGCTCTCGTCGGACTATTCGTTTTGGTGGCAGGAGGTCTGCTCGCTGTCACGCTCGTCCTCCTTTCTGGTGCCTTGACTACCGGTGACACCACCTTCCACACATTTTTCAAGAACGCAGGCGGCTTGCAGCCCGGCTCGGAAGTCCGCTATGCCGGCGGTCCCCCCATTGGGCGCGTCAGAAGAGTTCAGGTCGATCCTAGCAATTCAACACGCATGCAAGTTGATTTCGCCGTTCATCCAAACATACCAGTCAAGACAGACAGCTCAGTCATTATTACTAGCAACAGCCCTTTGGGCGAGAATTTTCTCGATATCTTGGCCGGAACCATTCCGGCTGCGCGCGCTCCTGCAGGTTACACTCTGCAGTCGAAGGAACCAGTAAGTTTTTCCGATATCGCCGACAAAATTAACGCCCTTGCTCCCACAGCCCAAGAGCTTATCGTTAATTTGAACGACCGCGTAGTCGAATTAAAGGTAACGCTCAACCGCGTCAACGACCTTCTCAACGATAGGAATCGCGATAACGTCGCCGAAAGTCTCGCCAACGTCCGTGGCATGCTCCAGGAAGACCGGCCGCTCGTGCATTCCAGCCTGGAACACGTAAATACCGCCTCGGCCAAGCTCGGTCCGCTAATCGACGACTTTAAGAAAACCTCCGAGCAAGCTAACGTAACTTTGGATCGCATCGATTCGATGATTAAGGAAAACCGCCCCGATGTTCGCGTGGCAGTGAAGAATTTGCGAGCGTCGTTGATTAAGGCCAATTCGATTTTGTCGCAACTCGATACTACTGTCGCCAACAACTCCGAGAATCTCGACGAGATCATCGACAATCTACGGCGCATTACTGAAAACATGACCGCCTTTACCGAAACGATCCGAGAGAAGCCTTACCTGTTGATTCGTTCTTCGGAGCCTAAGAACCACGAGCCCGGTAAGGAACCGCCGAAATAGGCGAAAAGGAGCACGGAGTGTTTAGGTCACCAACTCAACTCGCTGCAATGATCTTCTCGCTGATCTGCCTTACGGCATGCGCAGCCTCGCGCCCCATGAAATACTACGTTCTCGATCCCGGTCCCGTCCCGGCTCCGCAGGGTGCTCCCACTTACCCGGTAACTCTCTTAGTCGGCCGCGTCAGCGCCTCCCATCTCTTCCGCGATGATCGTCTCGTCTATGGCTCTGGCCCTGTACAGCTCGGAGTGTATTCCTATGACCGTTGGGCTGAGCCCCCCGCGGATATGCTTCAGGACCTGCTGGTCTCTAATCTGCGCTCCACCGGCCAATATCGCGCCGTTTCCCCGCTCGGCAGCAACGTCCGCGGAGACTATATTGTTCGCGGCCATCTCTGGGACATCTCCGAAGTCGATAAGCCGGATTTGATGGCGCGCTTTTCTCTCGAAGTCGAATTGTTCGATCCCAACACGCGCACCACCGTGTGGTCTCATCGTTACGAGCATGACGAGCCGGCCCAGGGCAAAACCGTAAATGATGTCGTCCAAGCCATGGACAAAAACGTCCGCGCCGGACTGCAACAAATCACCGCCGGCATCAGCGAATATTTCGCCAGCCATCCGGTCCAGCAGCCCCAACCCCAACCATCAGAATAACCGGCGCATATCTAATCTGTGTTGCAACTCCGATTTTCGTCAGGGCACGACTTTTTACCCTGAGCTGCGAAGGGTAGTCGTGCCGTAAGTGAACCAAAATCAGTGCGGCTTCAGCCGCTGAGGGCCAGGATTTTCCGTCGACGACACAGACTCGTATCGGACTGGCGAAACGTTTCGCATGTCCTTCGCCTCCACTCAGGAAGTTCTTCGGCTTAATCGAGTCTTCGAGTACCCACCGCGCTTAACCTGTCATTCCGAGCGCAGAGAGAAATCTCTTTCTAGCCCGGAGCCTGGCCATGCCAAGGTCGTACCCGCCACCTACTCCGCCCACCCAAGGAGCAGCCAGTCGGCAAGCCGCGAACTCCGCCACGCTGAAGTCGTACAACCTCTTTACTTTACTCACTCGCGAAGCAGCCGTCCGCAAACGGCGAGCCAGGCTACGCTGACGTCGTATCCAGCCCCCCGCTCGCTCAACCCCGCAGCGTGAATTTGTCCAAATCATCCTCTCCGCCGCTCTACCTGGCTCAACCTGTCATTCCGAACGGAGCGTCCCGACGAATTATCCTCGTTCGCCCGCCTTCTGGGCGAATGTCGGGACGCGCAGAGAGGAATCTGCTCTTTCTTCTCCTTCTGCTACTTTCTACTCTTTCTGTCTTTCGTTCCTTCATCAAAGAATTGGGGTTATAATGCGCCAGCTTATTGCCTCAGGTAATCCTGACGCCAAGCACTCATCAACGGGCGGCGCACTCGCGCGGCGGGGAGGCTTTCATGGGCCTGCAAATTACTAAGCGAGCATCCGGCAACGTCACTATTCTCGATTTACAAGGCCGCATGATCATCGGCTCCGGCAACGATGCCATGGCCGCGGAGCTGCGCAAGCTCGCCGAGGCCGGCCCCTCCGAGGTCCTGATTAATCTTGCCGGCGTCGCGCAAATTGATAGCTCCGGCATTAGCACTCTGGTGCGCTCCTTCGTCACTCTCGAACGCCAAGGTGGCGGCCTGAAAATCCTCAACCCCACCGGCCACGTCAAAGAAGTCCTCGAACTCACCCGCCTGATCCAATCCATCCCCGCCTTCACCGACGAAGCAAAAGCCATCGCCGCCTTCCGCGGCGGCGTAGCCCACGCTTAGCACAAGCCATGCGTGTCGTCGAAATTCTAAAGAACACTTCGAAGGGCAACCCGCTAGCGCATCAGATGATAGAAATGATGTTCCATCCCTACTGAGGAAATACTCAGGCGTTCTTTTTCAGCTCGGCAAGCACCAGCTTGGCAACTTCTTTCAATGTATCAAATACTCCTTGCCCAGTAACCGCCACAGCTTCCAGTGTCGGCTCGCCTTTCACCAAAAGTTGTTTCTTCAATTCTTCCACCGGCAAAATATTCGGCAAGTCGCGTTTGTTCAGTTGCAACACATAGGGAATCGTATCGAAATTCAGGTTGTGATCTTTCAGATGTTCCCGCAGGTTGTCCAACGTTTCCTGATTCGCGTCCATCCGCTCTTCCTGCGAATCCGCCACAAACACCACGCCGTCCGCGCCCTTCAAAATTAGCCGCCGGCTCGCCTCGTAGAAGACCTGCCCGGGAACCGTATAAAGATGAAATCGCGTACGGAACCCGCGCACGGTTCCCAAGTCCAAGGGAAGGAAATCAAAGAAGAGTGTGCGATCCGTTTCGGTCGCCAGCGAAACCATCTTCCCTTTTTGATTGGTCCCCGTGTGGTCGTAAATCCACTGCAGGTTGGCCGTCTTTCCGCCAAGGCCGGGACCGTAATACACCAGCTTGCAATTTATTTCCCTCGCGGGAAAATTAATAAATGGCACTATTTCCTCGAATTACCAGCCCGCTACTTATAGCACAGCCTCCGCAACACTCCAACGCGCCCCCTTCGCCTCTGCTTCGCAACTGACAACTCTAGCCCCGTCGCTATTCCCAATGAGCACCAGGGAGCTAGCCCGTCTCCTAAGGTTTGAAGTTGTAAATGTAGCGCCGCGGCCTTCAGCGCGGCACCTTTCAGACGGCAACCAATCGGCCCCCAGCAAGACTCGCAGTAGGTCCCCCTCTTGAAGATGGCTGGATCTTAACGTCTTATCCGAAGCCGGGATTAAGATCTTCCCGAGCTTGCCTTGGGAGACCTACTGGACGAACCACCGCCCTTAGCTCCATAGTGGACTATCACCAATCGCCAAGACACGAGGAACCGATGAAGCTGGTTTCCGTAAACACGGGCCTCCCGCGCGAAGTAACCTGGCACCGCATGACGGTCACCACCGGCATCTTCAAAGAACCGGTCGCAGGCCGCGTGGCCTTGCGAAAACTGAATCTGGACGGCGACCGCCAGGCCGACCTCACCGTCCACGGTGGAGAGTTCAAAGCCGTTTACTGCTACCCCATCGCGCATTACGACTACTGGAAGCAGCAACTCCCCGGCCGGGATTTGCCTTTAGCCATCTTCGGAGAAAATTTCACCATCGACAATTTTGCCGAAGACTCAATCCATCTTGGCGACCAATTCTCCATCGGCTCCGCAGAAGTTGTCGTCACCCAGCCCCGCCTCCCTTGCTACAAGTTAGGCATCCGCTTCCAAGCCGACGACATGGTGAAGCGCTTCCTGGCCAGTGCCCGCACAGGTTTTTACCTAGCAGTCACCCGCGAGGGCGAAGTCGGCGCCGGCGACGAAATCAAACTCCTCGCTCGCGATCCGCAAGCCGTCTCCGTCTCCGAAATCACGCGCTTGTACATCGCCAAGAGATTCAGCAGCGCGGACGTCTCCTCGCTCCGGAAAGCTTTGCAAGTCGCAGCCTTGCCGGAAAGTTGGAAAGAGTACTTCCGCGAGCGCCTGGACAAGATGCACGCGTAACGCGGAAAAAGTGGTGGCCACCGCGCAAAACCAACTCCAACGCCAGCGATGCGCACTCTCCCGATTTCTTCCTAAGCAGTAGCGATCAAAGCGCGTTGCCGGCTTTCCAGCGCGAGCAAAATCTTCTTGTTTTCCAGCCCGCCGCCATAACCCACCAGGCTGCCATCGCTCCCGATCACCCGATGACACGGAATAATAATGGGAATCGGATTCGACCCGTTAGCCAGACCCACGGCGCGCGACGCTTTCGGATTTCCCAATCGCGTCGCCAATTGCCCGTACGAAATCGTCTCTCCGTAAGGAATTTCGCGAAGGCTTTGCCACACGCGCATCTGAAACTCGGTCCCCTCCGGAGCCAGAGGCAAATCGAACTCTCTCAATTCGCCTTCAAAGTAAGCCCGCAACTGCCGTATCGTTTCCGAAAAAAACCCGCGGTCTTCCCGCCAATCCGCTTGCGGCCGTTCCGCTCTCTTGCTCGCCGCGAAATTAATTGACCGCAGGCCGCGCTCATTCGCAGCAAGCAGCATCCTTCCCATTAATCCGTCGCAGTAGGTATAACGTACTTCGCCCATAGATTCCCGCGTCCTTCTCACTTCATTTCACACCACCGCGCCTGACAAGTTTAACGACCCGTCGCCAGTTCGTCCATCATGATACTCAGTGTATTCTTACGGTGCCTATGCCTGACAACGCGCCCGTCCTCTTACCTCCGCCTCGCCCTTCGGGACGCACCGTGCGTAACCGCCTGCTGATCTGGTTGGGCATCACCTTTTTCCTTCCAGCTCCATTTGTCTATGCCTTGATGCACTTCGGCTTCAAGCCGTCCGGCGCCGTCTTCAGCGTCAAAAGTGAATTAGCCATCAAATCTATCACCGCATTTTTTGTCGTTCTGGCCACCTGGATCGTCTCCCGCATGGAAAAACGCCCGCTCGCCGATTACGGCATCCCTCCGCGCCAGATCTTCGGCAAAAGATTTTGGGAAGGTTGCGTCTGGGGCTTCGCCATGCTCTCCCTGATCCTGCTAATCATCCGCGCCCTGGGCCATTTTCAAATTGATTCCGTGGCGCTCGCAGGGGGCGCGATCTACCGTTACGCGCTCGGATGGGGCGCGGCATTTCTGGCTGTCGCGATCACCGAAGAATTCGCTTTCCGCGGCTACTTGCTTTTCTCTTTCTCCAGACGAATCCGCTTCTGGCCCGCCGCCCTTTTCACTTCCGCCGTATTCGGCGCCGCGCATTTAGGAAATCCGGGAGAAAACATACTCGGAATTCTTCAGGTAGTCGTAACCGGTTTGCTTTTCTGCCTGATGATACGCCGCACCGGCACACTGTGGTTCGCCGTCGGTTACCACGCCGCCTGGGATTGGGCCGAAACTTTTTTCTACGGCACACCCGATAGCGGACTTCTCGGCGCCGGCCGCTTCCTCAACACTTCTTCCCATGGCCCAAATTGGTTGACGGGAGGCTCGGCGGGACCCGAAGGCAGCCTCTTCGCATTTCTCGTTCTGTGTCTCTGCGCCCTGCTAATCCATTTCCGCTTCCCAAACGCCATCTACCCCGATCGCCCCGTTTAGAAATTCTTGAGTCCCCTGGTCGATGTAACTTCGAATCGCGACGGGCTGAGCGCACTGATCAAGACAAACTAAGAGTAAACTATCGCTGTGGTACCATCCTCCTCCATGCCGTCTGGTCAATCGGAAAAATCAAAGAGAGAGATTACCCTTGTCCGACCTTGTAACTTCGCGCTAAGTGGGATTTTGCTTGGATTTTCGTTGATGGCGTTATATTGGTATGACTACAAATATAATCCTTTCGATCTTCCGCCCGTGACTCCGTTGTACAACCTTCTCGAGAAGGCAATGTTTCTCTTATGCCCCGGTCTGCTACTCCAATTTTTTACGATAGGCACAAGCGATCGGCTTGGTTGGATGATGTGGATATTGGCGGCACTGATGAACGGCCCTATCTACTATTGCGCCGGACTAATCCTCAACGCGCTGGCCAATCGTGCGAGTCGAATTGCTTCACGATAGGAACAAGATGCATTTGGTGTTTCGCCCAGCACCGCTAATCCATTTCCGCTTCCCAAACGCAATCTACCCCGAACGCCCCGCTTGATTGGCCCTTCCGGCCTCAGCCTACAGTTTTTCCCTCATGCGTTTCGGGTATTCCAGCTAGTGACACACCCTCCAGCCTTTGTAACCATACCGCCGCTATACGCTACCCGTCCTGGAGCGTAGCTGAAATCCTATTCTGCCCAAAATCTCGGAGGGAATAATGCTGCCAATGTGCCCTTCTCCTGGAGAGTTTCGCTCGCGGAATTCCAAGCTCTGGCAGATCATACTAGCCTCTCTTGTTTTCCTGGCAGTTGCCCCGGTCCGCGCTGGAAACCCTTCGAGCGGCACAATCACGGATTCGAACCCCACCCTGACTTACACTGCAGGCCCCTTCGACGTACCTAATTTGACAGACTCCGCGACTGGCACGCCAACTTGCAGCGCTACCATCCCCGCCGAACAGTGCGACACCTTCGCATTAACCGTCAATGTAGCTCCGGGCGACGCCACCACCAAACGGATCAACGTTTCCATTAGCTTCGCGAATTCCGCGGGCGAATTCGACGTCTTCGTCTTTGACTCCAACAATAATTTGATCGCCAGTGACACGGCCGGAGGCGAGCCCTCTTCGGTCATCATTCCCGCTGTTTCCGGCACTTATAGCATCGTGGTTGATCCGTGGAATCCTCTCGGACAAAGTTTCGTCGGCACCGTCGCGCTGCAAACTATTCCTGCCGCGCCTCCGCCGCCTCCCGGGATTCCTCCGCGATATATCGCCTATCCCGCTCCACCGAGTGCCGGAGGAGCCAATGCTTCTGGCGAGCCTTCCATCGGAATTGATTACAATCCCAACGTCGCCAGCCTCAAGCATGGCACCGTAAATCAGGGCGGCGTGGCTTTCTTCACCGCGAATCTCACTGAGTTCCGCGTCAGTTTCGACGACTGCTCTTCTCCCGCCAACACCTTGTGGGAAGCTGTGACCAGCCCCGTAGAAACCGTCAACACGCTCGATCCCATCGGGCTTTGCGATCATTTCGGAACATCGCCAACGCCGGGTCGCGTTTTCCAATCACAGCTCGCCGGTGCAACCAGCCTGCTGGCCTACTCCGATACCGACGGAAATTCGTGGACCCAATCTCAGGGTTCCGGCCAACCTGCCGGTATTGATCATCAAACTCTCGGCGCTGGCCCGTATAATCCCAACGCCACTCCACCACCACCTCCGCACCCTCTTTATGCCAACGCTTTTTACTATTGCTCGCAAGATTCTGAGACCGCCTTCTGCTCCCGCAGTGACGATGGCGGGCTAACCTTCGGCCCGGGAGTTCCCATCTACAATTTCACTCAGTGCGGCGGCATACACGGTCACGTAAAGGTCGCCCCCGATGGCACTGTCTATGTTCCGAATAAGCAGTGCGGCTCTAATCAGGGCGTCGCCATGTCTACCGACAACGGTTTGACTTGGACTGTCGAAGTGATTCCAGATAGCACTGCAGCAATCGGCTTGACCGATCCTTCCCTCGGTATCGCCTCCGACGGCACCATTTATTTCGGTTATCAAGACGGCAGCGGCCACCCCAAGATCGCCGTTTCCCACGACCGCGGCCAGACCTGGGCCTCCTCCATCGATGCCGGCGCGCAGTTCGGAATTCAAAACTCCACTTTTTCCGAGGTTGTTGCGGGCGATCCGAACCGCGCAGCTTTTATGTTTCTCGGTACGCCCACGGGCGGGAATTATGAAGACCCAACTAATTTCACGGGCATCTGGCATTTATACATCGCCACCACTTTTGACGGTGGCAACAGCTACATCACTGTTGACGCCACACCAACTGACCCTGTTCAGGTTGGCTCAATTTGCAATCTCGGCACCACCGGTTGCGAAAGCAATTCCGTGGGCGGTGCCGACCGCAACATGCTCGACTTCATGGATCTCACCATCGACTCGCAAGGCCGCGTGGTCGGCGCTTTCGCTGATGGTTGCGTCGTAGGTAGCTGTGACGCAACCTCTTCACCATCCGCATCTCGCAGTGCCCTCGGCACCATCGTGCGCCAATCCGGCGGACGCCGTTTGCTCTCCGCTTTCGACCCAGTCGAGCCCGCCAAGCCGGCTGCGCCTCTGCTCGGCTCAGCGTTGCAAAGTAAAACCGGCGTCCTTCTCAGTTGGCAGGCCCCCGACGACGGTGGCTCCGCCCTCACCGGCTATCAAATCTTCCGCGGCACCACCAGCGGCGGCGAAACGTTGCTCACTACCGTCACTTCGGCTAAGACCGTTTACTTCGACAAGACCGCCAAATCGACTACACAATACTATTACCGCGTCGTCGCGAAAAATAAATACGGCGTCGGCCCCGAATGCGGTGAAGTAACCACCACTCCCGCTCCGCCCTTGCAAAGCGCTTGCATCCTGCCGGGCATTACTATCGTTACCGATCCGACGGGCGATCAGACTGGCGCGCCCGCCAATAGCCAGCTCGACATTCAATCCGTCTCCGTCGCGGAACCTTTCAATAGTTCGGCCACCGGAAACCAACTCTATTTCACTATGCAAGTTGCAAATCTAAGCTCGCCCCTTCCACCGAACGCTCAATGGATGATTTTCTTCACCACGCCCGACGCCACCGAGCATTTCGTTGCCATGGACACCACCAGCAATCCCGCCACTCCGGAGTTCACCTACGGCCACGTCACCACCCTCGCCACGGGCAATCCATCATTGGTTACCGATGGCACCGCCGACACCGGCAGCACGTTCAACGCAAACGGCACCATTCTAATTATCATCGATAACAGTAAGGTCAGCAGTCCGGCTCCCGGCAATCAGCTCGTCAATCTCTACGGTGAAACTCAACTCGAAGTTGGCGCAGCCGGCACCGGCCTTCTTGAAACCATCGATAGCACTTCGGCGGGCCGCTACATTCTGATCGGAAACCAAGCCTGCGCTCTGAAAGCCGCGCTCACTGCCAACCCCTCCTCAGGCAGTGCGCCTCTCACCGTCACCTTCTCCGGCGCCAATTCCACTGATCCTGACGGCCAAACTATCAACTCCTACACATTCAATTTCGGTGACGGAAGTTCGGTCACGCAGTCAACATCCAGTGTCCATCATCAATACTTCGATCCGGGTTCGTACACTGCCACGCTCACTGTCGGAGACTCCACGGGTGCTACAAGTCCGAACCCGGCCAGCGCCGCGGTTCAAGTGAACGCTTCGTCTTGCCCCACGAAACTCGGCGGTAATGGCAAGATCAGTGGTACGGACGCCACCTTCACCCTGAATGTCGAATCGAATCTGACAGGCACCTTCACCTACAACGATGTCACAAACAAAATAAAATTCACGTCCACCTCATTCAATTCCGATTCGCTTTCAGGAAGGTGCGTCACATTCGGAGGCACCGCAAACCTCTCCACCGGAGGATCGGTGAACTACACGGCGACAGCTTGCGATAACAATAGCAATGGAGGAACGTCGCCCGATACTTTCGCGATTCAAATTACCGGCGCGGCCAATAGCTCTCAATCCGGCCCGCTTTCTTCCGGCAACATTACGCTCGGTTATGTTTGTCCCAAACCTTAGGTAGCAGACAAAATCCCGGGTCACGGACTTCACACTTCTGGGGCCGGGACGCTCTTCGCCCCGAAGCTTGAACGTTCGTTACAACGTGGAAGTGCTGATTGCGGATTTCAAACAGAAGAAGATTGCGCCTTCGTGTGCTGGCTATAGCGGGAATTTTTACTACATTTACAGCCTGCGCTAGGGCAAACGAAGTTCACGGTCCTGCACAATCGTCAGCCATCCGGGCCTCTTTCCCTGTCACGCAGCAAGGCCAACAAAATGCAGTGCCGCCTGCTAACTCGCTCGATAATTCAACCGTCGCCTGCACTTTGCTCTCAAATTCAGCAATCAAATCTGTTCAAGGCGAGCCTTTGAAGCAGGCCAAAGGTAGCCAGACGCAGAATTCTTCGATGATCACTTCTCAATGCTTCTATACCTTGTCCACCTTCACCAATTCCATCAGCCTAACACTGAACCTTCCGCTGCCGGGCAATCCGCCCAAAACCGGTCCACGCGATCTTTGGAAAAAATGGTTCCACGCAGACGCGTCAGATACCAAAGAATCGAACTCCGAGCTCGATTCTCCCCAACCAAAAGAAGAAGGAGCCGAAAAAGAGTCCGCGCCGCCAGTGGCCGTTTCGGACTTGGGAGATGAGGCCTTCTGGGTCCGCCGCTTCGTCGGAACCCTCTACGTCCTCAAAGGCGACACCATTCTCCGCATCAGCATCGGCGGAAAACAAGATGACGCCACTCGCCAACGCAAAGCTCAACTCCTCGCCAAGTCCGCCCTCGGAAAACTTCACTAGACTCCGCCACCGGGTGGCGCGTCGTGGTGATACCGCAATCCTACTCGACCGGAATCCTGGTCCCCTGCTGGCCCGCTTTCGACAAGTGCTCGATCCGCTCGTCGATCACCGACCGTATCGCTTTCAGGAACTCCACGCGCGAGTTCGACAAGTGTTGCCGTACCGCCGGTGAAACGCCCAGGCGCGTCTTGATGAAGTCCATCACTTCGTAGCAAGGGCATCGCTCGTGTGTTGCGCCTGCGCCCGCCGTGTTTTGGCTCGCTTGTTGCTGATTGCTCTGTTGCGCTTCCATCATTGTGCCTCCTGCATTTCGACTGTTAGCTGCCCGTTCTCCAGCCTTGCTCGTGACGGCGATAGCGACGCCATCGACCGTGGCAGCCCGATATGCCGTCGCAACGTCCCAATCTCCACTACCAGCTCATCACCCTTCTTAAATAACCCGATTTCGCCCTTCGTGGCAAACGGCAATAGCACGCGAATTTCGTAAGTCCCGTTCCGCTTTTCGAAGCTATAGGGCTTCTCCGTCCGCGTCACCGCCGACGGGTCTTCACCTCCAGGATACAGCAACGCCGCAAGTTCCCGTAGCCGCTGTGTTCCTAAAACCTCATGTGAAAACAACGGAACCCGCTTTACCGGCACCGGCGCAAAGTATTCTTCGATTTCGCGAAGCACGTTTTCCTGCGACATATGCCAGTCGTTGAACCACACATCCCGCACCTCCGCCGGCAGCACACGATTCACAATAATGGAATCCACCGTCAGCCCGTGCAGCGAGAAATATACGAACGCGCGTTGCGTCTCGCGCAGCACCATTTTCTCCGGATTGGTCACCAGCCGCACGCTGGTGATTTCAGGATTCCCCATAATCTCGTCGATGCCGTCCAATTTCTCGAACAGCTCGCGGATATTCACAAAGTAGCTGTCCGTGGGCAGTTCGAAAGGCGCGACGCGATTTGCAATGGGCCGCACCGCTTTCAGCAAATTGCGCTGGAACGGAAAAATGTGCTTCATGTACC
>Ga0102924_1005471_pt1 | contig 12316 bp, 9 predicted proteins | sample PaiPotPPM11metaG_FD_80116 | JGI IMG/M metagenome (GOLD analysis project Ga0102924, IMG submission 80116) | Iron sulfur acid spring bacterial and archeal communities from Banff, Canada, to study Microbial Dark Matter (Phase II) - Paint Pots PPM... ... | reverse complement strand
TCGTACCACCGTCTGGGGCACGGGAGGCAGCCCGCTTCAGGCTCCCGATTTACCCGATTCGTCCCCCAAGCCCGCCTCGCGGTGAGCGGCGGGCTGCCTCCCGTGCCCCAGACGGTGGCACGATGGGAGGGTGAGCGAGAACCATGTCCCCAGTGCGGCCGAAGAAGAGGTAGTGGCCATCTGCCGCGACCTGATCAGGATCGATACCACGAATCCGGGTGATCACTCCGGGCCCGGGGAGCGGAAGGCGGCTGAGTACGTTGCCGGGCTGCTCGGCGAGGTTGGGCTCGAGCCGGCCATATACGAGCCCCATCCGAAGCGGACCAGCCTCGTCGTGCGCATCGAGGGCGAGGACCGCAGCAGGCCGGGGCTGCTGATCCACGGGCACCTGGACGTCGTGCCCGCCAACGCGGACGACTGGCGGACGGACCCGTTCGGCGGGGAGATCGCTGACGGCTGCGTCTGGGGGCGCGGCGCGATCGACATGAAGGACATGGACGCGATCATGCTCGCGGTCATGCGCCAGCGGCTGAAGGAGGGGCGCAAGCCCAAGCGGGACGTCGTGCTTGCCTTCACCGCGGACGAAGAGGCGGGCGGCAACTGGGGCGCCAAAGTCCTCATTGAGGACCACCAGGACCTGTTCGAGGGAATCACCGAGGCGATCGGTGAGGTTGGCGGGTTCAGCGTGTCCGTCGGCGACCGGCGGCTCTACGCGGTTCAGACCGCGGAGAAGGGGCTGGCCTGGATGCGGGTAACCGCGAACGGGACGGCGGGGCACGGGTCGATGATCCACGGCGACAACGCGGTCACCACGCTCGCGGAGGCCGTCGCGCGGGTGGGCCGGTATCAGTGGCCGACGCAGCTCCCGGACTCGACGACGGCGTTCCTGCAAGAAGCAGCCCAGGCTCTTGGAGTGGACTTCAACCCGGACGACCCGGCCAGCATCATCGGCAAGCTCGGCGGGATGAGCCGGATGATCGGCGCGACCACGCAGCACACCGTGAACCCGACGGGGCTCAAGGCGGGCTATAAGGTCAACGTCATCCCGCAGACCGCGACGGCCGAGCTCGACGGGCGGTTCCTGCCCGGACGCGAGGACGAGTTCTTCGAGCAACTCGACCGGCTCCTGGGAGGCGCGGTCAGCCGGGAATTTATCCACCATGACATCGCGCTAGAGACCACAGCAGACGGTCAGCTCTGGGACGCCATGTCGCGGGCGCTGACCGCCGAGGACCCCGACGCGACCGTCGTACCGTACTGCCTGTCCGCTGGGACGGACGCGAAGTGGTTCTCCAAGCTGGGCATCCGCTGCTTCGGGTTCAGCCCGCTGCGGCTGCCGCCCGAGCTTGATTTTTCTGGGATGTTCCACGGCATCGACGAGCGGGTCTCGCTGGACGGACTTCGGTTCGGCGTGCGGGTCCTGGACCGGCTGCTCGACATCGGCTAGTCGGAAGTGGTGTCAAAGCGTCCTTACGGCGCGTATTATGCGACGGCGGAGAGTAGCCTTCCTGCTCCCGTCGGCGTACAGCCGGACCTTGGCTAGCTCCCACGATCCGTACTCGGCGTGATCCGTGAGGATGCGCCGCGCGGCGTCGCGAGACGTGCCGCGCGGCAAGTACAAGACGAGGTAGTCATACTCGAGCATTACCTCTTATTGTGCTTCCGTTCACGGAGTGCGCAAGCCGGAGCGGGCAACTTCCGCACCAGGATTGTGCGGATTGGGATGTGGCGAAGCGCACGCTGGGAACAGTCTGGACGGCTAATCAGGTTGCAGGGATAACGGCAGGGACGGGCATTTCGTGGCCACGCCGCGTATGGTACTTGCGGTGGGCGTCGCGTCAGACGGTGGCGGGAAGCCCGCCGAGGCGTGACGGGCCATGGCGCGGATGTGAGGTTGGAAATAGCGTGCCAGCAAGAAGCAAGGCCGCCAGCAAGACGGCGGCCTCGGGTAACGGGGAGCCCCCCACTGGGCGGAGCGCTGCCGTAAATGGTAACGGCGGTGGTCACGGCACCAGGCTCGTGATCGTGGAGTCCCCGGCTAAAGCCAGGACGATCGCCGGCTATCTCGGCAAGGGGTATGTGGTCGAGTCAAGCATCGGCCACATCCGGGACATGCCTGATAAAGCGGCAGAAATTCCGGAAAAGTTCCGCGCGCAGCCGTGGGCTCGCCTCGGCGTCGATGTCGACAACGACTTCCAGGCCCTCTACGTCGTCCCGAGCGATAAGAAGCAGCAGGTCTCCAAGCTCAAGGCGTTGCTCAAGGACGCCGACGAGCTCTACCTCGCCACTGATGAGGACCGCGAGGGCGAGGCCATCGCTTGGCACCTGAAAGAGGAGCTCAAGCCGAAGGTGCCGACCCGGCGGATGGTTTTCCACGAGATCACCCCGGAGGCGATCGCCCGCGCCATCGCCAACCCCACCGAGCTCAACGACGGCAAGGTCGACGCCTACCAGACCCGGCGCGTCCTCGACCGGCTCTACGGCTACGAGGTCTCGCCCGTGCTGTGGAAGAAGGTCATGCCGCGGCTGTCGGCGGGCCGCGTCCAGTCGGTCGCCACCCGGCTCATCGTCGACAAGGAACGCGACCGGATCGCGTTCCGCTCGGGAAGCTACTGGGACCTCGAGGCCGACTTCGCGACGGCAAATCACGGTTCCGAACGACTTCCGGATGACCCCACCCAGTTCACCGCGACTCTTCTGAGCGTGGACGGCAAGCGGGTGGCGCAGGGCCGTGACTTCACCTCTACGGGCCAGCTCAAGGACGCCGACGCCGTGGTGCTGCTCAACGAGGCGAGCGCGGGCGCGCTCGCGGGCCGTCTGCGCGACGAGAGGTCGACCTTCGCGGTCAGCTCGGTCGAGCGCAAGCCGTACCGGCGTTCTCCCTATCCGCCGTTCCGCACCACCACGCTCCAGCAGGAGGCCAGCCGCAAGCTCGGCTACTCCGCCAAGTACACGATGTCCGTGGCCCAGCGGCTGTACGAGAACGGCTACATCACCTATATGCGGACCGACTCGATCACGCTCTCGCAGACCGCGATCGACGCCGCCCGCACCCAGGCCCGCGAGCTGTACGGGGCCGAGTACGTGCCCGACGCGCCGCGCACCTACGCCAACAAGGTGAAGAACGCCCAGGAGGCGCACGAGGCGATCCGCCCGGCGGGCGACCGTTTCCGCACGCCGCAGCAGGTCGCCGCCGGCGGCCTCAGGGGTGACGAGCTGCGGCTCTACGACCTGATCTGGAAGCGCACCGTCGCCTGCCAGATGAAGGACGCCACCGGCGAGTCCGTGTCCGTCCGCGTGCGGGGCATCCCCGGCGACGTCGTGGCCGGCGGGTCCGGGCTCGTCAACGGCGCGATCCGCACCACGGAGTTCTCCGCCTCCGGCAAGGTCATCAACTTCTACGGGTTCCTCAAGGCCTACGTCGAGAGCACCGACGACCAGGCGGCGGACCGCGACGACCAGGAGCGCCGCCTGCCGTCGCTCGCCGAGCGGCAGGCGCTGAGCGCGCTGCGCATCGACCCGGCCGAGCACTCCACCAAGCCGCCGGCCAGGTACACCGAGGCCTCGCTGGTCAAGGAGCTTGAAGACCGCGAGATCGGGCGCCCGTCCACCTACGCGAGCATCATCGGGACGATCCTCGACCGCGGCTACGTGTTCAAGAAGGGCACCGCGCTGGTGCCTTCCTTCCTCGCGTTCGCCGTGATCACGCTGCTCGAGCGGCACTTCGGCAAGCTGGTCGACTACGAGTTCACCGCCCAGATGGAGGACGCGCTCGACGAGATCGCCCGCGGCGAGGCGGAGCGCGTCCCGTGGCTGCGCCGGTTCTACTTCGGCGATGACGAGCAGGCCGACGGTGTGGTCAAGAACGCCCAGGCAAACGGGGCGGCGACGGCAGCACGCCGAAACCGTTCCGACGACTCTTCCGGGCCTGGGCTCAAGGCGCTGGTGTCCGACATCGGGGACATTGACCCCCGGGACGTCAGCTCCTTCCCGCTCGCCGGCACCGACATCGTGGTCCGGGTCGGCCGGTACGGCCCTTACCTGGAGCGGGACGGGCAGCGGGCCAACGTGCCCGAGGACATGGCGCCCGACGAGCTGACGCCGGAAAAGGCAGAAGAGCTGTTCAACATCCCGAGCGGCGACAAGCCGCTCGGCTCCGACCCGGAATCCGGCCACGAGCTCGTGGCCAAGGCCGGGCGGTTCGGGCCGTACGTGACCGAGGTGCTGCCAGAGGGCGCGAAGGACAAGCCGCGCACCGCCTCGCTGCTGAAGTCCATGACGCTCGACACCGTGACCCTCGACGACGCGCTCAAGCTGCTGTCCCTGCCACGGACGCTCGGCGAGATCGACGGCGAGCCGGTCACCGTGCAGAACGGCCGGTACGGGCCTTACGTCAAGCGCGGCACGGAGAGCAGGTCGCTGGCGACCGAGGAGGAGATGTTCACCGTCACCCTCGATCAGGCGAAGGCGCTGCTCGCCGAGCCCAAGGCCCGCGGCCGCGGCCGCGGTACCGCGACGCCGCCGCTGCGCGAGCTCGGCAACGACCCGGCCTCGGGCAAGCCGATGGTGATCAAGGACGGCCGGTTCGGCCCGTACGTCACCGACGGCGAGACCAACGCCTCGCTGCGCAAGGGCGACGAGGTGGCTACCATCACGCCGGAGCGCGGCGCCGAGCTGCTCGCCGACCGGCGGGCCGCCGCTCCCGCGCCCCGGGCGCGCAAGACGACCACCAGGAGCACTGCCAGCAAGACCACGGCTAGCAAGACCACGGCGACGGCGAAGAAGTCGACGGCGACCGCGAAGAAGTCGTCCACCGCGGCCACGGGCGGCAAAAAGACCACTCGTACGCGCAAAAGTTCGGAAACTTAAGAAAAGTACGATGTGTTCAGGCAGTGGCGACCAGGCCCGCTGCCCCAGGTCGATAGCCTAACGCCGTGAACTTCCACTCCACGCCCCGCAGTACCAGCCCGGGAGAGGCGCCACCAAGCCGCCGGGCTAGGCGGGTGCGCGCTGGGGACGGAGTCCTATCGATCAAGCCGTTCCGCGCGCTGTGGATCGCCTTGTCGCTGTCCAGTCTCGGCGACTGGCTGTCGATCCTCGCGCTGGTCGCGCTCGCCCCTTCGGTGACGCACGGCAGCAACCTGGCGAAGACCTCGTCGATCAGCGGCGTGTGGGTGGTCACGCTGCTGCCCGCGCTGCTGCTCGGGCCGGTGGCCGGCGCGCTCGCGGACCGGCTCGACCGGCGGGTCACGATGGTCGTCGGCGACGTGATCCGCGGTGTGCTGTTCATCTCGATCCCGCTGTTCCCGAACCTGACCTGGATCTTCGTCGCGAAGTTCCTCGCCGGGGTCGCGTCGCAGTTCTGGAATCCCGCGTGCGCGGCCAGCATTCCGAACCTCGTGCCCAAGGACAAGCTGGAGCGGGCCAACCAGCTCAGCCAGCTGATGACCTACGGCACGGCGCCGCTCGCGGCCGGCGTGCTCGCGCTGCTCGGGTGGGTCGCGACCGGGCTCAGCCACGCCATCCCGGTCTTCCACACCAACAAGGTGGACCTGGCGCTGTACTTCAACGGCGCGTCCTACTTCGTCTCCGCGATCACCGTCTACTTCCTGCGGCAGATCGGGAAGCGGGAGCACAGCGGGCCGATCTCCGTGCCCTCGACCGCCAAGGCGATCTGGGAAGGCTGGCGGTTCATCCGGCAGACGCCGGTGGTGCGCGGCCTGGTGATCGGGATGCTCGGCGCGTTCTGCGCGGCGGGCGTGGTGATCGGCCTCGCACCTTCTTATATACAGCTGACGCTGAACGGCGGGTCCGCCGGGTTCAGCCTCGTGTTCGCGGTGATCCTGATCGGCCTGGCGATCGGCATGGGGTTCGGCAGCCGGCCGTTCGGCGACTTTTCGCGCCGAAGACTCTTCGGCGTGACGCTGACCGCGTCCGCCGTGCCGCTCGCCATGATCGCGCTCGTCCCGAACCTGGCCGTCGTCACCCTGTTCGTGTTCCTCATGGGGGTCATTTCCGGCATCGCCTACCCGACCGGGTTCACGATCGTCGGTCTCGAGGTGGACGACGACACCAGGGGCCGGGTGTTCGCGTTCTTCCAGTCGACGATCCAGGCCATCCTGCTCGCGGTGATCGCGGTCGCCGGGTTCATCGCCACCGGCTTCTCTGCGGCGATCCAGGCGCTCAGCGGCGTCAAGAACGGCGACATCAAGATCGCGCACATCAGCTACGGCGCGCCCGGCGACAACCTGCTGCTCCTGCTCTCCGCGGGCCTCGTCGCCTTCGTCGGGGTTCAGTCCTACCGGCAGCTCGATGACCGCAAGGGCGTGCCGCTGTTCGAGGACCTGTGGACGGCGATCCGCAGCGAGCCGCTCAAGCGCATCCCGGCACCGCCGCCGCCGGAGGGCACCGGGACGCACGGCCGCGCCGGGCTGTTCATCGCGCTCGAGGGCGGCGAGGGAGTCGGCAAGACCACGCAGGCGAGGCTGGTCGCGATCTGGCTGCGCGAGCTCGGCTACGACGTGGTGACCACCCACGAGCCGGGGGCGACCAAGCTCGGGATGCGGCTGCGCGCGCTACTGCTCGACACCGCGCACGCCGGCATGTCGCCGCGCTGCGAGGCCCTGCTCTACGCCGCCGACCGGGCCGAGCACGTCGCCAAGGTCATCGACCCGGCGCTCGACCGCGGCGCGATCGTGATCACCGACCGGTACATCGACTCCTCGCTCGCCTACCAGGGCGCCGGGCGGGGGCAGGCGATCGCGGACATCGCCCGGCTGAACAGCTGGGCGACCGATGGCCGGGAGCCCGACCTGACCATCCTGCTCGACATGGACCCGGCGGCGGGGCTGAGCCGCCGGACCCGCTCCGCTGACCGGCTCGAGGCGGAGCCGCTCGACTTCCACCGCCGGGTCCGCGCGGGTTTCCTCGAGCTCGCCCGGACGAAGCAGGAGCATTACCTGGTCGTCGACGCGACCGCCGCGCCGGGCGAGATCACCGAGCGGCTGAAGGACAGGATCAGGGAGCTGCTGCCCGACCCGGTGCCGCGCGCCACCGAGGCGGCCACCGGATCCTTCCCCGTCGTGCCCGACCACGTCCCCGACCAGTTCACGGACCAGCGGTGAGCGAGCTCGCGCGCGAACAGGTAAGCACGGTGCGTCCGCGAATGCGGACTCCGAGCGCCAGCCAGGTGGCCCTACCGGGAAGCACAGTGCGTCCGCGAATGCGGACTCCGAGCGCCAGCCAGGTGGCCCTACCGGGAAGCACGGTGCGTCCGCGAATGCGGACTCCGAGCGCCAGCCAGGTGGCCCTACCGGGAAGCACAGTGCGTCCGCGAATGCGGACTCCGAGCGCCAGCGAGGTGGCCGTATGAGCGTATTCGACGAACTGGCCGGGCAGGACGCGGTGGTCGAGCAGCTGCGCAAGGCAGTGCCCGTCCTCGGGGGGACGACTACCCCCGGGGGAGGGAAGGGACGGCGGGGCAGCATGACCCACGCCTGGCTGTTCACCGGCCCGCCCGGTTCCGGCCGGTCGATCGCCGCGCGGGCCTTCGCGGCCGCGCTGCTCTGCCCCTACGGCGGGTGCGGCGAGTGCGCGTCCTGCCGTCAGGTGCGCGCGGGAACGCACGCCGACCTGCTTCTTGTCCGTCCCGACGGGCTTTCTTACGGCGTGAAGCAGACCAGGGATCTGGTCTTGCGCGCGGCGGGGGCGCCGTCGGGCGGACGCTGGCTCGTGGTGCTTTTCGAAGACGCCGACCGGTGCACCGAGGCCGCGGCCAACGCGCTGCTCAAGGCGATCGAGGAGCCCGCGCCCCGCACGGTGTGGCTGCTGTGCGCGCCCTCCGCGGAGGACCTGGTGACGACGATCAGGTCCCGCTGCCGGGTGATGACGCTCCGCGTGCCGCCCTCGGAATCGGTGGCCGCGGTGCTCGCCGAGCGGGACGGCGTCGACCACGAGCGCGCGCTCGCCGCCGCGCGGGCCGCGCAGGGGCACATCGGCCGGGCCCGCAGGCTCGCGCTTGACCCGGCCGCCGCCGCGCGCCGCGAGGCGGTGCTCCGTGTACCCGTCCAGTCCGTCTCGCTCGGCCCGGCGCTCGCGGCGGCCGCCGCGCTCGTCAAGACCGCGGAAGACGAGGCCAAGGTGGTGACCGAGCAGCTCGACGAGCCGGAGCGGGAGGCGCTGCGCCAGGCGTTCGGCGAGGGATCGACGGGCAAGGGCGTCGCCAAGGCGATGCGCGGCATGGCCGGTGCGATGAAGGACCTCGAGGACAGGCAGAAGTCCCGCGCCACCCGGGTCAAGCGCGACACGCTCGACGGCGCGCTGCTCGAACTCGCGGCGTTCTACCGCGACGTGCTCATGCTCCAGGTCGGCGCCGAGGTGGAGCTCGCCAACGCCGACCACCTCGATGACCTGCGGCGACTTGCGCATGGGACGACGCCGGAGTCGACGCTGCGGCGCATTCAGGCGGTCATGCAGTGCCGGGAGCGGGTCACCGCCAACGTCGCGCCGCTGCTCGCGGCCGAGGAGCTGACGATCTCGCTTGTGCGAGGCTTAAGCGTTATCTGATCTGTTGCTGATCGCTTGATCGATCTAGGCTGGCCGGATGGGCATGATGATGGCAGTGAGCTTCGAGCGGTACGGCCGGCTCTACTATCTCGACCCAGGCGGACACGAGCCGAAGATCGGCGACAAGGTTCTCGTGCCCACGGACAGCGGCCCGGAGGTCGCCGAATGCGTGTGGGCGCCGCAGTGGATGTCGGAAGACGTGGGCGGCCTGCCGGTGTGCGCCGGCCTCGCGGGCGATGACGACCTCGAGCGGGACGAGCAGAACCGGCGGCGCCGGGCCGAGGGGCGGCTCGCCGCGCGGCGGTTGATCCGCGAGCACGAGCTGCCGATGAAGCTCATCGCGGTCGACTTCCTGTCCGCGACCAACGTGTTCGTCGTCTACTTCAGCGCGCCGCACCGGGTGGACTTCCGCGCGCTGGTCAGGGACCTCGCCGCGCGGCTGCACTCCCGCGTGGAACTGCAGCAGATCGGCCCGCGGGACGAGGCGCGCCTACAGGGCGGCATCGGCCCGTGCGGCCGGGACCTGTGCTGCGCCACGTTCCTCAAGGACTTCGAGCCGGTCTCCGTCCGGATGGCCAAGGACCAGGACCTGCCGGTCAACCCGATGCGGATCGCCGGGGCGTGCGGGCGGCTGATGTGTTGCCTGAAGTACGAGCACCCGCTCTACCAGGACTTTAAGAAGAAGGCGCCGCGAGCGGGCACGCAGGTCGACACGCCGGAGGGTCCAGGCACCGTCATCGCGCACAGCGTACCGACCGACAGCGTCGTCGTGCGGATGGCGGCCGACGGCAGCACCTGCGCCTGTTCGGTGGCGAGCGTCTGCGGGTCGCGCAAGGCGTACGAAGGGGCCCACGGGCCCGCATAACCGGGCGTGTAACGCTTTTTCCTCCCATGGGACTGAATGGGTGCAGCTGCGTTCCAGTCAGGACCGATCCCAGGGAAGGGAAGCCTTGTGAAGGCATTCACTCGTCTTGTGCCCGCCTCCGCGGCTGCGGCCGTCGCCGTCGTCGCGTTCGCCGCGCCTGCCGCGTTCGCCGCTACTAATTCGCCCGTCGGCCAGGACCGGGGTGGCGCGTCCGGCGCCGTGTTCGCGCTGACCGACAACACCGCGGGCAACGCCGTCGCCGCGTACCACCGCGCGGCGGACGGCACGCTGACCCAAGCCGGCACCTACGCCACCGGCGGCCTCGGCGGCGTGCTCGCCACGTCCGTCGTCGACCACACCGCCTCGCAGGGGGCGCTCGCCTACGACGCGGACCGCGGGCTGCTGCTCGCGGTGAACCCGGGCAGCAACACGGTCTCCGTCTTCCACGTCCAGGGTGACCGGCTCGCGTTGCGTCAGGTCCTCTCGTCCGGCGGTGATTTCCCGGTGAGCGTGACCGTCCACGGGGACCACGCTTACGTTCTGAATGCGCTTGGCGGCGGGTCGCTCCACGGATACCGGATCGCCGGAGGGTACCTGGCACCGATCCCTGGTTCTTATCGTGCGCTCAACCTGGGGACCACGGCCACGTCACCGTTCACCGCGACGCCCGGGCAGGTGGCCTTCAGCCCGGATGGGTCACAGCTGCTCGTGACCACGAAGGCGGCCACGAACGCGGTGGACGTGTTCGCGGTCGGGTTCGACGGGCGGCTCTCCGCGTCGCCCGCGGTCAATTCCCTGCCGGGTGACGTGCCGTTCGCGGTCGCGTTCGGCGCGGCCGGGCAGGTGGCGGTCGCCGAGGCGGGTCCGAACGCGATCGCGACGTTCACGCTGTCCCGCGGCGGTGAGTTGACGCAGCTCGACGTCGCGGACACCGGGCAGGCGGCGACCTGCTGGGTGGTGCGGGCAGGCTCGCAGTTCTACGCGTCGAACGCCGGGAGCGGTTCGCTTTCCGGTTACCGCGTCGACGGGTCCGGCGAGCTGACGGCGCTCGGTAACACCGCGACCGACGCGGGAACCGTGGACGCGGCCTCCGTCGGCGGGCAGTTCGTGTACGTGCAGACGGGGAAGGCCGGCATCGTCGACGAGTTCGCCGTGCGGGCGGGCGGCGCGCTGACGCCGCTCGGGTCGGTCACCGTGCCGGGCGCGGCCGGCGGCGAGGGCATCGCGGCAGCCTGAGGTTGCGTAAACGTTGGCTGGGCAGGGCCGGCCGGGCGGCGGACTCCGCGCCGCGGCCGGCCCTCGTTACCCCTGATGCCGTGTTTGACGCGTTTGGCGGTACGCTGCCAGCGATGGATGCGGACGCGTCGTTGCTGCGGCGCCTGCGGGACGGCGACGAGCAGGCGTTTTCTACGCTCGTTGAGCGCTACCACTCGTCGATGATCGGGCTCGCGCTGTCGTTCGTGTCGAGCCGGGCGGTCGCCGAGGAAGTCGTCCAGGACACGTGGCTCGCCGTGCTGCGCGGCCTTGACCGGTTCGAGGAGCGTTCGTCGCTGCGCACCTGGCTGTTCTCGATCCTGGTCAACCGCGCGCGCACCACGGGCGTGCGCGAGGCGCGGTCCGTGCCGGTCGCGGACGCGGGCCCGGTCGTCGACGCGTCCCGCTTCGGGCCGTCCGGCGCGTGGGTGCTGCCGCCCGAGCACTGGATCGAAGACGCGGAGAACCGGGTCGACGCGGTTAAGCTTTCCGAATTGCTGCGGGCAGGGCTCGGCGGCCTGCCCGACCGGCAGCGCGAGGTGGTGCTGCTGCGCGACGTGGAAGGACTGAGCAGCGCCGAGGTGTGTAATGTGCTGGCGATCAGCGAGGCCAATCAGCGGGTCTTGCTGCATCGCGGGCGCAGCAAGCTCAGGCAGGCGCTGGAATCGGAGCTGGGAGGTGGGCCGCGATGAGCTTCCTTTCCCGCTTGCCGTGGTTGCGCTCGCGCGGCCTCGTTTGCCAAGAGGTCGTCGAGCTGGTGACCGACTACCTCGAGGGCGCGCTGTCCCCTTCTGATCATCGGAGATTTGAGGAGCACCTCGTCGGCTGCCCGCACTGCACCGAGTACCTGGCCCAGATGCGCGAGACGATCCGGCTGGCCGGCCGGCTCGCGCCGCAGGACCTGACCCCAGCGATGCGCACCGACCTGACCGACCTCTACCGCCGCTGGCGCGCGGAGGACTAGTCCGGGCGTTCGCTGCTTTGCCAGCCCTTCCAGCGGTCGACCTGGATGACGATCACCGGGCCGCCCGGTCGGCGCTCCCGGTACTGCTCGTAGCGGTCGGCCAGCATGTCGATGGGGTGCTGGAGGCCGCGTTCATCCTCGACCACGCTGGCCCAGCCGTCGATGCGCACCCACCAGAGAGCCTCCCAGTCATCCGAGTACTGGTCGACGAGCACCGCAACCCGCGGATTCTCCCTGATGTTCCGCAGCCGACGGAGGTTGGCCGACTTCTTGGGCTTGTGGTCCACGGTCGTGTAGATCAGGTCTCCGTCTACCGCGAACGTCATTGGTACCAGGTGCGGCTGCCCGTCAGCCCCCGCCGTGGCAAGCCGGGCCACGCGGGCGCCGGCTACTCGTCTCTGTGCCTCTTCCTCGGTCAGCTTCACCCGCCAATTCTCCACGGCGTTCGCGGTGGCCGAGCCAACAGACCCCAGATGAACCGGTAGACTTTCGTAGCGCCGTCCGCGAGGACAGCCCGCCGCCTTAGCTCAGTCGGTCAGAGCGACGCACTCGTAATGCGTAGGTCATCGGTTCGATTCCGATAGGCGGCTCCCACAGCAGCGGCCAGCCACCTCAGGCCGGGTAGCGCTTGGGTTCCTGGGTGTAGGTGCGGCCGGTCGGAGTTATCC
>Ga0102924_1005470_pt1 | contig 12317 bp, 13 predicted proteins | sample PaiPotPPM11metaG_FD_80116 | JGI IMG/M metagenome (GOLD analysis project Ga0102924, IMG submission 80116) | Iron sulfur acid spring bacterial and archeal communities from Banff, Canada, to study Microbial Dark Matter (Phase II) - Paint Pots PPM... ... | reverse complement strand
GCTCAAGGGAATTTCGTGCGCCCGACCGGCCCGCGCAATCCCCCGGATTGCTCTAAAATAGGAGGCAGCCCGCACACCGCCGAGTGCGCGCTCGCCCGCAGGTCAGTAAAGCGGCAGATGGAGTTTTCCGAATGACGCAAAGCAACACCGAAAACAGATCTCAGCTTTCCTCTTCCTTCCCGGTCCACTCTCTCTTCACCGACTTCCGCAGCGCCATCGCCGCCGGCTTCACCGTGGCTTTGCTGGCTTGCCCGCTCGGTACGCGCGCCCAGGACCCAGCCGCGACTCCTGACGCCGTAGCCCAGCCGCCGGCCGCCACCGCACCAGCTGACACCAACCCAAAAGCGACGGTGACGCTGAGCAACCAGAAGCCCGAGAAGACCCGCAAGAAGGACGAGAAGGTTGTCCAGACCAAGGACACCAAGCAGGAAGTCAAGAAGACCGCGAAGACCGCGACCCTCGAGGGCATCGACGTCAAGCTCCCCGACAAGGCGCTCTACGACAAGGCCGAGGACGCCGTGAAGCACGGGCGCTTCGATGTCGCCCGTCTCGACCTCCAGACCCTGCTCAATACCTATCCCGACTCGCAGTTCCAGATGCGGGCCAAGCTCGCCATCGCCGACAGCTGGTACAAGGAAGGCGGCACCGCGGCCCTCACCCAGGCCGAGCAGGAGTACAAGGACTTCATCACCTTCTTCCCCAACGCGCCCGAGGCCGCAGAAGCCCAGATGCGCGTTGGCGACATCTACTTCCGCCAGATGGACAAGCCTGACCGCGATCCTGCGAAGACCGTCCAGGCCGAGCAGGAATACCGCCTGATGATTCAGCAGTTCCCCGACTCGCCGCTGGTGCCTCAGGCCACCCAGCGCCTGCGCGAAGTGCAGGAGACGCTCGCCGACCGCGAGGCCAACATTGGCGCCTTCTACGCACAGAAGACGCCGCCGAACCTCTTCGGCGCCATCGCCCGCTACCAGACCGTCGTCGACACCTACCCGCTCTACAGCCACCTGGATGATGTGTTGATCGGCCTCGGCGACGCGTACGAAGCCGAAGCGAAAGCCGTCCGCATGACCAACCTCCGCGAAGACATCAAAGCGCGCCTGCTGCACGTCTACGACGATGAAGCGTACGCCGCCTACAGCAAGGTTGTGCTCGAACACTCCGCGGCCCCGCACGTTGAGGATGCCCGCGACCGCATCGTCGGTATGGGCCTGCCCGTCCCCACGCCCACTAAGGACCAGATGGACGCCAGCGTCGCGCTGGAAAACAGCCGCGGCCAATACACGTTGAGCAAACGCGCCGTCGCTCTCTTCATGCATTCGGCCGACACCGTGCCGGCTGCCACCGTTGGCGCTCCTCCGCTGGAAGATGCCAAGCCCACGCTGGCGCCCAACGTCTATCATCACGCCATCGACGCCTACACCGCCGCGATCAATCCGGCCAACGCCCCGCGGGTAAGCCCGGCTGCCGCACCGGCGGCGGCAGGCGATCCCGCTACGCCCGCGGCGGCGACTACCAATGCCCCCGCAGCCGCGCCGCTCTCGCTGCAGGATGTTCCCGCCGCCGCAGGCAACACCGGTGGTGGCGCCTCAGCCGTCATCACCAGCGTGCCCAGCACGTCGTCTGCGGGGACCTCCGGCGGCAACTCCATCGGTGCCGAGATCGTCCAGCCACAACCCGGATCGGCCCCTCAGGCTCCCGTGACCCCACCGGCCGCGCCGCCTTCCTTCCCTGGCGACACGGCGGCTCCAGCCACCACACCGGCCACTCCCCCCGCTTCCTCGACTGTCCCGCCGCCCGACCCCAACGGTGGCCTTAAGGCCGTCGGCCCGACCAACACAACGGCGCTGCCTCCGGTCGAGAAAGCCGCCCAGGCACCGGATCCGGTCAACGAAGCGGCCGGCACCACCCAGCCGGCCGCTCAGACTCCTCCGGCGAACGGCAAGAAGCCCAAGCATGCCATGGACAAGGCCGACGAGTCGTCCAGCAAGCACAAGCCGAAAAAGGGTCTCGGCAAGCTAAACCCGTTCTAGACAATTTTTCCGGCAGTTCCTTGATTTCGGGATTACTATTTCAGGTCTGATAAGAATCTGATGATCGCGGTTCCGCTCGAAAGAAGGTTCGAGTCTGGAATGGGACACAACGAACCAATCCGCAAGCACACGCATGGCTCCGCCAGGCCTGTGTCTGAAATCCCCGACAAGCTCTACTTCCGCATCGGCGAAGTCGCCCGCCTCTGCGAGGTTCCTGCCTACGTCCTTCGCTTCTGGGAGAGCGAGTTCCCGCAGCTGAAGCCCAATAAGGGCGGCACCGGCCAACGTCTCTATCGCCGCCGCGACGTCGAGATGGCGCTGCGCGTCAAGAGCCTGCTCAAGGAAGAGGGCTACACCATCCCCGGTGCGCGCGCCGTCCTCAAATCCGAGTTCAAACAGAAGGAGCCCCAGCTCTCCCTCCTCGGAGACGCCCCCGCGCCCAGCCTCAACAAGAGGCTCCGCGGGCTGCGTCGCGAGCTCGAGGCGATCGCAGCCATTCTCGCCCGTCCCGCCGGCAAGCCCGCAGGCACACCCAAGCCTTCCCCCATCCAATCCATCCGCGCCCAACGCCGTGCCTCTGCACCCACGCGCCTCGAATCCTCCGAAATTCCCTTCGACTCCGTCGAATAACACTTCGTTCCTATGACAGAACCGACCTTGACCGTACTCGGAGTGTACCGTCCACAGATCAGTGCGGAAACCTGGCAGGAGCAGCTCAATGTGACCGGGGATGAAGCGTTCACGCAGGAACACTTCGACAAGCTGGTACTTATTGAAGCCGTGGCCGACGGAATTGACGGACGGCTCGACGTCGGGAAGTTCGGCCAGATGCAGCTCGAGTTTCCCGATGATCCCGATCGGATGATGGTCGGCTACGATGAGGGGCTTCTCTCCAGTGACGGGGAGACGCTCATCCAGCGAGATATGAATTGCGTGCATGGAACAGGACCGCTCCGCTTTGCGGTGTATCTACACCTGTATGATCCAACTCGGCCCCTGCTGTGGCAGGATGGCGAAGTGTTCTGTCCCCCGATACAAGCGATCCCTGTCCGCCTGCAAGTGCTGATGCCATACAACGCCTGCAGCTAACCCGAGATCGCCATTGGCAAACCAGCATCGCGCCCGTTCGTTCGGACCTCTTCCCGGTAGAATCGTTCTAGCCCGATGAGCCCTCCGCCCTCGCCCGAAGCGCAGTCCCCAGCCCCGCGCTCCCCGGGAGCCTTCTCCAAACAGTACACCGCCGGCTCCGCTGCCATCCTACTGATGCTGTCCTCGCTGGCCTCCGGCGTCCTCGCCCTCATTCGCATCAAGTACGTCAACCACATCTGGGGAGCAGGCATCGAGCAGGATGCCTACCAGGCGGCCTTTACCCTGCCCGACCTGCTCAACTACTTCCTCATCGGTGGCGCGGCGTCCATCTCCGTCATCACCATCCTCAACCGCTATCGCGAAGCCGGCGACGACGAAGGTGGCGATCGCGCCCTCTCCGTCATCCTCACCACCATGCTGGTCGTCCTCGGCGCCGGCGTTCTGCTCGGCGAAGTCTTCGCGCCGCAGTACGTCTGGCTCGCCAACAAAGGCTTCCGCCACGACCCCGAACGGGCCGCCCTCTGCGTGTCGCTCACCCGGCTCATCCTGCCCGCGCAGCTCTTCTTCTTCATCGGAAGCGTCATGAGCTCGCGCCTCCAGGTCCGCAAGATCTTCCTCTACCAGGCCTTCACCCCGCTCATCTACAACACCGGAATCATCGCTGGCGCCTTCTTCCTGCACAACCGCCTCAGCGATCACCACGGCATCCACTCACTCGCCTGGGGCGTACTCGCCGGCGTCATCGTCGGCTCGGCGTTCCTCAACTCGCTGGGCGCTTTCCGCACCGGCCTGCGCTACCACCCCATCGTCGGCTTCCGGGATCCCGCCTTCCTCGAGTGGCTCAAGCTCTCCCTCCCCCTGATGATCGGCGTCTCCCTGGTCATGTTCGACGGCATCTTCCTCAAGTACTTCGGCTCGATCCAGGTCGGCGGAATCACTCTCATCACCAACGCGAAGAACCTCTTCAACGCGCCCTTCAACATCATCGGCCCCGCTGCCGGCGCGGCCTCGCTGCCGTTCTTTGCCTCGCTCTACCAACGCGGCCTCGCGCAGGAATTCTCCGCCTCGGTATCCCGCTCCGTCTCCCGCCTCTTTGCCGTCGGCATGATCGTCTCCGCCTGGATGATCGCCCTGGCCCCCTGGCTTATGGACCTCTTCCGCGGCGGCAAGTTCAACCGCGCCGACGCGGAGGCCATCACGCATCTCTTCGCCCTGCTCTCCGTCACGCTGGCGCTCTGGGCCGTGCAAGGAATCTACGCACGCGCCTTCTACGCGGCCAGCGACACCAAAACGCCCGCCATCGCAGGCACGCTGATTACCCTTGTCTCCATCCCGATCTACTCGGGCCTCTTTCACGCCTTCGGACTGCGCGGCCTCGCCATCGCCTCCGACATCGGCATCTTCGCGCAGACCGCGTCGCTCGCCTTCCTCCTGCACCGCAAGCATCTGGTCTCCTTCGCCGACCTCGAATTCGAAGAACTCGCGCGCGCCCTCGCCGCCGCACTGGTCGCCTTCACGGCCACAACCATCGCCACGCACTTCCTCCCACCCGTCTCCACCCATCTCAAGGAGTTCGTCACCATCGCCGTCGCCAGCGTTGTCTGGGCCGCCGCGGCCGCCGCGACGCTCTTCGCCACTGGCTCTAAACTCCCCGCGCAAATCCTCCGCCGCCGCTAATCCCCAAGCCGCCGCCGGAAGCGCACTTCATCGACCGAAACACCCCAGACCACGCCAGTTCTGCGCACCCCATCGCGCGCCCATCCATCGCTGCGATAAAAGCGCTCCGCGCGCGCATTCCCCACCAGCACCCACAGAAACGCATTGCGGTAACCCACCGCAATCAACCGGGTACGCGCCGCCGACACCAGCCCAACGCCGATCCGTCGGCCCCACTGGTCGGGATCCACATACAGCGCACTCAACTCGCCGTAGTCCGGCAGATCCGGATCGCGCGAGGACGCCGTCGTGACGAACCCCTGGATCGACTTGCGCTCGACCGCCACCATCGTCCGCGGCTTCGATGGATCGAGATTGGAAAAGTCGTACTGCTCCGCCCGATCTTCCGGTCGAAGCTGATCAAGATATACATCGGGGAGCAGCCCCCGATACGCCGCCTGCCACGACCGGACATGCACGCATGCAACAGCCAGCGCATCCGCTGGTTCGGCCGGCCTCAGAATCATCCAGCTAGTGTGGCACGAATGTTCGCCCCGAATCGGCCCGTAGTCAACCACAGTCTTTCCTCGGCCCTTCCCTCGAACCTCGAACCTAGCGCCTGGCAACTGGCCCCTCCTGACCTGTGACCGGGCTCACACACCAAACCACCCCCGACAGGCGTATAACTCTCCACGCTACCCCACGCTGTGGAGGTCCGTAATGAACTCTCTCTTCCGTCGATGCCTGGCAAGCGCGGCCACTCTTGCCGTCGTGCTCCTTGCCGGCTGTTCGCAATCCACTCCCCCGGCCGGCGATGCCAACGCCGCAACAACCCCCGCCGCTCCTCCGCAACCGATCACTGCCAAAATCGCCTTCGGACTGATGTACAAGTCCGCCCTCGGCTGGAGCCCCGACGTGCAGCTCCTTACTCTGAAGCCGATGGATGTTCCCGGCTACAAGAACGACGCCGGCAAAGCCGCCATGTGGGAGGGCCAGTTCGCCTCTCCCGGCAAGGCCCAATACCGCGCCTACACCTACTCCATCGCCACCGTGGGGCCCGACATCCACAAGGGCGTGAGTGGCAGGATTCCCATGCCCTGGGCCGGAGTGACCCGCGACGTCATGGCGATCGACCTTACCGCCTTCACCGTCGACTCCGACGCCGCCTACCAGGCCGCAGCCACCGAAGCCGATGCCTGGCGCAAGAAGAATCCCGACAAGACGCTCACCACCATCGAAGCGGGCAGCACCTATAAATACACGTCGCCCGTCTGGCTGGTGCAGTGGGGCGACAAGAAGGCTGGCTACGTCGCTCTCATCGATGCAGCCACCGGAAAACCATACAAGAGCAAGTAACAGACACGCTGAGATTTGCACCTCGTAAGAGGATGCTGAAAACCCGCAGCCTGTGTTTTTGGGAGTAGCAGCGGGCTTGAGCCCGCGGTAACTCACGTCGAACCGATCGGGGTTTTAACCCCGGGCCTTGGTTTTCGCGGGCCCAGCCTAATAAGGCTTTGCCTGGAGGATTCATGCTGTCACGCACTTCGTTTCTAGGCCGGCTCTTCGGCGTGTACTTCATTCTCTTCGCTGCCATCATGTTCCTGCGCAAGCAGGCGATCCTCGACGGAATTACCGGCGCGCTCGGCAATCCGGGCACCATGCTGACGCTCGGCGCCATCCTGCTCTTCGCCGGTCTCGCCATGGTGCTCGGGCACAACCTGTGGTCAGGTGGCGTGCTCCCCGTCATCGTCACCCTCATCGGTTACTTGACCGTCCTCAAAGCCATACTGATCCTGCTCCTGCCGCCGGACACCGGAACCGAAGTCTACCTCCGAGCCCTGCACTACCAGCAGTACTTCTACGTCTATGCGGCCTTCACCCTCTGCCTCGGCCTCTGTCTCACAATCCTGTCCTTCCGCGCCCCATCTCGCGCCTAGCCCGTTCCGCAAACGCAGAAAAGCCGCCCCGAAAGGCGGCTTTGTGCTGCCTCGCCGAGCTCGATTCCTAGTTGAAGATCGCCCCCACGGTAGCGTCGACTGTCGTCAAACTTATCGTGCAGGTGTTGGGTCCCTTAGCAGTGATGACCCCGGTGTTCGTGCAGTTCGAGGACCATCCGCCGAAGTTGACTCCTGTTTGTGCAGGTGCGGTCAACGTTACCGAAACACCCAGGGGGTAGGTTGCCGTGCAAACCGAACCTCCAGTCCCGGTGAAGCCCGGGCCGCAATGCAACACGGCAGGCGTGCCCGTCGCAGAGGGAGCAGTTACCAGCCAATTGGAGACGTTCAAGCCCTCATTGTAGAAGGTAAGCGTCGACAGAAGGGGTAAGACAGAGTTGTAACAGGAGCCCGGGGTCGGTGGATTCCCATTGGGATTCGGGAGAACCAACGGACAGCCGACGTTTGCTGTAGCAGTGGCGATCGACCCATTGGTGTCGGTTGCCTCCGCAGTGATGACGGCGCCTACGTTGCCCACACTCGCTGCATAAGCACTGGCCACCCCTCCGTTTTGAGTGCCACCGCCCGGCGCCGCGCTGTTGTTGTTGGTCACCGGGTAGAGATTTGGCGCGGACGTTATCCAGGTAACGGAGTTGGTCAGGTCTCTTACGGTCGGTGCGGTCGAGAAGGTCCCAATCGCCAGGAACTGCCCGCTCTCCCCCAAGCTACCGAAGACAATCCCGCTCGGAATGATGGTGAGCGAAAGAATCCCGCCGCCGCTCCCTCCGGTACCGACGGTGACCGTCCCCGGAACGGTCAGGACTGCGCTCGAACTCACAGGCCCGTTATACCCCGTCGCGCTGGCCGTGATCGAGGTCGTACCCGGACTCACAGCAGTCGCAAGTCCGCTCGCGCTGACAGTCGCAACGGCGGGTAGGCTGGACGTCCAGTTTACCGTGCTCGTGATGTTTTGTGTCGAAGCGTGATTCGCGTTTCCGAAGGTCCCGGTTGCGGTTAATTGCAGGCTTTGACCAACGCTTAAAGATTGCGACGACGGACTTACGCTGATCGAGTCCAGCCCCGTATTGTTGCCGCAGCCGGCGAGAGAGAGTGCAAGCCCGGCAACCACAAGCGCCCTGCAGACAAAGCGATCCAACATAGCAAGCTCCTTACCGATTTCCGGCCAACACTGCACGCAATTCATTCTTTCCGACCAACCATGCAAGCGGATTGCCAATCATGCAATTCCACTTTGTGGTTACAATCAGTGACTTATCAGCCCTGCGCCACCCTCAGGTGTCCTCGCAGGTTTACAGGTGAGCCCGGAAGTTAAGCGCAGTATACAGACCCACCACCCCTCAAAAACCGCAAATCCTCGTCCGGTATCTGGCATCGCACCTGCCCGCCGCAGCCCGCCCCGTGCGCGCCGTCCCCTCCGTCTTGTATCATTCCTCCACCAGCACGAGCACCTTCTCTCCGGAGGATTCAATGGCTCGCCATACCCGTCGCGACTTCCTGAGAACCAGCCTCGCCACCGGCGCCATCGCCACAACCGGCACCTTCCCGCTGCTCGCCCAGGGCGCCAAGGCGACCGATTGGGTCACGCTCGGCAAATCCAATGTCAAGGTTACCCGCCTCGCCTTCGGCACCGGCAGCCATGGCGGCGCCGTCCAGCGCCAGCTCGGCCAGGACCAGTTCAACTCCCTGGTCCACCACGCCTACGACCACGGCATCCGCTTCTTCGAAACCTCCGATACCTACGGCGACATGCACCGCATGCTCGGCATCGCCCTCAAAGGCATTCCCCGCGACTCCTACCGCATCATGTCCAAAGTCACCACCAACGACGGCGATCCGCAGCAGCGCTTCGACGACCTGCGCAAGCAGATCAACTCCGACTACTTCGACATCATGCTGATGCACGTCCAGCAGGGCGAAGACTGGCCCGAGCGCTCCAAACGCTGGCAGGACGGCATCCTCGAAGCCCAGCAGAAGAAAATCATCCTCAGCCGCGGCGCCTCGGTCCATGGCCTGCCCGCGCTCCGCCAGGTCCCGCAGAACAAGTGGCTGCAAGTCGCCATGATCCGCATGAACCACAAGGGCACCAAAATGGACAACGAGGCCACCGAGTGGAACTCCCCCGGCGACGTCCCCGAAGTCGTCGACCACGTCCACGCGGCCCGCACCGCTGGCCTCGGCATCATCAGCATGAAGCTCATCGGCGAAGGCGTCTTCAACCAGGAAGACCGCCAGAAAGCCATGCGCTTCGCCTTCCGCACCGCCGGCGTAGATTGTGTCACCGTCGGTTACAAATCCCCCGCCGAGGTCGACGAAGCCATCGACAACCTAAACGCCGCCCTCGCCTAGTGTTTTCCTGGCACCTGGTACCTAGCACCTGGAACCTATCCTTTCGCATCCTCATACTCCTCATGCCACGCCATCTGGATCGCCTCCAGAATCTTCTCGTTCGACTTCGCCGGATCGCCCACAAACCCCGGCAGCTGCACCACCCACTTGTGCAGATCGGTGAACCGCACCGAGTACGGATCCGTCTCCGGAAACATCTCCTGCAGCTGAATCCCAATCTCCTGCGCATCCGTCCAATTCAATTCCCGCGCCATCGTCACTCTCCTTTCTCCATAGTTTACGGCGCAACCGAGCCCGCCTGCGCAGCCCCTGACGACACGGGAGCCGGCGCCCGGTACCACAGCTTCCGATGCCACCTCGGCTGCCGCGCTGAATAACTCGGCGGTGGCGGCGCCGGAAACCATACCCCTGGATACGGCACCGGCCCCGCCTCTCCGGCCGACGCCACAATCGTAACCGCGAACAGAGCGCCGAGCGCCCCGCATGCCACGATCGCCCCCGGCCCGGCAGGCGCACACACCAGCCCGCCCAGCGCAAATCCCACTCCCGCCGCAATCCAGAGCCCGATATGCGGCTCCCGCATCCGTTCCCACACCCACACCGCACGCACCGAATCGCGCGGCACGATCACGCGCGCCCCATCCCCCGGCCCCCAGTTCGCGTCTGGATCGCGCTCGCGCTCGCAGGTCAGCGTGGAAGCGTCGACCGCGACCACGTCACACTCCTCCGGCCGCCCTCGCGTCAGTTCCAGCTCGATCGGAACGCCGGCCGCCAGGCTCATCACCGCGCTCCACTTCTCATGCCTGCCGCGCGCACAGGCAACGCCGCATCCCATCACCAACACCACCAGCACCCGCCCCGCAAACCTTCCCATCCGCCGCCTCCTTCGAGTACCAGAGGCCTCAGCCTAGACTCGCTCGGCGAAACGCGGGCGCGCATTTGGGACACTTCCTGAAGTGTCACACCGCTACGCTACTTCGCTGCAGCCGCTTGCTGCTGCGCGATCACCTGGTTCGCAACGTTCAGATCGTGCTGCGCATACGTATTGCTCGGATCCACTTTCACAGCTCTCTGGATAAAAAACACCGCCTTGTCCGGTTGCCCAAAGGCGAAATACACGTTACCCAGTCCGTTCCACGCATTGGAGTCCTGCGGCTGCTGTTCCACGAGTGCCTCGAACATCACCTTGGCCTCATCCAGCGCCTTCTGCGCCTCCGGTCGCTTCAGGTCCCGCGCCACCTGGAAATAGTCCTTCAGAAAATAGGCCCGCCCACCCTGCAGGATGTAGTCGTTCGGCCACAGCGGCAGAATCGAATCCACCAGGTCCAGGGCCTGGTTCACGATCGCCAGCGAGTTCTCCATATCGCTCGCCGTCGCTTGCGCATTCAGCGAGTAGCCGGCCATGAACTTGTCCTGCAGCTCCTGCAACTGCTCCTTCACCTGGTCGCGCGTGCCCTCGTCGGATGGCAACGTCACCAGATCTGCCTTCCGGAACAGTTTCTCGCGTTCGATGCTCAGCTTGTACGCCGTGGCCTTGTCGTAACACACCACGTTCACCGTGCGCACCAGCGTGTCCCCGTTCAGCGATCCCGTAGCCTTGATCTCGTACGCACCGTACCCCGCAAACTTCGCCGACTCAAAGCTCCACTGCCCGTCAAACGTCGACTTCGTCTTCTGGCCCGTCTGCGGAATCGGTTGCCCCTCCGGCAGCTTCAACACCTCCAGATCGAAGTCCGCGCCCTGCGCCTTGGGCAGCGTCCCCGTCACCATCCACGCGCCCGTGTCATCGAGCGGGATCTGCTGGTTGGCCGCCGGCGACGCAATCGTAAACTTCGCCAGCGATCCCTCCTCCGTCGCCTTCTCCTTCGACGTCAGATACACAATCGCCAGCGCCGCAATAGTGACGAAATTCAACAGGATCAGGGCGTACACCCATTCCCTGAGCCACGCCGGGCACATCGCCAGAAACGGCAATAGTTGATCCAGATAACCAATGAACTTATTGGGCACGGCTACCTCCTCGCACCCTGGGAGCGAATCGGCCGGATGTATCCTCGGGGCCTCAGCCCTCTAAACAGAACGCAATTGTACTCATTCTGGGGTGTCTCACAAACTGCCCGCGTACGATTAGGTTCAGTTCAGGAGGTTGGTGTGCCCCAACGTGAGGTGTTGTTTGAGGGATGGACGGAGAGTGAAATCCTGCACCTCCCAAAGGAAACGATTGAGGAACTAATCATGCTGGGAGAGCCACTGGTTTTTCGTGCGGGCTCGGCGACAGTTCTTGGTTCCTTCAAAATCGATTCGAATCGGCTGGTGCTTGAACTCGCACAGATCGATGGCGGGGGCGAGGGAGTACTGGTTTTTCTCGGTTCCCTTGCTCGTCGATTCGCGCGATTGCATAGTCTCTCGGCTATCGAATGGATCGTCCACGCCGTTTCGTGCGCGAAGCCAAATCTAAAGCTCCGTCGCATACTCAAACGTCGCGGCTTCGTCGTTACGCAGGTCGCCGATGCCGGCGAAGCATACCACCTCATCGATCGTGACTATTAGTTGACAGCAATGCCAACCCCATCCTGGACCGCCGCCCAACTCCGACGCGACCTCAACCTCCGCGCCGAGCATCTCGCCCGCACCCACGGCTTCGTCCACGACCTGTCGACCGGCGCCGCTCCCTCCGTGCTCTTTGGATCCGACGAGCACTCCCGCCACGGCAACTTCCATCCCGCCGCCTACGCCCGCATCTGCGCGACGCCCGAGTGGCTCCGCCGTCTCGCCAAGCCGCACACCGCCTCCCGTCGCTCGAGCGCCCGCCACGACTGGCGCTGGATGGAACTCGACTCCGCCGCCAGCTCCGACGCCCTGCTGATGAACATCTTCTGCCACCCCGGCGTCTACGACGGCGCCCGCCTCGCCGCACCCGTCGCCGCGCTGCTCAACGTCGATCCCGCGACCCAACCCTGCTTCGGCGCGCACCCCGGCGTCCCGCTCCGAACCGCACTGAAGCCGCGCAGCAAGAAAGCCCCCGCCCGCGAAGCACTCGACCGCACCGAGATTGACCTCACCCTCGGCACCCTCTTCCTCGAAGCCAAGCTCACCGAATCGGACTTCCAGGCCGCTGCACCCGCACTCCTCGCACGCTACCGCGACCTCGAGACCGTCTTCGACCCCGCCCGCCTCCCGCGCAAACTCACCCAACCCTTAGCGACCCCAAACGCCGGGGTGCCCCATTCATCGCAGT